>CXWL01039263.1_pt1 | contig 14042 bp, 12 predicted proteins | sample 590931 | NCBI WGS metagenome assembly CXWL01 (sample SAMEA3498368, study PRJEB10139) | groundwater metagenome | biome: water well; material: biofilm material | place: Germany | collected 2015-04-27 | reverse complement strand
ACCGAGTGACCGAGTGACCGAGTGACCGAGTGACCGAGTGACCGAGTGACCGAGTGACCGAGTCTCTCGGAGGAGACAAGTTTGGTTCAGAAGCCGGACACCGGCGACACAATCAGCAGAATTGCCGAGTTCGAAAACAGAAAACCGGCTTTTGGGGCCGATGCGGCTCACAGTCTTATGGCCCCGTTGGTGTCGGCGGCGCACCCGCGTCAGGCGCCGGCACATCGAGCACGTCTTCAACCCGGGTGGGCAATTCATTGAGCCGCGCGGTGTCGATTTCCACCACCTGGTTGCGAGAACCCTTGGCGTAGAGAACGTTGGGCTGTTGGGGAACGTTCTTACCCAGCTTCAAGCTGGCGAGCACATTGCCCGCGGTGTCGCTGACGGTGACGGTGCGCGACTTGTTGTCGAGGCCGTACTTGGCCCAATCTTTAGGGCTCTCGGGCCCCAAGGTGGTGGCCTTTAGCGAGCTCAACGCCCACAGCACCGAAGTCAGCTTCACTGTCTTCGCGGGCCCTTCTTGTGGACCAACCACACGCCAGCCCTCGCCGGTTCCAGCGTCCGGGGCCATTTTCTGAACCACGATTTCGCCACCCGAAGCGAGGCCAATGGAAACCTTGGCTACTTCCTCTTTCTTGAAGTGGAGCACCGTCTTGTCGCGCAAATCGAGTGGGTTACGATCGAGGTGCGCCAGCACGCCGCGGCCCACTTCGGCGAGAACACTTGGGCCATCGCCTTCTTTGAGCAGGTACGTCTGGGTGCCCGCGTCGAGGCTGGGAGCGCCGATGAGCAAGTGAAGCTTCTCGCCTCCCTCAAGCGAAAGCATCGCATCGACATGCGCGGTGTCGAGGCCGCGAGGCCTTCGATTCTCGGGCTCGTCGGTCAAAAACGAAATCGCCCGTTCGGCCTTGAGCCCACCCACCATCGAAGCGACGGTGGCGGTCTCCACGGGGAATTCAAAGGGCTTTGTAAGCTGCCAGTTCTTTTGGGCGTCACGCGCGAGTCGGTACTGGTTATTCTTGGTCTTTACCTCGATGGCCAAGACCTTCGGCTCCTCCAACGCAAAAAGCTCTTTCTGGCGCAGATCGAAGGTCGTTTTCTCCAGCGCCCAACGTGCGCCTCCCTCGGCGGCAAACACTGCCTTCTCGCCGTCGCGGCGCATGAACACGGTACCGTTGAACGTGTTCTCGATGCCTCCTTCGAGCTTCACGGTGCGGGTGGTTTTGCTGTCTCCGCCCAGAGCCGTGGCAGTGACCAAGAAGGTGGGCGGCTTGAGCCCATATTCCTCAAGCTCGATGTCGCTCGGGGTTTCATGGACCACGGTCTTGAACTTTGATGTCTGTAGCTGGGTCACCAGGCTGTCGACGGCAACTTTGTCAGCGGCCGCCGCGACCGGAGTGATGATNNGGAGTGATGATTCGCCATTCTCTTCCCCTCTCACGCTCGAGCACTGTGGTCTCGCCCTTGGCGGTCACCGTCACCTTGATGAACTCGGTGGCGGGCATGCCGCCGTCAGCGGTCTTCTCACCCAACTGCTCGGCGGCGAAGAGACGGGTGTCGTGGTCTTTCTTCTCGGCCTCGGCTTCATCTTTCTTGTAGACGCCGGTGTACGCGAACCAGCCGATGCCACCCGCGAGGCCCAAGAGCACGAGCAGGGTGACGAGCGTCTTCTTCGCCTGACTCATTTGTTGCGCCTCGAGACCCAGATCGCCAGCCCAAACCCGATGAGCAGTACCGGCCACGCGTCTGCCGAGAGAAACCGAATCTTGTTCATCAACTCCGGGTTCATGTCGATGGTCGAGATGTCGCGGTCCGGCGGCCTGATGGTGATCTTGTTCACCTGGGTGCTCGCCCAGGCCATGACGTTGAGCACCAAGTTGCGGTTGGCTTCGTTGCCCCAACTGGCGTTGACGATGAGCAGCGAGGAACCGAGCGCCACGATGCGCGCTTCATCGAAACGTTTTTCCCTCGCCGCCTTGGTGTCACGGCTGGCGATGATCGCCACCGGCACCGAGCCGGCTTTTTCCCCCATGTCGAGGGTAGCGCCTTCTGCGGGGTTCGTTTCGACCCAAGCGGTGGGCAGAGTGAGCACTAGGGGCGTGGTGGTGACCCCTGACAGCGTGCCTTGCTTGAGCATGCCGAAAGCCCGAGTGTAGGGCAGCTGCACCATGACCCGCATCTTCTTCAAGAGCGCGGTGATCTCATGATCGCCAAAGACCGGCGTGGCGACGACGAACGGGCTCTGGGGGTTGTTGCGCGGGTCCATCACCATGCCGGGTTCAATGGTGATGCCGTATTTGGCGAGCAAGGGCGCGATACCTGGGTCGGCGCTCTCATCAGCCAGATAGACAAGGCGACCGCCTTGCTCGAGATACTGGTCGAGTAGCCCAAGCTCAGCTTGCGAAAAAGGCGTCTTCGCCCCGGCGATCACCACGGCGGCGGCGTCTTTGGGCAACTCGCCCTTTTCGAGCAAGTTGATGGCTTCAGGCGCGTAACCGTCTTGTACCAAGCTCGACTTGAACTCAGAGGCGACGGTGACATCTCTTTGGTCTGCAGGTGCCGCTCCCGTGTCTTCGAGGGGCCATTCGCCATGGCCTAGGAGGTAATAGACTTTCTGCTGGCCGACCTGGGTGATCTTGATCAGGCCATTGGTCAGTTCCTGTTCGGTGGGAGCACTGATCGTGGTGTGCGTCTGGTTGGGCTCGGTACCGCTCACCAGCACCACCGCGGTCTGCCCCTGTTTGATCGCGAACTTCGCGTTCAACTTAGGGCTCTGGTCGGGGTTCTTGAACTCGTACTGAAACTTGTCGCTCTCGGCCGCATACCGTTTGAAGAGCCGCTCGCTGTACTCATACATCGGGTTGTCGGTCTTGATGAAGGCCATCGCCTTCACCGGCTCTTTCAGGTCGTTCAAGGTCTGCGTGGTCTGCGCCGAAAGCGAATAGATCTTCTTCTTGGTCAGGTCCCAAGTCTGGCCGCGCTTGGCGACAATGAAGTTTATGCCGGCGAGCACCGCGACCAGCACCACGCCCATCAGCGCCGACGAGCTGTAGAAAAAGCCCGAGCGCCCACGCTGGGTCATCGATCCGGCGAGCTTTTCTTTGCCCGTCAGTTTTTTCCAATGGGTGGCGACATAGAAGGCAATCAGAGTCAGCCCGATGCCCGCTTTGATCAGCGCGGCGTCTCTCGAGCCCGTGAACAAGAACGTGAACGGGCTGGTGAGCAAGATGACCAACCCGATTCCACCGGCGATTTTGGCGAAGGTATTCATGGTGAAGTGCTCCCTCTTACGTCCAGCGCTGGCTCTCGACCGTGCGATGGGTCGCGAAGAGCGTGAAGATGATGATGGTGGCGAAGAAGACGATCGCCTTGAGGTCGAGCACCCCCTTCATCATGTTCTCGAGCTGAGTCGAGAAGCTGATGTAGTTGATGGTGCTGCGATACGGCTCTTCGGCGCGCATGCCCACCGACTGCAGAAACAGCCATGGCAACAGCACCGCGAACGTGAGCACCGCGGCGAGCATCTGCGACTCGGTGAGCGATGACATCAGCATGCCGATGCCCATGCAGGTCGCCCCGAAGAGCCAGAGCGCGCCGTAACCCAGGAGCACCGTCGACCACTCGAGCGCGGTGCCCGATTCTGAGGCGCCGAAGGCCGCGAGAATAACCGGGTAGATCATCGTTACCGCGAGGGTGGCGGTGACCACGCCCAGGCCACCCAAGTATTTGCCGAGCACGATTTCAGAAGTGCGTATGGGCGCGGTCATCAGCAGTTCGATGGTGCGCTGCTTCTTCTCTTCGGAAAAAAGGCGCATCGACAAGAACGGCGCCATGAAAAGCATGATCACCAAGAGCACGTTCACCAAGGGCACCAGCACGCCGTCGGTGAGATTTTTAAACGCCTCGGCTCCCGGGTAAAACTGGAGCACCTTGGCCCAGGTCATCGATTTGGCCATCTCTTGTGCCTGCGCGAACTGGCCCAGGTTCTGAATGAAGAAGAACGCCGACAAGACCGCCATGGCGGTGAAGACCACCCAAGCCCACGGTGTCGTGAAATAGATACTCAACTCTTTGCGAGCAATTGCCAGTGCGTTGCGCATGATCTTTCCTCCAGTGCTTAAGCGGCCGAAGCGGCAGCGGCGATGGGCGCTTCGATGTCGTCGGTGGTGGCTTCCAAGAACACGTCTTCGAGCGACTTCTGTCCGCCCGCGGTCAACTTCTCGATGCTGTCGTGCACGCGAAGGTGGCCGCGGTGAATGATGAGCGCGGACCGACAGGTGGCTTTAACGTCGGCCAAGATGTGGGTTGACAGCACCACGGTGTGCTTGCCCCCCAGCCCTTTGATCAGTTCCAAGACGTCGCGGCGCTGACGGGGGTCTAACCCTTCAGTGGGCTCGTCGAGAATGAGCAGGGCGGGGTCATTGAGCAGCGCCTGAGCCAACCCCACGCGCTGACGGTACCCTTTGGAGAGCTGCCCAATCAGCCGCGAGAGTTGATCGGTCACGGCGGTGGCTTGGGCCACGCGTTCCACCTCGGCTTTAAGCCTGGAGCCTGGCACGCCCTTGATGCGGGCGACGAAGGCCAAATAGCCGCGTACGCTCATCTCCAAATAGAGGGGCGGCATTTCGGGCAGGTACCCGATACGCCGTTTGGTCTCGAGGGGTCTTTCGAAGACGTCGAAGCCGGCGATTTTCGCTGTGCCCGAGCTCGGCGGCAGAAAGCCGGTGAGCATCTTCATCGTCGTCGACTTGCCGGCGCCGTTGGGCCCCAAAAAGCCAAGAATTTCACCTTCTTGAACGTCAAAGTTGAGCCCCTCGACCGCGACGCGGTCGTGGTAGCTCTTGGTCAGGTTCCTTACCTCGATCATCGCCATACTTTTTCTTCCCCTCCCTCGTTAAAGGGTCACGTCGCGGCGCCACATAGCGGGGCCTCGTCGGGCCTGTCAACGCATAGCCGCTCTAATTCCTTCCCGTTGGCCTTCATTTCGCAGTGGGCTATCAGTCGTACCCTTAGGAGACACATGTCATCGATCGTGGTTCAGAAGTACGGGGGCAGCTCGGTCGCTGACGTCGAGAAGATTCGATTGGTTGCGAACAAGGTCAAGCTGCGCAGAGATCAGGGCGCTTCTCTGGTGGTGGTGGTCTCGGCCATGGGCGACACCACCGACGAGTTGCTCACCCTAGCGAAGAAGATTTCGGCCGACCCGCCCCGTCGCGAATTGGACATGCTCCTGACCTGCGGCGAGCGCATCTCGATGGCGTTGCTCTCGATGGCCTTGCACGAGCTGGGAGTACCGGCGATTAGCTTCACCGGCAGCCAGAGCGGCATCATCACCGACACTACCCACGCACAGGCGCGCATCGTGGAAGTAAAGCCTTCGCGCATCGAAGAAGAGCTGGCGAAGAATAAGGTAGTGATCGTCGCCGGCTATCAGGGAGTCTCCCGCGAGCGCGAAGTGACGACGCTGGGCCGTGGAGGCTCGGACACGACGGCGGTGGCGCTGGCGGCGGCACTCGGGGCCGATTGCGAGATCTACTCAGACGTCGACGGCATCTTCAGCGCCGACCCGCGGGTGGTGCCCGGCGCAAAGAAACTGGAAGCGCTTTCCTTCGAAGAAATGCAAGAGCTGGCGGCGGCCGGAGCAAAGGTACTCAACACCCAAGCGGTAGAGTTCGCGCGCGCCAAGGGCATCGTCATTCATGCCCGGTCGACGTCCGGCGGTGGCACCGGCACCCAGGTGCGCGCGCACAGCGATGGTGATGGGCGGGTGAAGGGAGTGACCTGCGAGTCTGACGTGTGGGTCGTCTCCTTCGCCGACGAACCCGGGGTGCTTCTGAAATTACTCGATGCGCGCGACGTGAGAGGCCGCACCTTGCTCTTCGACGCGGTCTCGGGGCGGGGTGGCTACGTGGTGGTGCCGCTCCACAACGTGCATGGGCCCGAATTGCTCGCCAAGGAGCTCGGGGCGGCGCAAGCGGTGATTCAGCGCGATTTGGGCACGGTGACCTGCGTGGGGGCGGGCATCAACAACGATTGGAGCACGGTTCGCCAGGCGCTCTCGGCTGCCCAGGCGATGGGCGCGACGGTGCGCGGTGTCTACACCACGGCGCTGCAGCTGACCTTGCTCATCGATCAAGCCCATTTGACCGAGCTCACTCGGGTGCTCCATCAAGAGCTGGTGACACAGCTCACACCCGCATAGGGTTGCGAAGTCGCGATTCTGCCTTATTGGTAGAGGCATGCAGGGGTTGCCCCTTTCTACATCGACCTTGCGGGTCGTCGCCGATGGCAGTGATTGGGTTGAAGCGCTCGCGGGCAGGTACGAGCGGTTGCGGGTGTTTGTGGCTGGGGCATCGCTCGATGCCGCCGTTCGGGTGGCGCAAGCTGATGTGGTGTTGATCGACGCCGGGCGCGATGTGAGCCGCCTGGTCGAGCGCATTGGCAGTCTGACCGCGTCGACGCCGGTGCTGGCGGTGGCCCCGGCCGAAGCGCTGCTGTCAGTGGTCGCCGCGGGCGCGAGCGGCGTGCTTTCGCTGGGCGCGAGCGAAGACGAAGTGGTGGCCGCGTTGTGGGCCTTGCGAGAAGGGCTGGCGGTCTTTGATCGCTCCTTCGTGCAGAGTGTGCTTCCCTCGGCGCAGCCTCAAGTCGTTCCCGCCGCGGTCGAGGAATCAGGCCCAGCACGGGCGCCCTTCACAACCCGCGAGCGTCAGGTGTTGACGTTGTTGGTCGAAGGGCTATCGAACCGAGAAATCGGAACGCGGCTCGAGATCAGTGAGCACACCGCGAAGTTTCACGTGAACTCGATTCTGCAGAAGATGGGTGCGCAGAAGCGGGTAGAAGCGGTGGTTCGCGCGGCGCGGCTCGGGTTAATCAATATTTAGCGATCGGCTTCGCGGTCTCACCTGCCTGTTCAGGCGATGGAATCGTGCTTTGGGTTCCGTACGCTTGACTCATGAATGCAAAAGAGCTGAGCGAGACCTTTGGCAATGTCGTGGAGACCGCGGGCAAGAGCGTGGTGCGCGTCGACGGGCGCAGGCGCAGCGCGAGTGGCATCGCCTACACCGACAAGTTAGTGGTGGCAGCCGATCACGCGGTGCAGCGTGATGAAGACATTTCGGTTTTCGATGGCGCGAAAGAGCTCAAGGCCAAGGTTCGGGGGCGCGATGCTTCGACCGATCTGGTGCTGCTCGACGTCGATCGACCGCTCAGCCCCGCGCAATGGAACGACGGCAAAAACCTCCGCGTCGGCCAGTGGGTGTTGAGCCTGGCGCGGCCGGGAGAGACGGTGCGCGCGCATTCGGGAATCATCAGCGCGCTGGGAAACAAGCCGTTTCGCGCCGGGCGGGGCGGGGGAGAGATCGACAGGTACTTGGAGTCGGACGCGGCTCACGCCCCGGGGTTCTCTGGCGGCCCATTGGTGGATCTCGACGGAAAGGTGGTGGGGTTGAACACCAGTGGCCTCTTGCGTGGCCAGAGTGTGACCATTCCCACTGCGACGGTGCAGCGGGTGGCGAAGCAGTTGGAAGCGCACGGCAAAATTCGGCGCAGCTATCTGGGGTTGACGATGCAGCCGCTGGGGTTACCGGAAGAAGTGCGCAAGGCGACCGGAGAAGACGTCGGGTTGATCGTCGTCGCGGTCGAATCGGGGGGGCCTTCCGACCAGGCGGGACTGCGCTACGGAGACACGGTGTTGCACTTGGGCGACGACACGGTGAAGACGGTAGAAGATGTCTTGGCGTACCTGCGGAAGGATCACGTGGGTGAGAAGATCCCCGTGAAATTTTACCGGCAGGGCAAGGTAGAGACGGTTCAGGTGACGCTGGGCGCGCGGCCGTAACCTATTCTTTGGGGGGCGTGGTCTGGTGCCGCGCTTCGGGCGTTGCTTCCAGCCCGTTCGCCGCCAAGTAGATGATGTTCCGCGTCGACTTCTTGCCGCGGTACATCGCGCGATCAGCGAAGTCGATCAGCGTGTCTTTGTCTTGCGCGTGCTCCGGGTAAGTCGCGATGCCGATGCAAGTCGTGATCTGCAGGCTGAAGCCTTCACGCGCCAAGAAATGGTGCGTCTCAATCGACCTGCGCATCCGCTCTGCGACCTTCAACGCGCCACCCGAATCGGTGCCCCGGAGCAAGACCACGTACTCGTCTCCACCGTAACGGCAGACGACATCGTGGTCGCGCACGCAGCCTTTGATGATGCGCGCCACTTCCAGCAGTAGCTTGGAGCCGATCACATGCCCATGCGCGTCATTGACGCTCTTGAAATAATCGAGATCGCAAAATAGCAGCGAGAACGGCTTGTCGGCGGGCGTTGCGTTCTTCACTTCTTTGTCCAGCACCAGGTCCAGATAGCGGCTGTTGAACAAGTGGGTGAGGTCGTCCAGGTACGCGAGGTCTTCCCATTCCGCGAAGCGCCCCAAGTTGCGCAGCGCCAGCGAGAGGTGCCGCGCCAAGAACGGAGTCGCTTCGACCCAGTGCTCGTTCAAAGGCTGCTTGTAGAGCAGCACCACCGCGCCCAGGGGCTTATTGCCATCGAGCGCGGGTGACAGAAACGCCGCCTTGAAAGGCTCAGGCGCCGCGTCTTTCGCCATCGCTTGACCCAAGGGCGACACATTGCCCAGCGCGACGCGCACCTTGTCCAGCATCACGCTCGACACCAACTGCAGTTCCTCGTCGGAAAGCCCCAGCGAGCCTTCGATATGAAAGGCATCGTCTTCGTTCATCACCAAGAGGGCGGCGTCAGCGGCGCACATCTGCGCGAACGCGGCGCAGGTGGTGTGTGGCAACTTCTCGCGGTCGAGGGTGGTGGAAATGCGCTGCCCGGTCTCCAACATTTCGACATGGCGGCGCAGGCTCTCGTTCTCTTTGAGCAGCGCGCGGGTGGTGAGCGCCCGGGTCACCGCATGGGCCAGCACCTCGGGGTTCACCGGCTTCACCAAATAGTCGCTGGCGCCGCTCTTGATCGCGCGCACCGCGGGGTCGACCTTGTCGAGCGCGGTGATCACCAGCACTTCGGTGTTGGCGTGGTGCAACTTGACGTGCTGCAACAGCTCCATACCGTCGCTCTCGGGCAGGAGCAGGTCGGTCACCACCACGTCGAAACGGTGCTTGGCGAGGCTGGTCTTGGCTTGCGCCGCCGATTCGACCGCCACCGCTTGATGCCCAGCGCCGGTGAGAAAATCGCCGTAGATCGCGCGGGCTATCTTGTCGTCGTCGACCAGGAGGATGTGTGCCATGAACTTTTCTGCGCTTAGCAGGAAGCGTTAGTCGCTGCTAGCGTCGGTGTGGCTTGAGCAAAGAACCCGGCCGGCGTCTGTGTCTCCTCTTCGAAGCCGCGGGGTGCCGGTGCGCGGTGCAAGCGACGTCGGTGCTGGAAGTCGCTCCGCCCGACCCCAGCGGAGACACGCTGCACGGCAATCTGCCGATCAAAGATCTCTCGGTGCTGATGGGAGGCGCCGCCGAAACCCGCCCCGGTATGGTGGTGGTGCTCGACGCCAGCCCTACCTTGGCGATTCGAGTGGGCCGCATTCGTGAAGTGCAAGACACCGCAGCCGCGCCTTGGCTCCAACTGCCGCGCAAGCTCTTGCCGCTCACCACGCCCATGGTTCGTGGAGCCCTACTGCACCAAGGCGAGCTGTTCTTGGAACTCGACGCCGATCATATTGGCCAGGGCCTCACACCCCCTCGGCCGCTCACCATGGTGGAGCTGCGCGCCGACGTGCCTGATCGGGCGCTCACCTTCGAGTCACACGGGCGAGAGTGGGGCGTGCCTCTGGGCGCGGTGTCACAAGTGGTGCCCCATGGAGCCAACCTGTGCCGCTTGCCCGGCTCAGATTCAGCGCTGGTGGGAGTGCTCGCCCATGGCGGCCACCTTTTGCCAGTGTACCGGGTGCTCGAAGGGCCTGGGCTTTTGGTCGAGCCTTTGCTGGTGCTCCTCGACGTCAATGGAGAAGGCCTGGCCGTCACCGCGCAACGCGCTATTGGTGTGCGCGACAAAAGCCAGCTCAAAGAGCACCCGGTGCTCGATCTGCTTCACATGTTTTCTTGATTGCATGAGTGCCGCGCTCCTAGAGTCGAACGCGCTGCAGCGCTCGTTCAAAGTGAAGAGGAACCTCGATGCCGAAAAGCATTCTCGTCGCTGATGATTCGCACACCATGCGCAAGGTCATCGGCTTGGTCTTGGCCAGCGAAGAAATAACGCTCACCATGGTCGACAACGGCATGGACGCCGTCAACCGCGCGAAAGAAATGCGGCCTGACGCGGTGCTCATCGACTGCATGATGCCCGGCAAGAACGGCTACGAAGTCTGCGAGATGCTCAAGTCTGACCCGCAGACCGCCGGCATTCCGGTGATGTTGTTGGCGGGTGCCGCGGGCGCGGTCGAGCCCTTCGACGAAGGCCGCGCCAAGAGCGTGCGTGCCGATACCCACATGCCCAAGCCCTTCGAGAGCCAGCAGTTCATCGACCGGGTGCGCGGGTTGGTGGGCATGGCTCCGGCGGTGCCCGTCACCCAAGGTTACGGAACGATCTCCCAGGGGCCGGCGAAGTCCTCCGCTCCAGCGGCGCACGCGGTGCCTGCGCCGGTGCCGTCGCAGCCTCGGCCGATGCCGGGCCCCGCGGGCGTGCCTCCTCCGAGCGGCATGCGTCCGTCAGGGGTTCCAGGAGCGCCAGGGCCGGGAATGCCTCGCCCTCCGATGCAGGGCATGCCGCCGGGTGGCGCGCCGATGGGCCGTCCTCCGATGCAGGGTGGAATGCCACTGGGCACGCAGCCGGGTATGCCGATGCAAGGCCGCCCAGGTATGCCGGGGCCGGGCCTGGCGCCGCAGGGCATGCCGATGCAAGGTCGCCCGGGTATGCTGATGCAGGGTCGTCCAGGTATGCCGATGCAGGGTCGTCCAGGTATGCCGGGGCCGGGCATGGTGCCACAGGGCATGCCGATGCAAGGCCGCCCGATGCAGGGTGGCGTTCCCATGGGTTCTCAAGCGGGTTTTCCACGGCCGCCCGGTGTCGCGGGCTTGCCGGGAGCAGGTCAGCCCGGAGCCGGTATGCCGGGCCAGGTGCGCCGCGATCCCTTCGGTATGCCTCCCGCGGGTCAACCGATGGCGCGCCCCGCCGACGGTGGCGAAGCGATGCTGCGCGATGCGCTCTCGAAGGCGTCGAAAGAAGTCATTGAAAAGATCGCGTGGGAAGTCGTGCCGCAGTTGGCAGAGACGATCATTCGCGAAGAGCTCGATCGCTTGATCAAGGATCGCGAGGCCAAGCACTAGCGCTTTTTTAAACGGTTTCACGGTGCGGTAGCGGCCATGAGCGACGAAGAACTTTCGAAGGCGTACGACCCGACCGACGTCGAGAAGCGCTGGTACCCCCAGTGGCTCGAACGCGGCTATTTCAAAGCCCAGGCTTCATCGTCGAAGCCTCCGTTCTGCATCGTGTTGCCGCCGCCCAATGTGACGGGTTCGCTGCACCTGGGCCACGCGCTCACCGCCACCATTCAAGACATCATGATTCGGTGGAAGCGCATGAGCGGCTTCAACTGTCTGTGGCTGCCGGGTACCGATCACGCCGGCATCGCCACCCAGATGGTGGTGGAACGCGAGCTGCAAAAAGAGAAGCTCACCCGCCACGACTTAGGCCGCGAGAAGTTCCTGGAGCGCGTCTGGGCGTGGAAGATGAAGTACGGCGAGCGCATCGGCGAGCAGCACAAGGTGATCGGCGCCTCGCTGGACTGGAGCCGAGAGCGCTTCACCATGGACGAAGGCCTCTCTCAGGCCGTTTAAGAAGTCTTCGTTCGGCTCTACGAGCAAGGCCTGCTCTACCGTTCACACCGGCTCATCAACTGGGACCCGGTGCTCAAGACCGCGCTCTCGGATCTCGAAGTCGAGCACGAAGAGGTCGACGGCTCGCTCTGGCACATCAGCTACCCGGTCAAAGGCAGCGATCGCCGCCTCACGGTCGCGACGACGCGCCCCGAGACGATGCTGGGCGACACCGCGGTGGCGGTGCACCCTGATGACCTGCGCTACCAAGACCTGATCGGCAAGACGGTGGTGCTGCCGCTGGTCAACCGTGAGATACCGATCATCGCCGACGCGCAGCTGGTCAACATGGAGTTCGGCACCGGCGTGGTGAAGGTGACGCCCGCGCATGATCACAACGACTATCAAACGGGGCTGCGTCACAAGCTGCCGATGATCTCGGTGTTTGACGAAGGCGCGCGCACCAACGAGCACGCGGGAGAATACGCCGGGCTCGATCGTTTCGAGGCGCGCAAGCGGGTGGTGGCCGACCTCGAGAGCCAAGGCTTCTTGGTCAAGATCGAGCCCCACAAGCTTTCGCTCGCCATCAGCCAGCGTACCCACGTGCCGGTGGAGCCGATGCTCTCGCCGCAGTGGTACGTGAAGACGCAGCCGCTGGCGCAGAAAGCGATTGAAGCGGTGGAAGCCGGGCGCACCCGCTTCGTGCCCGAGCCGTGGACGAACACGTTCTATTCGTGGATGCGGAACATTCAAGACTGGTGCGTCAGCCGCCAGCTCTGGTGGGGCCATCAAATTCCCGCCTGGTACCCGTCGGACAGCCCCAAGCGCGCCGACGGCAGCCTCGATTTCGCCATGGCGACGCCCACGGTGGCGCGCGCCAAGCCGGGCAAGACGCCCGAGAACCCCAGCGGCGAATGGGTGCAAGACCCCGACGTGCTCGACACCTGGTTTTCGTCGGGGCTGTGGCCATTTTCGACGCTGGGCTGGCCCGAGCAGACCGAAGACTTAAAGACTTTCTACCCGAACTCGGTGATGGAGACCGGGCACGACATCATCTTCTTCTGGGTGGCCCGCATGATGATGATGGGCCTGCACTTCATGGGAGACGTGCCGTTTCGCACCGTCTACCTGCACGCGATGGTGCGTGACGAGAAGGGCGAGAAGATGTCGAAGACCAAGGGGAACGTGGTCGACCCCCTGGACATCGTCTTGGGCCAGACCGCCGCTAACCTGCCGCCCGCGGTGCGCAACAAATTCCCCCAAGGCATGCCGGCGATGGGCGCCGACGCCATGCGTTTCACCTTGGCCGCGCTCACCCAGCAAGGCCGCGACATCAAGCTCTCGCTCGATCGCATCAGCGGGTACAAAGCCTTCTGCAACAAGATCTGGAACGCGTCGCGCTTCGCGCTGATGAATCTGGGCGATTACCGCGCCGACGACACTTTCATCAAAGACCGGCAACTCTCGCTTGCCGACAGGTGGATTCTCGCGAGGCTAAACCGCGCCATTGGCGGCACCCAGAGCGCGCTGACGCAGTTTCAGTTCGCCGACGCCGCCTCGATTCTCTACCAGTTTCTGTGGGGCGAGTTCTGCGACTGGTACATCGAGCTTTCGAAGGGTGCGCTCTACGGTACCGATGAAGTCGCGAAGCAGTCGACGCGCGCGGTGCTGGTGTTCTGTTTGGACCACATCTTGCGCCTGTTGCACCCGTTCATGCCCTTCATCACCGAGGAAATCTGGCAGAAGCTGCCGATTACCCGGCCCACAGAATCGATCTGCCTGGCGCCGTACCCCGAAGTGAACCGCCGCCTGGACGATGCGAGCGCCGAAGCCGACCTCAAGCCGGTGATCGAAGCCATCGACGGCCTGCGCGCCATTCGTGGCGAGAGCAACCTCTCACCGGCGTTGAAGTTGGTGGCGCACATTCATTCGCCGAGCGCGCACACCCGATCGATGCTGGAAAAGTGGCGCAGCTATCTGATGCCGCTGGCCGGGTTGTCCTCGGTCGAGATCACTGTTCCCACCAGCAAGCCTCCCCAGTCGGCGGCTGAAGTTCGTTTCAATATGGAAATCTACGTGCCGCTGACGGGCGTGGTGGACCTGGGTGAGGAACGCAACCGCATTCAAAAAGAGATCACCCGCGCCGAAGCCGAGCTCGCTGGCTTGAAGAAGCGGCTGGACAACGAGAGCTTCGTGAAGCGCGCTCCGCCCGAAGTGGTTGAAAAAGATCGCGCCCGTATTGACGAGCTGACCAGCCGGCTGGTGAAGCTGCACGACAACCTCACGCG
>CXWL01050803.1_pt1 | contig 14044 bp, 8 predicted proteins | sample 590931 | NCBI WGS metagenome assembly CXWL01 (sample SAMEA3498368, study PRJEB10139) | groundwater metagenome | biome: water well; material: biofilm material | place: Germany | collected 2015-04-27 | reverse complement strand
CCGCAGGTGCGGAGTCAGACCTGATTGCGCTTGCGGGCCGTGCGCTGGCAGCGGGCCTGCGTGCCCGCTACCAGCGCAGCGGCAGCGGCTTGAGCAGCACGATGTGTTCGCGTGCCAGCTCGATATAGCCGCCCAGCACCAGATCCTTCAGCAAGCGGTTGATCATGCTGCGGGACGAGCCCACGCGCTCGGCGATGGCCTGTTGCGTCAACGGCCCGGGCACCAGGCAACGGCCCTGCTCCTGCACGGCCAGGCCGGCCAGCAGCCTGACCATGCGGCCATAGACGTCCATCGACACCAGCCCCTGCACGCGCCGCGTGAGGAAGGCCACGCGCGAGATCAGCGAGCTGATCAAGGCCAGCGCCAGTTCGGGGTGCTGGCGCAAGGCAGCCTCGACAGCGTTCTTGCTGACCGTGGTGATCTGCGCCGTGGCGGTGACCTCCACGGTGGCCGTGCGTGTGGCCGTGCCCAGGACCAGCTCGCCGAAGAACTCGCCCGGCAGTAGGGCGTTGAGTTCAAGCACGCGGCCACCCTGGAGCGTGACGAAGGCGCGCAACTCGCCGCTGTGGATGAGGAACATCGAGTCGCCGGGGTCACCTTCGTGCACCACCAACGAGCCCTTGGCGTGACGCTTGCGCTGGCCCAGTGGCGCCAGCACGTCGAACAGACGGCTGGGCGCCATGCCATGGGCAAACTGCGGTTGGGGATCGGGGCTGGCGTGCATGCCAGCGGCAGTATGCCGCAGGACCGCAGCGCACCCAGCGCGGCGCTCAGCGCCGGCGCACCATCGCTCCCACCCCGGCCATGCCGGCCAGCAGCAGCGCCGCGGTGCCGGGCTCGGGCACTGCGGCCACGCCCAGATGCAGTGCGCTCACGCTGGGGAAGCTGTTGCCGTCCGATGCGACCGACACATAGCGGAAGCCGTCGGTCGAGATGAAGCCACGGAAGTCATTCGCATTGATCTGGCTGGCATAGGTGCTGGCCAGGCAGGAGGCGTTCACGTCCGTGGGGCAGGCCGACACCGAGATCATGCCGCCCGCTTGAGGCGCGCCGTTGGCGCCGCTGGATACACCGTAAACGCCGACCGCGTTCACGCCAACCGAGAAGGATCCCATGAACAGGGTGCCGCGCGGGTCGTTGAGGCTCAACCAGTGGTCGGTGACCGTGCCGGCAACGAAGAGCTCATCCGCGTGGCCGTCATAGACGCCGTTGGCGGAGTAGCCGAACTGCCCGTTGGTCGTGCTGCGGTTGACGTTGCTGGTGCCCTGGAAGCCGGGTGCCAGATCGGCAAAGTAGTCATGACCGGTACTCGCCAGCGCGGCCAGGAAAGTGGCCTCGCTGGTGTACAGGGTGATGCTGGCCTGCGACGTGCCGGCAGCGAGTGCCAATGCCGTCAGCGCGAGCGCGCGCTGTGGGAGCTTGAAGCGGAACATGTGGATCTCCTGTTTTGAACACCTTGTCGCTGCACCCGGCTGCTGCCAGATGGCGTACGCAACGGATGCTGCCCAGCGCAGCGCCACGCCACAACGTCAGCAGTGAACGGCCTTGTTCACTCCTGAACACGCCNNCGCCTGCACACCGCGATGTGTCTGCTGCGGGAGTACGAGACACTGCTCGGGCCGGACGTGCTGGCCCTGGCCCAGGCGCCCTTGCAGCAGCGGCTGGCGCAGCTGGCCAGGGCGGGCGCGCAGCCCGGACAGGCGCCTCGTCTGCGCCACGTGAGCGTGCTCTTCGTCGACGTGGTGGACTCGACGCAACTGCTTCAGGCCCTGGACGCCGAGGACAGCCACGCCGTGCTGGACGGTGCCATGCGGCGCTTTGGCGAGGTGGTGCACCAGCACGGGGGCCACGTGCTGCGCTTCATGGGCGACGGCCTGAAGGCCGCCTTCGGCCTGCCCGAACCCGGCGACGACGATCCCGAGCGCGCCGTGCGCGCAGGCCTGGGCGTGCTGCAGGCGGCGCAGGGGCACGCGCTCCGGATGCACGGCCTGCTCGGTGGCCGCGCCTTCACGGTGCGCGCCGGCGTGCACAGCGGGCCGGTCGCCCTGGGCGCGGGCGCCGAAGACGCGCAGACACTGGTGGGCGCCACCGTGCACCTGGCAGCACGGCTGGAGCAAGGCGCCGACCCGGGCACGCTGAGCATCAGCCACGACACCTGGCGCGCCGTGCGCGGCGCCTTCGAGGTGGAGGCGCTGGCGCCCATGCTGGCCAAGGGCATGGCCGCGCCGGTGCTGGGCTTTCGCGTGCTGCAAGAGCGCAGCCCGGGGCACCGCGCGTCGGGCCGGGGCATCGACGGCGTGATGACGCGGCTGGTGGGGCGCTCGTCCGAGCTCGAGCAACTGCACGACGCGCTGCGCGCCGCACGCACGGGCGGGCGGCTTGTCGGCGTCACGGTGCTGGGCGACGCCGGCGTGGGCAAGAGCCGTTTGCGCGACAGCCTGCTGCAAGGCCTGCAGCAGGCGCAGCACGCACCAGCGGCGCTGCTGATGGCGCAGTGCTGGCCCGCCACCGAACGCGAGCCCTGGGGCGTGCTGCGTGACATGCTGCTGCGCCACCTGGCGCTGGCGGGCAGCGAAGACCCCCAGGCGCAGCGCGAGGCCCTGCAAGCCCGGCTCGTGCCCTGTTTGACGTCGGCCACGCAGGGCGGTGCCGCAGGCGCTGATTGCGACCGGCCCACTGCACAGGCGCATGTGCTGGGTTTTGCGGCCGGCATGGGCTTTGCCGACAGCCCGCATCTGGCCGGGTTGCTGACCGACCGCGTGGCCCTGCGCCAGCAATTGCAGCAAGCCAGCGTGGCCTGGTTGAAGTCACAGGCGGCCACGGCCCCGCTGCTGCTGTTGCTGGACGACCTGCACTGGGCCGACGAGGCCTCGCTGGATCTGGTGGCGCACTGGCAGGTCGCACTGGCCGAACTGCCGGTGTGCCTGGTGTGCCTGGCGCGGCCCACGCTGCTGGAGCGCCGCCCGGCCTGGCCGATGGACGGGCCGCACACGCGGCGCATCGGGCTCGCCGCGCTGGGTGCCGAAGCCAGCGCCGAGCTGGCCGACCTGCTGCTGCAGCGGCTGGCGCCGGTGCCGCCGTTGCTGCGACGGACCCTGATCGAGCGCGCTGCCGGCAATCCGTACTACATGGAAGAGCTGCTGTGCATGCTGATCGACCAGGGCGTCATCGACGTGCACGGCGAGCACTGGCAAGTGCGCGGTGACGCCACGACCTTGCAGCAACTGCCGGCCACGCTGGCCGCCGTGCTGCAAGCCCGCCTGGGGCGCCTTGACGAGGGGCTGCGCCGCGCCTTGCAGCAAGCCGCCATCGTGGGCACGCGCTTCGACGACGACACGCTGCGTGCCGTATTTCCCGCGGCACTGCCGGCCCTGCCCGCACTGGTGCAGCGCGGCATGGTGCAGGGCGCGCCGGACGGCACCTGGCGCTTCCACCACCAACTGCTGCAGCAAGCCGCCTACGACAGCGTGCTCAAAGGCGAGCGCTGCGCCTGGCACGGCACGGTGGCCCGGCACCTGGCGAGCCGCGACGACGTGCCCGAGCACTGGACCGCAGGGCACTTTGAACGCGCGGGCGACCCGGCATCGGCCGCCCACCACTACACGCGTGCCGCCGTGCATGGCACGGCACGGTTGAGCCTGAGCGACCAGCTCAACGCGGCACAGCGCGCACTGGCGTTGGCGCCACAGGCCGACGCTGCGCTGCGCTGGAAGGTGCAATACGCGGCCTTGCGCTGCTGCTATGACGCACGCGACGATGCGGGTGCGGGCCAGCACCTGGCCGCCCTGCGTGCACTGGCCGATGAACTGGACGACGACGGCCTGCGCACCGAAACCGAGCTGCAGGCCGCCTACGTGCACAGCTATACGCACGACGCCACCCGGATGGGCCACGTCGTCGAATTGGCCGAACGCGGCCAACGACGCGGCCAGACCGTGGCGCTGGCACGCGCCTACGGCGCCCAGGCCTGGGCCGAAGTGGTCAACGGCCGCCCGGCTGCGGGGCAGGCCATCGCCGCGCGTGGCCTGGCGGTGGCGGCCGAGGCCGGCGAGCTGCCCCCCAACACCGTGACCGACGCCGCCGGCATCGCGGCCTGGAAGCTGGGCGACCTGTCCACCGGGCTGGCCCACATCCAGGCGTCGCGCCGCAACGCCAGTGCGCGCGCCCAGCCGGCCTCCGAGATGTCGGCCCTGGTCAACCTGGCGGGCATGGCGCGCACGCTGGGCGACCACGCCACCTGGCAGCAGTCGCTGGCCGACGCCTTCGCCCTGGTCGCGCGCACCGGCAACCAGCGCGTGCTGCCGCTGCTGCAAATCCGGCGCGGACAACTGGCGCTGGCGCAAGGCGACACGCTGGCCGCGCAGGCCGATGCGCGTGCCGTCATCGAGATGCTGGCCGCCGACGACCGCTGGTTCCGCATCACTGCGCTGCTGTCACTGGGGCACGCGCAACTGGCCGTCGGCGCTGCCGCTGCCTGGGCCGAGGCGCGCACCAGCTTCGAAGCCGCACTGGCCGGGGCAGGCGACGCCGGCATGCGCTCGGAGGCCTGCCACGGCCTGGTGCTGGTGGACCTGGCGCAAGGGCTGCCGGCACAAGCCTGCGCCCACGCCCGCCAACTGCGTCTGGCCATGGAAGCGCCCGAACCGGGCGACGCCACCGAGCGCCCCGCACAGTGGCTGGCGGTGGCCGACGCCTTGCGCGCCCACGGTGACGAGCCCGGCGCTGCCGCGGCGCTGGCGCAGTCGCGCAGCGAACTGCTGGCGCAAGCCGCACAGATCAGTGACATTGCCGCGCGCGAGCGTTTCCTGGGTGCCGTGGCCTGCAACCGCAGGATCCTGGCGATGTCGGGTTCGGCCGCGGCCAGGGAACCCGAACCTTCGGCAGCGCAGCGCTGACGGCGCCCAGGCCGCGCCTATGATGGACCGCACCATGGCCGCGCCGCTGCAATTGACGCTTCTCGGAGTACCCGGCCTCATCGCCGAAGGCAAGCCACTGCATGTCGGCTCGCGCAAGGCAATGGCCATGCTGGCGCTGCTGGCGCTGGACGGTGCCGCCGCACGCGAGTCCCTCGCGCTGCGTCTTTGGCCTGACCAGGACAGCGGCGCCGCGCGGCGCAACCTGCGGCGTGACCTGTTCCGGCTGCGCGAGTTGGGCCTGGACCTGGGCGCGGCCGAGGCCGCCACCGGCACCCTGGCGCTGCCGGCCGAGGTGGCGGTGGACTGGCTGCAATGGCATGCGGCACTGGCTGCGGCAGACGATGAGCGCGCGCTGGCGCTGGTGCCGGCACAGGCCGTCTTTGCGCATGGCCTGGACGGCCTGGCGGATGGCGCTTTCGATGACTGGCTGGCGCGCCAGCGCGAGCAGTTCTCGCGCCAGCGCCTGCTGGCCTGCATGCGACGCGCGGGCGTGCTGGAGCAGGCCCGTCACGCCGCCGCCGCCCTCGCCTTGTACGAGCAGTCCCTCGTCGACAACCCCTGCCACGAGCCCGCGGCACGGGCCGCCATGCGGCTGCTGGCCGACCAGGGCGACCGCAGTGCCGCGCTGGCCGTGCACTCGCGCCTGGAGGCGGCCTTGCACCACGACCTGGGCGTGGCACCCGAGCCTGCCACGCAGGCACTCCTGCTCACCCTGACGTGCGATGCGCCGCAGGCCGTGACGCACAGCGCCGCCGAGCCACCTGCCCACGCTGCGCCCGGCCCGGCGGCGCAGGCACCCCTGCCGGCGCGCCTGCCCTACATCGCACGCCCGCTGGCCCAGCAGAGCGTGGCGGCCGCCTGGGCGGCGGGGCAGCGCGTCTATCTGTCGGGTGTCCCGGGCATCGGCAAGACGCGCCTGGCCACCGAGTGCGCGGCCGCGCGCGGCCCCTGGTTGCGCGTGGCCTGCACGGCCGACGACACCGAGCTGCCCTTTGCCAGCGCGGTGCGCGTGCTGCGCGCGTTGCGCGCCTCGGCCGCCGACGTGGTGCTGCCCGAGTGGGTGCGCCGCGAGCTGTCGCAACTGCTGCCCGAGCTGGGGCCGCCACCCCAGGCGCTGGCCACCGGCGAGGCACGCATGCGGCTGGTGGCGGCGTTCGCCGCAGCCTGGTCGCTTTGCGTGCAGGACAACTTCCAGACCCTGGTGCTCGACGACTGGCACTGGTGCGATGCCGCCAGCGTGGAGCTGTGGAACCACCTGGAAGAAGGCAGCGTGGCCTGGCTCGTGGTGCACCGCAGCGCGCAACTGCCCGCGCCGGCCCTGAAGCGCATGCGCGCCGACGTGGATGCCGGGCGCGCCGCGGCCGTCGCCCTGGAAGGATTCGGTGCCGACGAGGTGCTGGCGCTGGTGCAGGCGCTATCGGCGTCGACAGGCGGCAGCCTGTTCGCGCGGCGCCTGCAGCGTGCCACCGGCGGCAACCCCTTCTTCCTGAGCGAGACCTTGCGCCATCTGTTCGAGCGCCAACTGATCCGCGTCGAAGGCGGTGGCGGCTGGAGCACGCCGTTTGACGAGACCACGCGCGACTACGCCGAACTGCCGGCGCCCCCCACCGTGCGCGACGCCGTGCTGGCGCGCGCGCATGCCCTGGGTGCGCAGGCCTGCCGCGTGCTGGAAGCCGCCAGCCTGCTGGCCGACCGCTTCGACAGCGGGCTGCTCGACGGCGTCACCGACGCGTCTGAGCAGCAACTCGTCGGCGCACTCGAACACGCCTGCGCGGCGCGCCTGCTGGCGCCCAGCGCGGGCGGCTACCAGTTCGCGCACGACCTGGTGCGCCAGTGCCTGGCCGAGAGCCTGTCTGCCGTGCGCAGGCGCAGCCTGCACGGGCGCCTGGCCGCGCGCCTGGCCGCAAGCGCGGCCGCACCGGCACTCGTGGCGGCGCAGCTCGAACAGGCCGGGCAGCCGGCCCACGCGGCCACCTGGCGCGTGCGTGCCGCCGAGGCCGCCGTGCAACTGCACGCGCTGGCCGACGCGCGCCACCAGTACGCGCAGGCCTTGGCTGACGGAGCCCCTGCGGCCGAAGCCGTGGATATCCAACTCGCCCTCGCCCGGCTGCACCGGCGCGGTGCCGACGCCAAAGCCGCCAGCGCAGCCGTCGCGGCGGCCGTGCAGGCCGCTGCCGGGGCCGACGCCGCGACGCGGCTGCGTGCGCGGCTGGCCTGCGCCGAGGACTGGTGCAACACCGACCGCGCCGATGAGTGCCTGGCCCTGCTGGAGGCCCTGCACGGAGACCTGGCCCAGGCCGCACCCGCGTCGCAGGCACGCGCCCTGGCCCTGCGCGCGCGCGTGCTGCGCTGGCGCGGCCAGCAACAGGCCGCACAGGCCGTGCAGGGCCAGGCCATCGAACTGCTCGAAGGCGTGCCGGACGCGCTGGCCCAGCAAGCCGACCTGCTGGACGACCAGGCGCGTGCCAGTCTCATGCTGGGCGACACGGCAGCCGCCAGCGCGCTGGCGCGGCGCGCGGTGGCGGCGTTCGGCGCCACCAGCGACGCCGGCGGGCTGGCGCAGGCACTCATCCTGCTCGGGGTGGCCCAGATGCACGCCGGCGGGAGCCCCGAAGCCACGCAGGCCGTGCTGGAACGCGCGCGTGCCGTCGCTGCGGCCTGCGGCCATGTGCCGGCGCAGCGCGGCGCCATCCTCAACCTCGTCAAGCTGCACACCGACGCCGGGCGTGCGGGCGCCGCGCTGGCCCTGCTGGCCGAGGGCGAGGCCCTCGCCCCCGGGTTCGAGCACCAGCGCGCCGAGCAGGGCTTCCTGCAGGCGCGCTACTTCGTGCACTACCTGGGCGGCGAGGTCGAGCAGGCCGATGCCGCGGCGCAGCGCCTGCTCGCTGCAGCGCGCCGCGTGGCCGACCGTGGCGTGCTGCTGGCATCGCTGCAGATGGTGGTGGACCTGTACCTGCACACCGGGCGCCTGGAGCAGGCCGCTGCGCTGCTGCACGAAGCGCAGACCGCGCAGGCCCTGGGCGACGCCAGCGCGCGCACCCACATCGATGCCGTGCTCACGGCCAAGCGCGCCTGGCTGCACCTGGCGCAGGGCGACGGGTGCACCGCACAGCAGCTGCTGGCAGCGGCCGCGCCCGCCGCGCGCGAGGAAGACCGTTGCGTGGTGGCCTGGGTGGGCGCGGCCACGGCACTGGCGCGCGGCGACCACGACGCGGCACGCGCCTGCATGGCCACCATCGACATCGCCGCCGACACCAGCACCGATGTGTTGTCGATGCTGCTCGTGCAGCGCCTGGCGCTGGCGCGCGCGGCGGGTGTCAGCGACGACGCCGCACACGAGCGCGCACAGGGCCTGCTGGCCAGCGGGCAGGTACCGGCGCTGGAAGCCGGTTTTCTGCGCGCCGTGCTGGCCTGACGCGGCAAGCGCTGCCTGCGCACGGCCGGCCCTGCGGGCGACGTCAGAACCGGAATCAACGCGCTTTCAACGCCGGCCGCGTAGCGTGGCGCCAGCTCCCCAGGTGCCACGATGCCCAACCACCCCGCCGACCCGCAAGGCGCGCTGCGCCTCGAACTCCGCTTCGAGTTGACGCTGCGCCACGACGGCCCCGAAACCGCGTGGCACGCCGAACTGGCCGGGGCACCGACCGGGCCGCGGCTGCACTTCGAGTCGCTGCCCGAACTGATGCGCTACCTCGCGCGCCTGGACCTCCATGTGCCGCCTGCGCGTGGCATCCGGTGAAGCCCGGGCCCCGAGATGAGCGCGTCCGTTCGCCAGCAGCGCGCGACACACCACGCCATACCGCGCAGCGCGTGGCCTTTCAACGCTCTTTCAACGCCGCCCCGATACCGTGCCCTCACTCGCCCCGACTATCGCAACCTGCCCAGGAGGCAACCCATGAAGATCCGTGCCAACACCTTGAACAGGCTCACCGCACCCGTGGTGGTGCTGGCGCTGGCAGGCCTGTCGGGCGCCGCTGCGGCCACCGAACTGGGCCGGCTGGACATCACCGCACCGGGCGCCATGGTCTCCGTCTGTGGCGGCATCGGTGAATACAGCGCCGTCGGCAACAAGTTTTTCTGGCAGTCGGCGCGCTCCAACTGCAACGCGCAGCAGACCGCGCTGCCCAATACCAGCGTCGCGCAGACCGCCACCTATACCGAAGCGCCCATCACCGTGGACACCTACGCCAGCGGCCAGACCGTGATGGGGCAGACCCGCCTCTTTGCACACTCGCGTGCACGCGGGGACTCGGGCGCGTACCCGGTGGCCGAGGCCACCGGCGGCTGGGTGGACATGCTCACGCTGCACCCACTCAACCCGGCCCAGATCGGCCAGAGCGCCAGCTTCAGCTTCGTCATCGACGTCGGCGGCACCCTGGCCGGCCAGGGTATCAACGACAGCTTCAACAGCTTGGCCAGATTCGGCATCGCGCCCTACATAAACGACGCGTCGTTTGCTGCCGGGCCGGCGTCATCGTTCTCGGTCCAGGGCCAGGGTCAGATGGGGTTTCGCTACAACCAGACCGTCGATCAACTGGTCACTTTCACGACCCTGGTCACGCTGGGCACCCCATTCGAGCTGGGCGTATTTGCGCGGGCCGCGGCGGGCAACGCCAGCTACGGGAGCCTCGCCGTCTTCAGCGAGGCCACGGTGGACTTCATGAACACCATCACCTGGGCCGGCATCAGCGCACTCACGCTGAATGGCAACCCGGTGCCGTACACCCTGACTTCAGCCAGCGGCATCGACTGGACGCAGCCCTACGCACCGGTGCCCGAGCCCACCACCTGGGCGCTCTGGGCCGCCGGGCTGCTGGTGGTGGCGGTGCGGCGCGGGCGCCGCACCTCGCCTGCCCGTTCACCCGATTGAGCAGCGGGGGCGACCACGCTACACGGGACCAGGTCAATGCGGAATCGTCCGGGAACTTCAGGGTCAGGCCGTGAGCCAGGCAGTTGATGCGCGGCCCCGAGCGGCTGGCGCAATTCGACAACGCCAAGCGCATGGCCGTGGTCTGTGCGCCGTTGACGGCGCGGGCGGGTCGCACCGGCGCTAAGGGCGCTGCGGGCCAGCGTCTGGCTGCCGGCGCCACCAGGCGGCGGCCTGGCCACGCGTGCGCGCCTGCAGCTTGTCCAGGATATTGGCGACGTGGCGCTTGACGGTATGCGGCGACAGATCCAGACGCAGCGCGATGTGCTTGTTGCTGTCGCCGGCAGCCACCAGCTCCAGCACTTGGCGCTCACGTTCGGTCAGCGTCGCATCGCCCGGCGCTTGCGTCGCGCTGGCCAGCAGGCGCTGCCGCCAGCGCACCAGGCGGGCGCGCAGCGCGGGGTCGAAGTCATGCCGCTCGGCGCAGGCCGTGAGCGCCTCGATGACGGCACGCCCGGCCATCAGTGCAGGGCCATCTTCAAGTTCAGGCGCCAGCGCCTGCACCACCTGGCCCAACAGCTCGCGCGCCTGTTGCGGCCGGCCGGCAGCAGCCTGGGCAGCGGCCAGGCGCAGACGCAACTCGCTGGCCAGGCCCTGGCCTTCCAGTCGCGCAGCCTGCGGCAGCAGCGCGCTCCAGCGCCGCGCGGCGGCGTCGGCGCGGCCGCCTCGCGCATCGAGCGCCGCGCGGGCGTGCTCGAGCACGGACGAAAGCCTGCAGGGGTCGCCAGCGCTGACCGTGGCGCGCGCCACGGCGCGTTCGAGATGCACCGCGTCGTCCAGCCAGACCGACACCCTCAGCGTGTAGGCGCAGTCGAGGTCGCGCACATAGGCGCCAAGCCGGCCGTCCTGGGCGGCCGCGTGGCGCAGGCGCTGGGCGTGACGTGCCAGGTGCTGGCGGCAGGCCGCGGCGTCGCCGCGCAGCGCCGCGGCCAGGGCCAGACTCGAATCCACATGCGCCAGTCCGGCGCCTTCCGCGCCTTCCCAGCGTGCGTCGGCCAGGGCACGCGCAAAGGTCGCGCCGGCATGGTCCCAGTCGCCCTGCCACATCGCCAGCCAGCCCTGCGCCACCAGTGACCACATACGCAGCGCGTTAGGCTGCGCTGCACACAGCTCGGCGGTGGCGCGCGCGTAGTGCTGCAGCGCCGGCCGCGTGCCGGGCAGCAGCGCCAGGCCGACCGGCGGCGTGGCCTGGTACCAGGCCGATGCGGTGCCGATGCGGTCGGCGCTGAGCATCAGCTCGCGCCACTGCGCGCCCAGGGCGGGCAGTTCGTCGTCGTGCTGTGGCGCATGCAGGCGGCAACCCAGCACCAACAGCCGCGGCAGGGGTGCGAGCGCGCGCAGGTCCAGCGTGGCCAGCACGCGGTCACGCTCGGCATGCTGCAGCAAGCCGTCGTGCGCGCAGACTCGATAGGCCTGCAGCAAATCGGCCAGCTCGGGTGCCGTGTCGGCATTGCAGCGCTGCAGCGCGCGCACCATGGCGTCGAAGTCCCAGACCGACCACGCCAGCTGGGCCTGCACGATGGCCAGCGCCGGATCGGCGGCGCGCCGCGCGGGTGCAAAGCGCTGCAACAGCCGGCGCACGACGGCGCCATGGCCGTTGGTGATGTACTCGGCCGCCATCGCCAGCAAGGCGCGCGCGGCCTCATCCTCTGCGCCGGCCGCCAGCCACCATTCGACACGGCGCAGCGGGTCGGCCTCGCTGGCGGCGGCACGTCGATGCAAGGTGGCCACGGCCTGAGGTTCTTCCTGGTGGAGCCGGCGCAGCAGCGCGGTGCGCAAGAGTTCGTGCAGTCGCAGGCTGCCCTGGTCGTCGACTTCATTGACGAACAAGCCCAGCCGGCGCAGCGCTGCCAGGTGCTCACCGGCACGGGCGTCGCCGCTGAGTGCGGCGGCGCGCGCAGGCGCCAACTCGGGCAGCAGCGCGGTATGCAGCAAGAAGCGGCGCAGGTCGGCCGGCAGCTGGTCGATGACTTCGCCGCACAGATCCTCGAACAGGCGCAGGTCCCCTCGCGTCGATGGTGTCGGCTCGGCCAGCGCCAGGCGCAGCGCCGCTGGCCAGCCCTGGCAGCGCCGCTGCAACGCCGCGGTGTCGGCGGCGCTGCCCGCACCCAGGCCCTGCGCCAGGGCCTGCACCTCCTGGTCATCGAAGGCCAGGTCGGCGCTGCCGAATTCCGCGACCTGGCCGCGCAGACGCCTGCGCGCCATGTCGGGCAGCGGTGGCGTGCGCGTGCCGATGGCCAGGCGCCAGCATGCGGGCAGCGCGTCGAGCAGCGCGGCCACGAAGTGGCCGACGGCTGGGTCGGCGGCGTCGTGCAGATCGTCGAACACGATCAGGCTCGTGGCGCGGTCGCAGGCCGCCAGCCCTTGCGCCAGAAGTTGGGCCACTTCGACCTCGGCGCCGGGCACGGCGGCACGCACCACCAGAGCGCGCTCCGAACGCGGCCACGGCAGGTCCAGCGGGTCCAGCGCCGCCAGCAGCGCAGCCACCAGCGCCGGTAGATCGTCGCTGGCTTCCAGGCGCACCCAGGCCGCCGCGGCGTCGGCGCCGAGACCGGCCACCAGCGCGGCCAGAGCCGTCGTCTTGCCGTAGCCGGCCGGTGCCTGCAACAGCAGCAAGGGGTGGTGCTCCAGTGCTGCCTGCAGGCGTGGCTGCAAGCGCTGGCGGTCGATCGAACCGCGAGCCGGTCGCGGCGGGCTGATCTTGGAGCGGGCGACGGACATGGGGTGCGCCAAAGGCACCCCGATTCTGAGCCCGGGTCACCGCACTCCGGCCGCACCCGTTCAGCTGCCGGACGGGCCGCTGGGCAAGGATCGGAGATAGCGGTGCAGGGCTTCGAGGTCCAGCGGACTCAGCGCGCGCAGCGACTCGAAGGGCATGACCCGCAGCGTGCGGCCATCGGCCGAGCGGCCGCTGGCGATCATGCGCGCCAGCGCCGCGGCGTCGGTATAGCGGGCCATCGCGCCGCCAGGCAAGGGGCGCAGATCCGTGGCCGGCGGCCAGCCGGGCGGCCCGCCGGGCACCGGGCCGCCGCTGAAGTCGCTGCGGTGGCAGCCGATGCAGATCTGCGCCACATAACGGCCATGGTCGACGGATGCGGCTACCGCCACCGGCGGCGCAGGCGGCAGGGCGTGGTCGATGCGCATCGCTGCGTCGGGGATGCGTCCGTAGCCGTAGAGCACACGCCCCAGCAGCGGCAGCTCGAGCACACGCTCGCGGCCGGCGCCCGCAGGCAGGCTCTGCACATAACCGACGAGGGCGCCGAGGTCGGCGTCGCTCAGGCGGTTGAAATCCTGGCTGGGCATGAACATCAGCGGGCGCTCGTCGGGCTTGAGGCCGTGGCGCACGGCACGGTCCCAGTCCTGCGGCCGGTAGGCGACGGTGGCGCTGCCGGCGCCGCGCGCGATGGCCGGCGCCGCCACGCGCAGCGCACCGCTGTCGATGAAGAGCCGGCCGAGCCCATCGGCGCCGTGGCACGAAGCGCAGCCGCGCGTCTCGAACAGGTAGCGGCCCTGGGCCAGCGCGGCAGCATCGGTGGCGGCGCTGACCGCCACCACGTGCGCCGGCACCTGGCGCTGTGCGCGTTGGTAGGCCAGTGCCAACCCCAGCGCCAGCAGCGCGGCGGCCAGGGCGATGACGGCGGCAAGGGTCCAGAGGGTGCGGCGCAACCAGTTCTTCATCGGCGTGTCTCCATGCGGTGGGGTGGGTCTGATGGCGGCATGTCTGCGGTTGCAGCGCGCCGCCGTGGCGCGCCGCCCAGTGGCTGCGCGAGCGCCTCGAGGTCGAGCTGTTCCAGCGCATCCAGGTGCTGCTGTTGCTGGTCGACAAGACGGACAAGGTGCCGCACCGCGCGTTGCCAGGCGCCTGGCCGCTCATGCTGGCTGGTGTCGCGGGCGGCGCACATATCGAGTTCGATCGCCTCTGCCACCTGCGCCAGCGCGGCCAGCGCAGCGGCCAACGGCAGGCTGTCGCCCGGGCAGTGCGCTTCGAGCAGTGGATGCAGATGCTGGGTTTCCCACTGCGCATGACTGCGCAACGCGCTCAGCAGCGGCGCAAAGTCCGGCCCCTCCCGGGTCGTGGCGCAGCCGGCATGGGCCGCGTCCAGGACGGTCACCATGAGTGCCCGCAGGGTGTGGTGACGCTGGGCCAGGAGTTCGACCGCAAGTGTCTGTGGCTCGGCGGCGGCTGGGCAGGTGTGCTGGG
>CXWL01110027.1_pt1 | contig 14045 bp, 12 predicted proteins | sample 590931 | NCBI WGS metagenome assembly CXWL01 (sample SAMEA3498368, study PRJEB10139) | groundwater metagenome | biome: water well; material: biofilm material | place: Germany | collected 2015-04-27 | reverse complement strand
CCGCTGCCGCTGGTGCGCCGCCTCGAGCTGGCCAAGCAGGCGGCCGACCTGCACACCGCCCAGCTGACCCAGATGGTCGTGTATGAAGTGGTCAAGGACGGCTTCCTCGATACCCACATCCCAAGCATCCGCAGCCTGTACGCAAACCAGTGCCAGGTGATGCTGGAGGCGATGGAAGCGGAGTTTCCGGCCGGCGTGCAGTGGACCCGTCCCGAAGGCGGCATGTTCATCTGGGTAACGCTGCCAAAGCACATCGACGCGATGGCGCTGCTGGACCAGGCGATTGCCGCCAAGGTGGCCTTCGTGCCGGGCGCGCCGTTCTACGCCAACGATCCGGAGACCAATACCCTGCGCCTGTCGTTCGTGACGGTGCCGCCGGAGCGCATCCGCGAAGGCATCGCCATCCTCGGCAAGCTGATCGCCGCACAAATGTAATTGCCTGCCAGGGCGATGCGCGCTCGGCCACCATCGGTGATCGGCGCATCGCTGCTGACGGTTGCGAACCAACAACAAGTCCTCCTGCTGGAGGACTTGTCGCTTGCGGGCGCGCAAGGCCGATGTTGGTATAAGCATAACTAGCGGGAAACATTTCTTGCCTGTGCCGATAACACGGCGGTATTATCCGATAGCTAATTCATTCCCATCGACCGGCGAAGGCCCGACATGCCGCTCCCAGCAACAATCAGCCCTGCGCCACGGCGCGATGCCGCGATCCTGATCGTCGACGACGCCCCGGCCAACCTTGGCATGCTCCGCAAGATGATGACGCAGCAGGGCTACCAGACCTTTGTGGCGAACTCCGGCGAGCGGGCCATCAGCATTGCGCGGCGCGTGCACCCCGACCTGATCCTGCTCGACGTCGTCATGCCCGGCATGGACGGCCTCGAGACCTGCCGCCAGCTCAAGCAGCATCCCGGCACCCAGCGCATCCCCGTCATCTTCATGAGCGCGCGCACCGAAACCGACGACGTGGTGGCCGGCTTCGACATCGGCGCGGTCGACTACATCAGCAAACCCCTGCGCATGGCCGAAGTGTGCGCGCGGGTGCGCACGCAGTTGCAGATCCGCAATAACAGCGACAGCCAGCGCGAACAGGCGCAGCGCCTGCGCACGATCGTCGACAGCATGGCCGAAGGCTTGCTGATCATTGAAGGCACGGGGCGCATCCAGTACGCCAATCCGGCCTGCGGGCGCTACCTCGGCTGCTCGCCGGAAGCGCTCGAAAAGAAAACGCTGGGCGACTTGCTGGCCCCGCCGGTGGCGCAGGAATACCTCGACTATTTCGCACGCTGCGCCAGCGAGCCCGAATTCGCGCCCCAGCCGGGCGCGCGTGAAGTGGTGATCCGCCAGTGCGACGGCGCGCTGCGCGCGATGGACCTGACGCTGGCCCCGATGGCCATGCACGAGACCTTGTTCATCGGCCTGCTTCACGACATCACGCACCACAAGCAGTCCGAGACCGCGCTGCAGCGCGCCGCCCTGCTCGACCCGCTGACCAAGATCGCCAACCGCCGCCACTTCGACGCCTTCCTCGACGTGGAATGGCAGCGCGCCATCCGCAGCGCCGAGCCGCTGTCGCTGGTGGTGCTCGACGTCGACCATTTCAAGCTCTACAACGACACCTTCGGCCACCCGGCCGGCGACGTCGCGCTGCAAAACGTCGCCGCCGTGCTGCAGGCACACGCGCCGCGCGCGACCGACCTGGCGGCCCGCTATGGCGGCGAGGAGTTCGTGCTGCTGTTTGCCGAAACCTCGCCGGCCGACGCCGCCTTGCTGGCCGAAGCCATTCGCGCCGCCGTCGAGGCGCTGCACCTGCCGCACCCGCGCTCGAGCACGTCCGAATGGATCACCTGCAGCATCGGCGTGGCGACCATGATCCCGTCCCAGCTCGACCGCGTCGAAAAACTGTTCATTGCCGCCGACCGCGCCATGTACACAGCCAAGGAAGCGGGCCGCAACCGTGTTGAACACGTCGACGCCAGCAGCTCGGCCTGGGACGCGGTCAAGGCGCTGGTCATGCGCTGAGCGCCGCCGGGCCGCAAGCGGCCGCCGGTCGGCAACAAGGACAAGCTAACGGCGCTATAATAAAGGCCGCCAATTCGCCCTATCCCAACTGGTACCGCTGTGAATCCACACCTCGACAAGCTGCATCCCTACCCGTTTGAAAAGCTGCGCCACCTGTTCGCGGGCGTGACGCCGAACCCTGCGTTCGGCGCCATCAGTCTTGGCATCGGCGAGCCGAAGCATCCCACGCCCCCGTTCATCCAGAAGGCGCTGATGCACAACGTGCAGGGGCTGGCCAACTACCCGAGCACGCACGGCACCGACGCGCTGCGCGCCGCGGTCGCCAACTGGATCGGGCACCGGTACGGCGTCGAGCTCGATGCCGCCGCCCAGGTGTTGCCCGTCAATGGTTCGCGCGAAGCCCTGTTTGGCATCGCCCACTGTGTCGTCGATCCGTCCAAACCTGGCGCGCTGGTGATGTGCCCGAACCCGTTCTACCAGATCTACGAAGGCGCCGCCTACCTGGCCGGCGCCCAGCCCTACTTCGTCAACTCCGACCCGGCCCGCAACTTCGGCTGCGACTACAGCAGCGTGCCAGACGAGGTCTGGGCGCGCGTGCAGCTGATGTACATCTGCTCGCCCGGCAATCCGACCGGCGCCACCTTGTCGCTGGAGGACTGGAAGCAGGTGTTCGCGCTGGCCGACCGCCACGGCTTCGTGATCGCGGCCGACGAATGCTATTCCGAGATCTACCACGGCAGCGCGGCTCCGCTCGGCGCGCTCGAAGCGGCGCACCAGCTTGGCCGCAGCGGCGGCGACAACCCGTTCGCCAAGCTGATCGTGTTCTCCAGCCTGTCGAAACGGTCCAACGTGCCGGGCATGCGCTCGGGCTTCGTGGCCGGCAGCCCGGCGCTCATCAAGAAATTCCTGCTGTACCGCACCTACTGCGGCGGCGCGATGTCGCCGCCGGTGCAGGCAGCGTCGATCGCCGCCTGGGGCGACGAGAGCCACGTCGTCGAGAACCGCGCCAAGTACCGCGAAAAATTCAGCCTCGTTACGCCGATGCTGAACGAGGCCATCGACGTCGGCCTGCCGGACGCCGGCTTCTACCTGTGGGCCGACGTCGGCGCCACCGGCCTGACCGACACCGAATTCGCCCGGCGTCTTTACGCCGAATATAATGTCACCGTCCTGCCGGGCAGCTACCTCGCGCGCGACGCGCACGGCGTCAACCCTGGCACCGGGCGGATCCGCATGGCGCTGGTCGCCGAAGTCGACGAATGCCTCGAAGCGGCCCAGCGGATCGTCCAGTTCTGCAATGCCTTATAAGCACTCACCTACCACGAGATCATGACCCAACAACTCCAGAACATCATCGACACCGCCTGGGAACAGCGCGCCGACATCACCCCAGCCAACGGCAGCGCCGAACTGCGCGACGCAGTCGCCCACGTCATCGCCGGCCTTGACGACGGCACCCTGCGCGTAGCCCAGAAAACCGGCGCCGACTGGGTCGTCAACCAATGGATCAAGAAAGCGGTACTGCTCTCGTTCCGGCTCGAGAACAACAGCGTGATGACCAGCGACGGCACCATGCAGTTCTACGACAAGGTCCCGACCAAGTTCGCCAACTACAGCGCCGACGACTTCGCGCGCGGCGGCTTCCGCGTGGTGCCGCCAGCGGTGGCGCGCCGCGGCAGCTTCATCGCCAGGAACGTCGTGCTGATGCCTTCCTACGTCAACATCGGCGCCTACGTCGACGAAGGCGCGATGGTCGACACCTGGGCCACGGTCGGTTCGTGCGCGCAGATCGGCAAGAACGTCCACCTGTCGGGCGGGGTCGGCATCGGCGGCGTGCTCGAACCGATGCAGGCCAACCCGACCATCATCGAAGACAACTGCTTCATCGGCGCCCGCTCGGAGATCGTCGAAGGCGTGATCGTCGAAGAGAACTCGGTGATTTCGATGGGCGTGTACATCGGCCAGTCGACCAAGATCTACGATCGCGCCACGGGCGAGGTCAGCTACGGCCGCGTGCCGTCCGGGTCGGTCGTCGTGTCGGGCAACCTGCCATCGGAAGACGGCAAGTACAGCCTGTATTGCGCCGTCATCGTCAAGCGCGTCGACGCCAAGACCCGCGCCAAGACCGGCATCAACGAACTCCTGCGCGGCATTTAAGACCCGCCATTCAATGCTCGTCATTCCCGCGCAGGCGGGAATGCGGTGTTAACTTTGCGGTATTGAATCAATTTTCACCCCGGAACCTGGAGACGATGATGGCAATGGACCGTTTGTTTCAGCTGATGAAAGAGAAGAACGCGTCGGACATGTTCTTCGCAGTAAATTCACCGGTGCACATCAAGATCAACGGGAACCTGATTCCGATTAACCAGCAAAAGCTGGAGCCGGACAATATCGTGTCGCTGCTGGCCGAGATTGCGACACCCGAGCAGATGCAGGAGCTCGAGCGCGACAACGAACTCAACATGGGCATATCGGTGGCCAACCTCGGCCGCTTCCGCCTGTCGGCATTCCGCCAGCGCGGTTCGATCTCGGCCGTGTTCCGCTTCGTTCCGGCGAATATCCCGGCCCTGGGCGATCTTGGCCTGCCGCCGGTGCTGGCCGACCTGATCATGGAAAAACGCGGCCTGCTGCTNNAGAAGTCGATCGTCAACCAGCGCGAGATCGGCAGCGATGCGGCCAGCTTCCAGGTTGCGCTGCGCAATTCGATGCGCCAGGCGCCCGACTGCATCTTGATCGGTGAGATCCGCGACAAGGACACCATGGCCGCCGCGCTCGCCTATGCGCAGTCCGGCCACCTGGTGCTGGCGACCTTGCATGCGAACAACAGCTACAACGCGCTGAACCGCATCATCAGCTTCTACCCGATCGAGAACCGCGCCGCGCTGCTGCAGGACTTGTCCTCGGCCGTCAAGGCGATCGTCTCGCAGCGCCTGGTGAGGTCAAGCGCTGGCGGCACGCGCCAGGCTGCGGTCGAGATCATGGTCAACACGCGCTATGTGTCCGACCTGATCGAGAAAGGCGAAATCGGCCAGATCAAGGAGGCGATGGACAAGAGCCTGTCGCCCGGCTCGCAGTCGTTCGAAACCGCGCTGCTCCAGCTGGTGCACAGCGGCCTGGTGACCCAGGACGAGGCGCTCGCCAACGCCGACTCGGCCACCAACCTGCTCTGGCTGCTCAACAACGGCCCGGACAGCAAGGCCGCCGACGCCGCGCCGGAAGCAAAACCTGCCGACGACGCCCCGTCGTTTACCGAGTTCACCCTCAACAGCTGAAGCGCCGCGCTAGCCCCGCAACTGCCCGGTTGACAGCGGCAGGCCCGGTCGCGTCACCCACACGTAGGTACTGAACGGTACCGGCGTGAAGTCGAGCCGTAGCGAGCGCTCGCGCGTGACGAAGGCGATCGACCCCACCGGCGTGATCTCCACCTTGCCGGTGCTGGGCATGCTGGCAAAGTAGCGGCGGCCCTCGCGGCTGACCTTGAGCGTTTCGCCATTCGACAGCCGATAGGTTCCGACCACCTCCAGCGTCTCATGCGGGGCGAGGTAGTAGTTGTCGCGCTCGCGCCGCTTGTCGCTGCTGGCGCGAAGCGGCGCTCCCGTGCTGCTCGGCAGCGGCTGCATGATGGCGCCGCCAGTCTGCATCCCCATCTGGGCCAGCGCGGCGNNGCCCGCCACTGCCGCGTGAATCAAGACTCGCATGATTCCCTCCTGTGTAAGTAAGGACGGGGGCGCACGGCCCCATGCTCGTTCGACCGGCGCTGCCTTGGCCAGTTCAAGTAAAATCGACGCGACGGACCGACTATGTACCGCATATGTTATGCTCCGGCCATCCCCCATGCGATCCCAGGCCAGCCGGCACTACGCCCGGCAGCCATGCGCCGCCCATGCATACACAACGACGATGAACAAGACTCTCTACGGCATCCCCAACTGCGACACGGTCAAGAAGGCCCGTACCTGGCTGGCCGACAATGGCCAGCAGTTCGATTTCCACGACTTCAAGAAGCAGGGACTGGATCGCGCCACCGTTGCGGCCTGGCTCGAGCAGCTCGACTGGGAAGTGCTGGTCAACCGCAAGGGCACGACCTGGCGCCAGCTTGGCGATGAGCGCCGCGCCGCCGTCACCAGCAAAGCTGACGCGCTTGCGCTGATGCTCGAGTTCCCTTCCGTGATCAAGCGTCCGGTGCTGGCCGGCGCCGGCAAGCTGGCGGTCGGCTTTTCCGATGCCCAGTACCGCCAGATCTTCGCATGAGCCACATGCTGCCATCGCGCACCCTCGCGCTGACCGAAGAGCTGATCGCGCTGTCCTCGATCACGCCTGACGACAAGGGCTGCCAGCGCCGCCTGGCCGAGCTGCTGTCGCCGCTCGGCTTCATCTGCGAGACCATCGAATCGAACGGCGTGACCAACCTGTGGGCGCGCAAGGGCACGGCCTCGCCGGTGTTCGTGTTCGCCGGCCATACCGACGTCGTGCCCACCGGCCCGGTCGGCCAGTGGCATTCGCAGCCGTTCACGCCGACCCACCGCGACGGCAAGCTGTATGGCCGCGGCGCGGCGGACATGAAGACCTCGCTCGCCGCGATGGTCGTCGCCTGCGAGGAGTTCATCGCGGCCAACCCGGGCCACCAGGGTTCGATCGCATTCCTGATCACCAGCGACGAGGAAGGCCCTGCGACCGACGGCACCGTCATCGTCTGCGAGCGCCTGGAAGAACGCGGCGAGAAGATCGACTACTGCCTGGTTGGCGAGCCGACGTCGGCCCATATCCTCGGCGACATGATCAAGAACGGCCGCCGCGGTTCACTGTCGGGCAAATTGGCCATCAAGGGCGTCCAGGGCCACATCGCCTACCCCCAGCACGCGCGCAACCCGATCCACCAGGCCGCGCCCGCGCTGGCCGAACTGGCGGCCGAGCAGTGGGACGAAGGCAACGAGTACTACCTGCCGACGTCGTGGCAGGTGTCGAACATCCATGCAGGCACCGGCGCCAATAATGTCATCCCGGGCGAGATGACGCTGGAGTTTAACTTCCGTTTCTCGACCGCAAGCACCGCAGACGGGCTGGAAGCGCGCGTGCACGCGATCCTCGACAAGCACAACCTCGAATACGACCTTCAGTGGACCTTGTCCGGCCTGCCATTCCTGACGCCGCGCGGCACGCTGTCCGATGCGGTGGCCGGCGCGATCGCCTCCGAGACTGGCGTGCACACCGAATTGTCGACCACCGGCGGAACCTCCGATGGCCGCTTCATCGCCCGGATCTGCCCGCAAGTGATAGAATTCGGCCCTCCGAACGCCAGCATCCACAAGATCGACGAGCACATCGAGCTGCGTTTCGTCGATCCGCTGAAGAACATCTACCGCCGCACGCTGGAAAACCTGCTGGCGTAAGCTCGCCTAACCGAGAGAACAAGCCATGACTAACTCCACCGTCTTTACCACGCCGCGCGACCTGCTGCGCTATGCCGTCACCCGCTTCAACGGGGCCAAGCTGTTCTTCGGCCACGGTAGCACCGAGGCGCTCGACGAAGCCGCCTACCTGATCCTGCATACGCTCAAGCTCCCGCTCGACAAGCTCGATCCCTTCCTCGACGCGCGCCTTCTGCCTGACGAAGTGCTGCAGGTGCTGGCCGTAATCGAACGCCGCGCCACCGAGCGCGTGCCGGCTGCCTACATCACCAATGAAGCCTGGCTTGGCACCTATCCGTTCTATGTCGACGAGCGCGTGCTTGTGCCACGCTCCTTCATCGCCGAGCTGGTGCCGCAATCGTTCAGCCCATGGGTCGAAGACCCGTTCGCGGTCGAGAACATCCTCGAGCTGTGCACCGGGTCCGGTTGCCTGGCGATCATGATGGCCGATGCCTTCCCGAACGCCGTGGTGGACGCGGTCGATATCTCGACCGATGCGCTGGCGGTCGCCGAGCGGAACATCCGCGAGTACAAGCTCGAAGGCCGGGTCAACCCGATCGTTTCGGACCTGTACGAGAACGTGCCATTCAAGAAGTACAACCTGATCGTCACCAACCCGCCGTATGTGAACTCGGAATCAATGTCGACGCTGCCCGAGGAATACCTGCGCGAGCCGCAGATCGCATTGCACGGCGGCGCCGACGGCATGGACCTGGTCCGCAAGATCGTCAAGGGCGCGGCCGAGCGCCTGACGCCGGACGGCATCCTGATGGTCGAAATCGGCAACGAGCGTGACTACGCCGAGGCCGCGTTCGGACATCTGGGGCTGACCTGGGTAACCACCAGCGCCGGCGACGACATGGTGTTCATGCTCACGGCCGAACAACTCCAGCACGCATAATTACACCGGCGGAAGTGCGAAGGACTCGGCGTCCCCCGTCATCCGCCGGGCACTCTTTTTAAAGAAACTCAATGATCCGCTTCATCAACGTAAGCCTCATGCGCGGCACCAAGCCGCTGCTCGAAGGCGTGGACCTCACGCTCAACCCCGGCGACAAGATCGGCCTGATCGGCGCTAACGGCGCCGGCAAATCCAGCCTGTTCGCGATGCTCCGCGGCGAGCTGCATCCGGACCAGGGCGAGATCGACTTCCCGGCCAAATGGCGCATGGCCTACGTGGCCCAGGAAACCCCGCCGCTCGATCGCGCCGCGCTGGACTACGCCATCGACGGCGACATCAACCTGCGCAAGCTGCAGTCCGAACTCGAACGCCTCGAGTCCGAACCTGAGACCACCGACAACGGCATCGCCATCGGCGAGATCTACAGCGCGCTGGCCGACGCCGACGCCTACACCGTGCAGTCGCGCGGCGAACAACTGCTGCTCGGCCTGGGCTTCTCGATGGAGCAGATGCAGCAGCCGGTGGCCTCGTTCTCGGGCGGCTGGCGCATGCGCCTGAATTTGGCGCAGGCGCTGATGTGCCCTTCCGAACTGCTGCTGCTCGATGAACCGACCAACCACCTCGACCTCGATGCGATCATCTGGCTGGAAGACTGGCTGAAACGCTATCCCGGCACCTTGATCATCATTTCGCACGACCGCGACTTCCTCGATGAAATCGTCAACGTCATCGTGCACATCGACGAGCGCAAGCTGAAACGCTACTCGGGTAACTATTCGGGCTTCGAGCGCCAGCGCGCGGCCCAGATGATCCTGGCCGCCGGCGCCCTCGATAAGCAGATGCGCCAGCGCGCCCACCTCGAGTCCTTCGTTAACCGCTTCAAGGCGCAGGCCTCGAAAGCGCGCCAGGCCCAGAGCCGCATGAAGGCGCTGGCCAAGATGGAAGAGCTGGCGCCGCTGCGCGCCGCCGCCGAATTCTCGTTCGAGTTCCGCGAGCCGCTGTCCGCACCGAATCCGCTGCTGGTGATGGAAAACGTCAATGCCGGCTACCCGATCCTCGACGGGCATGGCGACAAGGTCGGCGACAAGACCATCGTCTCGAACATCAAGTTCTCCCTGCAGATCGGCCAGCGTATCGGCCTGCTGGGCGTGAACGGCGCCGGCAAGTCGACCCTGATCAAGACCATCGCCGGCGAGCTGGAGCCGCTGACGGGCGACGCGACCATCGGCAAAGGCCTGTCGATCGGCTACTTCGCACAGCACCAGGTGGAGATGCTGCGCCACGACGAGTCGCCGCTGTGGCACCTTGCGAAAATCGCGCCGACTGTGCGCGAGCAGGAGCTGCGCAACTTCCTGGGCGGCTTCAATTTTCCGGGCATGATGGTCACCAGCCCGATCCGGCCGTTCTCCGGCGGCGAAAAGGCGCGCCTGGCGCTGGCCCTGATCGTGTGGCAGCGCCCTAACCTGCTGCTGCTCGATGAACCGACCAACCACCTCGACCTCGAAACGCGCGAAGCGCTGACGATGGCGCTGGCGCAGTTCGAAGGCACCCTGGTCGTGGTATCCCACGACCGCCACCTGCTGCGCGCCACCACCGACCAGTTCATCATCGTCGCCGACGGCCGCCTCCAGCCCTTCGACGGCGACCTGGACGACTACAAGGACTGGCTGTTCCAGACCAAGCTGGGCAAAGGCACCAGCGTGCTGCCGGCGGCCGGCAAGGAGAACAAGACCGCCTATCCGGCGGCCTCGCCGATTGCCGCCGCCGCCGCGCCCGCGGTCAGCAGCAAGGACCAGAAGCGCCAGGACGCCGAACAGCGCCAGCGCCTGGCTACCTTGAAGAAGCCGATTGAGAACAAGCTGAAACGGCTGGAAGAGCAGATCGCAAAACGCACCGAGCAGAAGACCGAAGTCGATGCGAAGCTGGCCGAACCGGCGATCTATGAGGCGGCCAACAAGGCCAAGCTGAAGACGCTGCTGGCGGACCAGTCCTTCTACACGAAGGACCTGGCGCAGCTGGAAGCGGAGTGGATGGAACTGCAGGAACAGCTCGAAGCGGTCGCCGCCTGACAAGCGGGCGGCGCGGCAGGCCCTTATGCGGCCTGCTGCGCGCCTTCCGGCCCGCGCGCCGCGTTGCGCTTGATTGCCATCAGCTTGTCGATGTCGACCAGGATCAGGCGCCGCCCTTCGGTCTCCCCCAATCCCATCAAATAGTCGCACGCTTCGCCGGCGGCGTCAGGATTGGCAGGCAGCGCCGAGATCTGGTCCGGCGACAGCCCCACCACGTCGGTCACGCCATCGACCACCATCCCCATGATGCAGCTTGCCAGCTGCAGGATGATCACATCGGTCTGCGGCGCCGGCAGCAAACCTTCGCTGCAGGCGACCCGCATGTCGACGATCGGCATGATCACCCCGCGCGACACCGCCACCCCATCGACCAGTTCGCCATCCGAGGCGAAGCGCTCGAGCGACCTCAGGCTGCGCAGTTCCTGCACCTTGCGAAACTCCAGTCCGTACTCAAGACCGCCGAGCCGGAAGCTCAGGAATTCGATCTGGCTGTTGCCGGTCGCGGTCGATGCGTCGTTGTGCATGGCGGTCCTTTCGTCTCCGCGGGTATGCGGCAAGGTAACGAAGTCCTATAGTACGGGCAGTCCGTCCTACGTTCGTTGACTGTCGTCAACCTCTGCCGCTGGCCGTTTTCCTTATGGACAAAGGGCCGGCGCAGCGGCCAGCCGTTTAGGAATCGGACTACCCCCCGCTTCTTCGCCGCTACTTAATCGACGTTGCGTCCGCGCGATTTCAGTGCTGTCCGCACACCCCTGCCGTAAGCCTGGTCGGCCTTGTCGAAGTGGTGCAACTGGCGCTGCAGGATTTCTTCGTCCACCTGGACCAGCGCGCCAGCCAGGTTATTGAACAGATTGTCCTTTTGCTGGGCAGGCAGCAGCCGGAACAGGTTGCCCGGCTGGGTATAGTCGTCCTCCTCACCGCGCCCGTCGAAGCGCCCGGCGCCGCCGGCCAGCGCCAGCTCAGGCTCACCGTGGCCCATGCCGCCGCCGTGCTGGCCGGCCGCATGCACGGTGGCATAGTTCGGTGCCGCGCCGCCGTTGGCGGTCGCCATCGCGCCGTCACGCTGCTGGTTGTGGAACGGGCAGCGCGGCGCGTTGACCGGCAGGTGCTGGTGGTTGGTGCCGACCCGGTACAGCGCCGCGTCGTGGTAGGAGAACAGGCGGCCCTGCAGCATCTTGTCTGGCGAATAGCCCATGCCCGGCACCACGTTCGCCGGCGAGAATGCGGCCTGCTCAACCTCGGCGTGATAGTTGACCGGGTTGCGGTTCAGTTCAAGCACGCCCGCCGGATGCAGCGGGAAGTCGCGGTGAGGCCAGACCTTGGTCAGGTCGAAGGGGTTCCAGCCGGTGCGAGCGCTCCAGTCCGCGAGCTGCTGCTCGCTGGCCACCTGCAGGCTCACGTCCCACCGCGGGAAGTCGCCGCGCTCGATGGCGTCGAACAGGTCGCGCTGGGCTGAGTCTGGGTCGGAGCCGCCCAGGCGCACCGCATCGGCCGCGTCCAGGTTCTTGATGCCCTGGCGCGTCTTGAGGTGCCACTTCACGTACACCCGCTCGCCATCGGCGTTAATCAGGCTGAAGGTATGGCTGCCAAAGCCGTCCATGTGGCGGTAGCCGTGCGGCGTGCCGCGGTCGGAGAACAGGATCGTCACCTGGTGCAGGCTTTCCGGCGCCTGGCTCCAGAAATCGAACATCATGTTGGCCGATTTCAGGTTGCTGCGCGGGCAGCGCTTCTGGGTGTGGATGAAGTCCGGGAACTTGATCGGGTCCTTGATGAAGAACACCGGGGTGTTATTGCCGACCAGGTCCCAGTTGCCTTCTTCGGTGTAGAAGCGGACCGCGAAGCCGCGTGGATCGCGCTCGCTGTCCGCGCTTCCGCGCTCGCCGCCGACGGTCGAGAAGCGCACGAAGGTCTCGGTCTGCTTGCCTACTTGCGCAAACAGTCTGGCTTTTGTGAATTGGCTGATGTCATGGGTGACGGTAAAGGTGCCGTAGGCACCCGAACCCTTGGCGTGGACGACGCGCTCGGGAATGCGCTCGCGGTTGAAGTGCTGGAGCTTCTCGATCAGGTGGAAGTCTTGCAGCAGCAAGGGGCCGCGCGGTCCGGCCGAGAGTGAGTTCTGGTTGTCTTCAACGGGAATGCCCGATGCGGTTGTCAGGCGTGGTGGCTGGCTCATGTGATTTCCTTGGCGTTCGTTAATACGATGAAACTCATCATAAGGACGGCATGAAAAAAGGGAAAGGCAATTAATTTTATTGATTCAATAGTTTTTCTCAATTAAAACATTGATCCCGTACGGTTAGCAAAGCAACCGACCCGTATCACGGCAGCCGTGTACTATTCGGAAAATTAACCCGGTGGCGCAGCGCCGCCCCTGCCCTGCGATAAGGCCGACGATGAAAAGTGATGTCCTGCCCGGCCCGAGCCCGCTGCCAAACATGGATGCGCCCGCCGCGGCAAAGTCGGCCGGCCTGCGTTATGTGAGCGACACCCGCCCCGGGATCACGCGCGCGGGCAGCTCTGGCGCTTTCCGCTATGTCGGCGCGGATGGCGATAGCGTGACCGACGAGGCCACCCTCGCCCGCATCAAGTCGCTGGTGATACCGCCGGCGTGGACCGACGTGTGGATCTGCGCGCAGGGCAACGGACACCTGCAGGCCACCGGCCGCGATGCGAAAGGCCGCAAGCAGTACCGCTACCATCCGCGCTGGCGCCACCTGCGCGACGAGGTGAAGTACGAACGGATGCTCAATTTCGGCAAGGCGCTGCCGGCTATCCGCCGCCAGGTCGATGCGGCGCTCAAGCTGAGCGGCCTGCCGCGCGAGAAGGTGCTGGCCACTGTCGTCTACCTGCTGGAACTGACGATGATGAGGATAGGGAACGAGGAGTACGCGCGCGCCAACAAGTCGTTCGGCCTGACCACGCTGCGCAACCGCCATGTGCTCATCGACGGCAAGGCGGTCGAATTCCGCTTTCGCGGCAAGAGCGGCGTTTTCCACACCGTCAAGGTAGAGGACCGGCGCCTGGCGCGCATNNGCATCATCCAGCGCAGCCGCGACCTGCCCGGCCAGGAGCTGTTCCAGTACATCGACGAACACGGCGAGCCGCACACCATCGACTCGGCCGACGTCAACGAGTACCTGCGCCAGATCACCGGCGAGGACTATACGGCCAAGGATTTCCGTACCTGGTCGGGCACCGTGCTGGCGGCGCTGGCCTTGCAGGAGTTTGAGAAGTTCGATTCTGAAGCGCAGGCCAGGAAGAACATCGTGCGCGCGATCGAATCGGTGGCTGAAAGGCTGGGTAACACGCCTTCCATCTGCCGCAAGTGCTATGTGCACCCGGCGATCATCGACGCCTACCTGGAAGGGACAGTGCTGGAAGCGCTGCGCACCCGCACCGAGCAGGAACTGGTCGGCGAGCTGCACGAGCTCCAGCCTGAAGAGGCGGCGGTACTGGCGCTGCTGCAGCAGCGCTTGCAGCGCGAGGACGCGCAGCCGGCCAGGTCGACAAAGCGGGCCAGCGGCAAGAAATAACCGGGCCTGGGCTTATTGCGCGCCGCTGTCCCACTCGACCGAACCGACGCTGCCCGAGAAGATGCATTCGCCCTGGGGAACGCTCGAACGCAGCATGGCCTTGATC
>CXWL01033960.1_pt1 | contig 14046 bp, 13 predicted proteins | sample 590931 | NCBI WGS metagenome assembly CXWL01 (sample SAMEA3498368, study PRJEB10139) | groundwater metagenome | biome: water well; material: biofilm material | place: Germany | collected 2015-04-27 | reverse complement strand
GAGACAGGGCCACGAATACGGGCTCCTGGCGCGTGAAGTGACGTTGAACCTCGATGGCTTTCATTCCGCGCGCTCGCAGCTGGCCGGGTTGGCGCTGGTGCAGGCGAAAGCCGAGCTTGCGAACATCACCATCGAAGACAGCGGCAGTCTCGCGGCGATTCAGTTGCTGCAGGTGCTGGGCAGCGTGCGCGAGGTGGAAATCAAACGGGCGCAGGCTTTCGGTATTCTCTGGCGTGACGGTGCCGGCAGCATCACCCGTGCGAAAATTTACAGCGTCGCGGCGGAAGGAACGAGCAGCAGCAACCAGACCGGAGGAGATGCGCTGCACCTGCGCGGTGTCGATGCGACTGTGCGCGGCATCGACGTTCGCGACGCGCAAGGCTCAGGCCTCTTCGCGACGATGGCGGCGAAGGTCGACGTGGAAGATCTCTCGTGCAACCGCTGCGGCTACGGCGTGGTGCTGGTGGAAAGGCATGCCAGTGTGAAAGCGAAGCAGCTCAAGAGCGCGTACACGAAAGTGAGCGCGCTCTCGGTGCCTGACGTGGGCTCACTCGAGGTGCTCGATATCGACGCCGACTCGCCGCCTGGTACGCTGGTCTACGCCGAGTGCTCGCAGGGGGCGAAGGTGACGCTGCATCGCGAAGGCATCACGGGCAGCACCTGGACGAACAGCCCATGCATTTCGGTCGTTGAGTAGGGGCGTGGCCGACCCCTATAGCGGCGTCGCGTGCGATTGCAGCCAGTCGAGCAGTAGCGGGTGCACCTCGGTGTGCGCGTAGCGGCCGAGTGTGAACTCCGCGTGCGCGTAGTCTTCTTGCTGCCCTGACGACTTGCCGAGCGAGAGCAGGCTCTTATCGGTCGACTTCACCGTGGCGAGCAGCGCCGCGCAGCCCTGCGGAGTGGCGATGCTATCGATGGTGCCTCCGACGATGAGCAAGGGCAGGGTGAGCGTTTCCAGCATGGCGCGGTAGTTCGTGCGTCCATCGGCGGAACAGAAGACATTCAGGTCCACCCAGGTGCCGATCTGCGCGAGCACGCCGTGCCACAAGGGAGCGATGGTCTGCGACAACGTCTGCCGCAGTGGCAAACCTTCCATGTTGTGCAGCGAGACGATGCCGCCCACGAAGGGCGCGCGAAAACGCCCCGCGAACGGAGCGATGCCCTGCGCCAACCAGTCGATGCGCAGCCGCGGCAGCCAACGAAAAAGGCGCGAAAACGAGAGCAGCGCCCGGGCGCCGGGAGTCAGGGTCAGCGTGGTGGGAGAGCCCATCGCCACCAGCCCGGCGATGTTCTCTTCGTGCTCCGACGCGGCGCGCGCCAAGCCGATGAGGCCTCCGAATGAATGCCCGACCCAAAGCACCCGGGCCGCGCCAGTGCTGCGCAAGACCGCGTCGATGAAAGCGGGCGCGTCCTTGTTGACGTAGTCGTCGAAGGTGGCGTCCTTGCACGGGCGCGGCATGCCGGGGGTGGCGCCACGGCAATCGACGCTGAAGCAATCGAAGCCGGCGTCGGCCAGTGCTTCCGCCAGGTTCCGCGGAGCTTGGAATTCGAAGTAGCGGTGGTTGTTCCCCAGACCGTGACAAAGAATCACCGGCTCCACGAAGCGTTTGTTGGCCGCGGGCCGGTGCCACATGGTCAAGGGCACGCCGTCGAGCGCCTGCAAGTCGATGCGCAAGGGCCGCCTGCCGGTGAGCGCGTACTGTTTTCGCCAAAACTTCACCCAGGCGATTGACGAAATCACCAACAGTAAGAAAACCAAGGTGATCAGGAGCGCTGCGTTCAAGACTTGTTATGGTCCCCGGCCCAATGAAGCTGCGTCAGTTGATGTTCGTGCTGCCGAACCTGTTCACGGTCTCGTCTATCTTCTGTGGCTTTTATTCGATGACTCTAAGCGCAGGTGAAGCCACGCCTGCGCAATTATATCAAGCAGCCCTCGCAATTTTCTTCGGCATTTTCTTCGACGGCTTCGATGGCCGGGTCGCCCGCCTTACCAAGACCCAGAGCCAGTTCGGGGTCGAGCTCGACAGCTTGGCCGACGTCATCACCTTTGGAGCCGCTCCGGCGCTGCTCGCCTACAAATGGGCGTTGGCTCCCTTGGGCTTTGTCGGCCTTTTCGTGGGCTTCATGTTCGCGGCCTGTGGTGCCTTGCGCCTGGCCCGGTTCAACGTCATCGCCCAGCGCTCACCCCACGGTGGCGGCGGCCGGTTCTTCGTCGGCCTGCCGATACCGCTGGCGGCGGGAGTGTTGATTTCATTGGTCATCGCCCACCACGGCACCAACCCCGGCCCGCTACCCGAGAACGCGCGCGTACCGGTGACGGTGGCGGTCGTCTTCTTGTCGCTGCTCATGGTGTCGACGGTGCGCTACCGCACCTTCAAAGACGTGAAGCTGACCCGCACGTCGGCCGGGGTCTTCGCCGTGATTCTGGCGATTGGCATCGTCGTCGCCACCCAGTCGCACCCGTCGTGGGTGCTGGCCGCGTATTTCTTGGTCTACCTGGTGCTGGGCCTGGGTGAGTCAGTGCTGCTGTTGCGCGACCACCTGGTGAGCAAAAAGGCGGCGGCGGCCCAAGCCGCGCTCGTCGCTGATGGTGATGACGATGATGACGACGATGATGATGATGGCGTCGACGATCAAGAAGTCCTGTAGTAGCCCTGCTCGCCGTGCGCATCGAGACGCTCTGCACAGGTGACGAGCTACTGACGGGCTTAACCGCCGACACCAACAGCCTGTTTTTTCAGACACGCTTGCTCGAGATCTTGGGCGAGCAAGTGCGGCGGTCGACCGTGGTGGGAGATGAGCGTGAAGAGCTGACGGGGGCCCTTCGCGAAGTGGCGGCGCGCTGCGACGTGGTGTTGGTCTCAGGCGGTTTGGGTCCGACCGCTGACGATCTGACGGTGGAGTGCGCGGCAGCGGCGAAGGGCGTGGCGCTCGAGCGGCACGAAGGTGCATGGCAGTACTTGCAGGCGCGGTTTGCTGAACGCGGGGTTCGCCTGTCTGCCAACAACGAGAAACAAGCGTGGGCTCCGGTGGGCGCCGAAGTCGTCATCAACACCCAAGGCTCGGCGCCGATGGTGGTGATGACGCTGGGGAAAGCGACGCTCTATCTGGTGCCGGGAGTGCCGTCTGAGTATCGGCATCTGGTGGAAACCGAGGTGCTCCCGCGGTTGAAAGCGCTCCGCGGTGAAGGCGTGAGCGAGCACCGGGTGCTCAAGGTCTTGAAGACGATTGGGCTGCCCGAATCGCACCTGGAAGAACGGGTGCAGCCGGCGGTGAAGGCGTACCCGAAGGTGCTGTTCGGGTACCGCACGCACCCGCCCGAGAATCATCTGAAGCTGCTGGCGATAGCGGGCACCCATGCCGCCGCGGTGGAGCTCGCCGAAGCCGCGGCGCGCGAGTGCCGGCGACTTTTGGGCAAGAACGTCTTCGGCGAGGGTGCTGCGCGTTACGAGCAGGTGCTCGGGCAGATGTTGCGCGGCCGCAAAGAAACGGTGGCCGCCGCCGAGAGCTGCACCGCGGGAAACGTGGCGGCGATTTTGGCAAAAGAACCGGGAGCGAGCGATTACTTCATCGGCTCGGCGATTACGTATCAGAAGTCGGCCAAGCAGCGCTGGGCGGGCGTGAGCGGCGAATCGCTGCAGAAATTCGGAGCTGTGTCCACCGAGGTGGCGAAAGAAATGGCGGAAGGCGTTCGTGCCGCGACGGGCGCGACGTGGGGGCTTGCCACCACCGGCTGGGCGGGCCCGACGGGAGGCACCGCCGCTGACCCGGTGGGCACGGTGTATCTGGGCTGTGCAGGGCCCGACGGTACGCAGGTGCGCCGCGTTTTGTTTTTGGGCGATCGCGCGCGCGTGCAACAGTTCGCCGCCTACGGAGCGCTCGATGTTCTTCGCCGGGCGATGCTTGGAAGGAACGGGTGAGAAGTGAGCAACGAGCCAAAGTGGGCGGACGATGGGCCTAAGGCGACAGGCGACGCCGCCCAGCAGGCCGCCGCGGCACCGGCAGAAGCATCCACCGGGAGCGAAGCAGCGGGGAAAGGAAAACCGCCCTCGGCCTCGCCTCCCACATCGGGAGAGCTGGGCACCGCGGTGCGTTGGTGGTGGGCGGCGTACCGCATCGAGGCGTTGCTCTTCATCGCCTGCTTCGTGGTGCTGGCCTCGTTCAGCTCTCAGCGGTTCTTGCGACAAAGCGGTGCACCGCACTTCGTGTATCAGGCGAAGGCATGGCTCGATGGCCACCTCGATATTCCCGAGAGGCCGCCCAACCCTGACGGCCGGCCCAGCATCGAAGACTGGGCCTGCGTGCGTGAAGTGAATGGCCAGAAAGTGCGCTGCACCGGTGCGATTTTGCCCACCGACCGCTGGTACTCGAGCTTTCCCTGGTTTCCCGCGGTGGTGATGCTGCCTTTCGTGGCCTTGCACGGCTACCAGTTCAACGACACCTCGTTCGGAGTCATCATCGCAGCGCTGGCGATTGCGCTCTTCTATTCATTGCTGCGCAAGGTGACCCAAGACGAGGGGTTAGAACGAAACCCCAAAGACAACACGGCGCTGGCGCTGGTGCTGGCGTTCGGCTCGGTCTTTTTCTACTGCGCGATTCGCGGTGAGGTCTGGTTCTCGGCCGAGGTGATGGGAGTGGCGCTCACCTGCCTCTATGCGCGCAATGCGCTCAAAGCGCAGCGGCCGTACCTGGCCGGCATGTTCTTTTCGATGGCAGTGCTGACGCGAACGCCGCTGCTCTTCACTGGGCTCTTCTTCGTGCTCGAAGCGATTTGCCCCACGCCGGGGCAGCGCTGGGTCGATGTCAAAGCCTTCCTGAAAACACCCGGCCCTGCGTTGCAAAAGCTGGGGCAATTCGCTGCCGCGGCTGCTCCACTCGCCATCATCGCCGCGCTCTACAACCAGGTGCGTTTTGGCAGCGTCACCGAATTCGGCCACCGGTTTTTCTACAACAACCGCGTCAACCTCGACATCGACACGTGGGGCCTGTTTCACCCGAACTACTTGTGGCGAAACATTCAGGCCGCCTTCCTCAAGCTCCCCATCATCAGCACCGACCCGCTGCGGCTGGGGTACGACCCGCATGGCTTGAGCCTGCTGTTGACGTTCCCCATGCTCGTGCTCTTGCTCTGGCCGCCCAAGAAGCTGCGTCTCCAATGGCCGGTGTGGCTCACCATCGCTGCCTGCGCGCTGCCTGGCTTTCTCTACCAAAACGACGGCGCTACCCAATTCGGCTTTCGCTTCAGCCTCGACTACACCCCGTACCTGCTCTTGGCCCTGGCGATCAGCGGCTGGAGCCTGAAGAGCTGGGGCGTGCGCGCCCTGATAGCCCTTGGTTTCTTGGTGAACTTTTGGGGCGCAATCGCCTTTAGCGGTTACACCGAATACATTCGCCAGTGGTGACGACGCATCAACATACCCGGGAACAAAGTGGCCTGCGCTTAGACCGCCACCTGCGCTGGTGGCACGACGGCGAGCCCATCCTTCACCCCAACATCATCGAAACCTTCAACCGCGGGCTGAAGGTGGCCAGTGACGGCCGCTACCGGCTGGAGGTCGGCGCCGATTGGTGCATCGTCGAGGTCGAGGGCCCGGGTTACCAGGTGACCGCCGTCGACGTGACAGGAGACCAAGTCTCACTTCGTCTCTCGGACCGCACGGCCGAGTGGCTCGATGTCGCAACCCTGAGTCTCGACGGTGAAGACCGGCTGGAAGCCCGGGTGAAAAATGGCCAGGCGCGCGCGGTCTTCTCTCGTGATGCCCAGTTTCAGTTCGCCACTCACCTCGAGGCGACCTCCAGCGGGTATGCCCTACGGTTGGGTGGTGAGGCGTTGCCTGTGCCGCGCCTGAGCCCACGGGCTTGAGCGCAGTGGCTTGAGCCTGTGCGTTTCTACTCGGCTCCGGGCTATGCAGACCCGGGCGCGCTGAACGGGGGGTGAGGCGCTCACCGGCTGCAACGCAAGAGCGCCCCACATCACGAGCAAGGTGATCACGCCACAGCCTCGAGGGCCGGCTCGGCCAATTCGAGCTTGGCTTTGGGGCTGGCGAGAATCTTCGTCGCCAACTCCTCCAGAATCACCGGGTGCTCCTTCAGCCATTCGATGGCGCGTTCGCGCCCTTGGCCGATGCGTTCAGACTGGTACGAGAAGAAGCTGCCCGACTTCTCAATCAAGGCCAGAGTCACTCCCCAGTCGAGCACTTCACCCGCCCGGCTGACACCCTGGTTGTAGACGATGTCGAATTCGGCCTCTTGAAACGGAGGCGCGCACTTGTTCTTCACCACCTTCACCCGGGTATGGGTACCGACGATGTTGTCGCCGTCTTTGATGTTGCCGGCCCGGCGAATCTCACAGCGCACTGACGAATAGAACTTCAGCGCGTTGCCGCCGGTCGTCGTCTCGGGGTTACCGAAGACCACGCCGATTTTCATGCGCATCTGGTTGATGAAAATGATGCAGGTGCCCGAGCGACTCACCGCTCCGGTCAGCTTTCGCAGCGCCTGGCTCATCAGGCGGGCTTGTAAGCCCATGTGCGAATCGCCCATTTCGCCCTCGATTTCCGCCTTGGGCACCAGCGCCGCCACGGAATCGACGACGATCAAGTCCACCGCGCCCGAGCGCACCAGGTGCTCGGTTATCTCCAGAGCCTGCTCACCGGTGTCGGGCTGCGAAACGAGCAACTCCTCCACTCGCACGCCCAGCTTTCGTGCGTACACCACGTCGAGGGCATGCTCGGCATCGATGAACGCGGCCACTCCACCCACGGCCTGAACCTGCGCGATCGCGTGCAGCGTAAGTGTCGTTTTTCCTGACGATTCGTTCCCGAAGATCTCCACCACACGTCCGCGAGGGTAGCCGCCGACGCCGAGCGCGCGGTCCAACCCCACTGAACCGGTGGGTATCACCGCCACCTTCTGTTCCTCGCTCGGCTCTCCCAACTGCATCACCGCGCCTTTGCCGAACTGTTTCTCAATCGCGGCCACCGCGGCCTGAACTGCCTTCAACTTCTCTGACAACTTCCCCATAGACGTTCCCCAATTTCGTTTTGATGACAAGGCAAGGCCCAAGGGTGCCGCCCAAGTGAAGAGCGGCCCCAAGGCCCTGCCGATGAATGAAAGAAAGAAAACCCCAACCCAACTAACGCTGCAGCGGAGCACTTCGGCCTTGCGCTGTGGGAGGAGCCATTTCCGCCCGTGCCTTCACTGACTTCAACGTGGTCGGCCCCGACACGCTCAAGTGGGCTTTGAGCTTCTCGAACTTCTTTTTGCCGAAGCCTTTCACCCGCACCAAGTCCTCTGAACGAATGAAGGCCGTCTTTGTTCGATACTCGATGATGCGTTTGGCGGCTTTCTCACCGACACCCGGCAGCACGTCGAGTTGGCTCACGTTGGCGGTGTTGAGGTTCACCACCCCTTCAACGGCTTTGTTCGACTTCTTTCGGGACGCAGCCGAAGCCTCGCCCGACAGACCCACGAGCAACCCCATCACCAACACCCAACACCCTTGTCGCAGCATTCTAATGACCTCCCATCGATTGATTGGCCCAGTCGTTCGTCGCCGAAGGCGCCTGGGGTTTCGTTGCGTCACGCTTCTCACCGGTCTCGCGAACGTGCAGCTGCCCATCGAGCGGCAGCACATCGAGAAACACACCTATCGAGCTATCGGAGTTGACGACGGCGTAACCGGCGCGCACCCAAATGCTCGAACCTGTCTTGCTCTTTCTGATCGAAAAAACCGATAACCGCTTCTCTGACTCCACACTGCCTCCCTCATCGAAATACGTTCAACGCCGCCGAGATGACGGCTGAAAGGGTGTACAGCATCAGCCATGCCAGGCACGGATCAGAGGGAACACCCGCAGGTGATGATCACCCTTCGTCTCGAAGGGCGGACGACGCCAGTCTCACAGGGTAAACACGTCGCTCAGTTCTGGTACACAGGGCCAAATCTTGGGTTAGATAAGGCAGTCAGACATGACTCCGCGCGCGCCTGCACCGATGACTCTCACCCAGAAGATTTTGGCCCATCACGCTCGCGGGCTGAAGCGGCCGTGGGTGCAAGCGGGCGATATTCTTCAAATTGGCGTCGACTGGACGATCGCGAGCGAGCTGGCGTGGAACGGCATGGACCGCACGTATTCTCTGCTCGGCCGCCCTGAAATTCACGACGCGAACCGCTTCTTTCTCGCGGTTGATCACACCGTCGACCCGGTCACGCTCGCCACTGACCCGCGCGCGCAAAAGCTCACCCAGCTCTCACGCGACTTCGCGGCGCAGGCCAAGCTGCGGCACTTCTACGACGCCAACGTCACCATCTTGCACACCAAGTTCTACCGAGACCTGGTGCAGCCCGGCCAGGTGGTGCTCGGAGCCGATTCGCACACCAGCTCGCACGGCGGCATGGGTGCCTTTTCTATCGGTCTGGGCGGAGCCGACATCGCCGCGGCGATGGTGCTCGGCCAATCGTGGATAGAAGTGCCCGAAGCGATCGCCGTCATCTACAGCGGCCAATTGCCCTTCGGCATCGGCGGCAAAGACGTGATCTTGAAGACGCTGGGCGACCTGGGCCGCAACACCGTCGCCATGGAGCGCACAGTCGAGTACCACGGCGAAGCCACGCGCGACTGGTCGACCGACATGCGCTTCACCATCGCCAACATGACCGCTGAGTTCGGCGGGCTCAATGGCATTTTCGAAGCGACTGGGGTGGTGGCCGAATGGCTCAAAGCCCGCAAGAGCGACAACGCCGATGCGCTCTACTTTCGCGCCGACGCTGACGCGCCCTACGTCGCCAAGTACACCATCGACTTGGGCAAGCTGGGGCCATTGGTGGCCAAGCCGTTTTCTCCCGACAACGTGATGGCCGTGGAGACGACATTGGGGCTCCCATTGAACGGCTGCTTCATCGGCGCCTGCACCACGACCGAAGAAGAGCTGGTGTTGGGAGCCCTGGTTCTGGAGCAAGCCTTCAAAGACAAGCCGGCGCGCCCAGCATCGGCCAAGCAGTTGGTGGTGCCGGGCGATCTCTCGATTCAAGCGCGCATGCGCCAGGGCGATTTGTGGCGGCACTATGAGAAGGCGGGCTTCCGTATCGGGCCTCCGGGCTGCTCGATGTGTCTGGGCGTGGCGTCGGAAAAAGCGCTCCCGGGTGAGACGTGGCTGTCATCACAAAACCGCAACTACGAAAACCGCATGGGCCAAGGCTCACTGGCATGGCTGGGGAGCGCCGCCACGGTGGCCGCTTCATCGACAGAGATGAGGATCGCCGACCCGCGCGCTTACTTGGCGCAGATTGATCAAGACCGGTACCAGCGCCTCCTCTTCCGCGAGAGTAAGTCGAGGCCACCCGACCTTCGCATCGACGAAGTGAAGCCCGAAGTGGCCACCACCGCTGCCGCGAAAACGGCGGGAGGCAACGTGAAAGCCGCCACCCACACTGGCCGCGTGCAAAGGTTCGCTGATCACATCGACACTGACGCGATCATTCCCGGGCAGTTCTGCCATCTCACCGAGCTCACCGAGCTGGGCGCGAAGGCTTTCCATTTCGTGCGCCCTGAATTCGCGGCGCGCGCGGCGGCGGGCCAGAGCTTCGTGGTCGCCGGCGAAGGCTGGGGCTCGGGCAGCTCGCGCGAGCAGGCAGTGTGGGCGCTGATGGGCGCCGGCATCACCGCGGTCATCGCCAAGAGCTACGCCTTCATTCACAAGCGCAACCTCGTCAACGAAGCACTGCCGTACCTGGTGGTGAAAGACGAAGCCTTCTACGCGCTGGCGACCGAGAACGCCGAGCTCTCGGTCGATTTGGGTCAAGGCACGGTGACGCACGTNNTATGGCGGGCGCTGCTGTGCCTGCAGCCCGGTTCGATTGAGGTTGGCGAAGACGCTCCCGCCGACACCCAGCTGCCTGACGGGCTGACCGCGACTGATCAGGTACTGGTGAGAGAAGGCTTCAAGCGCATCGGCAGCCATTACGAGCGGCCACGCTTGCACCAGGCTTTGGTGAGCCACGATTACGCGCACCCCAGCGAAGGCACCTACGCCACCGTTTACTTAGGGAGAGACGCGCGCCCGCGCTTGTATTTCCTCACCGAAACCGAAGAAGGCGCTTTGGTGATCACCGCCAACTTTCACCGCCCTGCGCGAGAAGTACCCGGGCGGTATTCTTCGGGCTGTTTGGAGAATCTGCCCGTCGCTCGCGTCTTCAAAGCGCACGTGCGCCGGCTCGCGGCCTTCGGTAAACCGAAAAACACGGAAGATTTGAGTGAGAGAGTGCGAATCGGCCAAGCATGGTTTGCAGGAGCTGGCCAGTGGGAAGTTCGACAACAGAATGCACTTGGCCTGTTGTGGACTGTGGGCACATTGGGCATGGTCGGGGCAGTGATTTTGGCGAAGCAATAAGCTGATCATCGTGTAAGGACGAATGAGATGAAGAGCGTTTCGAAAAGCGAAGAGATTTGGTTCTTGTCGGGCAAGCGCACTCCGTTCGGTGCTTTCGGAGGCGCGCTCAGAGACTTCACCGCCACCGATTTGGCGGTCGATTCAGCCAAGGCCGCGCTCGCCGCCGCCAAAGTCAGCCCTGAAGATGTGCAGCACGTCGTTTACGGCAACGTGATGCAGACCGCGGCCGACGCTATCTATCTGCCTCGCCATGTCGGCCTGCGCGCGGGAGTACCGGTGCCCGCCGGCGCGCTCGGCGTGAATCGGCTGTGCGGCTCGGGCTTTCAAGCCTTCGTTACCGCCGCCGAGATGATGTTGGTGAACGACGTGGGCTGCGTGCTCGCCGGTGGCACCGAGTCGATGTCCCAGGCGCCGCACATCGTTCGTGGGGCGCGCTGGGGTTTGGCGCTCGGCAAGAGCAACCTCGAGGACTACCTGTGGAGCGGCCTCACCGATACCTACGCCGGCATTCCCATGGGCATGACGGCCGAGAATCTGGCCGAGCAGTACAAAATTTCTCAAGACGAAGTCGACGCCTTCTCGTTGATGTCGCAGCAGCGTTTCGCCGCGGCGCAAGAAGGCGGCCGGTTGGCGGCGGAAATTTCACCCTTCGAAATCAAGACCAAGAAGGGCGTGACGATGTTCGAGAAAGACGAGCACAACCGCCCCGATTCCACCCTCGAGGGGTACAAGAAGCTGCCCAAGGCGTTCAAGAAAGACGGCGTCATTCACCCTGGCGCTGCGTCGGGCATCTGTGACGGAGCGGCGAGCGCGGTGATGTGCACGCGCAGCTGGGGCGAGAAGAAGGGCTTGAAGCCGATTGGCAAGTTGGTGAGCTGGGCGGCGACCGGTTGTGACCCGAAGATCATGGGCATTGGTCCGGCGTCGGCCATTCGTAAGCTCTGCGAGCGCGCCGAAATCACGCTGGCGCAGGTGGACCTGATCGAAGTGAACGAGGCCTTCGCGCCACAGTACCTGGCGGTGGAAAAAGAGCTCTCACTGCCGCGCGAGAAGACGAATGTCGACGGTGGAGCGATTGCCGTGGGTCACCCGCTCGGCGCGAGCGGCTCCCGAATCACGATTCATTTGTTGCACGAGCTTCGCCGCCGCGGGGCTAAATACGGTATTGGGAGCGCCTGTATCGGCGGTGGACAAGGTATCGCAGTTCTTGTCGAGGCAGTTTAAAGAGCTTGGTAAGAAGCTTGTTTCAAGCAGTTGAGGGTTGGAGGAAACAAATGGCGCAGTCTGATGAGAACAAGCGTCTACGTGAAGAGGCGAAGAAGATTGCCGAGGCGCGCCGGGCTGATCGCAAAGCCCGCAAACGCAAGTGCGCGATGTGCGGCATGGAAGAGTCTGACAAATCTCCGTTTTTCGCACACCCCGATGGTATCGGCCCCGCCTGCCGGGAGCCGACGTTCTGTGAGAATTACCGACAAGCGCAACGCCCGCGATGAACCCTAGCCTGACATCAGCGTTACCTTCGAAGCCCGACGACATCATCTTTGACTGGAACGACGTGCAGCCCACGGCGCGTCCTCTGCAGGCTTTTGACTTGAATGACGAGACGCTGCGCGACGGCGTGCAGTCTCCTTCGGTGGTTGACCCGGGCATCGACGATAAGCTCGAGCTGCTTAGCCTGATGTCGAAATTGGGTATTCGCGCGGTGAACATCGGGTTGCCGGGCGCGGGTAAGCGCGCGTTCGATGACGTGGTGGCGCAGGCCAAGTACATCGGCAAGGCGAAGCTGAAGCTGCAGCCCAATTGCGCAGCGCGCACAGTGGCGACCGACATCAAGCCGGTGGTCGAAGCTGCGCAGGCGTCGGGTCAGAAGATTGTGCTCTATACGTTCATCGGAAGCTCGCCGATTCGGCAGTGGGCCGAAAATTGGACGGTGGACTTCATCGAGAAGACCTCGGCCGAGGCGATTTCGTTCGCGGTGAAAGAGGGCTTGGAAGTCGCGTACGTGACGGAAGACACGACGCGTTCGTCTCCCGCCGCGCTCGATGTGCTCTTTCGCAGCGCGATTGACCATGGGGCGACGCGGTTGGTGCTCTGCGACACGGTCGGTCACGCTACGCCTCCCGGGGTGAAGGCGCTGGTGGAATGGACGAAGGGCCTGCTGTCGAAAGCCCGGGGCAACGTGAAGCTCGACTGGCACGGTCACAATGACCGGGGTCTGGCGACGACGAATGCGTTGGCGGCGTTGGAAGCAGGCGTCGACCGGGTGCATGCCTGCGGGTTGGGCGTCGGTGAGCGGGTCGGCAATACGTCGATGGACCAGCTGCTCTTGAACCTCAAGTTGATGGGGTGGATAGACAACGACTTGAGCTCGTTGGTCGCGTACGTGAACAAAGTTTCGCAGGCCACCAAGGTGGCGATCCCCGTGAATTATCCGCTCAGCGGGGCCGACGCGTTTCGCACCGCGACCGGAGTGCACGCCGCGGCGATCATCAAGGCCAAGAACCGCGGCAATGACTGGCTGGCAGACCGCGTTTATTCAGGCGTGCCCGCGGGCGAGTTTGGGCGCGAACAGGTGATTGAAGTCGGCCACATGAGTGGAATGAGCAATGTGCGCTACTGGTTGACAAAGCGCGGCTACAAACCCACTGATGAGCTGTGCGAGAAAATTTTGAAACGGGCCAAGTCTTCGGCCTGGACGTTGGCTGAGAAGGAAATTCTGTCGCTGCTGAAGCCAGCGAAGAGCAAAAAGGTAGTCGCCAAGCCGGCGCGCAAGAAGGGTAAGCCGGCACGGAAATCGATGGAAAGGGCAATGCGATGACGAACCCCAATGTGTTCACTGGAATGAAGGTGTTCTCGACAACGCTGGCGCGCGATCGCGAGATGATGGGTGAGAACATCACCAAGTGGCTGAAGGAAAACGCGGGCATCGAGCTGGTGGACAAGGTCGTCACCCAGTCGTCGGACAGAGAGTTTCACTGCCTCTCGATCACGTTGTTCTACAACCACAAGTAGCGCGAAAGCGTACGCAAGATGCAGTTTCGGATGCCCCGCACCCAGAATGCCGCCACGGCCTTTGCGGTCACTTCCATCATTACGTCGGTGGTCTGGTTTCTGCTCTATCGCAACGCCGGCGTGATGTTGTACCTGCGGCCGGCTGATGTGTTGGGGCTGGAGCTCTGGCAGCTGTTGTCGTTCATTCCCGCGAGCGCTGGGGCCACCCAAGTTCTCTTCGGCGCGTTCATCATTTGGTCCATCGGAGGCTCGCTCGAGGGGCTCTGGGGCCGTCGCAAGTTCTTAAGTTTTTCCCTCGGAATAACGTTTACAGCGGGGCTGCTGACGGTTCTGACCGCGTGGCTTGCGGGCCCTGTTCTGGCGGCGAGCATCTATTCGGGCGGCACCGTGGTGGGGTCGATTCTCTGGGTCGGCTATGGGCTGGCGCTGTATTCGCAGCAGCTGAATCTGTTCGGTTTTCCGCTCACCGGGCGCACGTTCGCGGTGCTCGGGGTGCTGATGACGGCGCTGCAGGCTGTATTTGGCGGTTGGGAAATGGTGGTTCCCGAAGGCTTCGCGCTGATTCTCACCTTCCTTTACGTTCGCTGGGCGAGCCCGCATGACCTGATCGTTCGCTTCAATAGCTGGCGGCTGAGGCGAATG
>CXWL01005861.1_pt1 | contig 14047 bp, 13 predicted proteins | sample 590931 | NCBI WGS metagenome assembly CXWL01 (sample SAMEA3498368, study PRJEB10139) | groundwater metagenome | biome: water well; material: biofilm material | place: Germany | collected 2015-04-27 | reverse complement strand
ATCAGTGGCAATGGCTCCGTCGCGCCGACCCATTGTTTTCGCAACGCTATTGGCTGATCCCGGGCTTTTTTTAAGCCAGTCCAATTCCATCTTCAATCGACCGATTTCGGAATACAGTCGTTCCGAACTCGCTGACGGATCAACAGGTTTCACACCGCGCTTGGTCTCAAATAGGCTCGACGCCTGCTCTTGCAGTTCCTTCTTCCATAAACCAACTTGCGTCGGATGCACACCAAACTCTTGACCAATTTCATTCACCGTTTTGATGCCCAGAATTGCTTCAAGCGCTACTCTAGCCTTCAATTCACCCGTAAAATTCTTTCGCTTTACTCCCGTCATTTCCTGCTCCTTTCTTAGCAGGGTACCATCTTAATTTACTGTCCTGAAAGGAGGGTCCACTATAGCCAGTCCTTCTAAAGGAAGAAAAATGCCATTTAGCTATAGTAATCAGCTCAGCACAATAGTTGGTTTTGCTGAACAGCAGAATCCAGAATCAATTCTTGATATTGGTATTGGAATGGGGCAGTACGGATTTTTGCTACGCACAAATTTAGAAAACGTAAATCTTTTTGAGATTGATGGTTCAAATGCACGTCAACGTAGCAAGGAGCAATGGAAGGTTAGAATCGATGGAATTGAAGGTTATGCAGGTTATATTACTGCAGTTCATGAGTATTCTTACACCAATCTGCTCATCGGTGAAGCGCTAGAGTTGCTGTCAACATTGGAAGATAAAATGTACGACTTAGTACTTGCGATAGACATCCTAGAGCATTTTGATAAGGAGCAAGGAATTATTTTTCTTAGAGAGTGTCAGCGAGTATGCAAGGACTCCGTACTGGTAAGTACACCTAAAGAATTTGTTGCGCAAGAAGTTCCTGCAAATCCCTTGGAGAATCATCGATCACATCGGGTTGAGGAAGATTTTAGGTTTTGTGGTTTTGATTATTTTTACCCAACCCACTGAGCTTGATTGCGATCGCAAAAAAATAAGGGCGAATAAGAAGTAGTATTGCTGTAGTTTTGGCGTGTGATTCTACAACGGTGTACTTGCCAGGTTGAATGTGGCAGGCGCTCATTAGTATACATTCTTTCCAATTAGAGTAAGCTCATTAACATCCTGATTCCTAATCCATACAGCAGCACAACAAAAATCGTTCTTAGAGTGGCAGTTTTGGTGGAATGCGTGAGTCTCGCACCGAAGGGAGCTGTCAGCATGCTAGCTAGCACTAGCCAGGCCAGTGCTGGCAAGTAAACATAACCCAGGCTGTATTCAGGGAGTGTCTCTGGTTGCAGGTAACCATTCGTGACATAACCGGCGGTGCCCGCCAGTGCGATGGGAAAGCCAATGGCGGCTGCGGTGCCGATCGCGTGTTGCAGTTTTATTTTGCACAGAGTCAGAAATGGCACAGATAATAATCCGCCGCCTATCGCAACCAGGCTGGAGAGTGCGCCGATTACGCTACCGGCGAGAAACATGCCGATTTTCCCAGGGAGCTGGAAAATGGGACTGGGGCGAAATTGCAGTAGCATTTGGGTGGCAGCATAAAAGATAAAAATCACAAAAATGATGCTCAATAGCTGCCCTGTCATCGAGCTGGCTAAAGCGGCTCCGCCGAAAGTGCCTACAAAAATACCGGGCGTAATATTTTTTACAATTTGCCAATCCACCGCACGATGCTGATGGTGCGTGCGCAGGCTAGCCGCTGAGGTGAATATGATGGTGGCCATTGTGGTACCCAGTGCCAGATGGATGATGCGGTCGGCAGGGAAGTCCTGAGCAGTGAAGATAGCAATCAGCACCGGTACGATGATGAGTCCGCCGCCAATGCCCAGTAATCCGGCAAAGAAACCCACAAACGCACCGGTTAGCAGGTAAATCAACCACCATTCCATCTAATCAGGCCCTATAAGATTGGAGGAAAAAACAAAAAGATTAAGCCACATTACAAAATAGCCATAATGAATGGTCATTCGGCTGGATCAATCGGAGTGATTGCCTGTTTGTAACACCCGTATCTTGAAGCGTTCTGGATGTGCTGAACTGATCGGACGGTGAAACAACCGGCAAAAGGAGCAAGTTACGCGATCAAGCTCAACAAACGCCGGATTTCTTTTTCGTCAAGCTCTAACCACTGTCCGCGTTTAATCCGTGGGGGTAAGTTGATCGGGCCAAAGCGCACGCGCATCAGGCGGCTTACCGTCAATCCAACCGCTTCGAACATGCGTCGTACCTCACGGTTTTTACCTTCTTTTAGAATGATACGATACCAGTGATTGGTGCCTTCGCCACCTTGGTCGGCCAGATACGAGAAAGCCGCTTGTCCGTCGGCTAATGTAACGCCGGTGGTCAGTTGCGTGATCTGCTCTGGCGTCAGCTCTCCCAATACCCGTACCGCATATTCGCGTTCCACTTCAAAACTTGGGTGCATGAAACGATTGGCCAACGTGCCGTCAGTTGTGAAAATAAGCAATCCGCTGGTATTAAAATCCAAGCGCCCGATGGCAATCCATTTGGAAGAACGAAGATGGGGCAGTTTGTCGAATACGGAAGGGCGCCCCTCTGGGTCATCCCGGCTGACAATCTCGCCTTCCGGTTTATGATACAGCAGTACCTTGGGCAAACTTTCTTCCAGATTGAGACGAATCACACGCTTGCCAATGCGCACCAGATCTTGCGCGCCGACCCGATCGCCAACCACAGCAGTTTTGCCGTTTACACTGACTGCACCGGAAGCAATCAGCGCTTCCATTTCCCGCCGCGAACCCAATCCCTTCTGTGCCAGAAGTTTCTGTAACTTGAAAGTGGGTGTGGCCGGTGGGCTGGGAGGAGCTGGTGTTTGTTCTGCTTCATCAGTTTGTACAACGGATACTTTTTTCTTTATTGGCCTGATTGGCCTGTTTACTTTCATGGATGCTTAAACCCGGGAATTGTGCTGACTAAAAAACAATTTGATGAAACGTGAGAGGAATGATTTTAAACCATTTAGCGTTCAATCATGAATTTATCAACAGTTACTTTTAGAATTATGTCACAAAAATAGATAACATCTGATGCGACCGGTGAACACGCGGTGGGCAAACGCGAGCAGCTTCATGATCAAAACTTGAATTTTTTATGCTGGTTAAAATGTCAGATTATCCGTCACCAAGCCAGTGCCATCATTATGTGTCACGATACCGAGAACCTGAATATCCGTAGCAACAATCGTATCATCCCCGCCTGATCCGGCTGTATACAATACCATCGCGGTCTGTGTAGCAGAGAAATTGATGATAAACAAATGTTCTTCTCCCGTAGCAACAGCGGAAAAATCGATTTCTTCTGCCAATTCGCCCAGAACATTCGCCAATCCGGGTGTTGTAAAAGCTGCTAGGGCAATCTCGATTTCTGTGTCAAACAACACGGTTGCTTCCTGATTAACGCCGCCAACAATGGCTTGATTTCCCAAATCAGCACCGTCACTTGTCGAATAATCCAAAATACCATCGCTATCATCATCCAACGTTGTTTTTAATGTTCCAGTGATTTGGAACAGGTCATCCGTAGCATCATTAGCATTGGCATCAAATTGGGTTATTGCATCAGCGCCGCTACTCGCACCGGCTGCGGCGCCATCCGAAACGGAACTGTCAATCACTGTTTGCCGGGTATTATCGTTTGCACTGCTACCCAAAGTAATCGTATCCGCACCGGCATTACCTGTGATGCTGTCATTACCTGCACCGCTGGTGATACTGTCATTACCGGTGCCGCCGATGAGCGTATCGTCACCTGTGGCTCCAGCGAGTGTATCGTTACCGGCACCGCCGGTGATGTGGTCATTGCCGGTGCCGCCATTGATCGTGAAAGTACCATCCGTTTCTGCGCTGCCAATGAATGTCAGCACACCGGAATTGGCGGCATTCGTGAGTGTTAATGTTGAACTGGATGCAACCAGAATATCTTTCGTAGTGATAGTGACCGCGGTATTCGTATTGGCCAGTGTGATGGTTTCAATATTTCTGATGTTGTCGAAGTCATTTGACGCGGTAAATGCCGTATTTCCGGTTAAGGCGACTGTGTCTGTTCCCGAACTTCCGTCTACAACATCTGAGCTGGTTAAGCCGGTGGCAGCGGCAAACGTGAAGGTTTCGCTGCCTGAACCGCCGGTGATCGTATCGTTACCTAGACCAGCTGTAATGACATTATTTCCCGCGCCACCGTCAATCATGTCATTACCTGTTCCCCCTGTGATAACGTCTGCTGCCCCGCCGCCTGTAATATTGAAAGTGCCATCTGTTTCTGCACTCCCATTAAACGTTAATATTCCAGTAGTCAGTGTCGTTGCTTGCAGCGTTAAAGTGGCTCCTGCGGCAACCAGTACATCCTTAGAGGTAATGGCGACATTTGTAGTCGTATTGGCAACCGTAATCACTTCGATATTGCTCACATTATCAAAATTAGTCGCGGCAACAGCCGTATTACCAGTTAACGTAACTGTGTCAATTCCTGTGCCGCCATTCACTGTGGTATCTGCGCTGGTTAGGCCAGTGCCTGCTACGAAGGTAAACGTATCGTCACCTCCTCCACCAATAATGCTGTCACTTCCTGAGCTGCCGGTGATGCTATCTGCACCATCACCACCCGTGATGCTGTCATTACCTGCGCCACCTGTGATATTAAATACGCCATCCGTTTCTGCGGCGCCGTTAAAGGTTAACCCGCCAGTAGTCGCAGTAGACAACGTCAGAGTGGCACCCGCGGCAACCAAGGTATCCTTAGTGGTAATCGTGACAGCTGTAGTCGTGTTTGCTAATGTAATGACTTCAATATTCGAGACGTTATCGAAATCAGTGGCTGCGGTAAAAGCGGTATTGCCAGTCAGCGCAACCGTATCCGTTCCTGCACCCGCATCCACACTATCCAAACTGGTAAGTCCAGAGACAGCAGCAAGCGTAAATGTATCATTACCGGAATTTCCGGTCAGTGTGTCACTCCCCAAACCAGCGGTAATACTGTCGTTGCCGATGCCACCCGCAAGGATGTCATTTCCGGAACCGCCGGTGATAATGTCATTACCTGCCCCCCTGTAATATTAAATATGCCGTCTGTTTCAGCAGCACCATTGAATGTCAGCACACCGGAATTGGCTGCATTCGATAATGTCAAAGTAGCTCCCGATGCTACCAGTGCATTCACTGTAGTAATGGCAATCGTCGTGTTGGTCATGCTTGGTAGCGTAATGGCTTCGATGTTACTCACATTATTGAATTGAGCCGCAGTAACCGCAGTGGTGCCGGTCAATGTCACCGTATCCGTCCCGGTACCGCCGTTTACTGTATCGGTAGTTAATCCTGTTCCTGCGACAAAGGTAAACGTATCATCACCAGCCCCGCCCGTAATGCTGTCGATACCTGTGCCGCCCGTGATATTGAATTTACCATTTGTTTCTGCACTGCCAATCAATGTCAGTACACCGGAATTGGCCGCATTCGATAGCGTCAAAGTAGCGCCTGCTGCTACCAAAGTATCTTGCGTAGTAATTGCAACCGTCGTATTCGTATTGGCGATCGTAATGACCTCGATATTACTGACGCTGTTAAAGTTGGTTGCAGCGATCGCTGTGTTACTAGTCAGCGCGACCGTATCCGTTCCGGTACCCCCGTTTACTGTGTCTGCACTGGTTAAGCCGGTGCCAGCAACAAAAGTGAAAATATCGTCACCAGCACCTGTGGTGATGCTGCTTGTGCTAGTGCCCGTGGTTATATTGAATTTTCCCGTGGTATTGGCAATCGCTCCGGTCAATGTTGTTCCAGTAAATCCAGTGATTGTCACGGTATCGCCGTCTGCTACGCCTGAAATTGCTAGATTGGATGCTCCTGCTGCGATGGCGATTCCATCATCAACCGCATTATCCGTCACGGTAATGCCTATTGTGCCACTGGTCGGGTTTGAAACCGTCATATCTCCAGATAAGTTCGTGACATTAACCGTGCCCGCCGCCGCACCGCCCGAGGTAATGGTTAGGCCAATGTTATTGGTTAAAGCAGCGGCGTTGATACTCACGGTATCGGACGCCGCGCCAGCAGCCACATTCACTGATGTCGCAGCGGTTCCTGTCGTAATACTAATTCCGTTATCCGCTGCGTTGGCTGTGGTTACTGCCAGTGTCCCGCTCAGATTGGAGGCGACCATATCGCCGGCCAAGCTAGTGACTACCAATGCAGAAGTGCTTGCCGCTGCCAGAGTTAGTGCGGTATTTTGGGCTAATGCTGTAGCATTTACTGTTACTGTGTCGCTGGCATTATTCGCAATCAGATTCAACGCTGTTGAACTGGTTGTCAGCGTACGGGCGTTGGTAGTGTCATCACCCAATTCATAGGTTTCAATATTGGATAAGGCCGTCACTGCACCATCACCGCTAGTGGTGATTTTTTCGCCACTCACTCCGGTACCTGCTGCCGTGATAGTGCCGGTGAAGCTCTGATTTTGTGATGCTGATAAGGTGATCGATGCCCCTGACGTCAATGTCAGCGCTTCTACATTGGTTATGGTGCCGCCACTGACATTTGCGCCGGTGCTCAGGCTGAGAATATCGTCCACTGTATTATCACCCGTGATGGTGCCGGTATAGGTTAGTGTACCCAGGTTAAAAGTAATCGCATCGGTTGCCGAGCTGGCAGTCACATTCGTGCCTGCATTAGAAACGCTTATCGTGCGTGCATTTGTCGAATCATCACCCACAGTGTAATTTTCTACATCGGTTAATGTCGTAATGGCACCATCACTGATAATTGTGATTTTCTCACCATTCGCGCCAGTGCCAGCCGCTGTGATCGTGCCGGTAAAAAGTTGATTTTGTGAAGCTGACATCGTTACATCATTGGTTCCGGTAACGCCTGTCGCATCAAAGGTTAGATTAGGAAAATTGATTACAATCGCTGATGTAATATTGGAGTCATCTTGTACGCTCAATGTGTTAGTGCCTGAGCTTCCATCCAGGATAACCGTGGTCATTACGAGGGGCGTCCAGGTTGCTGCAGTAGAAATCGACAAGATGTCATTTGCCGAAGTTCCTGAAAATGCAGTCGCACTGGTTGCTAAATAGGATTGAACAGTGGTTGGCGTCGGAGTGCCGCCACCGCCGCCAGTTGATGGTGCCGGAGGAAGTGCCAATGGATCAGGCAATCCGTCACCGGTTACATCACCCACCGTAGTGCCAGCTATTGTGATTGCGTCGTTTAAAGTTGATCCTGTTGTACTACTGACTGTACTCTCGACATTTCCTGTAGCAGCGCCGGATTTCATCGTTGATTCAATGTGTTCGGATACAATCTGAACAGCGGCAATGCTGGACAGTATTTTTGATTTGTCAGAACTGCTTGTAGAAGCATTAACAACTGCTTTGTTTAAATTAGCAATGGCCTGTGAAGCGTCGGCTGCCAAAGCGCCAATTTTGAATAACACGGAATTATTAGCCCCTGATAATTCGGTAGTTTCCTGAATGATCTGTGCGATGGTATTGTCAGCAGTCAAATCAATTAAACCGGTATTGCTGATATTACTCACCAGTGATGCAGCGAGTGCTTCATAGGTTAAATCAATAGCTGCAGCTTCATTCGTTAGAACCCCTGCGCCACGCAGTAATGCCCCGGTCTGATTGATGAGAATACTTACCTTAACAGCTGCAGTATGAATGGCTAAAGCAATATTTGATTCAGTTTTGCCAGTATCTGTTCGGCTGGTTTTAAAAATGGGATCAAAGTGAAGCAAATCGACACCGGGATGTAAACCCAGCGATGCCAGTACCTTTGCGGTGGCATCTGTCACGGTCATGCCATTAATTTGCGTTAACTTGTCAATGAGTGTGGTTAGCGGAGTAATGACCGTTGAACCTGGAGGGGCCATCATACTTCCGGTGAATGCTATTCCAGTGGAAATGTCGATTCCGCCGGACACGATCAGCTGACCGAAACCATTTACCCCAGGTAAAATAAAATTGCCCAATGTATCCGATGTGGTGCTGGATTCATTGCTATTGTGAATCCCATCGCCATTTAGATCTGAAAATACGCTGGCACCCTTGATATAACCATCGATTATTTTTCCGCTTACACCCGATTCTAGAGCTGCTTTCGCTGAGGTAACGCTGCTGGTATCTGCAGTAACATTTTTAGTTATATGCTGTAAAACAGCCAGACTCGTGGCTGATCCGCCTTGATCAATGGAATAGTAGGCAGCTACTTCGACTTTGTTATTAAATTGCTGGGCTGCAGCACCCCAATGCGTATTGTCTGTATCAATCGATGCCAGTGCTGTTGCTGCCCAGTGAATGATTTCCCCTCGGCTTTCGCCAGCCACCAGCATTTTCTCTATTTCTGCGGCGGCCCATGCCTTATCTTCCTGGCTTACTAAGGTCCCGACTGTATTTTCTACAAACTGATGGGCAAACGTAGTATTGGAAAGCGTGTCTGAATAGAGCGACTGTTTAAAAACATCAGTTTGCGCAAGATTATTGGCCAGTTCTTTAACAGAACTGCCAGTATTTTTAATAGAAGCAACAAATTCATTTAAATAACGTGCACCCGGTGCCGCACGGAACATCGCTTCAACTGTTCGTACCACATCCAGTTGTTTGTCATCCATGGTATTCCTCAAATTTACTTAGGCAGCATCGATGGTGCCACGTATATAAATTGATTCTACCGAATGAATGGGTAAATGAATTACCCTAATAAAGTAAATAAATTACCGTATATCGTTATTGATAGGTGATAACTTACTTTAGAAAGGTAATTTGATGCCCGGCGGTAAGCCCAATCCGCTGCTCAGTTCCGCCATTTTTTCCTGTGTGGTGGATTCCACACGGCGTACAGCGTCATTAAAAGCTGCGGCCACAAGATCTTCCAGCATTTCTTTATCATCGCCTACAAGACTGTCATCAATACTGATTCTTTTGACATCATGACGGCAAGTCATGATGACCTTGACCAGGCCCGCTCCGGATTGGCCTTCCACCTCAATGGTGGCGAGCTTTTCCTGCATTTGCCGCATGTTTTCCTGCACCATTTGTGCTTGTTTCATCATGTTTCCCAGATTACCTTTCATCATTACTATCTCCTTTATTTTGAATGGGTTTAATTGAAGGAACGATTAATTTTGCATCAAATTGTTCGATCAGTTCTTGCACAATCGGGTCTTTCTCAATTGCTGCAATGGCTTGTTCCTGCTTTTCTTCCTCTTCACGTTGTTGCAGTGCCACGGGTGTCAATCCTGTCAGGCTGCCAATGGAAAAATTAAGCACGACAGGTTTGCCAAAATAACTATTTAATTCTGTCCGGATTTTATCCTGATATTTTTTTTCCAGCAGATGCTTATGCACATCCGGTAAACATAGCTCTATATTTTCTGCTGAAAGAACTTTGGCTTCACTATGTTGCGCCAGCATTTTAGCCATTCCGGTCAGTTTTAATTGCTGAGTCAATTTTGGCCAATCCAGACCGGATAAATCAACACGGATACTGTCAGGGGAGGGCTGCACAATCTGCTCAGGTTCAGCTTGCTGTGTAGTATTCGTTTTACTGGATGGCTTGGTATCCATTGCCGAAACTTGCAGCGGTTGATTATTAGCTGAAAGATCATCCGGCATGAAGGTCAACATGCGCATCAGCGTCATGGTAAAACCGGCATATTCGTCCGGTGCCAGACTTAGATCGCTGCGTCCGTGCAATGCAATTTGATAAAATAACTGAATGTCATCGGGCGGAAAAATCTTCGCCAACGAGAAAATACGTGTGTATTCCGGTGTATCTTCGCTAATCGCTTGCGGAACGGTTTGTGCCAGCGCGAGCCGATGCAATAACGCAGCCAAATCCTGCAAGACTGAATCAAACGAAAGACACTGCGCCTCCATTTCATCCGCCAATGACAATAATTTTAGGCCATTCTTTTGTGCCAGCGCTTCCAATAGATCAAAAAGATAACCCTGATCAATGCTGCCTAACATATCCCGGACACCGGTTTCTGCAACATTCCCCTCACCGAAAGCAATGGCTTGATCCAGCAAACTGAGCGCATCGCGCATACTGCCTTGGGCCGCACGGGAAATCAATTGCAACGATGGGGGGTCGCATTGAATTTTTTCTTGTGCCAATATCTTTTTGAGGTGATCGGCAATTTGTGTTTGCGGAATTTGTTTCAGATTAAATTGCAAACAACGGGATAGAACTGTGATCGGTATTTTTTGTGGATCCGTAGTAGCCAATACAAATTTGACATGCGCAGGCGGCTCTTCCAAGGTCTTCAACATAGCGTTGAAGGCTGACTTGGAAAGCATATGGACTTCATCAATGATGTAAATCTTGTAGCGTGCGCTGGTAGGTGCGTACAGCGTATTTTCCAATAGCTCACGCATATTATCGACTTGCGTGTTGGAAGCTGCATCCAATTCAATGAGATCAATAAAACTGCCCGTATCGATTTGCAGGCATACCGGGCAAGTGCCACAGGGAGTTGCAGTTACACCCGCTTCACAATTGAGTGATTTGGCCAGAATACGGGCAATGGTCGTCTTACCAACGCCGCGTGTACCTGTTAGCAAATAAGCATGGTGTAGCCTGTTTTGTTCAAGCGCGTTGGTTAGCGCCTTGACCACATGTTCTTGTCCAGTTAATTCTGAGAAATTTCTTGGGCGCCACTTACGCGCAAGGACTTGTGTTTGAGACACGTTTTTGAATGAATTGGAAATGTGAATCTGACCGATGAGACCAGTAAATAGTCCGAAAATATAGAAAAATCGATTCCAACGATATGTGTTGGGTGGCGAGCCAGACCCCCGGCACTCGCAATAAACAGCTGTGGCTGCTTCCTTCCGGACCTGACCAGATTCACCATCTTGCAATGCGGGGAGGCCCGCCATAAAACTTATCAAAGTGCCGGCAGTATATCAGCAGATGATTGATTACTTCAATTCGATTACTGAATAATGTGTGTTAGGAAAGTTGTCCGAGAAGATAGAAGCCTCTGCGGATAAGCGATCCTGGCCATATTTCTAAATTATTTTTTATGCAAAAAAAGCTATTTGCATCAAATAATCAAAGAATCTATCTCAAAACGGCTTCTCTTGGCTGCGGTACTATTCTTGGATTTCTTTCTAGGGTTAAGGGAATATTTGTTCCAATTTATTCCTTTACATAAGAAATTAGTTACAACACGGATTGATGGCGCAATCAACGCAGTGACAAAAAGCAAATTATCAAGACAGAATAGTGTGGATTTTTTGATTAGAACAATCACCGGCATCAACCGGTGATTGCATTTGTGGCATTTTTGAGCAGAAAAATCTGAATTCTTTGCCGTCAAATCACAGTTTATGATTTGAGTTAATGGATGCTTTATTTACGCGATGATTAGACTCTGCTGCCATTCTTTTGTGGAGATCGGCATTACTTAGGTTTTCTTGCAAAGCCTTTTCGTATTCGCGAATATTGGCAGTCGTGTGTGATAGAAGATCCTGACCTTGGCGGCCGTAATAATAAGGATGTGCTTCATATTCCGCGAGTATTGCCCGGTTCTCTTGTAATCTTGTTTTTGCGTCATTAGCCAAATTTTCGTAATGTCTTGCTACCGCATCATGGTCGCCACTAGCGGCATCGGTTGGTGAAGCGCTAGCTGAACTGATTTGTGCGAAGAAGACCAGCGCAATAAACGCAAGCAGTGGTAGTTGTGATGAGAGTTTTAGTGCTTTCATGGTAAGTATCCTCCAGATAATTATTTAACCAACGATGCCATCTTAACTTTACTAACGCACTGTGTATATTGGGGAAACCCTTGTTTTTTACTAAAGGAAACCATTAAGTGGCGCTTACTCTGATTGGTTTGGCTGGTACAATCAAAAAGAGCGTACCCATCAAAGTATTGCTAGGAGGCTGTCCAAGAATAGAGCGATCTACTGCAGAAAAGCTATTTTGGTCATATTTTCCGATTATTTTCGTTAAATAGAATAACTATTTGCCTCAAATAATCGAAAAATCTGTCTCAAAATAGCTTTCCCTCGCTACGATCACTATTCTTGGACAGCCTCCTAGGCGACGCCGATGCGATCAAACGCTCAAAATCAATTTATTTCTTTAGATTTCCTTAGCACATGAATTTATTTTTAGATCTTGATTTGTCATCAGATTGGCTTGCTGGAGCGAGCTGCTTCGCATTGTGAACCAAGCCGCCATCATCCAAACGCTGCAAGCCAGTCTGCCCAATCTGCTGGCCATCTACGTTTTCGGCAGCCGCATTCAAGGCACAGCACAGATTGATAGCGATCTCGATCTGGCGGTGCTGGTCGCGGGTTATGCCGAGCCTCTGGTATTGTGGGCNNGGTGATCTGGCGGATGTGGCTGGCTGCCCGGTCGATTTACTCGATCTGCGTGCCGCTTCCACCGTGATGCAATACCAAGTTATCACCACTGGTCAGCGCTGGTGGGCACTGGATGCACAAGCAGCTTTGTTCGAGGCTGCCATCCTGAGTGAGAAAACGGAACTGGACACCGCTCGTGCCGGGTTGCTATCCGATATTCAAAAAAGGGGAAAGGTCTATGGCTGACGATGTGCTGATCAACAAGGCTGCTACCATTGAACGTTGTGTGGCGCGGGCGCGGGAGGAATATGTAAAAAATCCCGCTACCTTTTCCATAGATTTTACCCGGCAGGATGCGGCCATCCTGAACATTCAACGTGCTTGCGAAGCAGCGTTGGACATGGGACAGCACTTAATCCGGCGTGAAAAGCTGGGGGTTCCGCAAAAGTGCACGTGATGTTTTCGCTTTGCTGGCACAGGGCGATTGGATCGATGCCGCGCTTGCCGACAAACTCAAACGTATGGTGGGTTTTCGCAACATAGCCGTGCATGACTATCAAGCGCTGCAACTACCGATCTTGATCAGTATCATCGAAACTCATTTGGATGAGTTTCTAGAGTACAGTCAGGCGTTGTTGCTGGGTGACGCTTCTCAGCCAAAAGAGTAAGCATGAAACACGCCGACGAAAAGGCATTCTGGTTAGCAAAAGTTATGAATGTTATGAAATGCAATGATAAGAGTGATGCGCCTTTTGGAGTCGGCGCATCCGACCGAGCTATTCGCATCAGGTCTACCGCGCTTGCTGTGCTGTACCGGATTCACAAAATTCATTTTTCACATCAATCCAGAAGTTATCATTCGGAGTATCTAATTTAATGTTACATATAAGTTTCTCGGTAAGTTTTTGCTGAATTTCAGCTTTAGAGTTATTTGCCTGAAGCGAACCTAGACCCAATAAAATACAAGCAAACACAAGCACTCCGTGTGCAATCCATTGAAATAAAGAAGAAGGTTTCTTATTGAAGATAACATTAATCAAATAAAGCAAAGAAAAGCAAAAAAGCATAATTGCAGCAGCACCATTAATTTGCTTAAGTGCAATAATTCGCTCTATCTGTTTTGGAGGATTATTATCAAAATAGCGTTGTATTTTAATTATATTAAAAATAGCATCCACTTCCTGATTTTCAAAACTTCTTGAAGTGTCGTACGGATAAAGTCTTATAACTTCGAGATAAATAGCGCTATGCCACAAGGATTGTCCAACAATGTAAGAAAACACAAGAAATCCGAATAAATAAGTTTTTGGCCTTCGATCAAATTGCGCATACAAGTCGGCAGCGTACCAGTAAATAACAAAACAGAGGGGTAATGCACCCATAGCGATGTATGTAAGGTCTCGAAGGATGAAATTCGAGTAAAAAGTCTCTATTAACTTAACAATGACATCCATAGTTATATTTTATTATCGTATAGATTCAATAAATAACCATCTCACCTCGTCAACCCTGCATACAACACAGGCAATTTCTCCGGCAGCCGTTCCACATGATCCACCACCAGATAATTACGTTCACCAAAAATACGCGACACATACTGATCCGCGCGCGGATCCAGGCTCATGCAGTAGGTGAGAATGCCCGAACGACCGGCTTCTTCCACGGCTTTTTTGGTGTCGTGGCGCAGGTATTGCGGGTCGCGCACGTCGACG
>CXWL01021921.1_pt1 | contig 14050 bp, 8 predicted proteins | sample 590931 | NCBI WGS metagenome assembly CXWL01 (sample SAMEA3498368, study PRJEB10139) | groundwater metagenome | biome: water well; material: biofilm material | place: Germany | collected 2015-04-27 | reverse complement strand
AAGCCTTGTGGCTTTGCCAGAACGGTCGTCCCGGTCCGGTGCTGCTTGATATTCCGCTGGATGCGCAGAAAGCCATGATCGACGCGAAGCAGCTCATCGGGTTCGAAGCGCCGGCGGCGGCAAGTTTTGATGTCGAAGTCGTGGATACACAGATTCAGCGCTTGCTGGCCGATCTGCGGTCGGCGGAGCGACCGGTCATGTTGATTGGAGGGGGCGTTCGACTCGCTGATGCGCAGGATGAAGTGCGCGAGCTCGGCCGGCGCTTACACATGCCCTGCTTCCCCACCTGGAATGCGTTGGACGTCATTTCTTCCGACTACGAATATTACGGCNNCTATGGCGGCGCCGGACGCAATTTCGGCATCCAGAACAGCGATCTCCTGCTCTCGATCGGCAGTCGGATTTCCGGCCGGATCACCGGCGGGAATGTCCAGAGCTTTGCGCGCCACGCCAAGAAATATCTCGTGGAAATCGATCCGGCCATGGTGCAGCGGAAATTCCAGCAGGTGCCGTTCGACGTCAATATTCTCTGCGATGCCAAGGTGTTCACGCGTCGGCTGTTCGCTGCGCTGGATCGCAGCAAGAAGGGGTGCGGCAACTGGGCGGGATGGACGGCTCAAGTCATGGAGTGGAAGCAGAAGTACGATCCCGTCCGGCCGGAGTTCTTTGCCCAACGGGAGCGCGTTCACCCCTATGCCTTCATGCGGCGTTTGTCTGAAAAGATGGGGGCAACGGATATTCTTGTCGGTGATTGCGGAGGCAATATTGTCGTCAGCAACCACGCCTTCGAGACCAAGTATGGCCAACGGAACCTGACCAACAACGGTAATTCCCCCATGGGCTTCTCGTTTGCCGGTGCGATGGGGGCCTGGTTTGCCGATCCGTCACGCCAAGTCGTCTGCACGATCGGCGATGGGGGATTCAACATGAATCCCCAAGAACTGCAGACCTTCGTGAATTATGGAGTCAAGGTCAAAACCTTCATCCTGAACAATCATATTTACGGCATCACCAAAGCCTACCAGGAAACAAATTTCCAGGGCCGCGCCGAGGCCTGCGGACCAAAGGGCTACCGGCCTCCGGACTTCATGAAGCTCACGCAGGCCTATGGCATCAAGACCGTGACCATCGCCAATCACGCCGAGATGGATGCGAAGATCGAAGAAGTGCTGCAATTCGATGGACCGGTCGTCTGCGATGTGGACATGCACGAGTATCACACCTATGAGCCGAGAATCTTTGGATGGAAGACACCCATCGAGGATATGTATCCCTATCTCCCGCGCGATGAGTTCCGCAAGAACATGACGATCGAACCGGCCGAGGGATGGATGAATCCGGAATACCCCGACGTCGTGAAAGCGCAGCAGCCGTAAGCAGAATGATCCTGATGACGATCCTTACTGAACCGATACGAGGTGCCCGATGAAGGTGCTTTTACTCTACCCCTCCTGGACCGGCGCCTATGGATTGTTCGGTCACTTTGCGCGGCGTAATTCAACCTGGCCGCCGCTGAATCTCGCCTTACTGGCCGCGATTGCCGAACAGCACGGTCACGATGTGACGATCATGGACGGGGAGGCCGAGCAGATTACTCTGGACGCCATGGTCCAGCGTGCCGTGGCGCTGAAGCCGGATGTGATCGGATTCACCGCAACGAGCCCGTTCTTCCATATCAGCAAAGCCGTGGCCGAAGGCATCAAACGCATCGCGCCTCAGATTCCTATCGCCGTCGGCGGGCCGCATATCACCATCATGAAGGAAGAAGCATTGCTCCCGGCGTTCGATTACGCCTTTGTCGGCGAAGCCGAAGAATCCTGGCCGCAGTTTTTGAACCAGCTTGGGCAGGGAAGGGATGTCTCGAACGTCGCCGGGATCATTTTCAAGCGAAACGGCGAACTGGTGTCGACCGGTCAACCGGCAGACATCACCGACCTGGATGCATTGCCGGCGCCGGCCCGGCATCGGCTGGACATGTCACGCTATAAACTCGGTACTTTGCGGGGACGCTTGCCGTTCACCTCTATCCAAACCATGCGCGGCTGTCCGTGGAAGTGCATTTTCTGCGCATCGGAAGCCTTGAAAACAACCGAGATGCGAGTCCGGTCGCCGCGCTCGGTCGTCAATGAGATGAAGCAGGTCGTCGAACAGTTCGGCACCCGCCACTTCTACATCGTCGACGATGTCATGACTCTTTGGAAAGAACACATTCTCGAAATTGCCGAGCTCATCACTCAGGAGAAGCTGGAGATTACCTTTGAAGGAAGCACCAGAGCCAATCTGGTTGAGGATGAGGTCATTGCCCGTCTCGTGAAGAGCGGATTGATCCGGCTGTCGTTCGGACTGGAAACGGTCGATCCAGAAATCCGCAGGACCATGAAGAAGCAGGTCCCGCTCGAACATTACGTCAAAGCGAATGGCATCTGTAATAAATACGGGGTCGAAGCGCTGAACTCCGTGATGATCGGACTCCCGGGTGAAACGAGGGACACCGTCATAGCGACGTTAACCTTCTTGCGCAACGCGCGGGAAGTCAAACAAGCGAACTTTGCGATTGCCGTTCCCTATCCGGGCACCGAATTTCATGAACTTGCCGTGAAGGGTGACAAGGGCGTGAAGCTCATGACGAAAGACTTCTCGGAGTATCGCCGCTACGGGTCAGCGGTCACAACGGTCGGAGACCTCTCGCCCCGCGATCTCATTGACCTGCAGAATGAAGGGTTTGTGAGTATTTACTCGGCCCCGTGGCGCTGGATTCCCATGCTACAGAAGCATGGCGTCATCGGCGGGACGCTCATGCTGATTCGCGTCGCGCGGCTGCTTTCCCAAAAGCTGTTCAAACGATCGGGGAAACAGGTCGGGGAGCAGCTGGTCAGCCTCGGTGACGGCGGATTCAGCATCGTAGAGGGCCCGGAACTCACGACAGCCGCCGGGTTCTCAGGTTCGACCGGTTCAAGAATCCAAGGTACGGCTGCGGTGCCCTTGCTGCAGATTGCCTCACGATCGAGATCGACTCCGGCACCGGCCGGGCACTACGGCACGCCCGGCAGTCCCAATGGCTAGCAGTGACTGAATAATATTGACGGAATAGACACCGTGACACGATCACAACCACACATCCTCCTCATTCAACTCGAATTCCCCAACTGGGCACAGGCTCGTGCCTGGACGTACCCAGCCTGTTTCGGAGTCGCTGAAGGCTTGCGCGCCAACGGCGCCACCTGCACGACGATTCCACTCATGGCCAACGCCTCGTTCTCGACAGAATCCTGGCTGACCCATGCAAAACAAGCCGTCGCCGGCCGGCAATTCGATCAAGTGTGGGTCTGGCTTGTCCATTCGCCGCTCGACCCCACGGTCCTTGAATGGATCACCGGCTTGGCACCCGTTCGCGTAGGCATCGTCATGGAGTCACTCGTCTATGAAGAGGAGGACTATGCCTGGGCCAGCCATCTCCGAACCAGGCAGGGTCTCGTAGACAAGCAACTGCGGGCGTTTACGCACGCGCTGCTTCCTGACGAACGAGACGTGGACAGTCTCGCCTCGCGCATGCCTATTCAGGCTCTATGGTGGCCCACCATGGTGCCGGCGCGATTCATCACATCCCCTGAACATCCCCCTCTGCACCGGCTCGGTGTGTTTCACGGACAGCCCTATGGACCACGCAAGCAATGGGTGACTCATGCCGCCCTCCAGAATTGCATGAGCTTTGTCAGTCCGGCGTCGCCCCAGACCCGTCCGCAGCAACAGTTTGATCGGTTGCAACAGACGATGTCCGAAAGGCTATCCAGTCATCTCCCCATTACGCGGGGACAGATGTCGGAGTATGCCGACACGTTGAAGCTTATCCGCGAAACCGAGTTCACGCAGTGGATGACCCAGCTTCCTCAGTGGGCAGCCATTGTCAATTTACCGAGTCTGGCAAAGTTTTTCGGCGGACGCGTCTATGAGGGGATGGCAGCAGGGCGCCCTGTGCTGTCCTACGCCGTCCCGCATCACCCGCTGAATAACGCCCTGTTTACCGAAGGAGAAGAAATCTTATTCTTTTCTCCTGATAGTCCGGATTCCCTCAGAGACCTGCTGGACCGGGTTATCCACGATGACACATTCGCAGGCGCCATTGCACGGAAGGCACAACGAAAACTCCTGGCTCACCACACCAGTGAGCACCGGATGGCTCAGACCCTACGCTGGATTGAGACGGGGCAACAGCCGGACTATGGCATCGGATATTCATCCGGGATGGGCGTCGCCCATTTCAAGAAAACCACCACCGGCGATTCCCTCTCCCGGCCGGAGATTCCCTCCGGGCCACTCAGCGGAGAGTCGCATTCTTTTTCCTCCACACCATCAACAACGGTATTCGTACTGACCGTGGACGATCCGGCCTTTCAATCATGCATGGAAGCGCTCGACAAACAGGAAGGCCATCCATGCAAGGTGGATATTATCCGCAATGTGAGTCCCTTCAGCGCCGCCGCCCAGGAAATGATGACGCGCTGTACAACCCCATACTTCATTCAAGTCGATGAAGACATGGTCCTGCATCCCGATGCGGTCAGCCGAATGGAACGCCAGATCGCTCAAGCGCCTTCTGAAGTCGGCATGATCTGTTTTCATCTGTATGACGAAGACCGGGAATGCCCGATCCAAGGCGTCAAGATCTACCGGACCGAGTTATTGAGGCGGGTGTCTTTCCAGGATCTCAAGGCCAGCGAAATGAACCTGCTGGATCAGATGGGGGAGCAGGGGATTCGCTGGGTCCTGCATCCCGACATCCTTGGGCGTCACGGCACCACGTACACGCCCGAGAGCATCTACCGGCGCTATAAGACCATGTATGAGAAAGATATCCGACAGTGGAATCTTCTGACGTCGGACATTCATAAGAAAGCGCGCAAGTTTCGTGAGACCGGCGACATGTTGCAATTATTTGCTCTGCTCGGAGCAGCGCATGGAATCATCGATGCCCCGAGAGTCCCAGACCGGGAGAAAGACGCACGCGCGTACAACTTAAAAGAGCTGGAGATCTTCGGGCGACTCTTCAAGAATACCCCGCCGATATCCCAAACGTATGATCCCAGCCTCACTGCAGCCCCGCTGCACAATCCACCGATTCCTTTCGAGCAAGTCCGGTGGACTCGTGCATCGGTGCCCTCCCAGCCCTCTGTCGCAACGCCGGCCGCTCGACAGCAGAAACAACCTCAAGTCGACAGACCGCCGCAGCGGTCCAATTCGCCACGCCATGTGCTGATCGTGACGCCATACTTTTGGCCGTCGGTCGGTGGCGTCGAAACGGTAGCAGAAGATCTGGGAGCGGGTTTGATTGCCGCAGGACTCCCTGTGGCGGTCGCCTGTTATGAACAGAGCAACCGAACGATGGATCGCCATCGGGGCATCGACATCATCCAGCTTGCTCCCCCGGCGCAGATGACCAACGGCGTCCCGACCGCAGCATTGCAAGTGAAACAGCTGGTCGCTTCAAACCGCTACGACGCCTGCATTCTGCTGGGCTCACCCGTAAATAGAATCTTTTATGCCCTCCTCGAGCTGCAGGACTTGAAGGACCGACGCATTCTGTTCCAACCCACCATCAATCAGGAAGGTTACGACTTTATCCAACAACGACCGGTCGTCGCCTCTCTTTTAAAAAGATTGCTGGAACAAACGACGGCCATCATCGCGCTCGGACCTGAGACGCTCGATGCCCATTTCTGTCGGGAAGCGGGGATTCCCGCCACAATCATTCCGAACGGCACAACCACATTGACGCCGTCTTTCGATTTTAGACAGCAGTACCAGATCGAGAACGATCGTTTCCTCATCGTGCATGTGGCCAATCTGTATCGAATCAAAAACCATCTTGGCCTGCTCAACTCGCTGGAACAATTGCCGCCACGAGCGATGCTGGTCGTCGTGGGCCATCCGACACACGAAACCGACTACGTTGCAGAAGTACAACGCGCCCTCTCGACTCGACCGGACGTGCTCTATATTCCCGGGCTCGATCGAGAGGGGGTTGCNNGGCTACGACCATTGGACCAGCTGCTTCCAGTGGGAATCCGTTCTGGCCGGATGGGTAGAGCTGATCAGAAACGGATGTCTGACCACATCCTTCGAAACTCCAGACGCGATTGCCCGTACACGCGACGACCTGCGGGCCCGCTTCCGTTCGCTCATAGCCGCCGGATCGGCACCGCCGCCACAGAGCAGCACGCACCATCCAACTTCCTCACGGCCGAGTACACAGTCGGGCAGCTCTTCTGTCACATCACTCCCCATGCACATCCGTGCCACACCAGCACAAGAGGACCGAATGGATCAGGATCAGTTTTATGTCAACATGTTCGTCAAGAGCCAGGCATGGTCAACACCCGAACCCAATCACGACGAAGCCGCCCGGTGGTCGAAGATCGCCGGCTTCATGGAATACATCCTCCGTCGGTTCAAGCCGGCTCAACCTGATGGCACCCTCCGCATACTTGAGGTCGGCTGCGGACGAGGATGGCTGAGCAATCTGGCATCACAATACGGGACCGTTGAGGGGGTTGAGCCGGTGGCGGGAGTCATCGATCACGCCCGCAAGATGTTTCCCCACATTCGCTTCGAGGCAGGCACGGCCGAGACCGTCCTCAAACGGACGGACTTTGCCCCGTATGATGTCGTGCTCTGCTCCGAAGTAATTGAACATGTGCCGGATCCGCAGAAGCGGGCATTCCTGGACGAACTCAAACAACTGCTGACCCCAGAGGGGTATGTCATCCTCACCACCCCCCGGGGGGAAATGTGGGAACGATGGAAGACCATCTCGCCCCCTTGTCAGCCGGTCGAGGATTGGATTACCGAACAGCACCTCGAGCAACATTTTATAGCCCAGGGTCTGACTCCGTTGGGGCTGGAACGGATCTACGTCGAGATCCCGAACCTTCGCTACATTCCAGCACCCACCCCGCATGATTTGAAGACGATGAATCTGCTGCCGATCTACCAGGTCTGGGTGGCACAGAGAGCGGCGGAGAACCCTCGTGTGCAGCGCCAGGCGATGAATCGCGCGCCCAAGGTCAGTGTCATCATCACGACGTTCAATCGGCCTGATCGCCTCCGGACTGCGCTGGCCAGTGTCCTCGCTCAGGAGTATAGAGACTTCCAGATCATCGTAGTCAATGACGGCGCCACGCCGGTCGAACCGGTCATTGCCGCATTCAATCATGACGGACGCATCACCCTGATCAACCATGATCGGAACAGAGGACTGGCGGCCTCACGCAACACCGGCCTCCGCCACGCCACCGGGACGTATGTGTGCTANNCACTCAGTTAGAGACCAGTGATTGCAAAATAGCCTATACCGATGCCTGGCGCGTCCACGAACAGATCGTCGGCGAGACGATCTCGGAAATTGGTCGCGACCGGCCCTATGCGGACGAGTTTAATCCCCACCAGCTCCTCATCGGCAATTATATTCCCGTCCTCTGTGTCATGCATGCGCGGGCGTGCCTGGATGAAGTCGGCTGCTTCGACGAGAGTCTCTTTGTCCATGAGGATTGGGATCTCTGGATCCGTATGGCGACCCGCTATCCCTTCACACATATCCCCAAGACCACCGCCGAATTCACGTGGCGCATCGACGGCTCCTCGATGACCAGCCAGTCTCGTGAAGCCTTTCTGAGAACGACGGAGATTATCTATCGCAAGTACGCTCCCTATGCAGCCAAATACCCCACCGTGTTCGAAGGACAGCAGAATCGCCTCCGGGACTTGAGGCGTACCCAAGCTCATAAACGCTTTACGTGCTCCATCATCATCCCTGTGTGGAACAAGGTCGAACTAACCCAGCAGTGTCTCGTCGCCCTCGGTCCGGCGACGGAGGATGTCTCCTTTGAACTGATCCTCGTCGACAATCACTCAACAGACGCCACGTCTGAATTCCTCGCATCGCTGGGAGGGGACGTCAGGATTATTACGAACGACGAGAACCTGGGATTTGCCAAAGCCTGTAACCAGGGAGCGGCCGTCGCCACGGGTGAGTATCTCGTCTTTCTCAATAACGATACGATTCCGCTCAAAGGATGGCTGAGCGCGCTGGTCGATGAAGTACGGACACACTCCGACGTCACCGTCGTCGGCAGTAAATTGCTGTATCAAGACGGCACAACACAGCATGCCGGCGTGGCGATCGACCGTAACTACCTCACGCCCTANNCGGAACTCGGCGGGTTCGATGAGGGCTTCCTCAATGGTTTTGAAGATATCGATCTCTGCCTGAAAGTACGGGAGAAGCAGGGCCGTATTGTCTACCAGCCTCGTAGCGTGCTGTATCACTTGGAAAGCCAGACACCAGGCCGCAAAGAACACGACCAGGCGAACGCGCACCGCTTACAGCAGCGTTGGGGACACTGTTGGTGGCTGGTGGATGACGACAGCATCTACGCAGGAGACGGCTACAAAGCCGTTGCAGCGGATCAGAATGGAATCACATCGTATGAACTTCATCTGATCGACGGCACTCAAGAGCAACAGGCCTGGGATCTCGTCGCAACCATGCAGCGGGCGGCGCATGATCAAGACTTGGTAACAGTCGAGTCAGTCTTGAATCGGCATGCGGAGTGGCCGGCCGATTCATCCATTCTGCAATGGGCGGCATCCGTGGCAAAAGCCATGAAACTCCCTGGCATAGCGGAGGAGTATCGGCGCCGGGTGGAAAGCCTCAATGATCCGGCATTTCGCGAGCTGGAGGAGATTCGTGCCGCACTCACCGCCGGTCAACTCTCGATGGCTTCAAACCGCGTCGATGCGTTGCTCAAACAATATCCCACCCATGCGGAGGCGCTACTTCTTCGGGCCATCCTCCATATGCAGCGGGAGCAATACCGCGAAGCTGAAATTGCCTTTACCACGGCGCTCAATCAGGGAGCCAATCGCAAGAAGTGCCTCATGGGTATCGGCATGGCGTCGATGGGTCGTGCCTATCCGCAAGGAGCATGGCAGACCTTTCTACGGGTTCTGGCGGAAAACCCCGATGACGCCGATGTGATTCATTGGCTGCTGCGGGCAGGGACCGCACAAAACCGCTGGCGCGAGTTAAGTGGCCAGCTTCACAACTTCCTCGCGCGGAACCCCAGTGATTTGTCGGTCCGATTCGCCTACGCCGGAGTCTTACTGCGGGCCGATCAGGTGGATGCGTCGCGCCAGGAATACGATCAGCTGCGCGCGTTGGCTCCCACGTACGAAGGTTTGATTGAACTCGGGCAGGCCATTGCCGCCAAAGAAAGTGTGTTGGCGATGAATGTGTCCAACGCCTAGGAAATCATGGCCAGAACGCTTGTCATACAACTGGCGCGACTCGGCGATCTCGTGCAAACGATGCCGATGATTGCCGCGTTGCGAAAGCAGTGTCCTCGCGACACCATCGACCTCCTCTGTCCTGAGCCGCTTCGGGACCTTGGAACGCTGATTCCCGGGCTCGATCGAGTGATCGGATGGGACGGATCCAGATGGCATCGCTGGGCAGCGCGTGCCACACAGGGGATTCAGCCGGACCAGCGGGAGGAGATCGAACAGGAGCTCGGCGCCCTCTGTCCCCACACCTACGATCGGGCGTTCGTCCTCAATCAGCACACCCGGGCCATCGTCGCTGGTACGCTGCTGGCAAAAGAGTGTGTCGGACCGCTCGCTCAGGGACCGTTGAGCGAGCAGTTGACTCCCTGGGCCGCCTATGTCCGGGAGATTGCGCGGACTCGCCGATCAAATCGGATTCATTTATCGGATGCATTTTGCGGCATGTGCGGCCTCTTCCCTCCGGGAATGCCNNGTCTGGCGTACATGGATTGTGCGGTTTCTGAGTATCCTTCCCAGAGGACGTGTCGTCTTGATCGGTCACGGAACGGAATGTGACCGCGCGAGGGACATCCAGCAGACACTGCCGCCTTCGATTCTCGGGCGCATCTGGGACATGACTGGACAGACGACGATTCATGAACTGGCACACACGCTCACCCGTTGTCATCACGTCATTGGTTCAGATACAGGACCCTTGCACCTGGCCGCTGCGGTCGGCACTCCGACCCTTGGGTGGTATTTCGCCCGAGCCCGGGTCCACGAAACCGGCCCCTACGGTTCCGGTCACCGTATTTGGCAGGCCCAGAGCGACGATGGTGGAGTCGTCGTCCCAACGACGTGGCCCATCGAGCCATCATTGGATGCGCTGTTGAACGAGCCCCCTCGAACACAGACTCCCTGGTCACAATGGACCAGCCACACCGATGAATGGGGCACGTACTACAGCGAAGCCGGGCAATCCTCGGCCCCGCCCCGGGAACGTAAAGCCCTATGGCATGAGCTGTCACACGCCATGCCGGTATGAGGAGCGTATGAATCTTCTACAGACACATCTTGACGGCATTCGAAAGACTTTTCCGGAGCTGGTCTCTGCAGTGACAGAAAGCGCCGGGGGAGCGCTCACCGTCGCATCGTCCCGAGAGGGCAGCCCGTCTGCCACGCAAGACGGACAATGGATTCATAGCGCCTACGACCCGAGAAAGGAAGCTCAGGCATGGGCCGCCCTGCAAGTCAAGGAATGGCACGCCGGAGAACTGGGCGTGGTGCTCGGCGTGGGACTGCTCTATCACGTCGAGGCCTTAGTCGCATCGAAGCCTGTTGGAGCGCGACTGGCCGTCGTGATCGCTGACATTGCAGCTTTCAAAGATGCCCTGGCCGTCCGCCCTCTCGGCCCCTGGTTTAACGCCATTGAATGGATTTGGGGCAGTTCCGATGAAATGGCGACACAACTCGCGTCAAAATCGGCCCCGCTCCGCTTCTTCACCTATGCCCCAGCGGCGCGCCCCTATGCGGCACACCATCAGGCCCTCGATGTTGAACTGCGCCGGCTGCTGGCGACACGCCAGCATGGACGTCTGCATGTGGCCGTCGTGGGGCCGATCTATGGAGGCTCATTGCCGATCACGAGATACGTCGTGCGGGCCCTTGAATCCCTCGGTCATCGGGTGAGTTGGGTGGACCATAGTATCCATCATGCCAGCTATGAGCGCTTCAATACGTTTCGCGATCCNNCCTCCGGATCTCGTCCTGGCCATGGCCCAAGCTCCCATGTCACTCGGCGCCCTGGAGCATCTGCGGCGGAAGAAATTCATGACGGCCATGTGGTTCGTCGAAAACTATCGGCATTTGACCTACTGGCAGCAACTCGCTCCCGGATACGATTATTGGTTCACCATCCAACAGAAAGACTGTCACGACGCCCTCCGGCGGGCCGGCGCGCCTCATGTCAGCTACCTGCCCATGGCCGCCGATCCGTCCGTGCATCGTCCTCTGGCCTTGACGATGAACGAACAACTGGAATTCGGATCGGATTTGTCGTTTGTCGGCGCCGGATACGCCAATCGACGAGCCCTGCTCCCCCGTTGGATCAGCAAGGACTGGACATTCAAGGTGTGGGGAAATGAATGGGAGGGCGCCGATGCGGTGGCGCCTGTTTTACAGCGGAACGGTGCGCGGATCGACACCGATACCTGCCTCAAAGTGTTTAACGCGACAGCCATCAATTTGAACCTCCACTCGAATACCGGTGAGGGACTGGACCCGGCGGCAGACTTTGTGAATCCCCGTACATTTGAACTGGCCGCGGCAGGCGCTTTCCAGCTCGTGGATCAACGGGCACTCCTTCCCGAGTGCTTTACCGAAGACGAGATCGTCAGTTTTGAAGGCACCGACGAGGTGCCATCCCTGATCAGGACCTGGCTTCGCGATCCGGTTGGTCGCCGGACCATTGCCGACGCGGCCCGCCGGCGGGTCTTGCAACAGCACACGTACGAACACCGCATGAAGGACCTTCTGTCAGAATTGGGCATGCGGGAACCGGATCGGTTGGGTTCGATCCTGCGAGGGGAGCGGACCGCGGAGGTCCTCGCCGCACAGACGACCACGCCGTCTGAACTGACGCCGATGTTGCGGCAATTCGCGCCCGATCAGCGAGTCGAACTGAAGGATCTGGCGGCGCAGATTCGCGCCCGCGGGCCTCGAACAGAACTCAGCCGCGAAGATTTGCTCATTCTCATGCTGGAAAGTTATCGGACTGAAACCAGGGACTTGGTATGAACCGCCAGGTGCTGATCCTCAACATTACGCGGATGGGCGACCTGGTCCAAATGGGGACCTTGCTGTCCCGGCTGCAAGAAGAATGGCCTGGCGTGGCGGTCGATGTGATCGTGGATCGCCGGTTTGCCGCCGTCGCGTCCTTGCTGCCTGGGCTCCGGGACATTATCACCTATGACTTCCATGCNNTACAATCGCATCATCAACCTCACCTTCAATCGTCCGAGCGCGTTATTGGCTTCGTACATCGGCGCGCCGGATATCCGCGGCGCCCGATGCGCCTGGGACGGGGAGAGTGTGATCGAGAATCCCTGGATGGCGTATTTCACCGACATGCATCATTTCCGCGCCATGAATCGATTCAATCTGGTGGATGTCTATGCCTTGGGAGGAAGCGGACCGGGAACCTACGCGCCATTGTCGGCGCAAGTGACGACCGCGGCGCGCGAATGGGCACAACATTTTCTCACCGCTGCGCCGGAGACAGCAACAGAGTGGATTGCCGTGCAAGCCGGGGCGAGCGACGTGATGAAAGCCTGGCGACCCGAGCATTTCGGTCGCACACTGGCGCACCTGAGCACGAGATGGAAGGGCGGGATCGCCCTCATTGGAACACCGGCTGAACAAGACACAATTGCACAGGTCGTACGAGTCTATCGGGAGGCCGGAGGACGCAACCCCGTTCTTAATGCGGCAGGACAGACGACACTGGAGCAGTTGGTGGGTTTGCTCGCGGAGTGCCGTCTCCTCTTAACCAACGACACCGGTCCGATGCATCTGGCCGTCGGTGTCCAGGTGCCTGTGATTGATCTCTCCGTCGGGCATGTGGATTTCCGAGAGACCGGTCCCTATGGATCGGGGCATTGGGTCGTGCAGCCGGAGCTTGAATGTGCCCCCTGCGGATTCGACCAGGTGTGCGCCCATCAAACCTGCAAAGATCGACTGCCGACGACCATGGTCGCGGATTTGCTTTTGCATGTCCTGGACAAGGGGGAGTGCCCTCCGGTAACACCAGGCTACCGGCTCTATCGCTCGTCCGTCGACGAGGATCAGTTGGGCAGCTTTTGCGCGGTGGGAACGGAAGAGTCCTCAGACCTCGACTGGTACAGCCGGTATTGGAGACGCTACTGGTATGAAACGCTGACCCACCGCGCCAGCCGTGTTCCGGTAGACTCGACCGTGCCTCAGAATGCCGCCGCTGCGGCACACCACTTGGCCGGTATGATGCCTGACATAGATCGACTCTGCCGTCAGGCCGATGCCATTGTGCAGGCAGCCACACAGGTGGCTCAATCACCCGGTTCGTTGCAGGCTCTCCAACGGGAACAAACGGCGTTGCGTGAACGCGTCGTACACTCGGGGATGGCCCATATCGCCAGTTCTCCGGTGACGACGTCGTTCGTGCGCTCCATTCACCATGATCATGTCAGAGGACTCGATCGTATGGCCCGGCATCATGCCTTGGCGTACCGGCAATGGAGGAGGCATCTCACCGAGATCTATCGACACCTGACTCAGAGTCCCTCGAAGTCCACATCGCGGCGATTGGCTATGTTCACTGATTCTTCAGTCGCCCATTCAGGATAGTAGCCGGATGACTCCAGCCTATCCCGCGCAGTCAAGAAGGAGAGAACGTTATGCATGTCATGCTCGATCAAGACCAGTGGGAAGTCGTCAATGCGCTCAGCCTTGGCGACGTGTTGGCGGATATCAGTGAAAAAGCGCATGCCCGCTCACGCCTGATCACGTCCTTGACCGTGGATCAGCGCACCATTACGGATCGCGATTTGGATTCGGCCTTCTTAGGTGAGCCGATCGCGCGGTTTACTCATCTCCAAGCCGTTTCTCAAACCATGGATGAGGTGATGCTCGGGGCCGCGTCGACGATTCAGCATTACGCCGATCTCCTCCGCAAAGAAGCCCAGGAACTCGCCTCGCA
>CXWL01005147.1_pt1 | contig 14050 bp, 17 predicted proteins | sample 590931 | NCBI WGS metagenome assembly CXWL01 (sample SAMEA3498368, study PRJEB10139) | groundwater metagenome | biome: water well; material: biofilm material | place: Germany | collected 2015-04-27 | reverse complement strand
CGAAGGCCTCCTCGCTTGCGAATCGCTCGGTTCATGTCCTCCACACTTACCGGTCGAGCTGGCGGCTTAAGCATCCCTGCTAACTCTGAGGCGTCAATACTTGCCGGCAGCACCAGCACACGACCGTCTTCATCAATCACAAACTCCAAGCGGTCTCCTGGATGGAGATTGAGTCGTTTCCGAACATCCTTGGGGATCGTCGTTTGGCCTTTGCTCGTCAGGGTTGATGTGGACATCCCGCCTCCTTACGATAGATGAATGTCATTACATTACCGTAAGTCATCACTCAACACAAGCCGTTGATGCCCACCAGCCATAGGCAGTTATTGCAGGCCGTGGCACCATCCCTCCAGATACTCGACGATCCTCTCTGCGGCTTAGCTGTTCCACTTTGGAGGGATCGCGCCTTTCCTCCACTCACAAGTTGGGGCTGGCATGACAATTGAATTCGCCTTGAAGGCGCATGCAAATGGTTCGAGGTTCGAAGTTCACGGTTCAGGTTGTGGCTCTGAACGTTCGAGGTTCGACGTTGCTGCGACATGAGCGACACGCGACGGATATGTCTGTTGCGTCTCTAGCGTCGAGTGCGGACATTACGAAGGATGCGAGGCTGCTTACGTCTAAGGGCAGGCAGACTGAGCGGGAGTTTAGTAGACTTCGTCATGGGTGCCAATTTCGATCAACAAGATCTCGTCCTCCTTGCCGGCACCTTTCACAAACTCGAAGATCAGCCGCATGTCGTAGCCAATACTGCAGGCCCACGTTCCCTCCAACTGCCCCTTTAGCTTGTGGGTTCTCAATCGAGGCTCAAAGGGGTCGTCAACGAGCGATCTGAGAACTGCTTCGATAGCAGGCTTCAGTTGGGGATGTCGACGTATGGCGGTTGTATACGCTCGGAGAAAGGTTTTGCTCCAGACCAGTCGCCTCATTCAGGAAGTTCACGCAGGAGGTCGTCAACGGTGCCCCGATTGACCTCTCCGCGTGCCCATTCTCCTCTCGCCGCCTGAATGGATTTCGCGATCTCCGCCCTCCGCTCTTCCACAAGACGCCGCCTCACAATATCAAGCAGATCCCGACGCTCCTCTTCAGGGAGGGACTCAATCAGTTCTAATGCCTCGCTAAAAGTCACCGCACCCATAGTGTCCTCTCTGCTTCAGGATCAACTGTCTCTGCTCTCCAAAATATCATGTTCCTCATCCTAATGCGAGACTAGCGAGACGGGCGATCGGTCAATTTGGTCTGTCTGGTTGATCTGGTTTATCTCATCTATTTAGTCTGTCTGGTCTTTCTTCTCAGATACTTGATGAGACCAGAGATGATTCCGCCCATTTTGTCGCGTGCATACAGATCCCCTCACAAAGATCCCTTCTCCAACACGACGAGGATACGAGAGGCAAGGTACCGACTCAACATATTCAAGACACGCTCAAACGCTAAAATGGGACGTACCATCCACCTCAGCATCAAAGAAGGATACTCAAACCCGCTACTGAACGGATAGGCGAAGAAAGCCAGTCGATGGTGCCGGAGTTTCTTTAAGCTTGGATACAACTCATGAAAGCACCGGCTCGATCGTTCGAAGAGAATCGTCGAGATGGCCTGGTTCGCGTCAAATGGTTTTCGTCCAGGTGTATAGAGCTCAGCACGAGAGGATCTTGGTCGAAATCTACTGGTTCAGGATGCAAGAAATCGTAGACGGGCCAAGAGTAAGACCTGGTGGCTCTTACTGAGGTTTTGGACGCGAATGGCGAGGTCGATCCTATAACTTATTCGGCGCCTTTGATTAATTGCGCGCTGACCCGCTCGAACAGCGCGGCATAATCGGGAAGGCGTGCAAGGATGTTGTTAAACGTTGCTGCATCGTAAATATGGCTGAGGCGATTTCTATCCTCCACTGCCTCAAGTAACAGCAGGTAATCATCCTCCGTGCTATACCCTCCAAGGTAGTAGGCTTTGATAATCTTTTTGGGGGCGGCTTCATCCACCCCCTCTTTTTCTTTGAGGAAGAACTTGATCGCCTTCCAGCACAGTTCGGTGGTGTACTCAAACTTTTGCGCGCGGCCATTTTGCATGCCATCCACGAGTCGTTCGTCCCCAAGTTTTTGTTTGAGCTCTGCCAAGTCGAGTCGTGCGAGATAGGTGAACGTATCCGTTGCCTCTTGGAATGTTTTGATTCTTACATCCATGGTATTGCCTCCTGCTTCACACGTTCGGCAAAACGCCCATTGAGTTGCGGCGTCGTGACAATATCCACTCTGAATGGCACAAAAGATTCGTCGAACTGATCGGTCATTTCGGCAATCACTTTACGAGAAATGTCCGCATCGATCCATAAGTCGTAGTCTGAGTTCCAGCGGTTGTCACGGCGGGATCGCGACCCATACAGATACACTCTGGCCTGCGACGGAATATGCTCCTTGAGCAGCAGGCGAATATAGGCTTCGGATCGGTTAATCAGTTCTTGTCGGGTCATGGCAATCGCATGGCAGTTCGTATTTTCCGGTTGTTATTTCAACTTGCTCATTGCAACGGTATTTGATGAGCCCAGAAATGATTCGCCCGTCTTGTCGCTTGCTTACAGCCCCCCTCAGGGAGATCCCTTCTCCAACACGACAAGGATACGAAAGGCAAGGTATCGACTCAATACGCCTAAGAGACGCTCAAGAGTTAAGACGGGGCGTACCATCCACGTTGGCATCAAAGAAGGATGCTCAAAGCCACCACTGAGCGGATAGGCGAAGAAGGCCAGTCGATGGTGCCGGAGTTTTCTCAAGTTCGGATACAACTCATGAAAGCGCCTGCTCGATCGTTCGAACAGGATCGTCGCGATTGCCTGGTTCGCATCAAATGGTTTTCGGCCAGGCTGCATAGGACTCAGCGCGAGAGGATCCTGATCGAAATCCACCGGCTCTGGATGCAAAAAATGGTAGACGGGCCAGGAGTAGACCGAGATATAGGGGTCCATGATGATGACGCGCCCTCCAGGCTGCAGCACGCGGAGTGCCTCATCAAAAAAATATCGAACATTTTCAAAATGGTGAAGCGCGTCAAAGAGCACAATATTCGCAAGGCTGCCGCTTGTAAATGGGAGCTGTTGCGCATCTACGATTGCATCTAACCATGGCAGCTTGACGATATCTGTACATACGACAGAAGGGGCAAACTCCTTGAGATTCCCGGTCCCGCCACCGACCTCCAGCGTCCGCCCAGGCTGCAGCCACCCGGCAATCTCCTGATACCATTCCGAATAGAGCATCCGGAGCACAGGCTTCTGCTGCCAGACAATCTGGTGTCGCCGTAAGATCTCATCCGACATCACACGGCCTTCAGCCGGAAGAAACCGTACACCGTCATCTTCAACAGGAGCCAGCCATGTGAAAAACGATTGATATTGGTGGTGCCGTAGGTCCGTTCCTGGTATCGAATGGGGACTTCGAGAATCTTGAGATTGAGCTTGGATGCCCCGAACAGCAGATCGAAATCCCCAAAGGGGTCGAACTCGCCGAAATAAGATCGATTCGATGCAATGCGCTCATAGTCTTTTCGGAGTACGACTTTCGTTCCACAGAGCGTGTCCTTGATCCGTTCGCCGAGCAACCAGGAAAATGCCATGCTGAAAAACTTATTCCCCAATAAGTTCAAATAGCGCATGGCTTCATGTTCCATCGGATAGACCAATCGGCTCCCGTTGATGAACTCGCCCTTACCGCTGGCAATCGCATCGTAAAACTTCGGGAGGTCCTCAGGGGGCATGGTGAGATCCGCGTCGAGAATCATGAGGATGTCTCCCGTGCTATGGGCAAAGCCCTTGCGCACGGCATCGCCCTTTCCCGTCCCGTCCTGCACGAGAAACTTAATATCTTTCTCGGGATATTGGGCGATGACCCGCTGAATCTCGTCGAGGGTTCCGTCAGTCGAATGGCCGTCGACAAAGATAACCTCTTGGTGACGGCCAAAGGCAGGAAGCCGCGTGATAGCCCCTTCGATGTTTCCCTTTTCATTTCGGCAGGGGATGATAATACTCACCGCCTGAGGTTCTAGAACAGCTGATGTCCGCATCCGTGCTACCATGTAGTGGCAGAGGCAGAGCTGATTCAATCCAGGCAAATGAGCCAAGAGCCGATTCGCGATGGACGAAAGGATCGGAATCCCCGCTGGCACCAACAGACGCCGTTCCGCCTTCACGACTTCGTAATCGGCCAGCCGAAGAAGATTTCTGATATCGCCCGGCGAAAGCCAGTTTTGCTCCTCTTGCGGCATTTTCAGGCCCACTAGTTCCAACAGTCTTAAGACAGGCTCCCATAAGAAGTTGTAGTAGGCAATGACGATACGGGTTGTGGGCGTGCAACAGCGACGAAGCTGCGTCAATGTCGCTTCGACGTCGACCAAATGCCCAACGAGATCAACGAGGAGGATGACATCGAAGGTCTCATCGAGTGCCAGCGCTTCTCCATCTCCGACCAAAAATTCCAATTCCGGATGGCGCCGGGAGGCTTCCTTGATCATGGCCCCACTGAGATCAATACCTAATCCACGCCGTGGCTTGAGCGCCGCAAGCTGATCACCCAACCCACATCCAATTTCCAATACCCTCAGGCCCTCCGGTATCAAAAACCGGAGGTAGCGTCGCTGATCGTTGTAATAGCAGGACGCCCGCCGTTGCCACGATTCTCGTTCCGACGCTAACCGGTCGAATCGATCCCGAATGGCCTGCTTCTTGAGCATCGCTCTCTGGCCGAGAGACGGTGAACGGGAAAGCTGCGGAGATACAGCGACTGGGTTCATCATGCAACGGTTAAATGTCGCGAAAGGAGAAGACGATCGTGGAACAGACGCCTAGGCCTGCACCACATCGTTCACATCGATCTCTACTGCTGCAGCTTGCTGAATGAGGCGAACACCCAATACCAAGCGATGGTGTTTTTCTTTACGCAAGAGAATCCCGCGAACCCCTTGCAACGGACCTCGAATTACTTCCACCTGCATGCCCTCGTGCAGATACGGATGGGAATCGTACGGCAGCACACTGGTCATGAGAGTTCTGAGCGCCGCAATCTCCTCGTCCTCGATCGGTTCCGGACAATGGCTGGCACCGACAAGATCGACCACACCGATCGTCTTCAGCACCGGGAGCTTTTGCTCAGAGGCAAAACGGACAAAGCAATAGCCTGAAAAGAGCGGGACTTCAATTTCCTTCTTCCGATCCTTCCATTGACTGAGACGCTTGACCGTCGGCAATAACGGCTCGATGCCCTGAGTCGCAAGCTGGTCGCGCACGATCTTTTCGTGACGCGACCTCGTCCGAAGGGCATACCAGCGGGGAACGTTTGTCTGGTTCGTTTGGTCCATCTGGTTTGTCTAGTTCATTTCGTTTGTTTGGTGCGCAGATACGTGATCAAGCCAGAGATGATTCGACCCGCCTTGTCAGCCTGCGCATAGATCGACTCAAATGTTTCCTTCGACAGATATCTTTGGTCCACCGCGATATAGAGATGGCTCTGAACCTCGGCGGATGAGGACATCGCAATGAACAGAAACTGCACAAACTCTATATTCGAGCGACGAACAAATCCTTCGGCAATGTTTGCCATTACCGAACCTGCAGCGCTTCGAATCTGACTACAGAGGCGGGCATCTCTTTTCCATGCAGAGTTCTGTTCAATGGCTTCATAGACTTGCCGAGTGAGCTGCCTGGCTTCTTTCCAGCAGTCTAGATCTTCGAAACGAGTGAGCTTCATAACAAAATCGGTTTGTCTGGTTTGTTTCGTTTATCTGGTTTATTTGGTTGGTTCGTTTTGTTGATTCATTGCACCGGTTCATCCAACCAGACAAACCAAACAAACCTCTTCAACCAAACAAACCAGCCCCGGGCGCAGCTCCGCCCTTTCACTTACAGATCCACATCGCACGTACCGCACACATTTCCGCCGCGCACGAATGCGGCCTTGGCTTACACCCGTAGGCCGAGGTTCAATACCTTGTCTCGAAGGACGCCCGACTGCACTAACTGCTCTTCACAGGCTGCCGCATGCTCGAGATCCGTAATCAACACCCAATCAAATTGCCATCGACTCACCTTGTCAGGTGAAGAAACCGGACAAGAAAGAAACGACTCACGCGAGCTTCCGTCAATGAATCCCACGCAATCGATATTCATCTCTCGAAGCGATAAGTATGCGAGTTCGGCCAACTCAGTCGTCCCGTAGATCACGACCCGCTGACCAAGAGATCCGTCGAGCCTGGACATCATCTCCTTAAGCCGAGCACGCATGTCTCGGTAGTACGAGAGGGAGTGCTGCATATAGAGATAGGTCAGCCGAGACTTTTCTGCGAGTCCTTGCGGGGTCAACAGATACTGAATGCGGTTGCGAGGGATGGTGGTGATCTTGATGCAGCCCTTGCGAGCGAGACGCTTGAGATACAGATTCGTCAGGCCAAGCGCCACCCCAAGTTTCGTCGAGAGTGATCGCTGCGTCACGCCAGCGTCGCGCTCGACTTCAGAGAGCAAAAGGAGATCCCGTTGACCTTGCACGTTCATGAGCACAACCCCAACAGAGCGTTGCGTTCACGATATGAACATACAAGCCATTGTGAGTCAAGAGAAATTATCGCACTGCGGCCCGCGGAGGGTCCAGGGCGAAACTTGGCGACACTACATAATTATTTTGATACGGCTGAAGCCTTGGGGAAGGGAAGGCCTCCGAAAGCAATTTATCGGCAGGTACAATCTACCGTCGATTCGAACGGGCAGCGATCATACGTCAAAAACCCCATCATCATCTTATCCATCACATTTCTCGATCAGCGTATGCCCATAGCGAAATCGCTCGTACCGCTTGACCCATTTGTTCCTGAGATCGGTCCAGCGCCGTGCAGCCCAATTGCCACGCACGGTTCGATTCCACTTCTTCTTAAAATGAGCAAGATTCTCGGCGGGATAGACCTTGGTCTCGGATCGCTTAATGGCGTCCTGTGTCACCATGCTGAAATGATGAATGAGTACGGATCCCGTCATGCCGACCGAAAACCCGGCTGCCTGCGCGCGCCAAAAAAAGTCGATGTCTTCGCATCCCCCATAGGCAAAGGCCTCATCGAACAAACCGACACGATCAAATACCTCGCGGTTGATCATCAGGCAGGCTCCATATAACTCTGCCCGCGTGGCAGATTGGCATGCTCGGGTAAACTCTATGGCATAGGCATCTAAATCATAATTCAAATGTCCCTCGCGTGCAGCAGGGCTCACAATCCCGTGATCCGCCTGCTCCATAAACTCCAGCAGGCCTTCGACCCAGCCCTTTGTCACAACAATATCGTTATTCAGAATACCGATGACATCGCCGTGGCTGGCTCGCACGCCCTGATTCCACGCCTTGGCGCAGCCGAGGTTTTGTTGATTCGTGATCACCGTCGCCTTCACGTCGCGCAGAAACTGCTGCGTCCCATCGGTCGAGGCGTTGTCCACGATGATAAGTTCATAGGGTTGCCCCGTGCAGCGCGCGATGGATTCGAGGCATTGCCTCGTATAGTCCAGCTGGTTATACACGGGGATCACAAGACTAATTTTCTTCATCATGTTCCCTACAAAGCATTTCGGCATATCTCCAAAAACTGCGCGGCGCGCGGTTCACAGGCATGAAATTTCAGCAGATGGGCGTGCCCTGCACCTGCAATGGCTTCCCGCTCGGCATCGTGGGAGGCATAGTATCGGACTAGCGCCTGTAAATCACTCAAATCGGGTTGGCAAAAGACGGCATGTGTACGCTGCTCGTAGTTATGCGGAATCACAATGTCCGGTTTCTCGGATAGCAGAAAGGTTCCACTGGCGACGATCTCCCAATAGCGCAACGTATCGAACCCTCCTCCTCGTATCGAGACGGCCACCTTTGATCTCGCCAGGGTGCGATAATAGTCCTCCGGCGAGAGTTTTCGTCGCTGGATTTCCTCCGGCACCGTAGCAGGATCCCTGATCTTGGCCATCAATCGCTTCAGGGTTGTCGCTTCGAGCTTATACGCCTTATCCGTCGCCGCCGCATACAATCCTGCCTCCACCGTTAGCCCCTCATGCGCCAGCGGTTCGAGGAGGGCCATGGCTTGCGCTCGTTTTTGGTGCGAGGCAATGCCATAGAACGACACGTCGATATCCTTCGCGTAGCCCTGGTGCTGAGGAATAGCATCGGGCACCACACACATTGTGAACGGGTGTGTCCGTTCGAACAGTCGGCGATTGAAGTGGAAGGCCCTGGCACAGTCCACAAAACGCCCTACCTTCGACGTCGACGTCCAACGGTACTCGCGTTTGAAATACGCCGCGAGCTGGAATCGCGCATCCACTTCATGGCGAATACGCGAATCGTCCGCGCCGTCAATGTAGACGATGGGAGGAAGCGGGACCGCTCGGCTCAGCCGCTCCAGATTGGCGAGACAGTCAAACCGGTGCGAAGCAACGCAGACCAGATCGAACGCCTTGTCCCGCAACAAATCGCAAATATCGGTGTCCGAATACCCGAGGTCTGGAACTTGAGGAAGAAACCACCGCTTATCTTCACGTCTGTGAAAAATGTTCTTGGAGGGGAAATCGACCACCTGTTCCTGGCCCAATAGCCTGACCAGACCAATATACAACGGATCGGAAACCAGGTCTTGGAGTTGATCAACGACAAATAGAATCTTCATGTCTTACGATGGTTTTTCAGCCATCGCCTTGAGTTCTCCTCCATATCCAAGATGTCCAAGGACGAGACAGCCCACACCCGCCACATGGCGCAACAGGCTGCCATGTTTCCGTTGACTCTTTGCGACATACTGAAAATAACAATCTGCGCTCCCCAGGAAAGACGACTTACTTGTGCTGGTCGTTGTCTTCACAGCCTGAAAGCCTGCCAATTCAAGGAGTCTCGCACTTGAGCGCCGATCGAAATGGAACAAATGCCGTGGAGGGTCCCAGGCAACCCACCAATCGCCGAACAATGCCGCTTCGGCACTCCCTGCGTTCGGGAGAAAAAGCAGTACCCGGCCTCCCGGCTTCAAGATTCGGCGGGCCTCCTGAAGGGTGGCAACCGGATCAAACACATGCTCCAACGAATGACTGAAGTTCACGACGTCGAAATAATTGCTCTCAAATCCTGCCGTCAAGAGGTCGCCCTCCTTCACGTTCAATCCGACACTCTGCGCCCGGCTGACGGCGACCGGGCTGAAATCTACCCCGTACACATCCCAGCCCTGCCCGCGAAGCTCTTGGAGCAGTCGCCCTGGGCCGCACCCGACGTCTAACAATCGCCCCTGGCCTTTGAACGGAAGAATATCGCGTCCAGCAAATTGCAAATGCCAATATTCCGGATAGAGCGCGATACGCCTGAGCAGCCGGACCACCCAGCTGCGGCTCGTGCCGGGATACCCGTAAAACTCTTCCCGAATCCCCTTCTTCATCACTTTCGACAACCGCTTAAACAAGCGATCCACCTTCGTCCGACTGGAGAGTTCGGCCGGGGGATAATACTCCGATGGATAATAGGCCTTAATCTCCTCTCGGGTCGGTCGCGGATTCAGATACGTGAACCCACAGGGACACGTGATCAGGGTGAAGGTCTCATCCTTGACGTCAGCATTGCACGCACCGGTAGACGGAATGACTCGCGCCGTTCCACCAGTGGATCCACAGAGAATACAGGCAACCGTTTCCATCGTGTATGCGTCCTTCGTCAATCAGCGGCAGGCGGATTCGGATGTTCCGCTGCGGCGACCCAGTGGAATCAACCGTTGAATCCTGGCGAGCACCTCGCCAAGATCGATCTGTTTCATGCAACTCTCTTCTTCCCGCATGCAGGTTGGATGAAAACATGCGCGGCAATCAAGCCCCTTGTAGATGACCTCAGCCGGTCCGCCACGCGGTCCCCACTCATCGGGATTTGAGGGACCGAATAATGCCACCATCGGTGTGCCCACTGCTGCGGCAATATGCATGGCTCCGCTATCGTTTCCGACAAATAGCGCCGCACGTTGTGCGATCGCGGCAAATTCCTTGAGCGTCGCCTGTCCCGCCATACTGATCGGACGGCTTTTTGCCGCTGCCTGAATGCGTTGTGCCAGGGCCTCGTCTTCCCGACTGCCACCGATGAGGACCTGACAGCCATAGTCGCTCGCAAGGCGATCGGCGAGTTCGGCAAATCGTTCGTGAGGCCAAGCCTTGAACCAATAACGGGCGGCCGGCTGAAGGATGGCGATCGGTTGATCTCGTTTGACACCGAGCCGGCCGAGCAATTGGTCGGCATGCGCAACATCCTCTCCTGTCAGACATAATCTGGGAGGCTCCTGGCTTGAGTGAAGACCTAACGGTTTCAACGATGCCATATCCCGGTCAATCCGGTGCCGCACTCCTGGCATGGGCTGAACCACCTGCGTATAACACCGCCCACGCCAACGATGCTCGTCGTTGAATCCAATTCGAACCGGCGCCCCGCTGATCCAACTCAAAAACGCAGACCGGTCTCCATCCGTCAAATCGATGACCGTGTCGAATCGCCGACGACGCAGCCCGGCGATAAGCCGCCATTGTGCCGTCAGCGATCCTTTGTCGAGGACCATGATCTCGTCCAGATCCTGGTTGCCGGACAACAGGCCTTCGGTCCCGCGATTCACCATCATCGTGACCCGGACATCCGGTCTTGCCGCTTTGATCGCACGCACAGTCGGTGTCGCCAATAAGACGTCACCAATGTAGCGCAGCTTGATGATCAGGACGTTTGTCATGGGAAAAGAGCTGATAGCGTATGGCAGATGGAAAGAAATAGGAACTGATTGCTCATGGCCCCTAGCTTCTCCCTTCACATAATTCCCGGTACAACGCGACGGTCTTCGCCGCTGCCTGCTCCCAGGAATACTGCTTGGCGCGCTCGAATCCTTTGACCCTCAACGTGGCTCGAAGCGACTCATCCTCCAGCACACGGATCATGGCCTCTCCAAGCGCCCGCGGATCCTGAGGATCTGCCAACACCGCCGCATCGCCTGCGACTTCTGCCAGCGCGGTCGAATTGGACGTGAGCACCGGCGCCCCACAGGCCATCGCTTCTAAGACCGGCATCCCAAACCCTTCGTACAGCGACGGAAACACAAATAGATCGGCAGCGGAATACAATAACTGCAGATCGCTCGTGGACAGCCTCCCTGGACAGAGCGCCTTTTCCTGCAAGCTGCGTCTTCGAGCCGTCTCTTCATAGTTCCCGAACGGATGGATAGGCGAGCCGACAAGAACCAACATTCGCGATCCCAATTTCTTCCGCACCATCTCGGCGCCTTCAAGAAACGTCTGGTGATTCTTACGCGGGTCAGCCCCTCCGATAAATAAGACAAAGCGTTCAGTCTTCAGACCGATCCGTTTCCGCAACTCCGCCATCGCCTGATCATCACGACGTGGCACAAAATCGTCCGACACGCCGTTGGGAATCACCCTGATATGCTCGCGCTTCAACCCATAGAGCTCCACGAGTTCTCTCGCGGAAAACTCGGACACCGTGATCGTTTTCCTGGCTCGCAACGCCGTTTGCCTTGTCTTAAACGACGACGGCCATTGTCCCAACATCTTTTTCGAGAACTCAGGGTGGCGATCCAACCAGAGATCGTGAATGGTCACCACCCCGCCAAATCGCCCGACTGCCTGCATCCGAAAATTGGTCCCATGGTACAAATCCAATTGATCGGACGAGCCTCGCTTCGCCATCCCCCAACGGCTCGAGTTCACCCACTGAAGCCACTCAACGCCAGGCCAAGCAGCCAAAACATCCGGCCGCTCGGCGCCTGGTTTGGCGTAGGCCACAAAATCGAGGCCTTCTTGCCGTGCCAGCATCGTACGAAGCAAGTGGTAGCTGTGCCACCCAACCCCGCCCATATCACCCACCATCGGATTCGCATCAAAACCGATTCTCATCCTCGCCCCTTCTCACGGGATACTGAAAAAGTCCACCAGCGTCGTTCTCGCATCGTTCAGAGCCTCAACGTACCCCCAAAGTACGCCTCGGCCCTTCGCTCGCTGCGGCCTTGCTGGATGGCCATTTTGAGTATCCCGTGCGTCACGCTTTCAACCGTCCTACCCATGTGAACCCAAAATTCCTAGATTACGCCAAAACGTTCCCACTGCTTTCTAGACACCCAATACTTCACCGTAGAATTGCTCCATCTGCAGAACGGACGCATCGAGACTAAATCGCTCCTGCGCACGTACCATTCCGTTTCGACCCATCTGTTCTCGACGAGCTCGATCTTTCAGGAGCAACACCACGGTTGCAGCTAATGATTCGACATCCCCCGGAGGAACAAGTACACCCGTCTCTCCCTGCGCCACGACTTCGGGAAGCCCCCCTGTCGTGGTCGCAACCACGGCTTTTCCCATGGCCATCGCTTCGACCACCGCAATCCCAAATCCCTCCATGAGCGCCGGGTGCACATACAGATCGAGGCAAGCCAGGATGGGCTGAACCGGGTCTTGAAAGCCGACGATGTGTACGCGGTCGGCGATCTTCAGCTCCTGCGCGAGCCGCTTCAACCGATCCGCATAGTCGTGATCGTCACTGCCCACGATCACGTAATGTACCGTGGGGACCGCACGGATGATAGCCGGAATGGCCCGAAGCATGACCTCATAGCCTTTTCGGGGAAACAGATTGGCGACGGTGCCGACCAGAACTGCTCCCTCCGGAACCCCGATCATCCGACGCATCGACTGATCGTCGCGCGCGAGTGGTTTCTCCGAGAGATCGATGCCGCTGTAAATAGTCCGCACCTTACTCGCCGACACCCCGCCAGCCATCAGCGACTGTTCAATCTGCCGGGAGATGGCGATGACGGCCTCGACTCGATCAAGCTGATACCGTCGTACCTTCGCCGGCTCGATCTCCTGCCGCACATGCGCCACGATCGGCAGGGGCTTCGAGAGACCGCCTACCGCCCTCACAGTATGGGGCACCCACCAGATATCGTTCACATGGATCATGGCGGGATCGAGCTGATGCACGAGAACCTCCAGACGCCGGACCGCCGATCTGCGCTGAAAGAATGAACGGAGCTTTCTCCAGGGAGGGAGACTGAGCGCATGAGTGGGAACTGCGATCGCATGGAGCTGATCTTGGAAGGGACCCGTCCCTGGACAGACCACATGCGGCTCCCACTGTTGTCGATCAAGCGTCTTCAGCAAGGCCATCAGGTCGCGCTCTGCCCCTCCGATGGCTTCAACCCCATGCACGTATAGAATTCGCGTGGCCACTACCTGGCATCCGGGTGAGAGGCCGCCTGCCTGGTGACATCCCACAGCTTGGCATATTTCACAAAGGTGTACATGCTGGCGAACACACAGACAATGAGTCCTCGCACCCCATCGCGAAACCCATTTTTCAAGATATAGGTTTTGAGGAACACCACCAGGGGACGAAAGACCAGGTCGCTCCAGCGAACCGTCCGAACCCTCTTGGCCTTCTCCTGTGCAGCAAGTGTCGTATAGAGCCCGAACTTCTTGAAGTGATCCTGAATGCGCCGCTCCGTATGATGATCGAGGTGCTCGACCAATGTCCCAATCTCTCCATCGACGAGAAGGTTTTCATGCACCGCCACATCGTTATACTGAGCCATCCCCCGCCGAAACAGACGCACCTGATAGTCGGGATAGACACCGCCACCTCGCACCCACGCGCCATAGAAAAAGTTCTTGCGCGGAATCCGATAGGCCACGGGTGCGCCGGGTGTCCATTTACTCACACAGGCCATGATCTCTCCGCGTAGTTCCTCGGTCACCCGTTCATCCGCATCGAGAATCACAATCCAGTCAGCCGACGCCTGCGCCATCCCGAAATTTTTCTGCAGACCAAAACCTGGCCAGGGACGTACAGAGACCTTCGCGCCACTGGCACGGGCTAACTCGACGGTCCGATCGCGGNNACCACAATGATGTCATCCACCCACCGAACCGACGCCAAGCAATCGGCAATATTCCGTTCCTCATTCTTGGTGATGACCACACATGCCACTGTTGGCCTATTGACGGCTATCACGAAGCACACCTCCT
>CXWL01002180.1_pt1 | contig 14056 bp, 17 predicted proteins | sample 590931 | NCBI WGS metagenome assembly CXWL01 (sample SAMEA3498368, study PRJEB10139) | groundwater metagenome | biome: water well; material: biofilm material | place: Germany | collected 2015-04-27 | reverse complement strand
TGCCCGGATGATTGTGGTCGAAAGCGGGCCGTCTAGAGTCGGGATGTGGGTAGAAGAGGAGCGGAATATCTATGAAGACTTCAAGAAAGCGTTTGGTGAGGAGCCGCCGTTGATCAACGGCGTCGCGATCATGAGTGATACGGACAATACGAAGGAGCGGGCAGTCGCGTTCTACGGGGATATTGAATTCAGGAAGGCTGCGAAGTAATCGATAACCGGTTCCGGATAAAACAAAGGGGGCCGGCCTGTACAGGGCCGGCCCCCCTCGAGGACCGTTCCGCATCCGGGTGGGTGCGCGGATTCAAACTTCGTTACTGCACGGAATTCGCGAAGCCACCCCGCGTGANNCAGTTTCACCTGGTTACCTTCGTAGTCTTCCACGGTATAGGCATTGCCATCGATCTGCTTGACGGTTCCACCCACGGTCTTCCAGGCCGGGCCCGGCTTCGAGTCGTGCTCCCCGCGCTTCGGGGCCTGGCCGACTTCAGGAATGTGGCTGGTGGACGAGGCGGCGGCGGCCGCGGAGGAATGATGCATGCCGGACGACTTCTTCTTCGCCTCTTTATCTTTGGCCAACGCCGGCGCAGCAGCCAGCGCCACCATGGCGAGGGCGGCAACAGCAATCGTTATCATCGGGCTCTTCATCTGGCTCTTCATCGACAACCTCCTTGAAATGAACTGTGCATAGCTCTTGGTTGCCAATACAGCAAGGCACATGCCGGAAGCGGGCCGTCGAGGAGATCCTTGAAAAACGAGAGGTTAGGATATGGTTCTAAGGTCGGACACGTAGACCGCATGGTGAGAGGATAAAAAATGGCGGTAGCCTGTGCAAATCTGCTCAGGATGACAGGATATGGCACCGGTCGGCAGGCGTTTGACCGGGTGGGGGGATAGTCGAATGCCTGTCCTTCAAACCCTCTATGCTCCGGTCCGTAACCTTCTTCGGCGCAGACCGCTGCTGGCGGTCTTTCAGGTATGTTTGCGCTGCAACTCAAATTGCGGGTACTGCAATCTGCCGCTCAATCAAGGCCGGTATGAAATGACGAGGGATGAGATCAGGCGGGTCTTCACCGGGCTGTATCGGGAAGGGGTGCGCGTGGTCTTTCTCCAGGGCGGGGAGCCGTTGCTCCGTCGCGACCTGCCGGAGATTATCGAGGATCTTGCCGGACTAGGCTTCTTCATCACTCTCATCACGAACGGCACAAAGTTGACGCGACCGTTGCTGGCCGGAATGGCACGGCATCGGGTGACGATTTCTGTGAGTCTGGACACGCTCGATCATGAGCGCTATCGGCAGATTCGCGGGGCCGACCAACTCGATCAGGTGCGTGAGGGGATCGCGCTGCTTCGTGAGTATCCCCATCAGAAGTGTCTGGTCTGCATTGTGAGCGAACTGAATCGAGCCGAGGTTCCGGCGGTCGTTAGATTTGCAACGGAACAGGGATTTCTGCCGGTGGTCGGCGCCTATCATTGGGAGGTGGGATTGTACGGGAAGAAAGATTCGGCGTTGATGTATGAGCGGCGGCAGGCCGGTATGCTATTCCAGCAGTTGCTTGATGAGGTTCTGATCCCTCCGGGATCACTGAAGCGTTTTACTGAAGATAATGTTCGCTGGTTGCAGGGCCAGGATTTGGAGCCCTGTGACGCGGGACGGTACAGCATCGCCATCGACGCGTCCGGCAACGTTGCGCCCTGTCTCTCCTTGCCCTTTTCCGGGAATTTGCTGACGGCGTCCTTGAGCGACATTCTCGCCGGGTTCGATCGGGACACCATTGCGACTTGTTCGGGAAGATCATCCTGCAATCGGCTCGACAGCCGGATTATCGGATCGATTGTGCGGCATCCACTCACAGCGCTGCGCACCCCGGTGACGGTATGATGCTGCGGACGGCACCTATGACTGGACTGGCGGTGGCGCTTGGTCTCATGACCCTGGCCGGTTGTTCGACGGTGCCCGCGAGCTACAGTCCGGCCAGGCCCTTGGCACCGGGAGAGTTTTCTCATCGGCTGTTCGATCAGGTGCTGCGCGCGCATGTGCGGGACGGAGAGGTGGATTATCCGGCCATCCTGGTTGACCCGCGGTTCGTGCAATATTTGGAGGACTTGAACCGTGTCGATCCGAATCGTCTGCCGAAAGACGACCAATTGGCGCTCTGGATCAATGCGTATAACGCCTATGCCATCAAGGGGATTCTGGACGGCTATTCTCCCGGGACGTGGGTCGGGCGATATCGGTACTTTATCGGACGAACCTATCGCATGGGAGGAGTCTCCCTCAATCTCTATGACCTGGAGCGGGACATTCTCATTGCGCAATTTCACGAGCCGCGGATGCATTTTGCCATCGTCTGTGCGTCCGCATCCTGCCCTAGGTTGCAACCGTGGGCCTATGAAGGCGCGGAGTTGAGCTGGCAGCTTGAGCGAGTCGCCCGCGAGTTTATCAACGATCCGTCCAGGAACCGGTTCGACCGGGCAAATCGGGTCGCCTATCTGTCAAAAATTTTCGACTGGTTCACGGAAGATTTTGAAGCCCAGGCCGGATCGCTGCAACAGTATGTCGCGCGATACGTGAGCGATCCCGTGCTCGCGCAGGAGCTGGGGACGGTGCCCTATCGAATCGAGTTTCTCGACTATGACTGGGGCCTGAACGGTCCCGCACCACGGAGGTAGCCTGTGCTGGTAAGTCCGGATGAAAAAGTGCCGATCGCGCGGCTGCTGACGTTTCTTGAACATGGTGAACGGATGGCGCACGACTGTGCGCAGGCGCAGGCTGTCTTGGCGCCGGATACGCCGTCGCGTCGGTTCCTCCTCAGCCAGGCCAGGCAGGAGGCGGCGCATGCGTTCGTGTTTCAAGGGGCTATTGCCTGGCTCGCGCCCAAACACCTGGGCGATGCACCGTTTCTTCCGGCATTGGAAGCGTATCGGAAGATGCTTGATGATGCGCTGGCCCGCCAGGACCTGCTCGAAACGTTTCTGGCCGAGCAGGTCATTCTCGAAGGGCTGGGAGAGGCGATTTTGACGCGCATCGAGGAAGGGCTGGTGAAACGGGCGGCACCGCTCGGGCGGCTGCGGCGCATTCTGCTACAGCAAGAAGAAGCCCATCATGGTTTCGGCCGTCGTATGCTGGAACAGGCGATGGCTGACGGTCGTATCGATGCAGAGACCCTGAGCCGTCGTGCGCAGGACTATCTTGCGCTGACCGATGAAATGGTGCTGACGCTCAGCGATTTGTTCGAAACGATCGCCGAAGATCCCTCAGTCTGGGCACAGGATGTCCGGAAGTTTCTGCCGGAGTGGTTGAGTGGAGAGGCATTGTCGGCGGTCGGCGGTCAGCTTTCGGTCTCCAAGGCCCACGGGTGAGTAACTGAAAACTGACGGCAGAGGGCTACGGCGTATGATCTCCGTTATCATCCCAGCGTACAACGAAGAGCAGGCATTGCCGGCGACACTCCGTGCTCTTTTTGCACAGCAAGGGAACTACGAAGCCATCGTTGTTGACGGTGGAAGTTGTGATCGAACGGTCGGGGTTGCCCGTTCATTTCCAGCGGTGCAGATCATCACGGCTTCCAAAGGCCGCGCCGTTCAAATGAATGCCGGTGCCAAGCTGGCGGCCGGCGAATGGCTGCTCTTTCTCCACGCCGATACGGTCTTGCCGCCCGGCGCCATTCAGCGATTGATCGGTATGGAGTCGGATGCCGCCGTCCAGGCCGGTGGGTTTCTGCATCAGTTTTCGGGTGACGACTGGCGGTTGAAGGTGATTTCATTTCTGGACAACTTTCGCTGTATTCGCAGCCGGATCATCTATGGTGACCAGGCGCTCTTTGTCCGCCGCGTTTTATTTGAACAGCTCGGTGGATTTCCGAACCAGCCGATCCTTGAAGACGTCGCGTTCTGTGAGCGGCTGATCAAGGTCACAACCCCGTTGCTGCTGTCGCCGCCTGTCGTTACCGATGCGCGTAAGTTTTTGAAAATGGGTGTCTGGAGGAGCTTTATCCGTGTGCTCCTGATCATTCTTCATGTGGAGTTCCGTCTGCCGGTCTTGCCTCGAGTCTTCTTTCAGGATATCCGCTAACGCCGGTTGTTTACCTTTCCCTTGCTGCTCCGTCTAACCCATCGAAAGGGGTTGGAAGGAGGATGCTATGCGAGAGGTCTATGTGCAAACGAGCGCGGTCATTCTCTCCGGTGTGTTGCTGTTGTCTGGGTGCACGGCGACCCTGGTTCGTGACGATGTAAAGCGAACGGCTGGACTCGACGGTCATTGTGCCGGAAGTGAGTGGGTGGACGATTCGTCGCTCGCGGTGTTGCCGGTGCCGGTGGTCGCTTTTTTCGTGCCTCACTTCGATCTTCATAAGCTGGCCAGTGAACCATATCTGAGCCGCTGCGGCTCCTCGACGCGTGTCGTCAATCGGGAGGTCTCGGTCAACACCACGGCCTGCATTCCGGCCGGGTTCACGCGAATTATCACACTGGGCATCTGGCAATGGTGCCCAGCCCATGTCGCCTGGTCAGCAGACGTGCTGGCGGACGGATCAAAGCCGGCGGGGCTGCAACTGAACGAGCCGCTTACACCGAAATCGTAGCCATTCGATATTCACCAGGAGTCAGGCCATGACACGAACATTCAATATCGTACATATCGTCGGCGCGATCGGGCTTGTCGGAATGCTGTCGGGGTGTGGAAGCGGAGGCGATGGAGGGGCAGGGGGTGCGACTGGCAGTGCCGGCGGGACTGCCGCCGCGTCCGGCACCGTCACCGGTTTCGGCAGTGTGTATGTCAATGGCAAGAAATTTGAGACCACTAGCGCGTCGTTCATCGTCGATGGCCAGTCTGGAAGCCAGAATGACTTGAAGTTGGGGATGACGGTTTCGGTGATAGGATCCGTGACGGGAGATCAACGGTCAGCTGCCTCAGTTCGCCAGCGGGATGCGGTGGAAGGGGTGGTTCAGTCAGTGGCTGCAGACGGCTTGAGCCTCGTCGTCATGGGGCAGACGGTACTTGTCGATACTACAACGCTGATTGATAACAATATTCCCGGCCAGTCGGTGCGCAATCTGGTGGCGGGAACGGATTTTGTGGAAGTGAACGGGCATATTCGCCCAAATGGCGTGATTCAGGCGACCTTCATTGAAAAGAAGCCGGCTGGGGCTGTGACACCCGAGGTGCGTGGCTTTGTGCGAAACCACAACAGCGGGGCCCAGACGTTTCAGATTGGCAATCTGACGGTAAACTATGGCGCGGCGTTGATTAACGATATGCCGAGTCCGGCGGGTAGCGGGTGGAACGGGCTGTCGGTCGAAGCGAAGGGGACAAGCGCGAGCAGCTTCAATTCCACGACAACCACCCTCACGGCTTCAAAGGTTGAGCCAGAGAGTCAGGGCGTTGGCAACAATGTCGACGAATTCGAAGTCGAGGGGTTCGTCACGCAGATTCTCGGGCCGGGAGATTTCTTCATCGGGTCGACGCATGTGCAGACGATCGCGAATACAGAATTCCGTGGCGGTACGATTGATGAGATCATCGTCGGCGCGAAGTTATCCGCCGAAGGCCGGCTAGCTAACGGCATCTTGACGGCCAAACACGTCAAATTCCACGAAGGGGTGCGCCTGGAGGGGAACATCGCCTCGCTCAACAGCGGGGCTGGGACACTGACCCTCGCGGGTCTCCCCGGCATCACGGTGACGGTGGATAGCCAGACAGCGGTGAAGACGGATAACGGGGCATCATTGAATGACCTGTCGGTGGGTGAGCATGTGCGGGTTCGTGGACGGTTGAATGGCACGACTGGGATGGTCGCTACGCGGGTGGAGCAACGGTCGGCCGATGACGATGTGGATCTGCAAGGACCGGTGCAGGTGGTTTCCAATCCGAACCTGACCATTCTGGGGGTGTCCGTGAATACGTCAGGGATCTCAGAGGATGAATTCAAGGGGCTCAATGATCAGCCGATCGGTCGCGCCGCGTTCTTCAATGCGGTGCAGGTGAATACCCTCGTCAAGATGAATGGGCGGATCGCCGGTGGCGTAGTCGCTTGGCGGGAAGCTGAGTTGGAAGACTAGTCCGCCAATCATTGCTGTGCGGGTTTCTCAGCCGGGGACATCGGGCATTGCTCGATGTCCCCTTGTTGTGTGGCGACGATCCCGTGCTGGGTCTGTGCGAAACAGGGCGTTTACGGACGCGATGGGGGACCGTCTTATCAAGCGAGAGGATAAATTCTGCCGGCCGAGGCATATGCTTAGTAAAGGAGGGAGGGATGATGATGAAGCGAGATACGCAACGATGGATCACATTCGGGGTCATGATCATGTCGGTTGTGCTGGCCACGTCCGCTTGGGCGCAGACCACGCCGCCAATTCAAAATGGACAAGTGGAGATTCATAGCGCTCTGCCGAGGACTGCAGCCGGAACGGTGGATGTTGAAGCGCTGAAGCAGACGATTCAAGCGCAGTTTGCACGGTCAGGAGTACAGGAGGTGCAGTTTCGCAACGTGTCTCTGACCGAAGCGGAGCAGCGGGCGCTGTTTCTGAATAGCGATCCCAATAAGAATCTTCTCCGGCAAGTCTCGACGGTAGTGCCGTCGGCTAATGGCGCTGAACGCACTGTGACCTTTCGCAGCAATGACCTCCGAGCAAGAGTCGGGCGGGAAGAGGGGCAGCTGCGGGCACGGATCGAAGGGATCGGTCACGCTCAGTTGACGGAATCCGAACGCCAGAATCTTCAAGCGCAGTTTGATCGGTTTCGCCTCGAAGGAGGGACTGATCGTGGGGGTCGGAGCGGGAACGGCAATAGTGGATCTGGGGCTAGTAATAGCGGACATGATTCAGATAACAGCGGTCCAGGTTCCGCCAATAGTGGATCCGGACGTGGCGGCAGAGACGATCTCCGCAATGTGAACAACGATCGGCGTGAGGATAGACGCGAAGATCGCCGGATTGACCGCCGAGAAGACCGTCGGGAGGATCGTCAACTCGACCGTCAGGCTGATCGCCGTGAAGATCACCAGCTGGATCGTCGCGCCGATCGGCGGGAGGACCGCCGTGTGGATCGCGTCAGCCGCAGTCGGTAAGCGAGGCTAGAAATAATGTTCACGCAGCAAGAAGCGGCTGTGCGTGTGGGGCAGGTGAGCAGCCGTTTTGCTTGTGTGGGCTGAATATTGTTGGTATCTAGGTGTTTACCTTATAGTAGTTCACTCGTCTTACTGAGGAGGAAGAGCAGAAAGGTGACTGGACGAATCAGGTGAAGGATCTGTATGCGTGTGAGAGTCCGGCCTTTCATTTATTGTGGATGTACTGTACTGGGAGGTTCTATGTCTCGTTCAATGAGTATGTCGGTTATATCGCTGATGGTGTCGGCTGTTGGTGTGACGTCGGCATTTGCCCAGGTTGGCGATGTTCGGCAGGAAGATCGGGGCCTACGGCAAGAGGATCGTGGATTGCGTCAGGAAGACCGCCGACAGGATCGCCGTTCGAATGTTGGAGGAGAAGTGCGTGGGCTGGATCGCGCCGATCAAGTGGCTGGTGATCGCGGCCAACAGGGGAGGGACAACGCGCGGGGCGCTCAGATGGACCGGCCCAATCGGATCGAGCGGGTCGAACGCCCGCAACGACCCGAGCGCCCTGAACGCCCGCAGAGACCGGAACGGCCGGAGCGTTCTGAGAGGGCCGGGCGGAACTAGTTCGGAGCTGGTAGCCGATGGCGGCGAGGCAACGGCGTCGGGGGACTTGCCCGGCGCCGTTGTGGTATCAGGTTGATGGAACGAATGGCACAATGAAAGGGTGAAGGCGTGATGATGGTGAAATGGACGAGGGTGGTTTTCGGGGTGATGATGATGGGGGGATGGGGAGTTGAGTTGCACGCAGCAGATAAGGCAGATCAGGGGCCGGTACCTTCGGAGCAGAATTGGCAGCTTGGGTTTACCCCGAGTTATAGCAGTGGGAAGTTTGGAACAGATACCACCAGCACTTTTTTTTATGCGCCCTTATCGATCAGACGGATGTTCAAAGATGGTGACGTGACGCTCGTGATTCCGTTTGTCACGGCGACCACGGACGGAAGGACGACCTTGGTTGGTGGGGCAGGGACACGCATCGATGACAATGGAGGAGGCAATTCAGGAACCGGAGGCGGGGGCGGCGGTTCCAATGAAGATGGAGGTTGCAGTGGGAAAGGGTCTACCGTCAGCGGCAAGGACAGGGTCTGTGGCTTGACGACCCGTGCAGCTGGCCAGAAAGTAACCACGGCCGGTCTTGGCGACATCATTCTGAAGGGGCGGTATTATGCTGTCGAAGAAAACGACTACCGGCCGCTCATCGCGGTGACGGGACGAATGAAGCTGCCGACGGCCAGCGCGAGCCAGGGGTTGGGGACGGGCGCCTTCGACTACGGCGCGGGAGTTGAAATCTCAAAGATGCTCGGGGACAACTGGATTACGTTCTTGGACGGGGGGTACAACGTCATCGGTGATCCTGATGGGATTAATTTTCAGAACCAGCATTGGTACGACGTGGGCGCCGGATATTACTTCACCAGGGATGTGTTGGTAAGCGCCTATTATGAAGAATACCGGTCGATCCTGCGCGGGTTCGTCAACGCCCGGGATATTTTCCTGGCGGCAAACTACACGGCTTCTTCGGCCTGGCGCTTCAGCGGCGGAGTCACGCTGGGGCTTTCCGACGGGGCGCCTGATTTTGCGTTGATGGTGGGAACCAGCTACCGCTTTTGAGGGGGGAAAGATGGTGTTTACGAATCTCAAGAGGCCTCGTCTAATCAATCAAGCGGGCCAGAGCAGACGGTCCGGTGGCAGTCAGGTCGGGTGAGTGGAGCGGCTGATGCCACAGGATCAGCGAGAAGGCCCTGACGACGCCCAGCTGGTAGCGCGCAGTCTCAAGCAGGATCAGGAGGCATTCGGTCAGCTGATCGATCGCCACGCCGCGATCATCGTCAATCTGGCCTACCGTATGGTCGGGAATCGTGCAGAAGCTGAGGATCTGGCGCAGGAAACATTTCTGTCGGCGTTCAAGTCTCTGCCGACGTTCCGGGCGGATGCGAAGTTTTCGACGTGGTTGTATCGCATTGCGACAAATAAGTGCAAAGACTGGTTACGGGTGAAACGGCCTGGCCAGGGGCTACACGATGTCGATGTGGATGAGGTGCTGGATGCCCATGTGGCAGAAGACCGAACGCCGGAACGGCTCCTCTCGCAACAGCAGGTTGCACTGGAACTCGAACAGGCGATTCAGCGGTTGCCGCCTCTGTATCGGGAAGCGTTTGTCCTGAAGCATATTGAGGGATTGAGCTATGAAGAGATGCAGGAGATTCTAGGCGTCAACGGCGATACATTGAAGATGCGGGTGTATAAAGGGCGACTGCAGCTTAGCCGCGAATTGGCCGAGCTGAATCCGGCGCGATGAGCCGGTCAAGACAAGTAAGGTGAGTCGAATGAATGAACAGGAACTCATGGTGCAGCGGTTTCTCGACCAGGATCTGGCGCCGGAAGAGCGGGTGGCGTTTCTCCAGTCGGTCGATGTCGATTCCGCGCTGCGTCGGAGCTGGCTGAATCTCGAGATGGTGGTGGCTGAGGCGGCGCAACTCCCGAGGATTACGCCATCAGCCAAGTTCCTGAGTCAGTTGAAAGCGAAGGTGGCCCCGCCACCCGTCAGCCTGTGGGATCGCGTGTGCGCGGCCGTCACCGTGCCTCGCACGCTGGAGTGGAATCTGGGAGGAGCGATGGCCGCGGCCTGTGTCGCGGTCGTGGCGATGGTGGGAGTCGTCAAGATGACGCCGGAGCGAGTCGTTGAAGTTCCTGTGGCGGCGACCCAGGTTCAGACAATTGCCACGAACACGGATCGGGAGTCGAAGGTGTTTGTCCGGTTGGTGTTGTTGCAACCGGGAGCGCAATCGGTTGCAGTGGCAGGAGATTTCAACGGGTGGAATCCAGGGCAGACCAAGCTGGAGCGGTCGGAGGGCGGCATGTGGACCGCCACGATTCCACTGAAGCCGGGGCGTTACCAATACATGTTTGTGATCGATGGAAAACAATGGATTGCCGATCCTCTGGCGGGTGAAGCGTCCGGCGATGGCTTTGGAGCGGAGAATGCGGTGCTTGATGTCAGTATCTAAACCTAGGACCAGTTTCATTGCATCAGATTCGACTGTCGGGTATTCTGCGGCCTATGATGAGCGGACTCAGAATCGCGATGGTGAGCCTGGCGTTGGTGGTGGCCATGAGCGCCTGTGCGTCGATGATCAAGCCCGATGTGCCCAAGCCGGTGACGGGCGGGGTGCGGTTTACCTACTTCGCACCGACAGCTAATACCGTGTACGTCGTGGGTTCGTTCAACGGGTGGGTTAAAGGTGCGACGTTGATGAAGCGAGAGGGCCAGACCGGGGTCTGGATTGCCGAGGTGATGCTGTTGCCTGGAGAACACACCTTCATGTACCTGGTTGACGGAAAAGAGTGGGTGGCGCCGCCGTTGGCGGAGGATTTTGTGACAGACGGATTCGGGCAAACCAATGGGGTCGTGATCGTTCGATAACACTATGCGCAGCACGATGAATATACCGGTGTGGCTGATCAGTCTGGCGATGTGTCTGGGCCCGTCGCCCGTACTGGCCGATTCCCTCTCGACTCAAGACCGGGAAGAGATCAACCGGCTGCGTTCGGTACAAGGCCATTCTGCGGAAGAGGTGAATGCCTTGCTTGAGCAGGTGACGAAGGCCGGTGAAAAGGGGATTCCGACCGAACCGCTGGCGAACAAGGTGAAAGAAGGCCTGGCCAAAGGGGTTGAGCCGAAGCGCATCGATCCGGTGTTGCGCCAATTAGTTACCCATTTTGAATCGGCTCATGACGTGTTGCAGGAATCGATCAGCAAAGGCATGGTTGATTCCTCCCTAGGCAATCGGCAACGTGCGCTTGAAGGGTTGGCCGAGGCTTTGAGCCGCGGCGCGACAGCCGAAGAAGTGCGGGAGCTTGCGAAGACCGCGCAAGGGGGCGGGACCAAGGTCTCGCAAGAATCCTTAGCGTCCGGCGCGAAGAGCCTTGCGATTCTGAAGGAAGCCAAGATCCCCTCGAAAGACGGCACTGCGCTGATTGCGGAAGGTATGCGGCAGGGCTATCGGTCAGCAGAGCTTGGCGACCTTGCGCGTGAAATCAAGCGGCGCGGCGCCGATATCCAACAGGGCCGGATGAATCTGCAAACTATTAAGGACCAGGTTTCCAAGGGCCAGCGGGCGGATCGGATCTTCCATGACGGCGATCGCAGCGGCTCTGGCGGCGGCGAGCGCATGGACCGAAGCGGCAGCTCGGACCGCGGTGGTCGTGATGATCGGGGCGGTAGTGGTGGGCGCGATGACCGTGGTAGCCGTCCCGACCGGAGCGGAGGCGGTCACGGCGGGCGTGATCACTAGCAGAGCGGCTCCCCAGACTCCATACCTGGTTCGACAGCCTTCCTCCTTCTTCCTCTGCTCAGAAGTTCTGGACAGTCCATTAGCCTCCTGATACATAAAGCCAGTCAGGTGCTCCCCCGGATAGAGGTTCTGTCAACGGATCAGATGGCTGTGCGTTGATTAGCAGAGGGGGGCTCAACCTTTTATCCTAGGGAGGTACCGATGAAGACGATGGTATTGGCGATTGGCATGTTGATGCTTGGCATGAGCGGGATGGCCTTTGCCCAGTCGGAGACGCCTGTCATCGATCAACGGCAGGGGAATCAGGAGAAGCGGATTGATCAGGGGATTGCCGGCGGTCAATTGAATGAGCGTGAAGCCAATCGATTGAACAAACAACAAGAACACATTAACAAGATGGAAGATCGAGCCAAGGCCGATGGGACGGTCACCAAGAGAGAGCGGGCTAGAATCGATAATGCTCAGGATCGCGCATCGCGCCATATCGCGCGTGAGAAGCATGATGCCCAGGGGAAGCGGCATCGCTAAGTTTTGGTGAGTCTGAAAATGATGAGGGGCTCCCGACCATGATCGGGAGCCCCTCGGTTTGTTTTGAGACCTGTGTGTTTACCGGCCGCGGCCACCGCGGTCAGCGCGTCGGTCTTCTTGCCGATCAGCGCGCCGGTCCATCTGTCTGTCCTCCCGCCGATCCTGTTGCCGATCCATCCGCCGGTCCTCGCGGCGATCCTCCCGCCGATCATTCTGCCGGTCTTCCCGGCGGTCATTCTGTCGATCCTGTTGCCGATCAGCTCGTCGATCTTCCTGACGCACATCGGCCTGCGCCGAGGCGAGGCTGGGGCTCAAGACTCCAGCTGCCGGCATGGCAGAGAGGATGGCCAAACCCATCAAAATGCTGGCTTTCACAAACGCTACTGGTTTCATCATAAATCCTCCATGAGAGCGTGAAATAAGTTGCGAGGTACTGGCAAGGGAGAGGCGACCCGTCTGCTCTCTGGAGGGGGGCCTCTCGATGCCGTTCTGTGGGATTTGACGGAAGGAATACGGAAAGGTAAACACGCCGTGAAAAGAGGAAAATAAAAAGCCCGCCACGGGAGGGTGGCGGGCTTCATGGAGCGCGCAAGAATCGATAACTTACCGGAAGACACCGGCCAATACGGCCGGGGCAAATCCTACACTCACCGTATCTCCAGCACGGACTTGTGGAGCGACTTGTCCGTCCTGGGAATTCAGTTCCATTTCGCCGCAGAGCAGTTGCGTGGCCGGCGCCGGACAGGCTGCCAGGGCCATCGTGCCGACCGAGACGCCGTTGACAAAGACGTTCTGGGGCGAAACCGTGGTGCCGGCCAGATCTTCGGCCTGGACGTTCAGGCGCTTCCGATTGCCGCGCTCACGGTACTCCGCCTTGCCGGATGCCGCGCCGCTGACCATGCTGGCCTTTAGGCGCACTTCAGCTGATTGGGCCTGGGCCGGCAGGGTTGACGCAACCATCACACCGACGAATGCTACGAGAGAGAGCGAGAGTCCGACCTTTGTCATGATAACCTCCAGATTGAGTTATATGGCCACGGCCTTGCCTGGCATTCTCCTGTGGCCTCCCCCACGGCACGATGGTCGGAGAACCGGACAAGAACAAACACGCAGCCTCCTAGAAGATGAGACGAGTCCGTCGTCATTTCGTAAACATATATTCTTAGTTGACGGCCTCTCTGATTGAGAGAGGGAGGGCAATGTAGGCCGGAGTAGTCAGGGGAAGATTAGCGATGTCCTGAATTAGCTGGAGTGCAACGAGTCGCGAGGTCGGTTTCGTGAAAGTCATGACCCTGTTAGAATGTGAAGATGGAAGTCGTCACCACCCATCACAACGCGGATTTCGACGGCCTGGCCGCGATGGTTGCCGTGCGCAAGTTGTATCCCGATGTACGGTTGGTGCTGTCCGGCGGGGCGCAGGAAGCCGTGCACGCCTTTCTTCTGGCGCACGATCTGAATCTCACCAAACTCAAAGATCTCGATCTTGCACAGGTGACAAAGTTGATTCTGGTCGATACCCATGAGCCCAATCGTATTGGTTCGCTCAAACAATGTTGGCTGGATCCGAAGGTCGAGGTGCTGGTGTTCGATCATCATGGAGCCGGCCCCAGCGGGACCGGTGCTCCACCAATCGGGAAATCCATTAACCAGGTTATTGAGTCAGTCGGTGCTACGGCGACGATGCTGATTGAACGGGTGCGAGAGGCGGGTGTTCCGCTCACGCCGGTGGAAGCGACTGTGATGGCGCTCGGCCTCTACGATGAAACCGGGTCATTCACGTACTCCTCGACCACTCCGCGCGATCTGCAGGCTGCGGCATTTCTCATCGGAGCCGGGGCCGATCTGAAGCTAATCGCGCAGACGCTGCACCAGCCGCTGGATCCGGATATTGTCGCGTTGCTGAATGATTTGCTGCAGCACAGTGAAGTGCATTATCTGGAAGGCCGGAAGGTGCTCGTGGCGACCAGCACCTTCGATCGTGATCGTGTGGAAGCGGCCGAGGCGGTGCACCAGCTGGCCGAGCTTGAAGGAGTGGACGCGGTATTGGTTGCCGTGGTGAATGAAGAGCATGTGGAAGTCATCGGGCGCAGCCGCACGCCGGAGATCGATGTCGGATGGATCGCG
>CXWL01115600.1_pt1 | contig 14062 bp, 13 predicted proteins | sample 590931 | NCBI WGS metagenome assembly CXWL01 (sample SAMEA3498368, study PRJEB10139) | groundwater metagenome | biome: water well; material: biofilm material | place: Germany | collected 2015-04-27 | reverse complement strand
GGAATCAAGCGTCATGGATGCCGTTGCCGATACTATAGGTGGATTTTTAGGAGTATGGATATATCTGTTTCGTCAAAAGAGAGTCGCGAGCAAACAAAAAGCCGGGTAGCCATGTCGAGCATCAAACCATTTCAGGCGATTCGTTATAATATCCAGAAAATAAAGGACTTGGGAAAGGTGATGTGTCCGCCTTATGACGTTATATCCCAAGAAGAGCGCGAGGAGTTTACCGCCCGCAGTCCGCATAATTTTGTGCATGTTATCTTGCCGAAGGACGCGCCTGAGGAAGACCGCTACAAACGGGCCAAAAGGATATTCTCCGAATGGCGCAACGGCTCTATTTTGATCCAGGATGAAAAGCCGGCCATTTATTTTTATAAGCAGGAATACAAATCCCTCGGACAGAAATACAGCCGGCTGGGGTTCATTTCCCTTATGCATTTGCGCGATGGCGAGGAATCCAGGGTCAAGCCGCATGAGAACACTCACGCTCACGCGGTGGAGGACCGGTTCAAACTTTGGCGCAGCCTTAATGCCGACTTAAGCTGTATCTTTGTGTGCTATTCTGACAGACAGAAAAAAATAGAGAAGATTTTTACGAAAAAGGTGTTGGCACAACAGCCTTTGGTGGACATTGTCGATGACGACGGCGTCGGTCATCGGCTTTGGCGTCTGGATGACATGGCGGTCATCGACGAGATCAACGCGTCGATAGGCGACCAGCATCTGTTCATCGCCGATGGACATCACCGCTATCGCGTGGCCCAGGAACTGCGCCGGCAGAAACTGGCGAAGATGACACAGAAGCCGACCGGCGATGAGCCGTTTAACTATGTCATGACCTATTTTACGAACATGGATTCCCGGGACCTGCAGATCCTGCCCATGCATCGTATCGTCAAGTCGTTCCCGTCGGATCTAAGCATTCTAGAGGAATGTTTCCGGATCGACCGGCTGCCGAATAAAGGCGAGCTGCTCATCCCGTTGGCGCGCGCCGGGAAGAACGAGCACGCGTTCGGGTTATACACAAAAGGCGGTGTGCGGCTATTGCGGTTGAGGAACAAGCTGCTGGTGGATAAGTTCATTAAGGAAGGTTCCAGGGAATACAAACATCTGGACGCGACCATTCTGAAACATTTTGTTTTTGACAAGGCAGGTATCAGGTCTGAAGACATCATTTACACAAAAGATTTCGATGAAGTGATCAGTATGGTGGACCAGGGGCTGGCCGCCGCCGGTTTTATCATGAATCCCGTCCCCATCGCCCAATTGCAGACCATCGCCCTTAACGGTGAAAAAATGCCGCCCAAGACGACCTATTTTTATCCCAAGGTGCTGTCGGGCTTGACGGTTTATACGATGGATTAACCCGCGCGCGTGCACCGTACTCAAATTTAAAATATGGCTTTATTCGGAAGCAAGAAATACACGCTGGTCACGGTCAAAAAGAAGGACATCCCCGCCGGGTTGTGGATGAAGTGTCCCGACTGCGAAACCCCTACCTACAAGAAAGAACTCGAGAACAATCTGCACGTTTGCTCCAAATGCGGCTATCATTTTTATTTATCCGCGCGCCAGCGCATTGATGTTTTCCTGGATGAAGGAACGTTCCAGGAGATGGACGCCAATCTTGTTTCAACGGATCCGTTGGCTTTCAAGGGCCCGAAGACGTATAAAGAAAAATTGGATAGTGATCAAAAGGCCACGGGGCTTAAAGATGCTGTTATCACGGGGACGGGGTTGCTGAAAAAGAAGCCCATCGCGCTGGCGGTGACGGATTCCCAGTTCATTATGGGTTCGATGGGGTCCGTCGTCGGCGAGAGGATCACGCGGCTGGTGGAACACGCGACGGCGAACCGCTCGCCTGTCATTATTATCTCCGGATCCGGCGGCGGCGCGCGTATGTATGAAGGCGTTTATTCTTTGATGCAAATGGCGAAAACTTGCGCGGCGTTGTCGCGTCATAATAAAGCGGGATTACTTCACATTTCTTTTTTGACCAATCCCACGATGGCCGGTATCATGGCTTCTTTCGCGGGTATCGGCGATGTTATTATTGCCGAACCCAAGGCCTTGATCGGGTTTACCGGTCCCCGGGTCATCGCGCAGACGATCCGTCAAAAGCTGCCGGAAGGCTTCCAGCGCTCCGAATTCCTGCTGGCGCACGGCCTGATCGACATGATCGTCAAGCGCAAAGACAGCCGGGATGTGGTCAGCCAGATCATTGAATATACGGCTGGCCGAGGGGGCAAATAAACCGTTGCTTTTTAGGGTATTTTTTTATAGAATGAACATCTTGTTCGCCATTAACCATCAATAGACCATTCACGATCCTCCAATGGCCCAGATCAGTGTTCGGGATGTAAGCAAAATTTATAAAGGCGGTGTTAAGGCCGTCGACAATGTCAATTTAGGCATTGAGAACAAAGAGTTCATGGTCCTTGTCGGGCCTTCCGGCTGCGGAAAATCCACCACGTTGCGCATGATCGCGGGACTGGAAGAGATGAGCGGCGGGAATATCTGGATCGGCAACCGCCTGGTTAACGATGTCCCCGCCAAAGATCGCGATATCGCGATGGTTTTTCAAAATTACGCCCTGTATCCCCACATGAGCGTCTTTGAGAATATGTCCTTCGGGCTAAGACTGCGCAAATACCCCAAGCATGAGATCGTCCGCCGTGTCCAGGAAGCGACCGAGATCCTGGGGATCAAGCATCTTTTGGAGCGCCGGCCGCGGCAACTTTCCGGAGGTGAACGTCAACGCGTGGCCCTCGGCCGCGCCATCGTGCGTAAACCCCAGGCATTCTTGTTCGATGAGTCTTTAAGCAACCTGGATGCCAAATTGCGCGTGCAGATGCGCACCGAGATCCATAAATTGCGTTTGCGCCTGCAAACGACCTTCGTGTACGTGACCCATGACCAGACCGAGGCTATGACGCTCGGCGACCGGATCGTCGTTATGAAAGACGGTAAAATACAGCAATGCGCGGATCCGATGACGATTTACGATAAACCTGCCAACAAATTCGTGGCCAGCTTCATCGGTTCGCCGCCGATCAATCTGATGCAAGGACGCATCATCAAGAAGGAACGCAAATATTATTTTGACGAAGGAAAATTCCAGGTCAAACTGGTCGAGCACATGTACGGGGTCATGGCCGTTTACGAGGGGAAAGAAGTGACCTTCGGGATCCGGGCCGAAGACATTTATGACAAGCTATTTGTTTCCGAAGCTTCACCGGAGAATACCATCCGCGCGGCCTGCGAGGTCGTTGAGCCGTTGGGATCGGAAGTCTATTTGTATTTGCATTCGGGGAAAAATACGTTTATCGCGCGTGTCGGTGCTCATAACAGACCGGAAGTCAACCGGGATATGGATCTTGTGTTGGACATGAGCAAGGTACACTTTTTTGACCGAGAAACCGAAAAAACCATCGTATAGTTTTTACTTCTTCCTTACTGCCGCATTAGTTTTTATCCTTATCGTCTTTTTTGTCTACGCGATTTTTTACGAATCCACGTTTTTTATCCTCCTTGCCATCGGCTTGGCCGCCATTTTATTTTATTTGTTCCCGCTTTATCTGGGATTGAATAAAAAACAGGCGGAGATCGTCTTGCAGAGCCAGAACCTCGAAGAAAAACGAAATCTTGTCGAAGCCGAGATCAAGGAAGAGAAACTGTTCATCAAGTCTTTGCGCGAGAAGACCGCTCTTTACGGCGAGCTGAGGGTGCTGACGGAGCGTTTGAGCCAGTGCCTTTCCTTGAACGACACCTCGACGGCTCTTTCCGGGGAGATCAACAAATTCTTCGGAGAAAAGGACCGGACGATGATCCTTTATTTGTTCCATTCCTCCAGAAGGGAGCCTAACGGCAAGGCAGGGGAACTGGGTATTTCTTCCTCGCATAAAGGCGAAATGCGCGTCAACATCAAATCGAAAAAAGGAGACCTTTTCGATCGATCGGTCGTGCGCACCATGCAGCCGTTGCTGATCGATGACACCAGAAAAGATTACCGTTTCGATGAAGAAAAAGTGGCCGAGGAAGAAATGAGACCTGTTCGTTCTTTGATCAGCGTGCCTTTGATGATCGGCAAGAAGGCTTTGGGGATATTGCGGATAGACAGTCCTCATGAAAAGAACTTTACGACCGAAGATCTGCGGTTTCTGACCACCATTGCCGACGTGGGAGCGGTCGCCATCGAGAACGCGCAATTGTACGAACGCCTGGAACAACTGGCCATCAAGGACAGCTTGACCGGCCTTTATTTGCGTCGCTATCTTCTCGAACGCTTCACGGTCGAAGTCAGCCGGCAGATGCGCCGCAAGGGCGAGCTTTCGTTTCTCATGCTCGATCTGGACAAGTTCAAACAATATAACGACAAGTTCGGGCACGTGGCCGGAGATATTGTCTTACGCGCGGTGGCCATGATCTTGGCCGATTTCTTCCGTCAGCCGGGCGATCTTGTTTGCCGTTACGGCGGCGAGGAATTTTGCGTCCTGATGCCGGATTGTCCCAAGGCAAAGGCCGTGGAATTGGCCGAAGAATTGCGTAAAAAGATCGCCGAACAGACCATAGTTCTACGCCGGGAGAAAACCAGGATAACCGTTTCCATCGGGGTCGCCTCGTTCCCGAAAGACGCGGTCAATCCCAAGGAGTTGATCCATCAAGCGGATCTGTCCCTTTATCAGGCGAAAGAAAAGGGCCGGAACCAGGTGTGTGTCGCATGATGGCCGTGATGCCTTTGGCCGTTGTCATGTATGTCGCGCTCGTCGCGTACTGCGCCCGGAAAGTCGCCGAGGCCCTGGAACTCAAACAACAGGACAAGATTCTCGAAGAGAGCGCGCGTTCGCAGCACCTGGTCAACCAGAAAGAATCGCTCTACGTGGAACGGTTGCGCCTGGAAAACGAGGCGCTGGAAATCCTGACGCTCTATGAGATCATGAAGGAGATCACTCAGAGCCTTAGTGAGAAGGAAGCATTCGAGATTTTCAAGAGCAAGTTACGCGATCATGTCAGCTTCACGGACTGTCAGCTGGTGCATCCGCTTTGCGATGAGATCAATGATTATAAGAAGTCGATGGAGTATTTTCTTTTCGCGCTCCAGGGGAAAACCGGGAAGATCGGTTACCTGGCCGTCAACGGGATCCCCCAGGAGCATCATGAAAAATTCACGATCATGGGGCATCAGTTCGCCCTGGCCTTGCGGCGCATCAAACTTTATCACGAGATCGAGCGCATCGCGGTCACCGACAGTCTCACCGAATTGCACACGCGCCGTTACACAACCGAGCGTTTCCGGGAAGAGCTGAAGCGTTCCCAGGCGCGCGGCATGAAATTGTCTTTTTTGATGATCGATGTCGATTATTTCAAGACCTTCAACGACCAACACGGGCATCTGGCGGGCGATCAGATCCTCCGGGAGGCGGGCAAACTGATTCAGGAGAGCATCCGCGAGATCGATATCGCGGGACGTTTCGGCGGGGAGGAATTTTGCGTGATCCTGCCGGACACCGACCGGCCCGGGGCGCGTTATGCCGCGGAGCGTATCCGTCAGGCGGTGGAGGCCAGCTCCATTAAGGCCTACGACGCCGAGGTCAAGATCACCTTGAGCCTGGGTGTTGCCACGTACCCCGAAGATGGGGCCCGGATAGAGGAGTTGATCGACAAGGCCGATTGGGCGCTCTACCGCGCCAAACGTGAGGGCAGAAACCGCATTTGTTCCTTCGGTATTTATGATTGATTGATTTCAACTTGAATCCCGTACCCTGTTCATGTACAATGACTCCATTCTAATACTAATACTACAAGGATAGCCATGCGGTTGTGCACCATTGGGGTCGATATCGGAGGGACGAACATCAAGTTGGGACTGGTCGCTTCTTCCGGCAGGATCATAGCTAAAACTAATTTGGTAACAAAGACTTATGCTCATCATCCCCGTCATTTGATCGATGCTCTTGTGACGGCGATCCGCGCCCTCATCCAGGAGAATGGCAAGACCATAAAGGATATCGCCGGCGTCGGGATCGGTTTGCCTGGATTGATCGATGTTTCTAAAGGGAACGTCATTTTTATGCCGAATGTCCCCGGATGGAAGAATATTCCGCTGCGCAGGATCATTCAAACTCAGTTAAAGCTCCCTGTTTTTATAGATAATGACGTGAATTTGGTCGCTTTGGGGGAATGGAAGCTGGGGGCCGGCAAGGGATACAAAAATTTGGTCTGTATTACGCTGGGAACGGGTGTCGGTGGCGGACTGGTGCTTAATGGCGAATTATATCGCGGAGAAGGTTTTGTCGCCGGGGAGATCGGCCATATCCCGCTCAATGAGCGGGGTCCGGCGTGCAATTGCGGCGGGATGGGGTGTTTCGAACGCTATGTAGGCAACCGGATTTTGATGGACAAGGCGGCCGGCATATTCGGGAGGGAGAACATCCGGCCTCAAGACGTGTTCGCCCTGGCCAACCGCGGGAATGCCCTCGCCGTTCGATTCTGGCGGGAAACCGCCACGCATATCGGCAACGCGCTGGTGGGCGTTATCAATCTGCTGAATCCGCGGCTGGTTATTATCGGCGGAGGGATTGCCAATAATTACAAATTTATGGGAAAAACAATTCAGAAAGTGATCCGGCGCCGGGCGATGAAGGTTCAAAAGAATATGGTCAGGATCGTCCGGGCCAGGTTGGGCGATGAGGCCGGTATCCTGGGCGCGCATATTTTGGTAAAGGAATCCATCCTTGGACGTTAATATGGCGAGCAAGAGAACGGGGATTGTGCTGATGTTGCTGGTTGTGAGCATTCCCGTTTTTATTTTTGGGATCGCGTCCGCGCAGGAAGAAATACAACCGGTCGCGGCGCGACTCAATGAGGTTGAGCCCAAGGAAGAAACACCGCCGGTTGCCGCACAGGTCACCGAAGTTCCCGCCGCGGTCGAACCGGGCACCGGTGCCGGGCCGGCCACTTCTGTCGAGCTTAATGGGGACACCATCGAATATTCGATGAATGGCAACAAGGTCACCGCCGAAGGCAACGTTGTGATCTTCTATAAAGATGTGACTTTGACCTGTGATCATCTGGAGTTTTCGCGGGACACCAGCGTCGCTCACGCGAAGGGAAATGTCCGCCTGATCAAGGGGGGAGAAAGCGAGATCTCCGGCGAGGAAATGACCTTCAATTTCGCGACCATGAACGGGGATTTCGCGCCGGCAGCGATTTTTGCTAATCCCTATTACGGCAAAGGAGAGCAGGTTTCCAAAATCGACGCGAACCACATCAGCATGACCAATGGATATATCACGACATGCGATCATGATCAGCCGCATTATTTTATCCGTTCCCGCAAGATCGACATCTACCCGAAAGATAAACTGGTGGCCCGCAAAGTATGCATGAAAATAGGCGGCGTGCCCGTGTTGTATCTTCCAAAGATGACACAGGATCTGACGGGTAAAAAGCCGCTTGTTACCTTTACGCCCGGCTATGACAAGCAGTGGGGGATGTTTTTATTGACTTCCATGCGGTATGAATTGAATGACAATCTCAAAGGGATCCTTCATCTCGATGCCCGCGAGAAAAAGGACATCGCCTCGGGCGTTGATCTTACCTACAAGACGCCGCACACGGGCTCCGGATCGATAAGAACCTATTACATGAATGAACGCAACATTACTTCGAGACATTTCTATCAGCCACGTCCCAGCCCAACCATCGAGCGCGAGCGCTTTAAGGCGGAATGGCGGCACAAGTGGGACATTGACCAAAAGACCAACGCGATTCTGCAGTATTACAAATTAAGTGATGCTACTTTCTTGAAAGAATACTTTGAGCGGGAATTTGACAAAGACGGATCACCGGACACGTTCTTTCTTTTTACAAGAAATTTTCGCAACGGGGCGATCAATTTCCGGACCGACAAGCGCGTCAACCGGTTTGAGGGGGGGGTCGAACGCTTGCCGGAATTGCGCTATGATCTGTCAAGCTTAGAGCTGCTGGAAACCGGATTATTCTTTAGGAATACAAGCATTTATTCTAACCTTAGCAGCAAGCAAGCTTCACCCAGCGAATTGCGTTTGGAAACGATGCGTTTGGACACTGACAGCGAACTTTCTTATCCCATGAAAGTCGGGATCATGGAAATGAGACCCTTTGTCGGCGGGGAACACACCTATTACAGCAAGACCAAAGATCCGGAAGAATACGATGCCATTCGCGGGATATTCCGCACGGGGGCGAGCTTGAGCACGAAATTTTATAAGGTTTTCGATGTTGAGATGGAAAAATGGGGACTGAACATCCACCGCCTGAGGCATATCGTTACGCCATCGACTTCTTACTCTTACAATCATACCCCGACGTTCACTTCCAACGATCTGGATTCTTTCGATGCCATTGACAGCAGGGATATCGGGCATTCCATTAATTTCTCGCTGGAAAACAAATTGCAGACCAAAAGGAACGATGAAGTCGTTGAGTTGTTGCGCGCGCTTATCGGAACGGATTTCGCTTTAAAGGAGAATCCATCCAAAGGGGGATTTAATATAATCAATACCGACATCGATTTCCGTCCGCTGGACCGGATTACGTTTTATTTCGATTCGACCTATGATACGCGTGAAGAATACCTGACCACGGCGAATTTCGATCTCTACATCAACGTCGGCCCGAAATGGACGGCCGGCATCGGCAAGAGATGGAACCGGGCAGTCGACGATCAGGTCACCGCCGAACTTTCTTACAAAATCAACCCCAAGTGGGCGATCAGGACATATAATCGTTTTGATCTTAAGAATGGGATACACANNCAGAAATAACTATAAGGCGCGATCTTCACGAGTGGACAATGGATATCAATTTCAACGAAACCAGAACGAAAGGCAGCGAGATTTGGATTGTCTTTACGTTAAAGGCCTTCCCGGATTTTATGGTGGATATGGGGACAAGTTTCAACAAGCGTAAGGCCGGCTCGCAAAGTTCAGAAGGAGAATAAGCGTGAATATAACCGTTGTTGGGTCCGGGTATGTCGGATTGGTGACCGGGGTTTGTCTGGCGCATATCGGGCATGCCGTCATTTGCGTGGATAATCATCATGAGAAGATCAAACGCCTCAAGCGGGGGGAAGTTCCGATCTATGAACCCGGCCTGGAAGAGCTATTGAAGAAATATCTCAAGAACAAACGATTATCATTTACGACATCCATTGCCGACGCCGCGAAGAGATCCAGCGTGATCTTTATCGCCGTTGGGACGCCGTCGAAGAAAAACGGCGAGGCGGACTTGACCTATGTCGAGAACGTGGCCCGGGACATCGCGCGCGTTATGGATTCCTATAAATTGATCGTTGAAAAGTCAACGGTCCCCGCCGACACGGGCCAACGCATTAAACGCACCATCGCCATGAACTTGTCCCGGAAATTCCGCAAAGGAAATGAGGTGACGCTGGATTTCGATGTGGCCTCCAACCCGGAATTCCTGCGCGAGGGTTCCGCGGTGCATGATTTTATGAACCCCGATCGTGTCGTCATCGGCGTTGAGTCGACCAAGGCCGAACGGCTCTTGCGCGAGGTGTACGCGCCTTTGAAGCCCGTGATGGTCGTCACCGATATCAATTCGGCGGAATTGATCAAGCACGCTTCGAACTCGTTTTTGGCCGCCAAAATATCGTTCATCAACGCCATCGCGCAAGTTTGCGATCACGTGGGCGCCGATGTCCTGAAGGTCGCCGAAGGCATGGGATTCGACAAACGCATCGGGCGTAAATTCCTTGATGCCGGAATAGGTTACGGCGGCAGCTGTTTCCCAAAGGACGTCGATGCGTTCATCCGCCTCAGCGAAAAGAATGGTTATCATTTCAATCTTCTCAAGGAAGTGCGTAATGTCAATGAAGAACAAACAGCTCTTTTTGTGCGGCTGATCGAAGATAAATTATGGATCATCAAAGATAAGGTCATCGGGGTCCTGGGAGTCGCGTTCAAATCCAATACCGACGATATGCGCAACGCTCCTTCCATCGGCATTATCGAGGCCCTGCAGCGCGAGGGGGCCAAAGTGAAGGTCTATGATCCGCAGGCCATGCCCAACGCTAAAAAGGTTTTCAAGAATGTGACCTACTGCAAGGATCCGTACGCGTTGGCCAAAGGCTGTGATTGTCTTTTGCTTTTGACGGAATGGGATGAATTCAAGAAATTGGATTTCAAGATGCACAAACGTGTCATGAGGCATGCCATTCTTTTTGATGGCAGGAATTTTTACCATGACCGAAATCTCACGGCGTCCGGCTTCGAATATTACGGGGTCGGCCGCGGGATGCGGGAACGCAAAAGGGGTTGACAAATGTCGCAAACGTTGAAGAAAAAGATCGCGGGGAAAAAGGCGAGGATCGCCATCATCGGGCTGGGCTACGTGGGGCTGCCCCTGGCGGTCAATTTCGCAAAAAAGGGTTTCCGGGTATTCGGGCTGGATACTGATACGGACCGTGTCCGGAATATCCAAAATAAGACAAGCTATATCCTCGATGTCCCCAGCCGCGAACTGGCGGGCGTTGTCGCCGGCGGGCATTTGTCGGCCGCGACGACCTTTGATGTCCTGCGGACGATCGATTGCGTCATCATCTGTGTTCCCACGCCCTTGAAGCGCAAATACACGCCGGACATTACCTATATCTTGAGCGCGGTGCGTACCATCCGCGAATTCATCAAGAAAGATACTCTGGTCGTGCTCGAAAGCACCACTTACCCCGGCACGACGGAAGAACTCATCAAGCCGGAACTGGAAAAAAGCGGATTGAAGTCCGGCAAAGATTTCTTTCTTTCATTTTCGCCGGAACGTATCGACCCGGGCAACAAAACGCATGATGTCACCAATATCACTAAAGTAGTCGGCGGCCTGACGCCTACAAGCGGAGAATTGACGAAGCTTCTTTATGAACAGATCATCAAACACGTCCACATGGTTTCCACGGCCAAAGCCGCCGAGATGACCAAACTGCTGGAGAACACGTTTCGCATCATCAACATCGGCTGGGTCAACGAAGTGGCCATGATGTGCCATAAGATGAATATCGACGTCTGGGAGGTCATCGACGCGGCCAGGACCAAGCCCTTCGGCTTTATGGCTTTTTATCCGGGATTGGGGGTCGGCGGGCATTGCATCCCCGATGATCCGCTTTATTTGTACTGGAAAGCCAGGCACCATGGCTTCAGTTCGAAATTCATCAAACTTTCGGCGGACATCAATTCCCATATGCCGCATTACGCGGTGGGGTGCCTGGCCGGGGTCTTGAAAAAGAAGAAAAAAAGATTAAGCAATTCCAGGATACTGGTTTTGGGCGTCACGTACAAAAAAGACGTCAAGGACCTGCGCAAATCCCCATCGTTAAGACTGATCGAGATCCTGCAGGGGGAAAAGTGCCGCGTGGATTATCATGATCCTTTTATCCCGTATTTGCGCATCAGTACCATTGACCTGAAATCCGTGGCGTTGAGCAAACAGAATTTGTCCCGGTATGATTGTGTCGTGATCGCCACCGACCACACCCGGGTCGATTATAAGGCCGTTTTGGACCACGCGCGCGCGATCTACGACGTGCGTAATGTCTATAAGGGAATCAAGAGCGATAAAATAACAAAAATTTAGCCGTTACCGGCTATAGAAAGAGCCATGAGAAAGAAGGCAATTATCATCACCGGCGGGGCCGGTTTCCTGGGAAGTCATCTCTGCGACCGTTTTATCGGGGAAGGGATGAGGGTTTTTTGCGTTGATAATCTCATTACCGGGAACACCCGTAACATCGACCATCTTTCCAGGAATTCGAATTTCCGGTTCATCCGCCACGATATTTCAAAAGAGTTCCGCTTGAACGACACCATCGATTATGTCCTGCATTTTGCGTCTCCGGCGAGCCCGGTGGATTATCTAAACCATCCTATCCCGACGCTTAAAGTCGGCTCCTTGGGAAGCCACATCACATTGGGGCTGGCTAAATTAAAGAAAGCTCGATATCTGCTGGCCTCGACGTCGGAAGTCTACGGCGATCCGCAAGTGCATCCTCAAAAGGAATCTTATTGGGGGCACGTCAATCCCATCGGGCCGCGCGGGGTTTACGATGAGGCCAAGCGTTTCGCCGAGGCGATCACCATGGCTTATCACCGCTATCATAAACTGGACACGCGGATCATCCGTATTTTTAATACCTATGGGCCCCGCATGCGCATCAACGACGGGCGGGTGGTGCCTAACTTCATCCATCAGGCCATGCACAATAAGCCGCTGACCGTTTATGGCCGCGGCACGCAAACAAGGTCATTTTGTTATTACTCGGATCTTGTTGACGGGATTTTCCGGCTGTTGAAATCCGGCGTTACGACCCCGGTCAACATCGGCAACNNCCCAGGCAGCGCCGGCCGGATATTACTTTGGCCAGGGAGCGATTGGGGTGGACGCCGAAGGTGAAGCTCAAAGAAGGGCTCCGGAAAACCATCGCGTGGTTTCAAGAGAATGAAATGGGTTAACATATGATGCCGGAAAAATCCACGAGTGTTGGGATGATCAACAGTGAGGATCTGGCCAATTTCGAGAAAGAGATCGCCGGGATCTTTGCCACCGGCGTTATTCGCGCGCCGGTGCATTTACGCGCGGGCCGGGAAGAAGCGCTTATCAGGATATTTCAGGAGAATTCGATCGGTCCGGAAGATTATGTTTTCGGGCACTGGGATTCCCACGAGTTGGCACTTCTTAAAGGCGTGCCGCGCGAAGAGGTCAAGCGGGCCATTATCGACGGCAAAAGCATCTCGCTGTGCTTCCCGGAATATAAAGTTTTTTGCACGGGGATCGTGGGAAGCTTGATGGGAACCGCCACGGGCGCGGCCTGGGCGCTTAAAAATCAGGGCAAAAAGGGGCGGGCGTTCATTTTTTGCGGCGATATGACGGCGGAAACAGGGATATTCCATGAGGCGGTCAAATATGCCGTGAATTTTGATCTGCCGGCGACGTTTATTGTTGGCGATAACGGTTTAAGCGTCATGACCAATACGCGTGAAGTTTGGGGATGCCCGGAACCGTGGTTTAAAGGAACGAAGTACGAGAAGAAGATCATCTATTTTAAATACACCAACACCTATCCACACTCGGGGTTAGGGTGGAAGATTAAGTTTTAATGAAAAGAGACAATCGACAATCGACTATAGACAAAAAATGGTCTATGGTCTATGGTCAATGGTCTGAACGATGAAATACTTCGACGAACTCAAGCGAACAATGGAATGGGTGGCGCAGCAGCCGAAAACGATCTTTGTCGGGCAAACGGTCGCCGGTCCAGGGACGTTTATGTATTCGACATTAAAAGACATTGCGTCGGAGAAAGCCCTCGAGATGCCGATCAATGAAAGCTTTCAGATGCAGTTTACGCTCGGCATGGCGTTGGCCGGGTATGTGCCGATCTCAGTCTATCCGCGGCAGAATTTTCTTTTGCTGGCCACCGGCGATATGTCGAATATGATCGACAAGATGCCGGCCATCAGCGGCAACACGGTTTTGCCAAGAATCCTGATCCGGGTGGCAACGGGACCGGATCAACCTGTCCATCCGGGGCACCAGCACGTCGGGAATTTCGCCGAGGCGTTTAGAAAACTGTTCGGGTGGATCGAGGTCGTTGAGCTCAATGAGCCGGAGGAGATCTTTCCGGCGTACAAGCACGCGTTGGAACGTAAAGACGCGCGGGCGACACTGCTGATCGAACACGGGAATTTCTATAATCAAAAATAAATGAATAAAGATGCAACCATTTTGGTCGTCGGTCATAACGATATCATTGAAAAATCGCTGACGGATCATTTCGCGGCCGATCATTTCACCCGTGTTTTTTCGTCTTCGGCGATCGCTTTGAACACGGCGATTCAGCCGGCGGTGTATGACTTTTTCGCCGAACATAAACCGGAATATATTTTTCTGACCTCCACGCGGTCGGGCGGCATTGAGGCCAACCAGAAACAACCGGCGGAATTTATTTATCATAATCTGGAAAGCCAGAACAATGTCGTTTATGCGGCGCGCAAGTTCGGGGTCAAAA
>CXWL01113826.1_pt1 | contig 14062 bp, 11 predicted proteins | sample 590931 | NCBI WGS metagenome assembly CXWL01 (sample SAMEA3498368, study PRJEB10139) | groundwater metagenome | biome: water well; material: biofilm material | place: Germany | collected 2015-04-27 | reverse complement strand
ATCCACGACCGCAACCTGAACGACCTGCTGCCGCTTGCGCTCGACGATGCCATGCTGGACCTGCTGTGCGAGCGGGTGGGGCGCGTGCAGGACGTGCTCGGGCGCCAGATATTGCTGGAAAACGTGTCGACGTATGTCCGGTTCCGGTCAGACCAGATGAGCGAGGCGGAGTTCATGGCCGCGCTGTCGCGGCGCACCGGTTGCCGGTTGCTGCTGGACGTGAACAACCTGTATGTCAACCAGTGCAACCATGGCGAAGACGCGCTGGCCGCGATCGCTGCGATTACGCCCGGCAGCGTCGGCGAAATCCATCTGGCCGGCCACCTGGCCACGCCCGCAGCGGTCATCGACCATCATGGCGCCGCGGTTGCCCCTGAGGTGTGGGAACTGTACAAGGCTGCGCTGGTACGTTTCGGCCGTGTTCCAACGCTGGTGGAGTGGGATACCGGGATTCCGGCGCTTGACGTACTGCTGGGCGAGGCGCGCAAGGCCGATGCGATTGCCGCCGGGTTCACCCGCCAGGCGCATCCGGTCCCGACTCCGGCGCGTGCGAGAAGTGCGGCGCAATGTGGCGAACTTGCCGCCACCCAGCAGTCGTTCGCCCTCGCCCTGTTCGATCCGACTGGCGAAGCGGGCGTGCTGGCGCAGTTCAGCCACGGCGATCCGGCGCGCTTCGGGCTGTACCGCGGCAATCTCACCGTGACCTGGGACAAGGTCCTGTCCGCCGCCTATCCGGTGATACGCCAGCTCGTTGGGGATGAGTTCTTCACCGCGCTGAGCCGGGCATACGGCATGGCCAATCCGTCGACGGATGCCGACCTGAACAATTTTGGCGCAGGCTTTGCAGCCTTCCTTGGGAGTTTCGAGCACGTCGCCCGATACCCGTATCTGCCCGACATGGGGCGTTTCGAATGGGCGCTGCACCGCAATCACTTCGCGCCAGATGCCGGGGCGGTCACCGCTGCTGAGCTCGGATCGATCGACCCCGCGCAATTCGAGTCGGTGCGCGCCAGTTTGCATCCTGCCTGCGTATTGTTCGCCTCCAACTGGGCAGTCGTTCCGCTCTGGCAGGCACACCGGCCGGACAGCGGTGCCGAATTTCCTGAATACATGGAAAAACCATCGTTTGGATTGATCGCGCGGCCGCGCTGGAAGAGCGAACTTGCTGTCATTTCCGCCTCGGCCTATGCGGCTTTAAGTGCCCTCGATAAAGGCGGCAATTTCGGCGCCGCACTAGATGCAGCCTTTGCCATTGACGACGATTTCGACCTGCCTGCGCATCTGGCGCAATGGATCGCGCTGGGCGTGTTCGGCTCGCTGGAAGAACGGTAGTGGAGGGTGCGGCGCCGGGCCAGGGCGCCGCAAAGGCCTTGCCTGGAATGACTTAGTGAAATGCACGCAGGATGCGCGCTTCGCCGGATTTGTCGGCGTGCTGCCTTGCTGCCGCGTTGGTCTCGTCGATCATGCGGGACAGCTGGGCATCTTCAAACCGCGCCAGTTCCGCGGTCGCGGCGTTGAGCGCATGCGCCAGCTTGGCGCGTGCGTTCTGGTAAATCACGCTGGTGTATTGGTCGGTGTTCTTGAGCAGTTCCTCCGCATTCTCGATGACGAGTCGCAGGTCTCCAATGAGTCGTTCCTGCGTCTGAGACCTTTCTTGAGGGCTATTCATGGCGGCCTCCTCCAACGGTTGATCATGGTTACAATATAAACAAGCAAGAACGGCTGAGTTTGTCTGCGCGCAAATGGATGCGGGCACTTATTCCGGGCCCAAAAGAGCCGCCTTGTCCTTGCTTTGTCTCGCTCGTCTACCGTCAACCGCGACGCGTCCTGATGCTTACTGCACGCGAATACGCACGTCGCCGACACTAACGGCCTGGCCCGAACGGATCTTCGCGGTCTTGCGCAATTCGCGCTTCCCGTCGACGGCAACTACACCGCTCGCGACCATGTTCTTTCCGGCGCCGCCGCTGTCGCACAGACCAGCCAGTTTCAGCAGCTGGTTGAGCTCGACGAACTCGCCTTCCAGATCAAAAGTGACATTTTGCATTCTATCCTCGATTAAAATTGTTGGTTTTTTGATACGTAAATCAGGCTGGCGGAGCAGGGTGAGTCATGTCCATCGGGACGATCCACTGGCTGAACTCCTGCTCCGTGACATAACCCAGCGCCAGCGCAGCTTCCTTCAGCGTGGTGCCCTCGTGCTGTGCCTTCTTGGCAATTTGGGCCGCGCGATCATAGCCGATATGCGGCGCCAGCGCAGTCACCAGCATCAGCGACCGCTCCATCAGCTCGCCGATGCGGGCGCGGTTCGGCGCGATGCCGCGTGCGCAATGCTCGTCGAACGAGCGCATGCCGTCGCCCAGCAGGCGCGCGCTCTGCAGGAAGTTGTGGGCGATCATCGGCTTGAACACGTTCAGCTCGAAGTTGCCCGACGCACCGCCCACAGTGATCGCCACGTCGTTGCCGAATACCTGGCAGCACAGCATCGTCAGTGCCTCGCACTGGGTCGGATTGACCTTGCCCGGCATGATGGAACTGCCCGGCTCGTTTTCAGGAATGGTAATTTCGCCCAGGCCGGAGCGTGGGCCGGATGCCATCCAGCGCACATCGTTGGCGATTTTCATCAGCGCGGTGGCAAGGGTCTTGAACGCGCCATGGGCTGCGACCAGGGCATCGTGGCCAGCCAGCGCGGCAAACTTGTTGGGTGCGCTCTTGAACGCAAGGCCGGTACGCGAGCCCAGTTCGGCCGCGATGCGCGGGGCGAAATCGGGATGCGCATTGAGCCCGGTTCCCACAGCGGTGCCGCCTGCGGCCAGCTGAAGCAGGCCCGGCAGCGCGGCCTTGATCATCTGTTCCGAATACTCCAGCTGGGCGACGTAGCCCGAGAATTCCTGCCCCAGCGTCAGCGGCGTCGCGTCCTGCAGGTGGGTGCGGCCGATCTTGACGATATCGGCAAACTCGCGCACCTTGACAGCCAGGGTGCCGCGCAGCTGCGCCAGCGCCGGCAGCAGGTTCTTGACCATCGCCTGGGCCGCGGCCACGTGCATCGCGGTCGGGAAGATGTCATTGGACGACTGCCCCATGTTGACGTGATCGTTCGGATGCAGCAGCCGCGCCTCGCCACGTTCGCCGCCCATCAGCTCGGAGCCGCGGTTGGCCAGCACCTCGTTCATGTTCATATTGCTCTGTGTGCCCGAGCCGGTTTGCCACACCACCAGCGGAAATTCATCTGGATGCTGGCCTTCAAGCACTTCCAGCGCCGCATGGATGATTGCCTCGGCCTTGTCGGCAGGCAGCAGCCCCAGCGACCGGTTCACGGCCGCGGCGGCGCGCTTGACCTCGGCCAGCGCGCTGACCAGTTCTGCAGGCATCCGTTCGCTCGAGATATGGAAATGTTCAAGCGAACGCTGCGTCTGCGCGCCCCAAAGGCGGCCCGCTGGCACCGCGATCGGGCCGAAACTGTCCTTCTCCATCCTGTTTTCCATGGCGTTTTCCTGTTATTGGTGGATTTTGCTAAAGAGTTTACTCCAACGCTCGTTAATTACGTCAGGGCCGCAAATTCGCGCCGCCTCCCTTTAGCCATTGGTCCAGACTCCATGCCTCGTCGTTGCCTCACCGTTCTTCTCCGCACTGCCGGTATCCTTGCCCTCGGCGGAACGCTGGCCAGCGCCTTTGCGGTCGAACTTGGCGACGTGGTGGTGCGCTCCCATCTCGGGCAGCCGCTGGTCGCGGACATCGAACTGACCGGCTTTGCCACGGAGGGAGCGACGGTCGACGCCCGGCTGGCCCATCCAAATGTGTTCCAGGCCGCCAACCTCAGCATGCACCCGGTGCTGTCCAGCATGCGCATGTCGGTCATGCGGCGCGATGGCCGGCAGTTTTTGCACATCACGTCGATCGCGCCGGTCCAGACCCAGTATGTCCATGTGTTCCTCGACCTGGGCGAGGGCGGCCGCCGCAACGTGCGTGCGGCAAGTTTGCCGCTGACCCCCGATCCACGTCCCGCGCCGCCGCCACCTCCACCAGCACCTGCGCCGGTTCCCACCCCGGACAGCAAGCCGGCCGCTGTTGCTGCGGCGCCAAGACCGGTTGCGCCCGTTCCACAGGCGGCCACGGCCGTCGTGAAGCCGCTAGCGACGCCGGCTGCCGCGTGCCCGAAGCCCCGTTATACCGACGAGGAGATCCGGTCCTGCGCCACGCGCGACTACAAGAACGCGATGCTTTCGGCCCAGATCGTCGAACTCGAAGAGAAGGTCAAAGCCTTGCAGGAAGCGCTTGACGTACCCGTGGACGCAGCGCCGGTAGTCCCCCCGCAGGCCGCTGCCATCAAACCGGCCAAAGCGGTGCCGCCGCCGATCCGTACCGCGGCCCGCAAGAAGGCGACGCCAGCACCCGTCGAAGAAGCGCCATTCCCATGGATGTGGCTTGGCGCGGCACTGGCTGCGCTGGCTGCCGTGGCAGCTGCCACGATCATTCTATTGAAACGCCGCGTCAGGGTGAAGGTTCCGGCACCGGTTGTGGAGCGGCCAAAGAGCAACCTGATGGGCCGCCTGCGCGACGCGCTTCACAGCGATAAGCGGCCTGGCGCCGCTGCCGAGGCTGTCGAGGAAACGCCAGAAACGGTGACTACTTAATTAACATTAAGAAAAAGTCAAAAATACTTCACGTACACGCTGCACAAGCGCAAGAACTGGGCTATACTCGTTTCCATGGTCTTCAAGGCCAACACAACAGGGCACGGACCTGGCGTAGCCACCACCGATAGCGTGGCGCGACAAGCAGGTGATCGTTGAAGAAACGCCTGTCCTGGAAGCTGACTGCAAGGCAACTACGTCGTGCGGCCGCCGGATGCAACCGGCAACGAGGCGACACCAGGAGATACCTGGTGCTCGCTCTCCAGAATTCCTTCTGCAGCAAATCCCTTGTTTATATGCCAGCCCCTCCCCGGGGCTGCAATGCGTTTGTTTGCCCATGGTGCGCGCGATCGATGAGACCTTCCCAAGGGACGCGACAGTTGCGCTTTTAGCGGCCTGAACAAAAAAACCAACATTAACCGGTGTGCAATGTTATTCATGATAATCTTGCAAAAAATCCCAGATTGGAGAACGCTATGGAACGATGGATTGCTCCCCTCAAACTGTTTGCATACGTTGTCATCCTGCTCATGCTCACAGCCATAGCATATGCCGCGTTCATCTCGGTGCGCTATTGGCCGGCAATTTCCGTCTAGGGAGGGCGCATGAACAAACGACAAGCGCGGCTGTTTGCGATCGGATCAACGGTGGTTGCCACGGTTGCATTCCTCGGCCTGACGTTGGACAGCCACCGGCAGTTCGGACGACTTACCAACGCCGACAAGATCACCCCCCAGGTCACGCGTGGGAAGGATGTATGGCACGAAAACAACTGCATTAACTGCCACACGATCTTCGGCGAGGGGGCTTACTATGCGCCCGACCTGACCAAGATCACCAAGTTGCGCGGGAATGCCTACCTCACCGCGTACATGAAGGATCCGTCCATGTTTTATGACGAAACGCGGCACCGGCGCCTGATGCCCAAGCAGGATATCAGCGACGCCGATATCGCCGCCCTGATCGCTTTCCTGGATTGGGTGTCGAATGTCGACAACCAGGGCTGGCCACCGCGTCCGATCCTGGTGACGGGCGCTACTTTCCCCGGCACCGACGTCGCGGGCGCAGCGAGAACGCTGGCCACTGGCGCCGCGCCGCCCGCTGCGCGCCCCACCACCACCGGCGACAATCCCATTGCGCTTGGCGAGCGCGTATTCCGCAGCGCGGTACCGGCTTGCACTGCGTGCCACTCCACGGCGCCTGGTGTCAACCTGGCCGGACCCTCGCTGGCCGGTTTGGTAGCGCGGACCACGGATTTGCTGGCCGCTGGCAGTTACCAGGGCAAGGCCCCCGATGTGGAAGGCTATATCCGTGAATCGCTGGTAGCGCCAAGCGCGCACGTGGTTCCGGGGGCCATGTATTCCGCCAACGGCCAATCCTTTATGCCCGACACGTACGGCAAGGACCTGACGCCGGAACAGGTGAATCACCTCGTTGCTTACCTGTCCTCGCTGAAATAAGCGTCATTGCCCAGCCAGCTGGAGCCGAAATCAATTGCGGAGCTATTATCATGAGATACAAGTCGCAGTCTGTCGCCTATTGGTACTTTGCCGTTGCCCTGGCCTTGTTCGGTCTTCAGCTGGTGTTTGGCCTGCTGTCGGCGACCAAATACCTGGGCCCCGATCCACTGCTGTATATCCTCCCCTTCGACGTTACCAAGGTGATTCACACCAATCTCCTGATCGTCTGGGTTATTTGCGGCTTCATGGGGGCAACGTACTGGGTGGTCCCGGACGAGTCACGTACCGAGTTGTACAGCACCAAGCTGGCCTATATCCAGCTCGTGCTGTGGGTGCTGATGGGGGTAACGGCGGTCATCGGCTATCTGTTCCGGTGGGGAACCGGCAATAAGCTGCTGGAGCAGCCCTTGCCGCACAAGATCGTGATTGTCATTGTCATGCTCATGTTTCTCTACAACGTGGGCATGACGATCAAGAAAGCAGGGCGGCTCACGACGACCGAGGGCGTGCTGCTGGGCGGGCTCGGCCTGGCTGCGCTGTTATACCTGCCCGCCTTGTTGCACTATGAAAACTACACCGTATCGATCTATTATCGCTGGTGGACCATCCACCTGTGGGTGGAAGGCGTGTGGGAAATGATCCAAGGCGGTTTCCTGGCCTACCTGTTGATCCGCCTGTCCGGCGCCGACCGCGAAGTCATGGAGAAATGGCTGTATGTGATTGTCGGGCTGGTATTCATTGCCGGCATCCTTGGCACAGCCCACCACTACTACTGGGTCGGCGTGCCGGCGTACTGGCTGCCCATCGGCGGCATCTTCAGCGCGCTGGAGCCGGTCGCCCTTGTGGGCATGGCGATCTACGCCTATTCAACCATCAAGCGCTCTGGCATGTCGCACCCCAACAAGCTTGCTCTGCACTGGACAGTGGGCAGCGCCGTGTTCACCCTGTTCGGTGCCGGCCTGCTTGGCCTTGCCCATACCTTCCCAGCCGTGAACAAATGGACCCATGGCACCCTGATCACGGCCATGCATGGCCACGCCGCCTTCTATGGCGCGTATGCGATGATTGTGCTGGCCATGATCACCTATGCGATGCCGAGCCTGTCGCGGCGTCCCGAAGAGGGCACCGCGATGGGTTATTGGGCGTTCTGGCTGCAGATCGGTGGCATGTTCGGCATGACGCTGTCGTTCGCGACCGCGGGCATCGGCCAGGTCTACCTTGAGCGCATCATGGGCCTGGGCTTCCTCGACACCCAGCTGAAAATCCAGATTCACTTTGTCATGCTGGTGGCCACGGGTTCCCTGTTCGCCATTGGTGTGGCGCTGTTCATCATCGATTTCTTCCGCTTTGCGCCGCGCCTGGGGCAGGTGCAGGACGACGACAAGCCGGCCTCCGTACCGGGCGGGCAGCTGGCGTGAGTGAAGCTGGTCGCGCCGCCGCTCCCTATTACCTGGAAAACGCCGGGGAGGTTGCGCTGTTCGAGCAGTGTCACCGGCGCCAGCTGGCTGTCATGCTCAAGGGACCGACGGGATGCGGCAAGACGCGCTTTGTGGAATACATGGCCTGGCGCCTGCAGCGCCCGCTGATCACGATTTCCTGCCATGACGACCTCAGCACATCGGACCTGGTGGGCCGTTTCCTGATCGGCGCCGACGGCACTGCCTGGCACGACGGGCCCTTGACCCGGGCCGTGCGCGAAGGCGCCATCTGCTATCTGGACGAAGTGGTCGAGGCCCGCCAGGACACGGTGGTGGTGCTGCATCCCTTAAGCGATCACCGGCGCATGCTCCCGATCGACAAGACTGGCGAAACGGTGGCCGCGGCGCCCGGCTTCCAGCTTGTCGTCTCATATAATCCCGGCTACCAGCGTATGCTTAAGGACATGAAACCGAGCACACGCCAACGCTTCGTCGGCCTCGATTTCGACTTTCCGCCCGCACAGCGCGAAGCTGTCATCGTCGAGCACGAAGGGCAGGTCGGGCATAGCCTGGCCATCGCCCTCGTCACGCTCGGCAACAGGCTGCGTCAGCTGCGTGATCGCGGCCTGGCCGAAGTACCCAGTACCCGCCTGCTGATTGCAGCAGCACGCCTGATCGGCAGCGGCATACCGGTCACCGATGCCTGTTATGCGGCGATCGTCGCACCGCTTTCCGACGAGCCTGCACTGGTGGCGGCGATGCGCGACCTGGTCGGCGCGAGCTTCGTATAAGTCATGGCGGAGGCAGAAGATGTCATAAGCGATGCCGCGCGTCATGCGACGGTGTTTGTGCAAAGTTACTGGCGGCGCCACCGTCCCCGGCCGGTAGCGCCGCAGATCGAACTTGCCGACGTGGCTGCGCGCCTGGACCTGTTGGCTCAGGCCGCGTTTGGCCATGCATTTCAGCTGCGCCCCTCCCAGCCCCCGGCGCCGCGCACATGGCTGGACAAGATACTGCGGCGCCATCAGGCTCCCCCTCCCTCCACCTGTCTGCCAGCAACCAATGGCAGCGGTATCTGGCTCCCCCCACGTATCGCCGTCAACGGCAGCGAAGCGGTTGCCACGGCGCGTTATCGCCTGCTGCTGCTCCAGCAGGCGATGCGGGCTGTCAGGGGAAGCGCACTGCACTATCCACACGGTGAAAGCGCGATCCTTCAAGCGTGCTACCACCTGCTTGAAGCGCGCGCCGCCGATCACGCACTGGCACTGCTGCTACCCGGCATGGCATCTGCGCTCAGCCAGTTCCGCCAGGAGACGCTGGCGGCGAGGCCGTCCATGCGCGCATTAGCGCCGCCGTTGCACTCTCTGGAACAGGCACTGCGCGCGGCGCTGGCCGATACTGGCGGAGTCCGTGGCAGCCCAGCCCAGGTGTTGACAACCGCGCACCAGCTAGCGGCAACGCTGTTACCCGCGACGGGACAGGTCCAGGGGAGGCTGCTGTTCCTGGATTGCTGGCTTGGCGAATTCAAGCCCGCCGGGCTGGCCATTGGCCAAACGCACGCATGGGGCGGCGGGCCGGCAGGCGCACCGCCGCGCAGCGCACGACTCGCACGGCGCCCGCAAGCCCGCGGCGGCGATGACGACGATGAGGAGCAGGCCGCCGGTCCCATGATGGTCCAGACCGCACAACCGCACGAGCAGGTTGAAGACGCGTTGGGCCAGCAGCGTCCGACGGACCGCGACAGCGATACGGCAGCCGAAGAGTTCGCGGACGCGCTCTCCGAGCTGCCCGAGGCGCGCCTGGTTTCAAGTCCGGGTGCTGCGCGTGAAGTGCTGCTGTCAGACGATCCACCCGACGCGCAGGCGGTACCGCCGCGATTGTCGCAGCCCGGGGCCGGGGGGGCAGCGTACAGTTACCCGGAATGGGATTGGACAACGCGTACTTACCGGGACCCTGGTGCGGTCGTCAAGGTCCTCACGGCGGCGCCCGGCGAGCAAGCCACCGTCGAGGCGATATTGCGGCGTCATGCGGTAATGCTTCGCGAAGTACGGCGCCAGTTCGAGCTGCTGCGCGCACAACGCGCGCGGCTTCGCCAGCAGCTGGACGGCGACACCATTGATTTGCAGTGCTGGATCGACAATCAGGCGCTATTGCGGGCTGGCGGCAACCTGGAACAGCGCTTGTACGAGACAGAGCGGCGCGGGCGGCGCGACCTGGCGGTTACCTTGCTGGTTGATATCAGTGGCTCCACCGACAGTTGGGTGGCTGGCAAATGCCGGGTTATCGACGTGGAGCGCGAAGCCCTGCTCATGGTTTGTCATGCGCTGCAGGGTCTTGGCGAACCCTTCAGCGTGCTGGGTTTTTCAGGCGAGGGACCAGGGGGCGTGGTGGTGCGCGCCATCAAACGGTTCGGGGAGTCCTATGGTGAAGCCGTTGCGCTTCGTATCGCCGGTCTGGAGCCTGAAAACTTCACGCGCGCCGGCGCGGCCGTGCGCCATGCCAGCGCCGACCTGATGACACAGGCGGCCCAGCACAAGCTGCTGATACTGATCTCCGATGGCAAGCCGAACGATGTCGACCAATACGACGGCCGCTACGGGGTGGAAGACCTGCGCCAGGCGGTGATCGAAGCGCGCCTGCAGGGCGTTTCGCCCTTTTGCCTGACGATCGACCGACAGGCTGCCACTTACCTCCCCGCCGTGTTCGGCGAACATGGATACGCGCTGCTGCAGCGCGCCGAACTGCTGCCTGCGGTGCTGCTGGGGTGGCTGCGCAAGCTGGTTGCGTCCTGACGCGGCAGGCGCGCTGGCGTCAATGTGGACCTCGCTCGGTTAGTCTTGATGTGTGTCAACGAAGTTTTCGAACCGAAATACGATGATTTGGTTTGACACAAACTATTGACGAATACCGCAAGCATGAGCCCACAAAGAGATTTTCGCGCAACACCCGATTGCGCGCGCAAGACCATCAGCGGCGCAATTACCTTGCTCATTCTTGGCATGCAGACGGTCCCGGCCATGGGCCAGGAGCCCACGCCCGATCCTATGCCGACAGTCTACGTCGCGGCCAGCCGCAGCCAGACCAGAGTCGAACAAATGCCCCTGCATACGACGATTGTTTCCCAGGAACAGATTCGCTCCTCCCCGGCCCAGTCGGTTGACCAGTTGCTGCGCGATATACCAGGAATGAACTTTACCGCCGTTCCCGCAAGTGCTTCCGATCCTACCGGGCACCAGACCAAAATGCGCGGTCTCGGTAATTCGAAGGTGCTGGTGCTGCTTGACGGCGTCCCTTTGCACGACCCTTTTTACCTGACCACCCAATGGTTCAAGGTGCCGATGTCCAATATCGAGCGCATTGAGGTTCTCCGCGGCGGCAATTCCAGTCTTTGGGGGAATATGGCAGTGGCAGGCGTGATCAACATCGTCACCAAGCGGCCGCGCGTCAACGCAGGCGAATTTCAGGCAAGTATCGGTACGCAGGGCAGTTGGAACCTTGCCGTTAGCCGCGACGTCGCGCTGTCGGAAAAAGTGCGGATCAACTTGACGGCCGACTCGTTCCACACCGACGGCTACCAGGCGACGCCGGAAGCCTACCGGTATCGCTTCCCCCAGAAGCAGCCGACGCGCGCCGATCATCGCAATGTGGCGCTGACCGTCCACGTGCAACCGGACGACACACTGCGCGGCTATGCGCGGTTCGGTTACCACGAGCAGGACCAGCAGATCGGCTACGAGCACGGCGAAAACCGGCAGAAAAGTCCCGACGTCGCTCTCCATCTGGAGAAAAAATTGTCGAACCGGAGGATGTTGGTCGGCAGTGCCTGGTCACAGTATGTCGCCTTTGATAAATTGAACGGCAACAGCTGCTACTACCAGGGCGGCACAGTCTGCCTGACCAGCAGCAGTCCTGCGCTCACCAGGGAAAAGGCCATTGGCCCGGTGGTGCAGTTCTACTCGCAACAGGGCCGGCTGCGCTATCGGGAAAGCGGCAGCGCGCTGATTTACTCGACCCGCCTCTCTCCGACCTTCTACGCCGTCACCACCGGCGTCGACGCCCGGCGCTTGTCCGCCCGCGACACCGAATTGTTCTTCAACACGCCGCAGTCTCCAGCGGTTTCCCAGGGACGCTTCGACAGCGCCACCGTAGGCCGTGGCGTGCAGACGTTCTATGGACTGTACGGACAGGTAAAGGCAGCGCCATCAGAACAACTGGACGTCACACTGAGCGCCCGCGCCGACCACTATGAAATTGACGGACGCGACAACCGCCGAACGCTTGCAAGCGGCGTGACTAGCGGCGGCCCCCTGCCCAGCACCGGCAAGACTGCCTTCAACCCGAGCATCGCGGCGCGCTACGAACTGGCCGACTCGCTGTCGCTTCGCGCAGCTGCTTACAAGGCGTTCCGGGCACCGGGCTTTAACAACCTCACGCGCACGTTCGGCACCGGCACCAGCACCACGATCGCCAATCCAGACCTGGCGCCGGAAAACCTGCGCGGACTTGAAGCCGGGGCCGACTATCGCACGGGGTCGCTGAACCTTGGGCTCACGTATTTCCGCTACAACATCACGGACATGATCGCTACCTTCACTGCGCGCGCCAACAGCGCTCCGCAACAGGTCCAGCTGATCTGCGGCGGCGCCATGCTGCCGACCTGCGGCGGCGCGGCCCGCTATTACACCAACGACCAGGACGGTGTGGCGCGCGGCGTGGAAACGAGCGTGAACTGGCGCTACTCGCGCTCCCTCAGCATGGACATCCATGCCACGCATACCGAAACACATCTCACCCGCAGAGGCCCGGTGGTCACCGACCCGCTCAATGTGCAGCTGGCGGGCGTGCCAAAAAACGTGGCCACGGTGGCGATGAACTGGACGCCCGGCGGCAACTGGCGCGCGCGGGTGCAGGGCCGCTACAGCGGCGCCATGCTGCTCGATACGACAAGTACTCCCGGTGTACGCTTCGAGCAAGCAAGCAACAGCGTGTGGGACTTAAGTTCCGAGTATCGCTGGAACCCGCGCGTCTCGGTGTTCGTGCGCGCGACCAATGTGTTTGACCACCGCTACGGTGAAGGTGCGTACCAGGTCAGCCAGCCGTATAACCAGACGCTGTCGCCACCGCGCGCCCTGTCGGTCGGTGTACGCACGAGCCTGTAAGGAAATCTTATGTACAAGCAAAGACGACAGCTCATCGGCTACGCCGCGGCCCTGGCTGCGGCAAGCGCGCTACCGGCACTGGCGCACGGCGGCGGAAGCGGGCCAACAGGCGGCCAGCACAAGGCATCGCGCCCCCAGCTTGGAACCTCGGCCGCCATCGACGCACAAGGACGCTTGTGGGTTGCGCAAACCGAGGCCGCCCCCCAAGCCGGGGCCGGCCCGGCACTGTCGAACATCGTGCTCGCGTGGTCGGCCGATGAAGGCAAGAGCTGGACCCGGGCAGGCCCCGTCCTGGCCGTGCCCGAACCTGTCGAGGCCAATGGTGAAGGCCGGCCGAAACTGGCTTTCGGAAGCAGCGGCCAGATGTACCTGACGTTTACCCGTCCGCTCGACAAGCCGCACACCGGCTACATCCGGTTCGCGCGCTCGGTCGATGGGGGCAGGGTATTTTCCGACCCCATCACCGTCCAGCGCGATCTGAACATGAGCGGGCACCGCTTCGACAGCATCGTCACCGACCGGCGCGGCCGCATTTTCATCGCCTGGATCGACAAGCGCGACGGCGACCTTGCGCGTGCCGCCAACAAGCCCTATCGCGGGGCCGCCCTGTACTACGCTGTCTCGAGCGACGACGGCGCAAGTTTCGGTCCCGATGTTCGCATTGCCGACCACTGCTGCGAGTGCTGCCGCATCGCACTGGATGTGACGCCGGGCGGCGAGGTTGTCGCGATGTGGCGTCACATATTCAAGCCGAACATACGCGACCACGCCATGGCTGTGCTGCCGCCTGCCGGACGGCCCGGCCCGATCACCCGGGTCAGTGTCGATAACTGGCGCATCGACGCCTGCCCGCATCATGGCCCGTCGGTGGCGTTCGACGCCGAAGGGCGCCGCCACCAGGTCTGGTTCAGCGGCGGAGATGACAATGGCGGGTTGTTCTATTCGATGACGCGGCCGGATGGCCGTGCCGCAAAAACGGTGCGCCTTGGCGGGGTGCGGGCCGAACATGGCGAAGTGCTGTCTGCCGGGCAAACCATCGCCGTCGTGTGGAAAGAGTTCGACGGCCAGGAGACCAAGGTGATGGCGCGTTTGTCGACCCAGGCCGAGCCCGCCTGGCAGGAGCGCGTCGCCGCGTCGAGCAGCGGCACCTCCGACCATCCACATCTGGTCAGGCAAGGCCAGGCGATCTGGCTTGTCTGGCGCACCGAAGACGACGGGATCGTCGTACGCAAGCTGGAGAAGCGATCATGACCATCAGCCGCATCATCGCCGCGCTCATGCTGAGCGTTTTCTCGCTGTCGGCCCCGGCACAAGTCCCGCCGGTCAAGCCGTTCGATCCCGCCAGCCTCGACCAGATTGTCGCGAGCCACCGCGGCAAGCCTTTCCTGCTT
>CXWL01036435.1_pt1 | contig 14074 bp, 14 predicted proteins | sample 590931 | NCBI WGS metagenome assembly CXWL01 (sample SAMEA3498368, study PRJEB10139) | groundwater metagenome | biome: water well; material: biofilm material | place: Germany | collected 2015-04-27 | reverse complement strand
CTGTCCGATAAGACGACCGGGCGTTCGATCACAAACGGCTCATGAGAGACCGCTTGAGGAGTGACCTTGATGGTATGAAAAAAAAGTCTGCCATTTTTAAGTGTAATACCGCCCTCGGGCAGGAAATAAATCTCGTGCCCTTTATTATGCGCCCCCAGCATCAGGATAAAGGTGGTGTCTTTTTCCATGACGACTGATTCCAAAGGATCCATGAGATAAACAAATTTCATTTCGCGTTGATCTCCAGGTTTTTGATTTCTCGACTTGTCGCAACACCGGCGATGCGCGCCAGCATGCGGTAGATGTCAAAGATGTTCACGTTGGGATGCGGATTGCAGTCGCCATATTTATTGGAATGCGGGCAGATTTTTTTAAAGCCCATGCCGCCGGGGGAATTCAAACTTTCTCTGCCACTTTTGCCGGTATGAAACCGGTAAAATCCGCCGACGAGATTATTATCAATTTGGTAAATGCAGACTTCGCTCGGATTTTCGCCGACGCGATGGATCGTGGGAACGCCTTCTTGCAAAAGAAAGCGGCTGATGATCTGCGCGCTTTTTCCCTTGTAGAGGCTGTTACGGTGTTTGCGGTTGAGCTCCATGATTTCCGCCGGGTTTTCTACTGAAAGAACACCCATCCCGTAGGTGCCGGAATCAGCTTTCAGAAAGATAAAGGGTTTTTCCTGGATGCCGTGTTGTTTATATTTGTCCGAGATATTCGCAAAAAGTTTTTCCGCGGCGGCGGTGAGTCGCTTGCGATCAGCCTCTTCATTGATGTTCACCTGTTCGACAGTTTCGGAAAGGCAGGAAAACAACCAGGGATCCAGATTCACGATTTTCGCAAATTCCTCAACGAGCGCTGCCGTGTGGCGGAAGTGTTCGGATTTAAGCCTTGAATGCCATCCGGCATGGATCGACGGGTAAATGGGAATGTTGGTTTCTTTAAGGATGTCGGGTATTCCTGTTGTCAGGTCATTGTTGAGAAGGATGAAATCAAATTTCTCGTCGCCCGACTGGATGCGATTGAGCATGCGTTTAAAACAATGGATCTTGACCGTTTTGCCGGTGGCTGTTTCCAGATCGACGCTGGTGGTTGCTTCTTCACAGAAGGCCGGTTGAACAGTCAGGAAGGTTGCGATCTTGACGTTAAAGCCGGCTTTTTGAATGATCTCTTCAAGCACCCGGATGTTTTCTAAATACCACGTGTTACGGGTGTGTTCTTCGGCTACGATCAAAATATTTTTAGTGCCGGGAACGCGTTTATTAATGGCGTTTCTGACGAGACGTTCAGCATCTACAACGCCGTGTTCGCAGAGATTGTTGAATCCTGCTGGAAACAGATTGGTGTCAACGACGGCAATTTTAAATCCCGCGTCACGGATGTCTACAGAGGTATAAAAGGGGGTCCAAATGCGTTCGTATCCTTGAAGCCATTGATAGATGGTTTCTTGCTTGGAATTGACGCAGGTAACGCACAGCGATCCTGAAAAATTTTCTGATAGTTGCATAATCTTAAAAAGTGTCGTCTTTGCGAGGAGGCCGTTTTTTGGCCGACGAAGCAATCTTAACGCGTATAAGATTGCTTCGGCCTACGCCCCAGTCAATCCTCTGATTGGCTGGGATTAGTCCTTTGAAATCTATTGATTTCAAAGGAGCCTCGCAATGACGGGAAGTTAGGTTTTCTAATGACATGTATTATCCATAAAAGCAGGGGTGTTGTCGAGGTTTTAGTATAGATGGTAGTTGCTGGGTTATCGCATCAGACTTTAGTGAGTTTTTCCACGATCATCGAGCCGACTGCGTCGCCTTCCACATTGACCACCGTTCGGATGGTATCGAGCGGGCGGTCAAGGGGAAGCAGAAGGGCAATCGCTTCAACCGGCAAGCCTACTGATTGCAGAACCATGATCATGGTGACCATGCCGGCGCTGGGAATGCCCGGCGCGCCGATTGAGGCAAGCATCGCCGTCCAGAACACAATGAGCTGTTGAATAAAGTTTAAATCTATGCCAATCAGATTGGCTATGAAGATAGCCGCGATCGCCTCATACATGGCAGTTCCATCCATATTGACAGTTGTGCCCAGTGGGACGACGAAACCGGCAATGCGTCGATCAACTTTGAGATTTTCTGTCACGCAACGTAAGGTTACTGGCATTGTGGCAGAGCTTGAACTGGTTGAAAACGCGGTGATCAATGAGTCGCGCATGCTTTGAAAAAAGAAGATCGGATTTGTTCGGGTGACCAGCCAGAGCAACAGCGGAAGCGTGACAAATCCGTGAATGAGCGTTGTTGAGACAACCACAAGGACAAATTTTGTCATGGAAGAAAAGAGCGCCATGTTCTGGCTGGCTATCAGTTTGACCAAAAGCCCCATGATTCCTAAGGGCGCCAGTTTCATAATCCATCGGACCATGAGCATGATGATGTCGAAGGCTTCGGTAAGAAAACTTCGGATGGTCTTTGTTTTCTCACCGATCGCGACCATTCCGATGCCGAAAAAGACTGCAAAGACGACCGTCGGTAGAACCTCGGTTTTGGCCATGGCCTCAACCGGATTCATGAACAGGCCTTTGATAAAGGATTGAAAGAAATCTCCCAAGCTCATGTTCTGGGCGTTGACGGTGGCCATGGCATCTTTAAACAGGGCGAGTTCCACGCCCACGCCGGGTTTAACCAGATTGACCACCAGCATTCCCAAAAGCAAAGCTAGTGAGGAGGCCACAAAAAAATAAATCAAGGTGATCATCCAGACCCGGTTTATGCGGGCATGCGACTGCAGATTGGCCACACCCGTTGAGATGGAAAGGAAAATCAGCGGGATTAAGATCATCTTTAAAAGCCCGATGAATATGCTCCCGATGATGCCGGAAATATAAATGGAATTCACAACGAATGCACAATCCGAAGGAAAGAAATGAAGGAGAATGCCGCCTAGAATGCCAATGACAGCGCCAATAAGGATTTGAGTGTTAGAAGATATTTTCATAGGTGTGTTTTCTTAAAAGGATGATACACTAATTTTCATGTTGACTAAAGTAGAGATCGAACAAATTCTTATTGAAAAGTTTCATCCGGTTAAACTCATTGTAACCGATGACAGCCACAGCCACGCCGGCCACAATCCCCAGGCCGCCTTCGGCGGAACGCACTATTCTATAGAAATTGCCTCAGGGGAATTTACCGGCAAGAAATTAATCGAGCGCCACCGTATGGTGTATGCGGCTTTGAATAAAGGATTGCAAGCGAATATCCATGCGCTGGCGATTAAAGCCTTGAGCCCGGAGGAAGTATAAACGATCTACGAGTATCGGTCGTTAAACCACGGCTCCGCGGTGTTGGAATATCCTCGAAGTTCCCAGAATCCCAGTTTTTCCTCAGATAGAAAAATAATTTTTTGATCCACTTACTGCCTTTCCAGGCATACGTTTAACCGCGGATTTGTTGAAGTCGGTGGGGACGTTTTGATCGTTGGGCGGCATTTTTACTTGCGGCTGTATTTTTCATGTTCTTAGTTTATATCCAATTTTAAATAAATATACCGTCGCTCCGAAAAACGCGAGGGCCATGCCGAAGGCAAGCGCCGCGCAAATGGCCATGGAAACATCGGTAGTCCCATTGACGGAGAAACGGATACCGCTGACCAGGTAATACATGGGGTTAAAATGGGTGAGCACATGAAGGGAACGGGGCAACATATCTGTAGGATGAAAGACCCCGCCGAGCAACACCATCGGCACAATGATGTAAATATTCCACATGGAGAGCATTCCGAAATCTTCCGCCCAAAGAGCGGCCATTATACCGGCACAGGAAAAAATCACCGCAATCATAACCATAAAATACAACAGGATAAAAGGGTGAACGATTTCAATAGGTGTGTAGAGAAGTGAGATCATAAATACGCCCAAACACACAATGATCCCGCGGGCAACGCCGCCGGCTAGAAGGCCTAGGACCATTTCGATGTAGGACAGCGGCGATAGAAGGACTTCCTGAATATGGTTATGCCAGCGGCCGATAAACAGAGAAGAACTCGTATTCTCATACGAGCTTGAGATTAAATGCATGGTCATGAGCCCTGGGATTATGAATTGAAGATAGGTGGTGATACCGTTAGGTAATGATATCTGTTTGCCCATCGCGATGCCGAAGATGAACATGAACAAAGCGGATGAAACCAAAGGGGGGAAAATGGTTTGATTGGAAACCGAAAAAAAACGATGGATCTCACGCTTAGAGAGAGCTAGTACGCCGATTGGATTGCTGATGAGTTGTAGCATAAGTAAGTTCCAGTGGTCAGTGGCCAGGGGTCAGAAAATTCTATAATAATAACTGGCCACAGGGCACTATTCCGATCCTGTTATTTCCAAAAATACATCCTCAAGTGTTTTGTCTTGGAGGACGTCTTTTTTATCCCCGATCTTTACTATCCTACCGTGATTGATGATGCCGATGGTTTTGCAGAGCTTCTCGGCTTCCTGCATGTAATGCGTCGTTAAGAAAATTGTTTTGCCTTCTTTGTTGAGTTGCGCCAGATAATCCCAGATGAGGAATTTGAGTTCAAGATCGCAGCCGGAGGTCGGTTCATCTAGGATTAAAATTTCCGGATCGTGGATGAGCGCCCGGCATAACAACAGTCGTTTTTTCATGCCACCCGAAAGAGCACGATGTTTGCAGTTGCGTTTTTCAGAGAGTTGAAACCGATCCAACAATTCATTGGCGCGGCGTTTGGCCTGCCACGGCGGGAGGCCAAAATATTCCGCTTGATAGACCAGCAACTGGTAGATAGTTAAAAATGGATCGAAATTCGATTCCTGCGCGCACAGGCCGATTAACCGTCGGGTATTCATGTATTCGCTGGTTGTATCATAACCAAAAACACGGACATCACCGGATTGAAAATTGGAAAGCCCTGTCAAGACGTTGATGGTTGTGGTTTTTCCGGCGCCGTTAGGGCCCAAAAAGGCGAAAAAATCTCCACGTTTTACTTGGAAGGTGACCTCATCTAGCGCTTTGAAGTTTTTGTAGAATTTGGTCAAGCCCCGGATTGAGATCGCAAGGTCAGAGGTGCGCATAAACGTATTATATCCAGAAATAATTTAAGATCAAGGGAACGGCTGCTAGAATTGATTTTATAATTTTCCTATTTGTTTTGGACGGTAAGTCTGACATTATCCCCAGCGAGTTTACGACGGAGCGCCTGTCCTGGACTGTTTGAAAGACAGGCCAGGGAAGCGGAGTCNNCTTACACATACTTATAAAAATTTATCTCATCAATAATTAAAAAGCGGGGCCTGTCGCGGAAAATTCATTCGCGGGCCCCTCCGCCCGGTGTGGATCCGCCCACTCATGAATTCCCCGCGCCACCCGCTATGCATAATTGGAATTTGAGATGGGTTCAAAATAAACGGCTTCTAAAAAACTTTATCCAATTCCGTCTTTGCCTTGCGTGCTGCGTTACGGACGATCTCAGGCAATGCGGGATGGATGTAGACCATGTTCAAAAGATCATCGAGTGTGCCGTCCATATTCATAAAGGCGATGACCATGTGGATCATGTTGGATGCTTCTTCTCCGACGATGTGACAGCCTAGTATTTTTTTTGTCCTTCGTTCAATGAGGAGTTTGCAGAACCCATGATCGGAAAGAAGAGCCATGCCCATGGCGCTGGAGCGGTAGGGATTTAATCCGACAACATAATCAATCTTTGCGGTTTTTAATTCTTCTTCGGTTTTTCCGACTGCGGCGACCTGCGGATAAGTGAAAACCGCATGAGGGATTGGCGGATATTGGATGGGTTGTCCTGTTTTATTTCCAAAGACTTCATTAAATAAATATTCACCTTCAAAGTTTACGCTATGACGGAAGAAATAGCGGCCGATACAATCTCCAAGGGCGTAAACATTGTCGACAGATGTGCGCAAATGATCATCCACTTGAAGGAAGTTTCTTTCGTTCGCTTTGATGCCTGTGCGTTCAAGTGCCAACGTGTCGGCGTTAGAAACAATGCCGGTGGCAATTAATAGCGCGTCACATTGGATATTTTCTTCCCAGCCGTCCTGTTGATAGGTCACAGTAAAAAGATGATCGTGGTAGTGGATCTTAGTCGGGATTGCCCCGAGGTGAATGTTATGGTTTTGCGAAAATACGCGTGTGAATTCTTCCGAAATCTGGTCGTCTTCATTGCGCAGGAATTTACTGCGGATGAGAAAATGAGTTTCCGTTCCTAAAGCGCCGTAGGCATGGCCGATTTCGGTTGCGATATAACCGCCTCCGACAATGGCCATCACTTTTGGCAACTTGGTGTTCCTGAGGGCTTCGGTGGATGTCATATAAGGAGTGCCTTCGAGGCCGGGGATTTCTGGAATATGGGGACGCGTCCCGACGGCAATAAAAATTTTCTCAGCGGTCAAATGTTCGCCATTGACCTCAATGACTTTGGGGCTTACAAATTTTGCTGATCCGTTTAAATAATCAATATTCGGATGCTTGGTATAGCTTGTTTCAATTTTTTGGGAGTCGTGATCAACGGTTTGTGAAATGCGGGTGATGAGTTTGGCGAAATCCACGGTGAACTTGGGGTCGTTATGAATGTCAAACCGATTGGCATGTTTAATTTCAATGACCACATCAGCCGGGTGGATGAGCATTTTTGAAGGGATACAGCCACGATTAAGGCAGGTGCCGCCTAATTTATCTTTTTCAATAACCGCGACTTTAAGGCCCATCGTTGCCGCAGGCGAAGTGATCTTCGCGCCTCCACCGGAACCGATGACAATAACATCATATTTTTTCATGGATAGCATCCTGTACGCATGGACGTTAATAAATAAAACGTCATTGCGAGTCCGCCTTCGGCGGACGAAGCAAACTTATTCGCGTTGTAAGATTGCTTTGTCCACTTCTTCCTCGTTGTAGGCATGTCGTGGACTCGCAAAGACGTTATTTAGTATTAATTCTTTCATTACACGGTGATTTTAATGCAGGAGTTTTCTTCGGCGTATCGTTGCAACCTATCCACGGCCACGTTGTATTCTTTGATCTGCATCAAATCCGACCGGACCGCCGCTACATTTGGAAGGCCGCGTAGATATCCAGCATAGTATTTTCGAAATGGAACGACGCCATTATAGGGGAGCTCGTGCTCGACGGACATTTTTAAATGTTGGAGGCAAACACGGATACGTTCTTCGAGCGATGGTTCCGGCAGATGTTCACCGGTGGTTAAAAAATGTTTGGTTTGTTGGAATATCCAGGGATTGGCAATGGCCCCTCGGCCGATCATAACGCCATCACAACCCGTCTGTAGCATGGCCTTGGCATCTTCAGGTGTTGTGATATCGCCGTTTCCGATGACAGGGATTTTGACGGTTTGCTTCACTTTAGCAAGCCAATCCCAATCGGCAAATCCATTATGCGCCTGTGATCGGGTGCGGCAGTGAATGGTTAAGGCTTGAGCGCCGGCCTGTTCAATCATCTTGGCTACTTCTAATATAACAATGCTGTTGTTGTCCCATCCTAAGCGTGTTTTAACGGTTACCGGAAGTTTGGTGGCTTTGACTGTTGAACGGACTATTTTTTCAAACAAGGGAAGATCGCGTAAAAGTCCGGCGCCTTCGTTGCGAGCCACATGATTTTTTACCCAGCAGCCGCAGTTGATGTCGATAAAATCTGGTTTAAAGCTTTCGGCAACCTGGGCCGCGCTGGCCAGGGATTCGTCCTTGCCTCCGAATATTTGGATGGCTACGGGTCGTTCTTCGTCGCAGACTGTGATCTTTTTTAGTGCTTTGGGGATATCCCGAATGAGCGCTTCGCTGGCCGTAAATTCTGTGTACACAAGATCAGCGCCCAAGCGTTTGCAGATCACGCGAAACGGCATGTCTGTCACATCTTCCATGGGGGCAAGAGCGATGGGATTGTTGAGATTGATTGGTCCGATGTTCATAGTAGAAAAAGAGTTAGAGAGTTAAAAGAGTTAAGAGTTAAGAGTTAAGAGTTAAGGATGGAGCCTTAATAACTCTTTAACTCCTAACTCTTAACTCTCTTACTATGTTTCAAAGCACGAGAATTATACCCGATTTCATCGAGAATGCAAATGATTGCAAATTAAGCGCGGTTGGCTATACTATTGTCAATATTAGGGGAGAATAGTGTGGGCATTACATTTAATCCATCAGATTCCGCCATTGTACGCGGCATCAAGACCGTCGGTGTTGGTAAAAAGGGAAGCAAATCTTTGTCCCAGGAGCTTGCCAAAGAGATTCTTTCTGATTTGAAAGCAGGAAAAGTCCCAGACGCGGCAAAGGGTGCTTTTTTTGCAGGGCTTTCGTTTAAGGGAATTGAACTCGAGGAGATTGTCCTTGATCAATATTTTGAACGTGAGGCCACGTTACTTAATCCTAATCTTTTGGCCCGCAGTCTGTGCAAAGATGCGCCAGAATTAATCCAATGGATTTGTGAACAGGTGATGATGCAAAATACTTTAGATAAAGAAACAGCCTATGCCTTAGGCTGTTTTTTATTGTCCGACGGGCCAGCAGATGCCGCGAGAGGTTTGATTGCAAGTGCTTTGCGTGTGCGCTATGAAACCGATGACGAATATGAGGGAATACTTAAGGCCATCCAGCAAACGATTGTGCCGGGATTTCTTTCGCCCGCCGCAAAAGGATCTTCGATTGTTCAATTGGCTGAGCCGTTTGACGGCAATGATAAATCTTATATGATTACGCCGCTCATCGGCCGATATTTAATGGGCCTTAATTATCGCGTTGTGCATTTGGTCGGAAGAAACAGCGGGCCTAAGTTTGAACTTAATCTTTTGGATGTCGCGGAATTATTGAAAGTCCCTTTCATGAAGAATGCTTCTGATTTGGGTCAAGTGCAATCGCAGTTTGGTTGGTTCCTTCGTCAGAAAGAGCTCTCACCTGCGGTGGATCGGTGGGTTGACATCCGTCGGCAAACTGTTAAGCGGCCGTTTATGGCAACGCTTGAGAAGTTTTTAAATCCGTTTCATGCCCAGGTGATCGCCACATCCGCATTTCATCCGCCATACGGTGAGAAGATGCTGACTATTTCTGAACGCGCGGGATTTCCCGGGATCATCGTCATCCGAAACGGTATCGAAGGAAGCCTTGCGTTTTCATTAAAAAGAGAGACGAGGATCCTTTGCTCAGCTATCCAAAAGGACGGGACATATTTGCGCCACGAGATTGTATTTCAACCGGAGAAATTTCTTGTTGAATCGGTTGATGTCGAGGAAAAGATGGATCATCCTAAAGCTGTTGACAATGCAAGGTTGATTGAGGATTATAGGAGAACTGGCAAGACGGAAAATAAGCATTTTGATTTAAGAATCAAGGCGACTTGCGAAGGTTTTCGTATGGCGATGGAGTGGATTGGGCAGAATGTGCGAGCAACGATGGACGAGGGAAGAAGGACGAGGAACGATTGACAAAGGATGTTTCGTCCATCGTTCTAGCGAAGCGGTCGTCCTTCATCCGTCGTATAAAAGGAAATTACTATGATTTGGGTTAAAATGGCAAGTTTATTGATGTTTCTCGGCGTGGCTTTTGGTGCGTTTGGTGCCCATGCACTGAAAGGAAAAGTGGACTTATATTTTCTTGATGTTTTTAAAACGGGCGTGCTTTATCATATGGTGCATGCGCTTGGGCTGTTTGCGGTCGCCTGGTTATCCACCATTTCTCAGGATCCCAAAATTATGTGGGCTGGGATTTTAATGATTTTAGGTATTATTCTTTTCTCCGGGAGTTTATATGTGATGACACTGACAGGCATTAGGGCCATGGGAGCCGTCACACCTATCGGAGGGCTGTCATTATTGACGGCTTGGATTTTAATTTTTATGACGAAAATTTAGATTATATAATATAAAGTCATCCTCACCCACGGAGTGAGGGATGTACCTAAAAGGAGATGAGACGATGTTTGCCTTGCATACGCGGATGTTTCTTTTGGTTGCGGCCTTATTTGCAATCATCTACGCGGTCATTGTTATGGTCGGCGTTTCTATAGGAGTTGGAAGTTTTTATGTCTATCTCATGATGGCGTTAGGCATGATGTTTATCCAGTATATGATCGGGCCTAAGATTGTTGAGTGGTCCACAAAGTTAAAGTATATCAAGAAAGAAGACAATTCCAAGCTCTATGGCATGGTGGAGGATTTGGCCCGGCGAGCAAAGATGCCCATGCCTCGTGTGTGCGTTTCTCCCATGGCCATACCCAATGCGTTTGCATTTGGGAGAGGAATCCGTGACGGGCGTGTCTGCGTTATGCAGGGAATTCTTGATCTTTTAAACGATGATGAGCTGCGCGCTGTCCTGGGGCATGAGTTGACGCATATCAAAAATCGCGACGTCTTAACTATTACGCTCATCTCGGTTATCCCAACGGTGTTATATCATTTGGCCTGGCAGCTTATGTATTCACGCCGGAGCCGGGATGGCAATAGTGCGGCAATGTTCGGTTTAATTGCGTTTTTGTTTTATTTTATTACCAATCTCTTGGTTCTTTATGGATCGCGCATTCGTGAATACTATGCCGACCGGGGTTCGGTTGAAATGGGCAACAAACCCGCGGTGATGGCTTCCGCGCTTTATAAATTGGTCTATGGTTCGGCTCGTTTGCGTCCGGGGCAGTTGCAGGAAGCTGAAGGTATGAAGGCATTCTTTGCTAATGATCCGTCCAGGGCTTATCGGGAGATCCGTGATCTCGCACAGCTGGACTTGGACAAAAGCGGCACGATTGATACCTCAGAACTGATGGCCATGCGTCAGAAATCCATCCATCTTGGTTTTGCGGAACATATGATGGAGTTGTTAAGCACTCATCCGAATATGCTTAAAAGGATTCAGCATTTATCCCAATATACCAATAATTAATTACCGAGGAGGAATAATGAAAAGGTTAGGTTTAATCACATTAACGGTGTTGTTTTTTATCGCGGTTTCACCATGCTTCGCGCAAAATAACATTGAAGAACAGCAGAAGAAGTTTGAAGAAGTCATTGGTAAGGTTGAATGGAAAAATATTTCTGTTGATTTTTATGAGGTGAAAGATAAAGCCCAGAACGGGTATAAGCCCATGACGGTCAAATCGACAGATGACAAAAACGGGATGACGTATTATGTCGCAAAGAAATCAATTTTGAGTTTACAGGATACTCGGGCCATCGAGGTGTCCTACAATCCCGGCGATGGTGATAATCTTAGGCTGGTGATCCGCTTTAACGATGAAGGTAAAAAAACGTTGTCTGAATATTCGACCGCGCATCTTAATCAGACGATGGGAGTGGTCGTTGACGGCAAACTTCGGCTTGTTGCTCATTTGCTTCAACCGTTGAATAATGGCCGGGTTCAGGTTTATGGTTTTAATCCTGAAGAAGCTGTCGGGATTTTGAAGCGTTATTATCAGCCGAAATTAGAAGCGGCCCGTAAATTTAATCAGCAATTGACCGCTGTGCCTGTTGCTAAAAAACCATGAACAATTCCGTTTTCTTTCATACGTTAGGCTGCCGATTAAATCAGGCAGAGACTGCATCCCTTGAGAATTCTTTTGAGTCGCGGGGTTACGCGGTGGTTGATTCCCATTCAGACGCAGACATTGTGGTTATCAATACCTGTACGGTCACCCAACATGGGGATTCTGATACGCGTCGTCTTGTCGGCAAGATTGTGCGGCATAATCCTCATGCACGCATCGCGCTGGTGGGTTGCCAGGCGCAGGTGCAAAAAGAAAAACTCGCCAAGCTTCCTAATGTGCGATGGATCGTCGGTAATCAGCGCAAGATGGATTTGGCAGATGTCTTTAACGAGTATCCTAATCCCAATCAAGCCCAAGTGATCGCCCCCGCAATTGAGCGCAAACCGTTTGCTTTACCTGTTGCTGCTGTAGACCGTTCACACATCAGGGCCAACATTAAGATCCAGGACGGGTGTGATTTCTTTTGTTCGTTCTGCGAAATTCCTTACGCCCGTGGGCGTGCACGCAGCCGGATATTCGACGATATAATTCTTGAAGCAAGGGCGCTGGCCGCGGCAGGGCATAAGGAAATTGTTTTGACGGGGATCAATATCGGTACGTATCAAAATGAGGGCAAGGGATTATTGGAAGTGATCCTTGCGTTAGAAAAGATCGACGATATCAAGCGCATCCGTATTTCATCAATCGAACCGACCACGATCCCGATGGCTATTGTGGATTTAATGGGCCCGGGGCATAAGCTTTGTCGTTATTTGCATATCCCGCTTCAAAGCGGTCACGACGATATCTTAACTGCGATGAAGCGAAAATATTCTGTTAAAGAATTTAGTGAGTTCGTGCGCATGATCCGGGCCAAGGTTCCTGGTATTTGTATCGGTACAGATGTGATTGTTGGCTTTCCCGGTGAAACAGATGAGCATTTTGCAATGACCGAGGGGCTTGTGCAGGAATTGCCGATCGATTATTTTCATATATTCAGTTATTCGCCCCGCCATATGGCCAAAAGTAGTGCGTTGGATCATGGTGTTGGATCATTTAAAATCAGTCAGCGCAGTCAAATTCTTCGTGATCTTAGCCAGCGCAAGAGAAGGCTCTATTATGAGTCGTTATTAGGCTCTGTTGGGTCAGTTATTTTTGAAGAGCTAAAGGGAGATTTTTGGGTTGGTTTTACTGATAATTATGTTAGAATACGTCTAAGATCGCAAGAAAACTTAAGCGGGCAAATGCGTACGGTCAGGCTTATTTCTGTTGAAGAACAATATGCGGAGGCAGAAATGTATGGACTCTAGGCAGAAAATTTTCGATCTCCTTACTCGACTTCAGATTCTTCCCTTAGCCGATGATGGTGTTTTGTTTGAGTTTATAACCGACCTTAAATTTACAATTCAGGAAATTTTTGGGCCCGAGAGTCAATATCTTGATTATCTCAAATATGTTAAGTTTATTCCTGAAATTGTTTTTGTGACCGATATAGAACGTGAACGCAGTTGGCTCAATGGCGTTTCACAGGTCGACAATCTTTTGCGTGTCATCCTTAATGATGTTAAAGTCAGAGATAATTCCTCGTCAGCTTCGGTATTTTCTGAATCGGGCCGGATAGATTCATTGCCAGCCCCTGAAGTTTTTTCTATGGAAGATGCTGTTGAGCAATCGCTGGAAGAATTTAAAAAATCCGTTGCAGAAGAGTATCCATCTCTTGAAGAGGAAGGGCCGATTCAAGAGCCTCTCCGTAGTGATTTTCCTTTTTTAGCTGTGGCGTCGGTTCCAATCGCGTCCTCTCATCAGGAATTGAATTCTCAGGAAGATAAGAAAATCGTTCCAAGTGTGGGGCGTGTTTTGTGTGTTCCCGGCAGCCAGCAGATCGTTAATCACGAGGTTATTAATTTTTTAACACATCTTCCGGCAAAAGTCATGGGTATCCCCAAGGCTGTTGGCCAGGAATCTTTGGTGGATCGGCTCGGCCATTGTTTAGAGGCAGAGTTTGTGGTCTTTATTCTGTCAGCGGATTTTTATAGTTATTCTCGCACTCAAAAGCCTGTAGACGCCAGCCTCGTGGTGTCGCAGGAAGCGGTTTTTGAACTCGGGTATATTGCTGCAAAATTTGACAGGCAGCACATCGTTGTCCTTTATCAGGAACATGCCGATTTTATGATGCCCACCGAATTTTTTGACCTGTTTTATATTCCCATCACTCCGTCAGGGGCATGGAAAGCGGAAGTTGTCAGGCGCATGAAGGGCAAGCTCGCTATTCCGGCAGGCCTCGGTTTATCCATGGAAAATCAACCCAGCATTTAAACCTCGGAATTTCTAGAATAAAACTATTCAGGGAATGGATTGTGTGTTATATATTTTTTATCCGCCTGCGTCAGAATACCACGGCTTTTAGACGCAGGTAAGTGTGGACTAAAAGCCGTGGCACTCCGGCGGATTCCGCCGCTAGAGTTGATAAAAGCGGATAACCCCGAAGCATGCTTGTTGATCTTCATCTTGGAAATCAGAATTTCAAATCTCATAGAGATTTGAAATTGGACAAGGAAAGATCAACAAGAAGATTTCGAAGAAATCTTCAAGCG
>CXWL01012210.1_pt1 | contig 14074 bp, 14 predicted proteins | sample 590931 | NCBI WGS metagenome assembly CXWL01 (sample SAMEA3498368, study PRJEB10139) | groundwater metagenome | biome: water well; material: biofilm material | place: Germany | collected 2015-04-27 | reverse complement strand
GGTATAGATACGCGTGAGCCCGCAGGGAATAGGAGTCGCGCTTGGCCGAAGCGTGTGTGCCATTTCTTCAGAAGCCCTGAGCGACTAGGGCGCGTTCGTCGCATCCGTTCAAGGATCGTTATCCACGCCGACCGCCTGGCCAGCCCTTAAGACCTTCGTGACCTTCGTGCTCTTTGTGGATCAATCATTGCCGATGGAACGAAAACGGAAGCCTAGAACGGCCACCAGCGAGGCCTGCGGACGAGCCAGCGGTATCGGGCGTAGGGGTCGTCGGGGTTCACCGTGGGGTCACCCATCCCGGCGGGAAGCACGCGCTGCTTGGTCTTCAAGGCGCGGGACAGGGCGTGTGAAAGCTGCTCGACCTGGCGCTCGAGGCTGACGACCGTTTCCTCGGCGGAGTGTGCGCCCTCACGTTCGGGTGCGTGGTCGTGGCTTCCCTTGATGAGCCAAAGGCGGCGCCGCTTGGGCTCGGCCTGCTTGAGCGAGCCGTGCCGCGAGCCTGGAATGAAGACGAGGTAGGCGAACCCACCGCGGTGCGCCACCATCCGGTTCATCAGCCTGCCATGGCGCACCATGCGGCGGACGGTGGTCGGAGAGACGCCCAGCTCGCAAGCGGCCTGCTGCAGCGTCAGCCAGTCAGGAGCGTCCAGCGGCGGCCGGGACCGGGGCGAGAAGCCGCTGGCTTCCACCTCGTCGTCCCTCAGGGATCCTGTCGCCGTCATCCAGCCTCCGGGTGTCTGCCTCGCCGTTGTTCTCGCCAAGGGCAGCCGTCCATATGGCAAATCAGGGATTCCTGACACCTTCTTAATGATCTTCGGTCCGTACCTTTGCCGCTGAAGCGATACAATCCAAGCGTGACGACACGGATCCTCGACATCCCGACCTGGTTTGCCGGCCTCTCGTCGGCGCGAGTCGTCTCCGGTTCCCCTTACGAAGCTACAGCTATCTGCCATGACAGCCGCAAAGCGAAGCCCGGCGCGGTCTTTGTGGCGGTACATGGCTTGGCCCTCGACGGCAACAGCTTCATCTCCGACGCCATCCAGCGCGGGGCGCGCTACATCGTGGTGCAGGAAGATCTCGAGCGTTCGTGGTCGAAGTACATGGCGGACGGACTGGCGTTCATCGCCGTGCCGGATACGCGCATCGCTCTGGCGGAAGCGGCGGCTGGCTTCTACGGACATCCCGCCCAGCGGCTGGGCATGGTGGGGGTGACGGGCACGGACGGGAAGACGACGACGACGCACCTGACGGCGCACGTGCTCAACGAGACCGGGCTGCGGGCCGGGTATCTAAGCAGCGTGGAGTTCGGCGTCGGCGGGTCCGTCGAGATCAACGCCACACACATGACCACGATGGAAGCCAACGAGGTACAGCGCTATCTGGCGCAGATACGGGACGCGGGCGGGAAGCACGCGGTCGTCGAGGCCTCGTCGATCGGCTTGGATCTGCATCGCGTCGACCAGTGCGAGTTCGACGTGGGCGTCTTTACCAACCTGTCGCCCGACCATCTGGACTACCACGGCGGCATGGCCGACTACCGCGACGCCAAGGCCATTCTGTTCCGCATGTTGAACGAGACCGGCGACAAGGGCTTCGGCAAAGGCGCGGTGCTGAACGCCGACGACAAAGTCTCGGACTACTTCAAGAGCGTGACGACCGTACCCGTCATCACTTACGGGCTTGACAACAAGGCCGACGTTACGGCCCACAACATCGTGCCGGACGGCTTCGGCATGCGGTTCATCGTCCGCATGTTCGGCGAGGACGTCCCAGCGCGGGTGGGCCTTATGGGCGACTACAACGCGTCGAACTGCATCGCCGCCGTGGCCGCGGCCGTGGCGCAGGGGGCGGAGTTCGCCGCCGCAGTGAAGGCGCTCGAGACGTTTCCCGGCGTTCCGGGCAGGATGGAGACCATCGACGAAGGGCAGCCCTACCGGGTGGTCGTGGATATTGCGTCCACCGACCAGGCGATGCGCAACGTGTTGCGGATGCTGCGGCCGATCACCCCGGGCAAGCTCATCGTCCTCTTCGGCGCGGCAGGCGAGCGCGATCCGGCGCGGCGCCGGACTATCGCCCGGGCGGTCGCGGAGGGCGCGGACTATGCGGTGATCACAAACGAGGACCCGCGCGCCGAAGTGCCGGACGTCATTCTCGACGAGATTGAGGGCGCACTACGGGGCGCGGGCTTTCGGCGGTACGACCGCGAGCTTGATCGGCGACAGGCTATCGCGATCGCCTTCAAGCGGGCGGACAAGGGCGACACCGTGCTGCTGGCCGGCAAGGGCACCGAACAGTCGATCGTCATCGCGAACACGCACTGGCCGTGGGACGAGCGCCGCATCGCCCGCGAAGTCCTGCAGGAACTCCAGCCACACCTTCGCCCGGGCCGCTGACTGTCGAAAAGCCCGCCTGGCAATGTCTTCAAAATGTCCTTCCGACTCGTAGCGCGGGCCTTCTCGAAGAGTCGCTTTCGGTGACAGCCCGCGTCGAAGACCTGACGACCGTCACGGCGGTGCAGCTTCAAAGAGATCGCTGCAGCGTGCGGAATCGGGTGCCTACCGAGTTTTTCAACACCCTGCTAGGAGTCTCAGCACGCCGCTACTGGTTGTTTCAATTGCCATTGCCTTGCGGCGATGGGGCGAATGGATCACAGCCGCCCTCGGCTGTCGAAGACTCGCCGCAGGAGAGTGGGTCCGGCCAAGCCGGACGACGCAGTACACCGCATCGATCGAAGACCCTCCGGCGGCGTGCGAGGCATCCGTTCCAACTGTGACGACAAAGGCAGGTAAGAAGCATGACACTAGATCTGCTCCTCACGCCACGACGCGGGCGATGCCGCCGGAGCGACGAGTGCTGACCGTCCCTATAGAAGAACCCCGAACCCATAAAATCTGCAGAAAGTGACATATCGTGCTTGGAGATCGCCATCGCCAACCTCTATGGTGGGCGACATGAAGGCATTCGTCGTTCGCCGATCTCCCGGATGCGCCGGCTGGGTCCGCCATCGAGGCGAAGAAAGATATCCTTCCCGAAGCCCAAACGAAGAAAAGAGATCGTTGGGCCGGAGCGGCCAGATTCACAGCTTTACCGATTACATCCTTGACACATTATTATTCGGAAACTTTTTTCTCAGCACTTTTTTGGTGAGACGCGGAAAAGGACAACCTCTGCGAACAATTCGGAACTCCGCGAGCGACGAAACGAACTGGCGCCCGGCCGCTACCTTCCGCATATAATCGGTTGCAGTTGGCAGCCGTGCATACACAGGTGAGCAATTGAACCCCACCGACATCGATCACCTCGCTCAGTACGACCGCGATCACATCATCCACCCCAACTACCACCGCGCTGACCACGAGGGAGCGGTGATCTATGCGAGCGGCAAGGGTGCGGTGCTCACCGATGTGCATGGCAACGACTACATCGACGGGCTATCGTCACTGTGGAACGTCGCGGTAGGGCACGGGCGGGTGGAGTTGGGCCAGGCGGCCGCCACGCAGATGGCGACCCTGGCGTTCTCGAATGCCTACACCGGCTACGCCAACATTCCGTCGATCCAGCTGACCGAAAAGCTGCTGAGCATTTGCTATCCGAACATGTCCGGAGTGTTCTACGCCAACAGCGGTTCCGAGGCGAACGACTTCGCGATGAAGGCGGCCCGGTACTACTGGTTCGTGAGCGGCAAGCCGGAGAAGGTGAAGATCATCTCCCGAGCGGAGGCCTATCACGGCGGTACCGCGGCGGCTACCGCGATTACCGGCATGGCGCCATTCCACAAGGGCTTCGGCCCCGAACCGCCCGAGTTCATTCAAACGCCGACCTGCTACCCCTACCGCTGCGAGCCGTGCGGTGGCAGCGGCGTCTGCAAAACCGAGTGCGCCGACGTCATCGCGCAGGCGATCGAGCGCGCCGGCGCGGACACGGTTGCGGCGGTCATCGCCGAGCCGGTGCATGGCGCCGGCGGTGTGATCCCTCCCTGCGACGGGTACTGGGCGCGCCTGCGGGAGATCTGCGATCGCTCCCGCGTGCTACTCATCGCGGATGAGGTGATCACCGGCTTCGGGCGCACCGGCAAGTGGTTCGCGCTCGACCACTGGGCCGTGCGGCCGGACATGGTCACGTTCGCGAAAGCGGTAACCAGCGCCTATGTGCCGTTGTCCGGCTTCATCGCTTCCGGCGAGGTCCACCGGGCGATTCTTGAGGCGCCGGCGGACACGAAGTTCATGATCGGCTGCACCAACTCCGCTCACCCGACGGCGTCCGCCGTGGCGCTGCGCAATTTGCAGATCTTCGAGGACGAGCAGCTCGTGGCAGGCGCCGAGCGGCTGGGGAAGTATCTGCAGGACGGATTGGCCCGCCTGCGCGAGATGCCGAACGTCGGTAACGTGCGCGGCCTGGGGCTGATGGCGGCCGTGGAGGTGGTGGCGGACAAAAAGACGAAGCGGCCGTTCCCGGCGAGCGAGGGCATCGGCCCGAAGCTGGCGAAGGCGATGCGAGATCGCGGCGTGGTGACACGCGCGAAGGGTGAGAGCATTCTGTTTGCGCCACCGCTGATCATAACGGAAGAGCAGATAGAAACGATGGTGAACGTGACGGGTGACGCCATCGAATCGGTACTGAAGGGTACAAACGCACCATAGGCAGGCCCTCTTGACAGGGCGATATAATGGACGATATGCAGCGAATGGGCACCCGCAGCAATTCCATACCCATGCCGCGCACGCAGAACCGCCTGGTTCTCCTGCTGGAGAAGAACTGGCGCCTCCTCGCCGAGATCCTCTTCATCGTGCCGGCATACGCCGCCTACCAGCTTGTACGCAGCGCAGTCGGTGGCCAAGCGGGGACGGCGTTCGACAACGCCACCCGCCTCATTCAGCTTGAGAAGCGACTGGGGATCTTCCACGAGGCATCGCTACAGCAGTATGTATTGCCGCGCGACTGGATGGTCGACGCGGCGAACTATATGTACATCTACGGCCATCTGCCGGTGATTATCATGGTGGCGTTCTGGTTGTACGTCCGCCACCGTGACAACTACGCTCTCTTCCGGAACGCCTTCATGATCTCGGGCATCATCGCCCTCATCGGCTTCACGACGGTACCACTTGCGCCGCCGCGCTACATGCCGGAGTTTGGGTTCGTGGACACGATCGTCAACGCGCAGTCGTACTACGTGTTCCAGAACCCGAAGATCGTGAACCAGTACGCGGCGATGCCCAGCCTGCACTTTGGCTGGGACCTGTTGGTGGCGGTCGCCATCGGTGCCTGTACGAGCAAACGCTGGGTGAGATACCTGGCGATCCTCATGCCGGCCTTCACCCTGAGCGGGATCGTTCTGACGGCAAACCACTACTTCCTTGATGCCGCGGCGGGGGCGTTGGTGGCATGCGCCGGCCTGAGCATCGCGTATGCCCTGCGGCGCGGCATCCGGCGTGAGTCAGTGTTCAGCTTCTTAACGTAATCCCTTTTCCCAACCCGGGCAGAGCTTGAGCAGGTTTGACGGCCTTTGCTTCAGATTGGTATCGTGCGGGCAGGAAAGGAGGTGATGCGGATGGATTATCGTAGTTGCGAGGCCTGTGGCCCCAACAACCACCGCAACACCTCGGGGGTTTCCTGCTAGCAGGCTCCCGAGGAGCGCGGCGGCCGGGCAGCAGGCCTGGCGACAGACAAGAAACAGGGCCGGTCATATGACCGGCCCTGTTTCATTATTTGGGGGGCTTGACTTCGCGCTGACGACTGGCACGCGGGGTAGAAATGCCCGCGCTACGGACCTAGGAGATCGCTAGTTGCGCAGGTGCGCGGGTGTGAGTGACTCTAGGTATTCGTGAATGGCGGTGGCGGCGCGGCGACCGTCGGCGAGGGCGGTGACGACCAGGTCGGCACCATTGACATTGTCACCACCGGCAAAGACGCCGGTGCGCGTCGTCATGCCCGTATCACGATCGACCTCGACGAGATTCCAGCGGTTGGTCTGCACGCCGGGGGTTGCATCGCCGAGTGTCGGGTCGGCGTTGTAGCCGATGGCAATGGCGACGCTATCGGCCGGGATGACGAACTCCGAGTGAGGAATGGGCACCGGACGCCGCCGACCGGACTCGTCGGGCTCACCAAGCTCCATTTGTTGGCACTCCACGCCGGTCACGTGACCGGCGTCGTCCCCGAGGAAGCGGAGCGGGATCGTGAGGAACTGGAAGTCGACGCCTTCCTCCCGCGCGTTTTGACGCTCTTCCGTCCGCCCCAGCATCTCCGTCTCGGTGCGGCGGTACACGCAGGACACGCGTTGGGCGCCGAGACGGACGGCGGTACGTACGCAGTCCATCGAGGTGTCGCCGCCGCCGATGACGACGACGTCTTCGCCCACGGTAAGGCCGTCCCGCATGTGCTCGGGAAGCTGCTCGGGGAGGAGGTTGCCGCGCACGAGGAACTCGGTGGCGGCGAAGATGCCGGTGAGCTTCTCGCCGGGAATAGAAAGCTGGCCGCCGAGACTGGCGCCGGTACCGACGAACACGGCGTGGAAGCCCTGCGTGAAGAGGTCGTCGACGGTCACGTCCTTGCCGATCCAGGTGTTGCCGATGAACTTGACGCCCAGGCGGTCGAGGTATTTGAGCTTGTCCTGGAGGACATCTTTGCTGAGCTTGAAGTTGGGGATGCCGTAGAGCAGCACGCCGCCGGGCTCGGGCCAGGCATCGTACAGCGTCGGTGAGTGTCCCTTCTTCGCCAGCTCCTCGGCGACGGCGAGTCCGGCTGGCCCGGCGCCGACGACCGCGACGTTGTAGCCGGTCGGCGGCGGCAGCACGGGGATGGGAACGCCGCCGTTCTTGCGCTGGTAGTCGGTAACGAAGGCCTCGAGCTTACCGATGGTGACCGGAGGCTCCTGGTGAGAATCTGGCCGGATCGCGAAGGCCACCACGCACTCGCCCTCGCACAGCCGCTCCTGCGGGCACAGGCGACCGCACAGCTCCGGGAGGTTGCTCGTCTCCCGGAAGCGTTCGGCGGCGCCAAAGACATCGCCATCCTCCAGCAGCTTGAAGGCGCCCGGAATGTCGTTGCCGACCGGACAGGCCGCCTGACAGGGAGCCGTCGGGCACTGAAGGCATCGCATGGCCTCGACCTTCGCTGCCTCTAGGTCGAAGCCGAGGAAGACCTCGTCCCAATTGCCCTTGCGGGCTTGCGCATCCTGTTTGTGGATCGGTACCCGCGAGATCGCGAGGCGGCGTTGAATCTCGACATCTCTGGCCATACACAACCCCTCGTTCGCGACTCCGGCACCTGACCGGAGTATCACAAGTCTAGGCATGCGGGGCCGCGTTGTAAATGGGCGCTTGGCGGGGGACCCCTCTACTACTCCGTGGCCACGTTCTCGAACGTGCGGAGATAGTTGACCAGGTTCCAGATCTCCTCGTCCGAAAAGGCCTCACGCCAGGCTGGCATGGCGGTGCCGCCCACGCCATTCGTGATGAAGGCGAAGAATTGCGCGTCGATGTGGAGCGGCAGATGCTGGCGAATGTCGGCTGGGCGCGGATTGAGGGAGGCCGCTTGGGGGCCATCGCCGCGGCCTTCGGTGCCGTGGCAGACTATACAGTTCTGCTGGAACAGCATGCGCCCCGCTGCGATTGACGCTTCGGTCGCGGCGACGGGGTTCCCCGCGGAAGGATTTCCGACCCGTTGATGGCGGTCTACCCCGAACCACAAAACGGCGCCGACGAGGATCATCGCGGTGCCGGTGGTGACGCCGATTCGATACGAGTGCTGCGTGAGCGTCCGGAACTGCTCGCGATAAATGATCGCCATGAGGCCGAGCACGGCCAGCAGTGCCCCGACGACCTCGTTCCAGAAGAAGGTGTCGAAGGGGAGCGAGTAGGCGCTCCCACTGTCCTTTGCCGTGGCCTCGGACGGGCGGGCCGATACGACGAAGGTGCGGGAAACATCGTCGCCATCGGAGCGCCGGATGCCGGCCTCGGCCTGCCAGGTGCCGGGCTGGGTGAAGTACGCGCCCTGGCCTTCGTACTCGCCGGGGTTCGTGCTCGCGCGGAGCAGCAGTTCGGCGACGGGGCCCACAACGTCCGGCTGGGTGGGATCGGTGTAACGGAATCGCAGGCGGACCTGTGTTGCCGTCGTCAGTGGCGAGCCATCTGCGGCGTGACGGATCGTGAGGCTGTAGCGATTGATGCCGACGCGGTTTGGCTGGATCTCCAGGGTCAGGTTTAGGTCGGCGGCATCCTGCACGTCGGTGAATTCGGTCTTCGCAGCCTGGGCAGCCTGCTTCTGCGCGATCTCTCCCTTCGCAGTCGATGTCTGGGTGAGCACAGCCACCGAGGCGAACACCGCTACGACCAGCGCCACCTCGATGATGATGACGACCGGAAACACACGCTGGAGCTGCTCCAGCCGCTTCTCCCACGTCGTGCGCTCCTGCTTGCTGCTGGGACCACCGCCCTGATAGAGGCCGTCGATGGCAGCGACCAGGCGCGGCTTTAGGATGAGAGCATTCAACCCAGCCACCGGCAGCAACAAGCCGACGATGATCAGCTTGGCGAACAGCACCTTGCCGTAGGTCGTGTCCGTGAAGGCGCTCCACGATGGGATCTCGACGAGGCCGTTGAACACGCCCGTCGTCATGACGGTGATGACGCTGAGGCCGGCCAACAGCGAGAACCGGTCGAAGGCGTTGGCCAGGTAGAGAAACCGCACCGGCTCATCCAGCAGGCGCTTCTGAGCGAACCGCCACAGCGGCACCAGCAGTGCCAGCGCCCCCAGCCAGGCCGAGGACGCGGCGAAGTGCAGGAAATCGGACGAGATGGACCAGAACTTCCCCTCGCCCGTGGCCCCGTGGCTAGTCATCGAGTAGGTGACCATGGCGCCCAGGCTGGCGCCGAGGAGGAGCATCATTCCCACGCGCCGCCAGGCCGGCCGGCCGCTCAGATAGACGACATCGGCGCCGACGAGGGCCAGCGCGACTAGGCACAGGTTAGCCAGCTGATAGCGACCGGTGCGGACTGTCGTCAGGTACTCGAACAACGTCGTCGTCGTCCCGAAGCGGCCGACGGAGATGACGACCAGCAGTGCGGCGGCGATGAACGAGACGGGCAGGAGGACATGGGCCAGGCCGACGAGCCACGAATCGCCGGCATCTGTGGCCGCACGATAGTCGTCGTCTTCGAGAAAGGAGGCGGCAGGCCGGACGACCACCAACACGAACAGGGCCGAGCCGGCGGTGATGGCCAGCGCCAGGAGGGCGATCCACTTGAGCGCAGAGTCGGTATTCTTCGGCAACAGCCCGGTCGAGCCGCCGCCAGCGTCGGCATTTGGATCGAATACGGCGTTCTCAGGCACGGTGCCGTCGGGGTTCAGGACGATAAATTGATAGATGCCGTTCCACGGATGCCCATCAACCGTCGAGACGTTGCTGAACTCGACGGTGTACAGGCCTGGGGCAAGCGTTGGAACGCCGACCGAGGCGACCGTCGCGTCCTTGTCGTCGACAGCGACGTCGCCTTCATCCACCTCATTCTGATCGACATCGAAGACGGTGATCTCCGTGAGCTTCGGCTCGACAGGCTCGCTGAAGTAGAGGATGACGCGAGCTGGCGGCCGCCGCTCCTCCGCCCCGTTCTCGGGACTGCTTCGGATCAGTGCGGCATGCGCCTGGGCGACCGGCGCCGTCTCTTGCACGGCGATGCCCACGACCGCGCACAGCAGCAGCGCTATCGCCGCGAAACGTCCCCAACGCACCGTTGTCAGCTTGCGCATGACATGTTGCTCGTTCCTGTTGAGTAGCCTTACGATCCCCGCCGCGTGACGAAGAATCCGCCGGCCGCTACGGCGATCACCGCTGCCACGCCCGCCACGATAATGATGAGCGTGGTGTTGCTGCTGTCATCGCCGGCGGTGTTGTCGGTGTCGCCGGGCGTGCTTGGGATGGGAGCCGTTGCCGCTGCGGTCTTGGCCGCTGGCGCCGTCGATGCTGGTGTTTCGCTCGTAGCGGACGGCGGCTCCTCGTTCGAGGGCGTCTCGTCTTCTTCCGCGCCAATTCGTTCGAGTTGGGCGTCGTTTGCGAGGTCCACCGTGTTCGGCTCGTAGTCGCCCACGTAGAACGAGAAGGCCCCTTCCCTTGGATCGCCGTCCTCGTCCGAGACGTTCTTCCAGTTGACGACATATCGTCCGTCAAGCAGGTTCGGCTGGAGTGGCACCGAGAGCTTCGTACGGTCGCCGTCATCCATGACGGCGGGGCCAGCGGTCACATCGAGTCCGCGATCCTTCACAACCTCGATACCATAGGTGCCGCCCAGCTTCTGGATGTCCTGTGTGAATGTGATCTCGACCTGCGCCGGGCCGTCCGCCAGCCGCTCCCCAGGGGAAGGCGTGGAGCTCTTGTACCCGGCGTGCGCGTAGGCTTGGGTCGGCGTAAGGACACCGAACAACAAAAGCATAGTGCCCGCGGCTACGAATACGGGGATCATCTTCATGGCATGACTTTCTCGCAAACCGCGTGCCGGAGGCCGCCGATCTGTCCGGCGGCCTCCGCACATGGTACTCGTGCTAGTGGTCGCCGGGCGCGCTGGCGTCGGGCGTGGTTCCGGCCTCGGTCGTCGTTGGGGCGCCGTGGTCATCGTCCTCATTATTTGTCAGCACAGGTGAGCCCTTTTCGACGTCCTCCCATGCCGCGACGGAAAAGTCATGCCAGCCCTCGTGCAGGGAAGCCGCGGGCTCCTTGGCGGCCTCAACGTCGTTGTCGCGTAGTGCAGCCAGGAGCAAGCTACCGCTCGTGGTCAGCTCGTCTGCCTGCGCTTGGAGCGAACCCCAGTCCGTCAACGCAAGCAGCCGCAGCGCCTTGCGCGTATCCGGAATGAAGTCGCTCTCGATCCTCCCCTCCGCGATTGCCTCATTCATATCGTGCAGCGGGATGGAGCCGATCTCCACAAGCGCGAACATTATTTCGTTTCGCTCGATGCGGTCGCCGATTGCAGCCACATCACCCTGCGCCGCGCTGCTATCAGTCTCCGCCTCGTCACCGCTACAGGCGATGAAGGCGAAGGCTGCGGCGCAGACGAGGAGCGGAACAACGATGGCACGCCGTAGCGTGATCATAGGAAACTACCTCTCTCAAAGGATCTGATCGATGGGGCTAGGCGATGCGGGCGCGCAGGGGCGGACGGACTTCCGGGCGCGTCGTGACGCCGCGGAGAAGCGGTGTCGTGAACAACAACAACATCACAACGAGCGCCGGGGTGACGATCAGCGGTTCCGCAGCCAGGAACTGCCCAGCGCCCGAGGACACCGGCGCGTCGGAGCATGTACCGGGCGACCCGTGACAGTGGGCGGTGTGAACGCTCTGATTGTCAGTGGCGGCGGCAGCGGTCGTGGGCAGCAAATGGTCGTAGGGCAGGACGGACGGAAGCAGCGCAGCGAAGACGGTCAGCTGGATGGCGAGCCGGGTCGCTGGCCGCAGAGGCCGTGGGAAGCGCAGTTGGTGGGGATGGGCCGGGCTCCAGACGAGAGTCGCAGCGGCCAGAAAGGACAGTACGCCAAGTGCGCCCACCCAAGGGTCAATGGTCGCCCAACTCGTTGCTGTGTTCCCGATGCGCAGCAGCACGAACCCACCTGTCCCAGCCTGAGTATATCGGTAGCCGAGTCCTCTCCGGATAAGCCAATAGGCCTGTATTGCAGGCGAGCGACCCCATACGTACAATACGGCCAATCCCGCCCGGGAGATGCGGCTCCGAATCAGGAGGACGACATGGCGCACGAGGAACAATTTGCGGCGATCCCGCTCTTCTCGCAACTCCCGCGAAAGGATCTGACCCGCTTGGGTCGGGCTGTGGTGGAGCGTAACTACAAGAAGGGCGACACGATCGTCAAAGAGGGTGAGCAAGCCGTCGCCTTCTTCATCGTCACCAAAGGCAAGGTCGAGGTTTCGGCCGGCCAGGGTGCGAAGAAGCAGATGTTGAACGAGCTGAAGCCGGGCGCTTTCTTTGGTGAGATGGCCCTGCTCGATGGCGCCCCGCGAGCGGCGACCGTGAAGGCGCTCGAAGACACGGAGTGCCTGGTGCTGTCGCGGTGGGACTTCGTCGCGGAGCTGCGGACGAATCCACAGCTTGCGGTGGGGATTCTGCCCGTACTCAGCCGAAGACTGCGGGAAGTCGAGACTAAACTCGGTGAGACTTCGCACTAACGCGAGTCATGCACCCACGAGTTTGTCAGGAGGCGGACGCTCCGGCGTCCGCCTCCCTGTTTGCGTAGCGGGCACGTTTCGGCGGCCGCATCGACTCGATCTTTGCGAACAGGGCGGGGGCGTCTTCGGGGTCCACGAGATTCTTTCCACCCCACATCGCGACCGCGTTGAGGACGGGCTCGAGAGAGACGCCCTTGTCGGTGAGGTGATACTCGGCGCGGAGTGGGTGTTGACTATAGATCTCCCTGCGGACGAGGCCGTGCTGTTCGAGAAGCTTGAGCCGCTCTGAAAGGATCTTCGTGGACATGCCGGGCGATGACGCCAGCAGGTCGTTGAACCGGCGGCGCCCAAAGTACAGATCCCGAATGATCAAGATCGTCCACCGGTCACCGATGAGGTCGAGCGTCATCGCAATCGGGCAGTGCTGGTCGTAGGACTTGGCCATGCGCTGAGAACCTTTCCGAACTGATCTTACACGGGTTGACTCTTGCGTACAGTCGCTTTAGAATCGGAAGTCATTAGCCAGTCAAAGGAGCGAATGCGATGCCGCCCCCGGTCACCGGATCCACCCTGGCCGCGTTGCTACGCGAGCGCGTGACGGAGCTCGAGGCCGCGTGCGCAGGCGTTGACGAGACAGCGTCAGGGAAGCGGCCGAAAACCGACGCATGGTGCATTCGCGAGCATCTCTCGCACCTCCACGGCGACGATCGCGATACCTTCCTCGATGGTATTCGCGGCGTGTTGGTGGAGGGCGTGGCGGAACTGGACGTGACGCCGGGAATCACGCACTACACAGTCGACCGGCGGGACGCCGGTTTTCCGGCCCTCCTGCGCACGGTTTGCGAGCAATATCGGGCGATTGCGGATCTCGCCGAGGCCATGACAACGGAGCAACTGGAGCACCGCACTCGCATCGAACTGATGGAACAATCGCCCTTCGGCAGCACACCGAAGATGAGCGAATGGTTGGGAGCGATCGCTGACATGCATCTATCCGGCCATATCGCGCAGATTCGCGAAACTCGCACGGCCACGGGTGCGTAGTTCAAACGAGCGACAAAGGCAGGCGTTCAGGAAAGGATCGTGTCATGACGAAGGGAAATCCAATCGGCTGGTGGGAAATCACAGGAAAGGATGCGGCCAAGAGCCAGAAGTTCTACGCCGACCTGTTCGGGTGGAACGTGGACGCCAACAATCCCATGAACTATGGGATGGTGATGGGCGATGGCCACGCCATCGGTGGTGGTATTGGCGGCAGCATGGACGGCACAACGCGGGTCACCGTCTACGCTGAGGTCGACGACCTGCAGGCCACACTGGACAAGGCCAAAAGTCTCGGCGGCGAAGTCGTGGCTCCCCCGATGGACGTGCCGGACGGACCCAGCATCGCCCAATTCAAGGACATCGACGGCAACATCATCGGCATCATGAAATCGAGGGCGATGTAGCGATGCTGAAGGTCAACCGCATCGAAGCGATACTCCAGTTCTGCGTCGATCCAGAGAAGTCGAAGGCGTGGTACGCGGACTTCCTTGGGATGGACACCACCGCCTACGATGGGCCGATGTTTGTGCTGGAGGGAAATACGACGCTCTTCCTGGCGCCTGGCGCCCCGGGTACCGGCCGCGGCGGGACAGGCGTGTACTTCCACGTCGAGAGCGTCGACGAGGCGTTCAAAGAGCTGACTGGCCGCGGCTACACGTTCAACGAGGAGCCCTACGATATCCCACCCGGCCGGCTGGTGACGATCAACGATCCGGACGGGAACATCATCGGCCTGGAGGACAGGTCGAAGGGCGGCCTGCCGCTGGGTTAGTTAGCGAGAGAAAGACGGGACCATTGGAGGGCGGCGTTCGCTGGGACGCCGCCCTCGTCTATCATTGCGGCACCTGAGTGTAGGGG
>CXWL01127527.1_pt1 | contig 14076 bp, 13 predicted proteins | sample 590931 | NCBI WGS metagenome assembly CXWL01 (sample SAMEA3498368, study PRJEB10139) | groundwater metagenome | biome: water well; material: biofilm material | place: Germany | collected 2015-04-27 | reverse complement strand
GCCTCAATCGTTACCGGCGATGCCGGTTTGCGCACCAACCCCTTCAATGCACTCACAGACTGCGTAGATGCGACCAACTCGAACCGTCCCGGCTCAACTTGAACAAACTCTATTCGATCACCAGCCTCAACACCAAGCGCGGCTCGCACAACGGCGGGAATAGTGATCTGCCCCTTGCTGGTTATGGTTGCGGTTGACATGAATCTTCCTGTTAAAAACTTGCCTTACATTAAAGTAAGGATTAAAAAATGTCAATAAGATCCGGCGTGCTTCGACAGGTGGCAAACAATAAGCGTACTGGGGATGTGCTGGGGTTTCTCAACAAGGCAGCCCAAGCGATCAGGCCAAGCACACACACAGAATTAGAGGAATATTCCAGAAACGTGAATGAAGTTGATGATCGGAAGGAGAGTGCAGGGCAGGATCATCGGGAAAATGCAACGACATCCACTTTCCATAAATTGAAGCCAGCATCGCCAGTCGGCAAGGGAATGGAGGTTGCAGAAAATGTGGCTGATGCGGCAAATCGCGTGGTCAAGGGAGTAACCGGGCCAAATCCCGGAAACTACATTCAAGAAACGCTTGAAGGGAAGAATAACAAGTAAATCGGTGCTGCTTTTGACAAGCCAGTACTGAACTGACTTTCTTAGAACTGGCCCATAAGTTGCTAGTCATGGCTACAGGCTTGCAATATCATTCACCGATCCCGAATACGCTAGGAAACTTAAATTACACTCGAATATGCAAATTTTCCTTAACGGCTTACTCCAAGGCATACTCTTCGGCGCTATCGGCGTGGCGTTTGCGCTGGTGTACCGCACCACCAAGGTGTTCCACCTCGCCCTTGGAGGAATAGGCGCACTCGCCCCCTATCTGGTGCTCGCAACCATTGCCGCCGGTACGCCCGCATGGCTGGCCGCAGTATTGGCCGTCTTTGCGGCGGTTTGTTTGGGAGTGCTGATTGACGAAAGCATCCATTGGCCGTTTTCGCGCAAACAAGCACCGTCAGAAGTCCATCTGATTGGGTCGTTGGGTGCATATCTTGTGATTATCCAATGCATCGCGCTCATCTGGGGCAACGAAACTCAGGTGTTGCGTATGGGGGTAGATCAAACCTGGACTGTGTTCGAGGTCACGCTGGCGCAGGCTCAAGTGCTGGGGCCTGCGCTGACGCTTGCGGCGACAGTGGCGCTCTTCGTCTGGCTGAACGGTGCCAGTCGCGGGCTGGAGCTGAGGGCACTGGCGGACAATCCGATTCTGGTGTCGCTGCTCGGGCGTAACGTGCGCACCCTGCGTCGCTGGATTTTCGGCCTGAGTGCTGCGCTCGCATCAATAGCGGCACTTGCCGTTGCATGGGACGTGGGCTTCGATCCGCAAGTCGGCCTCAAGGCCGTGCTGCTCGGCATGGTTGCGATGATTATCGGTGGCACGGGCAGCTTCATCGGCCCGTTCGTTGGCGGAGTATTGCTCGGTGTGCTGCGCGCCGAAGTGGTCTGGTTTGGTTCCGCCCGTTGGGAAGAAGCGGTCACGTTCACGCTCTTGGGGTTGTTCCTGTTTTTCAGGCCACAGGGCATATTTGCGCGCAGGGTGAGAATGGAGGAATCAACATGAAGCTGATCGTAATTCCTGGTACTGGTTGCCCAGATAACAAAAAGTATGCAAGTGTTTATCGCTTCCTTGAACATGCTGCATCTGGCTATGGCTATAGCTCCGCTGACAACTCGCTACGGTGGCCTGGGCATAACCTGCCAGGGCAAAACCATTGCGGTGTGATGACACTAGATGGCGCTTTGGAAGTTGCCAAGAAAAAAATTGAACAACTTGAAAATGGCACTGAGAACTATGATTTTTTGGCGCGTTCTTTTGGCTGCTATGTAGCACTCAAAATTGCTCAAGACCTACAACCGCGATTGCTGCGCAAGATCATCCTCTGGGGGCCACCACCATATTGGCTTGTGTGGGAAATGTTCAGCAGAGACATTGAAAAGAACTGTCAGGTTGCCAAAGACAAAGGCACCGCTGTGGACAGTACGCTGTTCCCGAGTATCGTGCCACTGGAGTCCATGCTTCCAGATGTACGTTATCAGACGATTGTAGCTACCGGCGATCACGATCCCTACGTGCCAGTGAGTTATCTTGAATATCTCGAATCTATCGTCAAGAAACGAACAAGCAACGAAATTCGCCAGTTTGTCCAATTCAAAAAGGCCGTTCAGGGGGCTGTTCACGAAGTACCCGAAGATGCCCCTGAGCCAGTAAAACAGGCCTACCTGAAAGCCTTGTTCGAATGAACTACCTCTACCACCTGATCATCTACTTCGAGATATACGCCATCGTTGCGATGTCGCTCAATTTGCTCATCGGCTACGGCGGGCTGTTGCAAGTGGCACACGCCGCCTATTACGGCATCGGTGCTTACGCCGCCGCGCTGCTGTGGACTAAGCTCGGCTGGGGATTCTTTCCGGGGTTGGCGGTCGGGGCGTTTGCGGCGGGCGTGATGAGTCTCCTGGTTTCGCTTCCAGCCTGGCGCTTCAAGGGCGACTATTTCGTGATGATCAGCATCGCGGTACAGACCCTGATTTATGCCACGCTGTACAACTGGACAGAACTGACCAACGGCCCCTTCGGCATTTCCGGCATTGCCCGTCCCGTCATCGCAGGTTACAGTTTTGTAACTACGGGTTCCATAACTGTGCTCTATGGGGTACTCGCGCTGGGGCTGGGCATGATTATGGCGCTGCTCAAATGGTCGCCGTTCGGCAGGGCTTTGCAGGCGATGCGTGATGACGAACTGGCCGCGCGCTCAATCGGTATCCCGGTCAACTGGCTCAAGCTCCAGGCCTTCGCGCTCGCCTCGGCCATGGTTGGCATTGCTGGTGGGCTTTACGCTTCCTACGTCAGCTACATAGACCCTACCTCATTCTCCCTAAACGAATCCATACTCATGCTCAGCATGGTCATCATCGGCGGAACCGGCAATGTGCGCGGGCCGNNCTATTAGTCATAATGATGCACCTGCGACCGCAGGGTTTAGCGGGAACATACAGATACCAGTGATGGCACAAGCCTGCGCAATTTTGGAAAGAGCAACCGACACCCCGGCGACACAAGCGCGCCTAGTGCCGTTGCCGCCGCGCGTCCAATTGAAGGCGGAAGGGCTTTCCATCGCCTTCGGCGGGCAGCAAGTGCTGCGCGGTGTGAACCTCGACCTCACGGGCGGGCAGATCGCCTTGCTGCGTGGCCCCAATGGTTGCGGCAAGACCACCCTGCTCAATGTACTCTCCGGCTTCCTCAAGCCCGATGCCGGTGCGGCCAGTCTCGAATTCAACGGTACACGGGTGGACATCCTCAACGAGACACCGGATCGCCTCGCGCGCCTCGGACTCGCGCGGCTGTGGCAAGACATCCGGCTATTCCCCACCATGACCGTGCTGGAAAATGTCCTCGCCGCCTCGCCGCACGCCATCGGTATCAACCCGGTGCGTGCGCTCTTTGCGTTGGGCAAAGTCAAGCAGCAAGAGCGCGAATTCCGCGCGCAGGCACTTGCCTGGCTCGACATGCTCGGCATGGCGGATCGCGCCGATTCCTCCGGCGACAAACTCTCCGTGGGACAGTCCAAGCGCGTTGCCATCGCCCGCATGTTGCAGACCGGTTCCAAAGTGCTGCTACTCGACGAACCCCTAGCTGGCCTCGACAACGACTCAGCCGCAAAGCTCGTTGAAGACCTCAACCGTCTGGCCGATGCGACGCATCGGGCCATGCTCATCGTGGAACACAACCACGAGGCCATCACGCCGGTGTGCGACCTTCGCTACACTCTTGAAGACGGTGTGCTGATGCGCGAAGAGTTGGAAGGCAAATGAGCCTGCTGAATTTTGAATGGATAGGCGGGCGGAAGTGCGAGTCAGGCGGCGCGCCATTGCTGCAAGTCGAACACGTCAGCGTGCGAGTTGGACAACGGCTGGTGCTCGATGATGTCAGCTTGGAAGTATTCGAGGGCGAGCAAGTGCGCATCACCGGCCCGAACGGCGCGGGCAAAAGCACCCTGCTCAACGCCATCACCGGAGTGCTGCCGCTAAACGAAGGCCGGATTGTGTTCAAGGGGGAAGATATTTCCAAGCTTCCCACCCACGAGCGCACCGCACGGGGCATCCGCTACATGCGGCAGCGGGACAATGTATTTCCCTCTCTCACGGTGAGTGAAAACATGCAACTCGCAGTCGGGAAAGATGGTTACGAACGCTTCCGTGAAAAATTTCCAGAATGGGCGAAAGACATTGCCGCCAATCAACCTGCCGGGATGTTGAGCGGCGGGCAAAAACAGAAGTTGGCGTGGGGTATGGCTGTGTTGTCGTCCGGTGAGATTATTCTCGCGGACGAACCATCAGCCGGTGTGACAGCCGATGCAAATATGATGTCGCAGACCTTGCCAACCACCATTTACATCGAACATAACTGAACCCCTTGGAGTCCATAATGAATCAATTGAAGAAAAGTTTTTTGGTTGCGGTGTTTGCTGCGCTGTCTCTTGTGGGATGTGGGGAGAAACAAAATACAGCCCAAGAACTTCGTATCGGTGCAGTATTGCCATTAACTGGAAACGTCGCTTTTGTAGGAGAGCCAGAAAAGGCTGCATTAATGCTGGCAGAGGAAGATATTAAGCGACAGTATGGCGACAAACTAAAAGTACATTTGTTCATTGAGGATAGCGGTGGCGACCCAAAAACCGCAGTTACCGCCACGAGTAAACTCATTAATGTTGATAAGGTAAATGCCATATTTGTATCTCTTTCAAAGATAAACCATGCGGTAGCACCGGCAATTCTGGGGCAGAACGTACTCCATTTTGCTACAACAACGAGCGATATCGGAGTGACAGAAATTACTCCTTTCACTTTTCGGATATACGAGAATTTTGGCACTGAGATGGCTCTGATAGCACGCCATGCAAAGAAAGTCGGTGTAAAGGAATTGATTGGTGTTCGCACCCATGATTACGCAATAGACCAAGCATTCGATGTTTTAAAATCTCAATCACTTGCTCTTGGTATTCAAGTTAGTGAAGGAGCGGTATTTGAGCCGGGAAACAAAGATTATCGCAATGAATTACAGAAAATTCCTCTAACTCTACGACAAGATCAGGCACTAATTTTCCTCGGTTATGGCCCAGAGTTTCCAAATGCCTTAAAAACGCTTAAGGAATTAAATCGAGGGCATGGTCGAAAACTCGGGATGTACACATTTCTAACGGGAGCCGCGCGCTCGCAGGGTATGGAGTTACTTCAAGGCATACAGTTTAGCGGGTTTGCGAAGACACCGAATGACCCTCAAATATCTCAGTTGACAGAGCGTGTTAAGGCACTTAGCCCGCAATTTTCATCAACCCCTTTTATTAACTACGTATATACGTATGACGCGATGATGTTGTTGGCCAAGGCAGCATCTCGGTCAGATGGCAAATACGCGGCTGATGATTTGTCAAAGAAAATTATCGCTGAAAAAAAATATGCTGGTGTCGGTGGGGAAATTTCTATTACCGAACAAAGAGACTCGATAATTCCAATGTCAATGTTTGAGTACGTAGGTGACACCCCTGTCTTGGTCATGGATGGCGCGGATAAGGAACATGCAAAATGACCAAGACAGTGGGGAAAGTAAGCATAGTGGTTCAGGATGTGAACTACCCACCTGCGATTGCAATTCCCCTCTTAGCGTGGCTGACTAAAAATTCTATATCTGCTGAATATCAGTCAAGCAACTCTGATCGGGATGGATGGGGAGATATTCGACTTTGGGCACTTAAAGACGATACATTGTCAGATGTGAATCCTGAACCTGGCAAAGATTTTGCGCTCGCGGCTTTGGCACCTGACGGATTCGATGTCATACATCCGGCAGTTAGTATCTCTAAGATAACCGACGCAAAATTCGCAATATCAGAATTTGACGATTGCACATGGATGGTTGGTTCTTCAAATACAAAAGAAATTGCAAAATCAACTCTGAAGATTTCAGAAGATAAACTGCTTTTATTGGATACGTCGCAAAAGAGAGTAGCTTATCATTTGGCTCTTTGCCTTGTTGTGCCTGAAGTGTTCACGCTTTTTGAGCTTGCACGAGATGTCCTGAAAGGAGCCGGCATAGAGTCGGAAACTTGGCTTGCCGTCAATCAAACAGGAAAACGTGCAGCAAGCCGCTATGTTGACGGCCATTACCACGGTCCCGCATCAAGGGGAGACAGACAATCACTTGCGATTCATTTTGACTTTTTAAAGAAAAAGGCACCTTGGATTCTGCCTTTGTACCACGAACTTATTCAATACCGAATTGCACGTCGAGCTATCGACAATAAGAAATTCGATGATCTTGGTATAGGGAAAACCTTATGGGACAACAAAAGCACTCATCTTGAGATTACCGAGAATAAACCATTCGATGGGATTTCGGATGACGCCGCAAAAGACATTCTCGAAGAATTGGAATCTCTAATCCCATGCACACCTCTTCTGCTTTCAGTTACTTTTTTTCAGTTGGAGGCGGGTAGCAGAGAGGAGCCATTGAAGGTTGGCCTATCTGGACAAGGGTTCGCCTTGTACTGGAGCAGTAAGATTTACGATTCATTCAAGGAGCAAATTGCCTATTTCTTGAATGAAATAGGACACAACGGAATTTCCAAAGAAATTTCCACCACCGATGTTAATAATATAAAGCCTTTTCTCGTTGTGCCTGAAACCAAGAAGGAAAATATTCTGAGTGATTTTTTTCGCGTTGTAGCCTCGGGGGGGAGTAATAGCGAACCATATGGCGTACGTAAAGATGAATCAGAATTCCAAAAAATTAAATTTGGACTTGAAGCCGAGTCTCAACAAGACCACTTAGATCACACCTCTTCCTGCCCATGCGATGGATGGTTCCCAATTAAGTACAGCAATGTAACTGAAATGGTCATCCCCTTGTTCCGCTTTAATACGGGTGACATGAAACCAATCCTTGAAGGTCTCGTGACAATTATAGGCGCATTTGACGAATTGGCACGTTTGACACCTGCAAGAATTTCGGAGATACAGTCACTCGCTCTCAGGAGATATATGGCGACAGGCCACCTTGAGCGAGGCATCATCGAGGCAGTGCGAATGAATGAGCTCGAATGGAATGAACCGGGAAAAATGCAATTCGAAAAGTTGGGCAATTATCTTGATAAAGTAATTTTTACAAATGGGGCTTTGCATGAGATATCTGGTCATACAGTGATACCGGACAACATAACCAGAGATCAAACAGCAATAACCCTGCTGAAAAATGCATTAGAAAAGCGTGTAGAGATCAATGTTCTTAATTTATGGATAGGCTCACTATCTTCTACCGAGAAGCAACCCAATGATTGGTTTCAAAGTGTTGTTGTCGCCAAGGCTATAAGTCATGGTGAATTTCCTATTCTCTGGCTAAAGAGTTTTTCCGAAATTAACAATGTTGATGATAGAGATGTAGGGATAGTTGCTGCCGAAATTTATGCATTGGCAATAGGCGTGGCGCTGAACGATCTTAAGAAGAACCAATTTAATACACTAGATATAGAAGCGAAAATCGATAAGGACAGCATCCGATACTTGCAGTTGACGGTTACAGTTAAACAAGATGAAAGATATAAGCCAGAAAGCCTTCTGGAACTTGCGCTTGATGTATGGAGTGATAGCTCGGAAGCACGAAAAGGATTGACGACTAAAAGTCTAAAGAAATTGCGAATGGCAAATAGCTATAAAAAACCGATTTACAACATTTGCCAGGACAAGGCCATTTTTACATTCAAATTCTTAATTGAGCAAGGTCAATGATGTATTCTCTGAAGATCGCGGCTATCGACCGCAAGGATGGAGCTCTCTGGAAGAAACAGTGGCATACGCTAAATGTTACTGATATTTATAACGGGTTGACGAACTTGGAAGATTTACGTGCCAGCATGTCTATTTGCAGCGAAACAAGCTTGTGGATAGTACATTCGTCAGTTACTAATGCCGTAATAACAGCTAGGGCAGTAGCAAATGGAAAAGACAACATCTTTGTTTTGGAAGTGAATGCTAGTGGTTTGAAAGATGAGGGGAAAGATGCCCCCCGATGTTACAAGTCGCGGATACCCTTCCCAAGTAATCAACCACTGGCGCACNNGTTGATGTTACAAGTCGCGGATACCCTTCCCAAGTAATCAACCACTGGCGCACCTTGAGCCTTCATTAAAGCGACTGTGCGAGTCGCTCAAGAAAGCTATTGAGCAGAATTCCAACAACGATGTCGCGATTAAACAAGCGTGGTACGAGTTTGACAGAAGCGCTTTTCCTGAAACGCTGACCGCAGCATATTTGCTGATGGTAGCCAAGGAGAAAAAAATTGGTGTGCCATTAGAATCTCTGGCAGTTTCGCAATGGGAAGAAGCTTGCGAGCAATATAAGGATATTGGTGGGGATAAGAGCGCAGACTGGAGCGGTGCTTCAGGATGGGATACAAAAAAAATCGAGGAGATCAAGGACGAAGTTGGTAGATTGCTTTCACCAGAAGCGACTCAGCCCAGATGATGCTGACCCCGTGGAACATCCCCTGTGACGCAAACACTCTTCGCGGCCAGCTCAAGCATTCCTGGCTTGAAAATGAAATCCTTTTTATTTCCGTAGAAACCGTTATCACCCTTTGGCGGCAAGGTGGCTCCGATCTGGCGACTAGATATGCCGTGCGCGTGCAAGACCTTTCCCGTTTTGCGGATAGTTTGGCCGATGGTTTCAGCCCGGCGCAATTGGTGGATACGCTCAAGCCGTTCGGCGGTTTGAGCACGGAAATGAAATCCGCGATCAAGGGCGCAGTACACGCGGCTTATCTCGAAAGTTCCGGCATTCTCGCATTGCAAGCGCCGCTCAAGGCTGCTGCGAGGGGTATGGAGGCGGCGCTGCATGAATTGTCCCAAGCATGGATTTTGCCTCAGCCTCAAGGCGAAGACGCGGTGAGGGCTGCGTGGGAGGATGTACATGAAAAATCCCGCGCGCTAATTATGGAACTGGAACGTTTGCCCAAGGGAGTGGTGTTGCCATGAAACCAATACGCATACTCATCATAGACGACCAATACGCGCGCGATGACTTGCCGCGCCTGAATTTACTCTCCACGACCGGAATCACTGAGAGTGGGGCGAGGCGGCCTGCTGCCAGCGGTATTGAGGCCGTATTCTGCTCCGGCCAAAGTGTGGAGGGCAACACAGTAAAGAATGATTATGGGGTGATTGCCGAGGCCGTGACGCAAGGCTATGGGCGTGGCGCGGACTTTGGATGGGGCTTGGTGTTGCTCGATGTGCGCTTTGACTCTCAACCCTTGTTATCTGACGACGATATCTTTGGCCTGAGAGTGCGCGAAGAGTTGCGGCGAGATTTCCCGGATTTGCCGGTTGTCATGTTTTCCGGCAAACACGAAGCTGAGATAAACGATTCAAATGATTCACAAGAGCATTATCTTTCCAAGGATGGAATCAACGAGCGAGAACTGACGCGGGTGTTGCTGGACTATGGTCAACTTTCATTGGAACAGGCTCGGCACTTGCTAGGACTTGGGCCGGATATTATTTTCGCCTCGCCTGAAATGCTCAAGGTTTATCGCGATGCCTATCTACAGGCGGAAAGCCGGAATCCGGTTTTAATCCTGGGCGAAAGCGGTTCAGGCAAAGAGGTACTGGCGAAGTATATCCATCGCATGTCGCCCAGAAAGGATAATCCATTCGTGGCGCTCAACATGTCGGCAATACCGGAAAACTTGGCTGAGGCGGAGTTGTTCGGCCATGAAAAGGGAGCGTTCACAGGGGCGGACAAGCTCAAGAGAGGGCGCTTTGAAATGGCAGATAATGGAACGCTGTTTCTCGACGAAATCGGCGACATGCACTTGCTATTGCAGCCTAAAGTATTGCGTACCATACAGGAGGGCGTGGTTCGCAGGATAGGTGGTGATAAAGACCTCCCTGTGGATGTACGCCTTATCAGCGCAACGCATCGCAATCTCGAAAAACGAATTGCCGCAAATACATTTCGCGAAGACTTGTTCCACCGCATCAACCGCGTAACGATTGTGATTCCGCCATTGCGTGAACGCCGTAATGACATTCTGCCATTGGCGCAGGCCTTGTTGGAAAAGGCAATGGCAGGCGAAAGTAAAAAAGGAATAAGCTTTTCCGGAAGCGCCAAGAGCAAGTTGGAAGGGTACGACTTCCCCGGCAACGTGCGCGAGTTGGAAAATATGATAGAACGTTTGGTGGTGGTAACGGGCAATCACCGGGTGATTTCTGCGGAGGAGATTGAACTGCCCACCTCATCCGGTGAAACTGAAAAAACTGGTACACAAGGCGGTGCATCATCAGGCGTGCAACAGTCACCACCCCTTGCCCAAGGTAATGTGGGAATTACCGAGCCTACCACCCCACAACCGCCCACACAGCCTGATGTGACCTTGGCGAATTTGCACGAAATCATCGCTGCGATAGACATCAAGTCGGACGATCCTGCGCTACAAGGGATCAAGCCGCGCGTGGAAAGCGCGATACAAGATTTAATCCAGCGCTGCGCCGGTGCGGCGCTGGAGCGTTGCAAGAAGCCCATGAACGATAAGTATGAACTCCAGCCTGCATTGCAGCTCATTTTTGACGACAAAGAGCTGGTGCAAGCGAGCTGTTATCGAGAGCTAGACAAAATATTCGGCAGGCCGCAGAAGACGACATCTTTGAATCAAGATGATCTCAAAGCCTTGGTTGAGATTTGGAAAAGCGCAAAGAAGGAGTAGAAGTTTATGGGAATTCTTCGCGAGGTTCTTGCCGGGATATGCGCTGCCAGTGGAAAAGATAAGTCATCGGGCTGGTTGGTGGCTTCGTACAAAGACAAGAAAGACTTCGCTTATCTTTGGGATGATGAATTTCTGGAGCGTGTGAAAGCTGGTGAGCATCGTAATTTGGTGATTGTCTGGGATGGCATGCCGGAACCGGATGGCAGTGGCGTTAATGTGCTCGATCACATCACCCCTGTGGACTGGGCTATGGCCCTATCCCATCGTCTCTTGCAGGGAAATATAAAAGATACAAGTATCACTATCCCAGAACTTCGTATTCTGATCTGCGACATCAGCCAACAAAATCATGCAAGCGCCTTTTCGGTCAGAATGCTCCCGGCCATTTGCCACGGTATGCCGTGGCTTCGTGTTTACCGCCCCATAGAATCTGACAAGCGGTTCGGACGAGATTTTGAGATGCTGGTTGACGACATCAAGCAGTTCGACCCAAATAAATTCCCAAGTTTGAAGGATGCGCAGCCTGACATGATTGAGTCTCTCGTTCATGCATGGATAGGCAGCGTGGCGGAATCTGGATCGCACCATGATGTGAGCAATCTTCTCGCGCCGATGGTGCTTTCTACTGGATTCAATAACTCCTCATTGCACGAAGGCCTGTTGGAAGGCAAGCCTGCACGAATTGCGTTGTTGCAGAAAATAAAGTGGTTGGGCATGGGTGGGGGCAAAGAGAATCCACAGGAAAACTGGTTTGATTTTTCAAAGGATGCTGCAAAGATCGTTCGCGATAGCCGCGTAAAAATTATTCTAATTGACGACCAAGCAAACCAAGGTTGGCTGGACATCGTGAGCGCGGCAGTCGGTGCTGTGCGGCCTGATGCAAGTGAAGCTTCTGAAAATGAGATCAAGCTTTTCGCAAAGTCTGATGTTGTGGAGGTTCATGCATCTAAATCCTATCTGGCGATCAAGAGTCGTCTTGAGGATGCAGGGATAAGCGATAAAGAAGGCTCAAACATAAATGGAGATCAGCGGTTCAAGTTTAGCCTGACTGGTGAGGGTGCTGAAATTCTACTTCTGGATTTGCGTTTATTCTTCAACGAGCAAAAAGAGATTGAATATTTAGAGTGGGCATTAGGCGTTGCCAAGAATTTGAAGCGTGCAAATGAGGCAGTTTTCCTCGACATAAAATGTGACCATCTGGGTGGCTGGCTTAGCAAAGCTAAAGAGAGCAAGTCAGCGGATTGGCGAAAAGAAACGGAATACTTGGAGTTGCTCACTTTACTACCAAGAATCCTTGCCACCATTGACATGTCCATGCCCATTGTAATTTTCTCTTCCACTGGACAGAGGCAAGTCACAGAATTACTCAAAGATTATCGCAACATCATTACGGTTTTCAATAAGCCAGGTTTTTTTGGTTATGCGAGCGGAAGTTTGGTGGAAGATACCAAGCAAAAGTTTGTCGCGGCCATGCAAGCGGCTATCCATATCTTGCAAGCAAGAGTTGCCATGCAGGAATTACTTGTTAACTTTCCTTCGAAGGATGGAATGGAGCCGCAGATTGATGGGCAACCTCAACAAGAAAAATATGTTGAAATATTCATTGATGAAAGCGGAGAGCCGGAAGAGGGAAAGAGTTTTGTTGTTGCCGGCATCGCATTGGTGCATGAGAGCATAGAGCAAGCACGTAAGCTGCATACAGCAATGGAGAATACATTGGTGCGGTTGACTGATGAAACCGCAGATCGAAAACTGAAGTGGTATGGGGATGGTTGCATGCCGAAACGGCTGGGAGATGCACATAACCGAAAGAGTCTGTTTCAGCCTGTCATAGCTCCGTTGCAGAATCTATTTGGGGATCACTCGGCTGGATTCGTATCATTTGCTATTTCCGCAAAACTGGATGAGCTTAAATGTTCTGGAAAGTTGAAAGGATTGGCAAAACATAATTTGGATAGTGCATATCTTGAATTGTTTGAGTGGTTGGTTGATGTTGTCTTGTATGAGTTCTTGCCTGAAAAACTGGGCTGCCAGTCAAAGCTGAAATTCAAGATTTATGGAGCCACGAGAGTACGCACAAAGGACGATCAGACATTATTTTCTTCAGATGAGAAAGCAGCGCTAACTGACAATTGGGGAATATCCAATATTTATCAGGGGAAATACCAGTCACTAAATGAGATGTCTTTTATGCCGCTTGTGGTTAATGTTTTATCAGGGAGGCCGCATCCCAAGGCAGAATACATGAGTGATGGATCATCCATTTCTGGTGCCGTTGGCTTTAGCCTTAAGTATGAGGATCAGTCGCCACCCAACTTCGGAGTGCAACGAGATTTTTTCAGGCACGCTCACTACATAGCCGACCTTGTGGCGAATTCTGCCTATATCTCTTTAAACCATCCAGACAGAGACATTTTCAAGGGCTTTTTCAATGCCAGATTCATAGATGCCTTTGATGACAGCTTCAAGGCGGCAGTCGATGCTTCGAAATACCTGGAATCAGGTCAGCGGGTTGAGGGATTCTTGAGGGCAGTAGGAGCAGGCCGATACCATGTCGCACATAGGAAACAGACTTGTCCAGAAAGTATCGTAGGCACGATCCTGAGAAAAATAAGCGGCGAAGCCGGGAAGCTTACGAGAGAAGAGTTTTATGAGTTCAGTAATGCTTTAGGTAAGTGGTGGAACGACTATGAAAATTCATCAGCCATTGATCGTTTGCCCGGAAAAGCCTATGGCGAAGATTCTTATTCTGGATTACGGACCGGTGAAATTCTGCCCAAGTCACCACGGCCTGCCAACCAGAGCGCTACCTCAAGAGAGAGCCAAAACAAGAATCATGGAACAACGAGACATTCCAGCCCTCCTTGGAATCCTGGACTATTCATTACGTTGGCCGGACTAAATGAAAATCTTAAAGACGACAAAGTAATAGAAATTGTTAGAGATGTGCTACGCGAGGAACTTGCTCAGTCAATGGGTTTGTCTATTGACATCACAAAAAGTAAACATACAAAAAAGATGGTGTGCAAGATTAGTTGCATACCTGAGCACGAGTATGAAAATATCCATAAAAAATTATTCGACGCAAAAGGGGATTCGACTTGGAGAAATTGTGCCAGGCCACCTTCTTCCAAACCTGTCATTTAATGTATCCGATGCCCCACTTCTAGTGGTTATAAACTAACGTTTCGGAGTTCATTTTAATCCAACAATACCCTTGTAAGCCTTTATTTACTTGGCTTCCAGCCTCATGGTTCTGACATCAAGTTGCAA
>CXWL01000785.1_pt1 | contig 14077 bp, 14 predicted proteins | sample 590931 | NCBI WGS metagenome assembly CXWL01 (sample SAMEA3498368, study PRJEB10139) | groundwater metagenome | biome: water well; material: biofilm material | place: Germany | collected 2015-04-27 | reverse complement strand
GACCAGCACACCTTGACGATCGATCCGCAAGCGGGAATCTCGACAAGATTCGCGACATTCTCTTTGGCGCGCAAGCCCGAGAACATGACCGTCGGTTTGCACAACTCGAACAACATTTAATCCGTGAAGCCTCGGACCTCCGCAACGATCTCAAGCGGCGTTTTGAGAGCCTTGAGCTCTACATCAAGAAAGAAGTTGAGGCACTTGCGAGCCGGTTGACCAAGGAGCAGGAAGTCCGAGGGGAATCCGTCACGAACCTGACACAGGACCTCACCCAACTGGCTACAACCCTTGAGGATAAAGCACGTCTGCTCGATATGCAGGCGACCCAAGTGCAAGCACATGTTCTCCAGCAGCTAACAGAACGGACGAGCGAGCTGTCGACCGACGTTCGTGCTCGACATGCCGAGGCGGCGTCGGCACTCAATCAGGCCGTCCATGATCTCCGAGCGGAAAAGACAGATCGTACAACGCTCGCAGCCATCTTATTGGAGGCATCTCAACGGCTATCCAGTGATGAGGCGGTCTCTGGTCGCGGCTCAGCCTAACAACAGCGGGCCGTGCGGCAGTCTCTTTGTGATTTATCGAGTCCATGACGATTGTGTTACCGCATGTCTATCGATCCACACAGGCCTCATCGCGATTCTCCATCTTCTGAAAGACGCACGTCCGTAGACGAAGACTGGACCCAGCTGCGCACGCTTTTACTCTCTCCGGAGCAGACACAACTCGACGAACTCCGGGATCGGCTCGACAATCGGGCGGTTCAGCCTCGTGATGTCAGCCGGGTACTGCCTGAGGCATTCGCCGTTCGTGGGGAAAGAGATCCACAGTTATCGACGGTTCTGACTCCCTACGTCGAGAACGGATTTGTCGCGACCATACGGAAGTCGCCACGGGCGATCGTCGATGCGATCGCCCCAATCATGGGGCCGGCCATTCGGCAGGCTATCGCGCGTGCCTTGCAAGGCATGACCCAGTCCTTTAACCACTCGTTAGATGAAAGCCTGTCCGTCCGAGGCCTTCGCTGGCGATTGGAAGCCTGGCGGACAGGGCGACCGTTTGCGGAGGTCGTACTGCTCCATACGCTCCGCTATCGCGTGGAACAAGTGTTTCTCATCCATCGGGAGACCGGCCTTCTCCTACATCACGTGGCAGCCGAGGGGGCTGTGGTTCAGGATCAGCAGGTCTTGTCCGGCATGCTGACGGCGATTCAGAGCTATGTGCGGGATTCGTTCGGTGCGTCACCGGACCAGACGCTCGACCATTTTCGAGTTGGTGAATGGACCGTGTGGATTGAACAGGGGTCCCACGCCTACTTGGCCGGTGTTGTTCGGGGTACTCCCCCTGAAACCCTCAGGGAGGATTTCCAAGCCGCACTGGATGATATCCATGCGCAGCAACCCGATGCCTTGATCCATTTTGATGGAGACGCGGCGCCGTTTAAGACAACACGGACCTGTCTGGAAAACTGTTTGCACGCCCACTATGAACCACCACCGCGACCCAGCGCCTTGAAGCTATGGATTCTGGGCGGGGCGATGATCCTCTTGCTCTCGTGGTGGGGTGTCATGGCCTACCAAACCCATGTGCGGTGGTCCAATCTGCTGGTTGAATTTGGGACTGAGCCGGGTATGGTTGTCACCGTGGCAAAATCGACGTTGACAGGCTATCACCTCGAGGGGTTGCGAGACCCCTTGGCCAAAGACCCTTCGGCGATGGTGGTTGAGGCTGGCCTTGAGCCATCGAGCATCAAGGCTGTCTGGTCTCCCTATTACTCGCTGGACCCTCAACTCGTCGAGACCAGAGCGCATTCGATGTTGCACGCCCCCACAACCGTTAAACTATCAGTGGAGGGAAACACGCTTGTCGCAACTGGCTCGGCTTCCATCGAGTGGGCCCGAGAGACGAGACGGTTGGCTACCCTGGTGCCAGGAATTTCCCTCTACCGTGATGAAGCGCTCGTCACGACCTCCATTCCGGATCTCCTCGAACGGGTCAATCGAACGGTCGTTCGCTTTCGCTCGGGGTCCTCGATAGTGGAACCATCGGAACGTGCCACACTTGGTGCTGTGTCTATCGCGTTACGAGAGCTGGACCAAGCCGTATCCCAATCAGGCCAGCGAGTGAGGCTCGAAGTACTGGGGTCGACCGACGACACTGGTCCTGTGACACGCAATATTCAGCTGAGCAAGGAACGAGCCCGCGCCGTGCTCGTGGCCCTCGGAGGGGAGCAACTTGGTGAGGCCACGACCGTCATTGCGGGCCTCGTGCAATCTACCGACCAGCGGGGGTCCATAGGAGAAGCCCGCGACCGGCGGATCGTCACTCTACGGGCCACCCTCACGATCGCGAATCGAGGGAATGAGGCGGCTCGTCCATGATGCAGAAAAAAGTCTGCATGTTGGGCGGATTCGCGGTCGGAAAGACCAGCCTCGTGCGCCGATTTGTGAGTAACGTGTTTTCTGATCACTATCACACGACGATCGGCGTGACCGTGGAGAAGAAGAGTGTCACGGTCGACGACCGGGACGTGATGCTGGTGCTGTGGGATCTCTATGGAGAAGACGAGTTCCAACGAGTGCGCGACTCGTATCTTCGCGGTTCATCCGGCTACATCTTGGTCATGGATGGCACTAGAAGAGCGACCTTGGACGCGGCACTCGCGCTACAGCAGACCGCTCTACAAACAGTAGGAACGGTTCCGTTCATCTCGATCATCAATAAAGCGGATGTTCGATCTGAGTGGGAGATCGATGAGCGCACGATCGAACAGCTGCGCGAACGAGGTTGGACGGTCCTGTTTGGCAGTGCCAAGCTTGGGCAGGGAGTCGAAGAGTTATTTGTGACGCTGGCAACCCAGATCGTACATGCAGCTCCGATCCCCAGAGATCGCGTATGAACAGCCGGCCAGGCAACCTCGCATCGCACAACGAGTCTCTATTCAATGCGGTTCTCTCCACTCTCGACATGGTGGTGTTTGAGCGTGAGAAGGATTCGGCCGAGTTTCGGCTTCAAGGCCTCCCGCCTGACTGGTGGCGCGAGTGGGTCGGTCCGGCGAACGGTATGGTACTAGACCTGGGCCAATGCTCGCCGTTTCTGCGAGATTATCTTGTCGAGGCTCACCCAATCTGGGGAGGTCAGTCGGGCGTAACCGAGAAGTCGGGCCCATGGACGGAACCTGATCGGCAGGGTGGCACCATGACACTGGAGGCTACCGCGCTGTCGATTGGGTCCAAGAAGTTGTTGCTCATTGAGCGTCTGGGTTCCGGCTTCGAGGAGATGGGGGCCATTGTTCAGCGGGCTCGGGAACGCATGCTGGCCGAAGAACGTACCGTGAAGTCCTACCGTAAAACTGAGACGCACCTGATCAGCAAGCTTGAAGTCAGCGAGCGCACAAAGGACGATGCGCTGGCTCTGCTTCAGCACCTCGGGCTTGCTGCGCTTGTTCTCGATGAACGCGGGCACATCACGTTCGCCAGCGATCGCGGTCTTGAGATCCTAGGAATGACGGCAGAAGCTGTGATCGGCCGTGAATGGGAGCAAGCGCTTCCTCTCCCCAAGCACGATCGTGTATCGATTCGGGAGCTGATCGATACCGCTGCGGACCCACGGAAGACTTGCGTCGTGTGCATCGAAGGACCTCGCCCCCGTTGGGTTGAGATAGAAGTCCACGGAGATCCGCGCCACCCCGGTCGGCATATCGTCATCGTGCATGACCGCACCGAGCTCCATACACTCCGCCGGGCGCTCAACGAGCAGGCGTCGTTTCACGACCTGGTGGGGAAGAGTCCCGCCATGCTTCGCACGTACCAACTTGTGCGAGACGTGGCGCAGGTCGATAGCACCGTGTTGATCGAAGGGGAAACGGGAACCGGAAAAGAGCTGATCGCGCGCGCCATTCACTCTTGCAGCAGCCGAAAACATAAGCCATTTATCGCCGCCAACTGCGCGGGATTGACCGACTCGATCCTGACAAGTCAACTCTTCGGCCACAAGCGCGGCTCCTTTACCGGGGCGGTGCATGATCAGCAAGGATTGTTCGAAGCTGCAGAGGGTGGCACGCTGTTCCTCGACGAAATCGGGGATATCCCACAGCAAGTTCAAACGGCTCTCTTGCGGGTGTTGCAGGAGAAAGAGATCACCCGTCTGGGAGAGGCCAAGCCTCGCAAAGTCGATGTGCGTGTCGTGGCGGCCACCCACCATAACTTGAGTGAAGATGTCGTTCGTGGGTCCTTCCGAGCGGATCTGCTCTACCGAATTCGTATTGCCAGAGTCCAGCTGTCCCCTCTGCGAGAACGACGTGAGGATATCCCGCTTCTCGCCCAATCCTTTCTTGGGCAAATCTGCACCGCCACTGGAAAGACGATCGAGCGCCTGAATCCCGACACCCTTCGGCTTCTCATGAGCCACGCATGGCCCGGTAATGTGCGTGAACTAAAGAGTGCCATCGAATTTGCAGTGATCAGCTGCAAGGCAAAAGAGGTTCTTCCCATTGATCTCCCGCCGGAGATCATCAGTGCCCCCGTTGTACCCAGTTCTTCCGTGTGGATCCCGTTGCCGAACCGGGACGAGAAATCTCGATTCCTCGCGGCGCTTTCCGATGCCAAAGGCAATCGGACGGAGGCCGCCAGACGGCTGGGAGTCAGTAGGGCGACGTTCTATCGCCGCCTTGTCGAGCTTGACATCGATCCTCGCTAGGCAGAGCGCAAGGACAGCCTGTTTTCTTCCCAGCATTGCACTGGGAGATCTGGCCGATGACAACCGTGCTCACCCATTCCCCTCCACGCCCGTAGCGTACGCGCTTCTCACGATCCTGTGACTGTCTCATGCGGCAGGGCACCTGTCTCATGAGACACGCCGTTGTTTCATGCCGACACAACGGAGACGGCCTCGCCAATCCATCCATTCAATACAACCGATTGATTATGCGAAGGCCTTCACTCGTGTAGTGATGTGGCACGCGGTTTGTACTCATGTCATGCCGTCAAGAGAAAGTCGGCAGTATCCGTAGCAAGAGCGATTATCAATAGAAATGCGATCAGAGAGGTAAAGAACCATGACCACACCAGGGCTACTCGTCGAAGACTACAACGGACAGGATTACCTGTTAACCACGGAATCTCGCGCGGGAGTGAACACGCATCGATTGGCCGTGCTGCAACGCGTGAATGGGCAGTGGAAGCATCTGAATGGAATCCAGGAATCGGCTTGTCGCGAATTGCTGATCGGTGCATTCGTCGATTTCTTTGTGGACATCTGCAGGGTGTTGAACTCGTCTGGTTCTGATCGGATCGGTGTGACCGCTCCAACGTCAGGTCGATCTCGCACACGACGCATGTCCCCACTCAAGCCCCTGAGGGCTGTGTAACGAGGGCGTATCCCACGGTCTAACGCGGAGGAGAGCGGTCATGCGGTGTAAACGATGTGGTGGATTGATGATCGTGGAGCTGGGTGCAGATGAAGCCCTTGCAGAGCAAGTAGCAGGGCGAGGCGCGTTGCGCTGTGTGAATTGTGGGGCGATGGTGAATATGAGGATGCTGAGAAATCTTGCGGCTCAATATGACAAGGGGTTCGCATCTGCTGGGAAGATCGCTCCAAGGCGCCGTCACACTGAACGCCACCTTATCATGGGAGAGGATGTATGAGAAAAGCGAGAAGGGTTAGGGGTGGATCGTGCTCGATGACATCCCGATGGCGCAATGGTATTGGCGGATATCATCCGTGTGTGTATATGAAACGGTCCATCTGTCGATTTCGATGGGCGACATGTTTCCTCTGGGTTAAGCACAGCTGAGTTCTGGCACTTTCACGAAACAGGGATGACCCGATGAACAGAGTAACTGGAATACGAGCACCGATTCGTGTCTTGCTGATAGATGATTCTATTCTGACTCTGCATGGGCTCAAGACTTTCCTTTCCACAGCTCCCCATATCGAAATCCTGGGCATTGCTCGTACTCCCTCCGAAGCCTTTGACGCGATACAGGCTCACCAGCCGAATGTCGTGATGTTAGAGGCTCGCGTGGGGCAAGCGAGTGGAATCGACGTGTGTAGAGCCATCCGTGAGTCACATCCAACCATCGGTGTTCTCTTTTTTACGGCGCATGACGATAAGGAGCTTCTGCGAGCAGCAATCATGGCCGATGCGCACGGCTACCTGCTGAAGGGCGCAGCGGCTGAGGCGGTTGCGAGGAGTATCGAGATCGTTGCGAGTGGGAGAGCGATCATGGATCAGCAATTGACTCAGCAGGTCATCACGTGGGTTCGGGATGGAGCGTTGCCTGGACAAGAGCGGATCCCCTATAGCTGTTCGAAAGACGATCAACAACTACTCGCTCTGGTGGCTCTCGGGAAGACCAACAAGGAGATTGCACAAGAATTGAATCTTGTGCCGCGTGGGGTAGCCACTCGTTTACAAAAACTCTACAAGCGTTTGAAGATCTCTAGGCGATCCGAGGCGGCACGTTACTATGTGCAATTAGAAAAGGATCCGCATGGACGTGAAGGCGTTTCTCACCAGAACTAGCCACGTATCAGGCCTGTATGGAGACGATCTGGTGATCGTGAAGCCGGACTGTCTCAGCCACGAATCGCTACTCCATGGCCGTCATCGCTTAGAGTCGCGAGACCAGTATGGAGCGACGCCCTGGCGTTCTCCGCTGTCTGGACATTGAAGGGCTCTAGGCCGCGTCTCGCACAAACAGACAACAGCCTCTTGCGGTGTCACGGCAATCTAGGTATATACCCAATGGCAACTTACCCTAACGGAACGACTTAGCCACACGAAGGAGGATAAATGAAGCCACTCATGTTACTGGTCGCAGTCTTAGCTCTGGGCGCGATGGCGACGCCGAGTCTTGCTGATGATGGGGCGCTCGCGACTACGCCGGCACCGATCCTTGATGTCGTGACCTTGAAAGACGGCAGCATCATCTATGGTGAAGTGATCGAGATGTCGGGCGGGTTACTACAGATCAAGAACTCTCTGGCANNGCACCCGGTACCCTTTCATTTAAAGGAGGGGACCGTGCTTGTTGGTACGGCCGAAGAGGGAGAGCCGGGAACGATGAAGGTAAAGGCTGGGCCAAACGGAAACACGATGACGGTTCCGATCAATGCCGTGACACAGGTGAACCCGGTCATTCAGTCGCCGGTCATCTACTCCGGGAGCCTCAACGCGGGCTACTCGCAATCCGTGGGAAACAGCCATCTCCGGAACGTGAGTGTTCTAGGAGATCTTGTGGCACGCAGTGAGCAGCTCCGGCTGACCCTCTTGGGTCGCTACGTCAATGCAGACAACAACGGCAGCTTACAGGTCAGGAATGCCCGCGGCACGATCAAGCTGGACTTCTTTATCACCAAACGGTTTTTCTGGTATGCGTCGGCCTATGTCGAAAACGATTTTCTCCAAAACCTCAAGCTAAGAACAGCGATCTCTAGTGGACCGGGGTACCAATTCCTTGAGCGTGGAGATCTGAAGGGTATTTTTAAGGATATGACCTTCTACGCCGAAGCCGGTCCGACATATTTCAATGAGGACTACCGGGATAATAGCATTACTGCTGATCGGGGGAGCTTTCGCGCGCGCGTGGCCATGAAATGGGATTGGCCGCTGCTCGATGGCCGTGTCACGCTGTACCATTACAACGAAATATTTCCATCGGTCCAGAACGCGTCGGATTTCTTCTTCACGATGGATAACGGGGTTCGCATGAAGATTTTGNNCACCCGGTATAACAATCGGCCGCCTGCCGGCACGGGCGATACCGATAACTTATACTTGCTCACGCTGGGGTATGTATTCGACACCACCCGCACACGATAGGCTGTGTGCAGTCTCGCACGGAGCTGCGTTCTTATAAGGAGGAAACTATGCTGAAAGAGTTCAAAGAGTTCGCCATGAAGGGCAATGTCCTGGATATGGCGATCGGCGTCATCATCGGTGGCGCGTTCGGAAAAATCGTGTCGTCCATGGTCAGCGACGTGCTGATGCCGCCCATTGGGTTACTGATGGGCAAGGTAGATTTTTCAAGCCTCTTCATTGATTTGTCCAGAACATCCCCTGCGTCTCTAGCCGCCGCCAAAGCTGCTGGGGCCCCGACGATTAATTATGGGGTTTTTCTGCAGAGCATGTTCGACTTCATCATCGTCGCCTTTGTCATCTTCATGTTAGTCAAACAGGTGAATCGGTTTAAGAAAGAGGCGCCTGCAGCCCCACCGCCGCCTCCCCCGGCGCCGAGCAATGAGGAGAAACTGTTGACGGAAATCCGCGATCTCCTCAAGCACCGCCAATGAACATCAACGGTATAACCAGCAATACGGCGTGGGGAAGCAGTGATCCCATTCCTGCTGCTATATGAATACGAAGGAGGTCCGCATGCGATTAGCTACAGGTGTCCTACTGATGACAGGGCTTGTCGCCCTGGTAGGGTGTTCTTCTCTGAAGCATTCTGACAGCTATATTAAGCAACCCACTGTGTGTGTTGATAAGAAATGGTATGGCTACCACCAGGGCACTGGGTGCCCCTCTACTACAAAAGTTGTGGCACCCGATGCCTCGCAAGAAATGGCTGCCCGTCTTGCAGGGCTGGAACGAGATCGATCACGATTAGCCGAGGAACTGGAAGCAGCACGGAGACAAAATGGAGCCCTCAGCAGCCGTGTCAGTGAATTAGAACGACAACTCGCCGACCGTGATCGGGAAATTGCCGCACTTCGTTCTGGAGCCGGTGACAATGCGGCCTTCGCAGGTCAGCTTTCGGCTGCACAGAGTGAGAAAGATCGGCTTGCAGCGGAACTGGCTGCGGCGAGGTTACACAACGAGGATCATGACCGGCTGGCGGCGGAGTCGGAGTCACAGTTAGCAGCGTTGAGGCAACGCAACTCCGATCTTGAGTCCCAATTAGCCGATCGAGACAAGGAGCTCTCCGGTCTTCGTGGCGACCTCTCCACAGAAATGGCGAAATTGAAGCAGGCGGAGCGCGGATTGATCAGGGCACTCAAGCCGCAAATCGATGAAAAAAATATCACCGTTGATCTCAATAACGAGCGATTGCTCATCAACCTGGCTTCCGGTTACCTCTTCGGGTCGGGCGAAGACCAGCTCAAGCCTGCTGGAGCCGATGCGCTCAAGCAGGTCGGTTCTATCCTCAAGGATTTCCCGGAGTATAAAGTTCATGTTGAAGGCCATACCGACAATCGGCCGATTCTCGGCGCACTGAAAAAGAAGTTCCCGTCCAACAAGGAATTGTCCGAAGCACGAGCAACGAACGCCGCACAAGCTCTGGCAGACGGGGGGCTCCCTGGTGCCCATTCAATAGGAGTCGCTGATACGAAGCCGGTGATGCCGAATGCCACCACCGAGGGCCGGGCGAAGAACCGCCGGGTAGAAATCAGCGTGACCAAGTAGTAGGTCAATGTCTCAGAGGAGCGGCACAGATATCGCCGCTCCTCCCATACTCACCTGCGATTCGCCTGAAAGGAGATTCACGATGAAACCGAGAACGGCCCTCGTCAGTACAGTTTACGCGGCTTTCCTCATCGGTCTTACCACGGCGGCATGGGCTGTCGACATGGGTGCTATGAAGCAGAAGGTTGAGACCGTGAAAGGTCAAGCGGAGAACGTGAAAAAAGAGGGTGGTGAGACCGCACAAAGTGCCAAGGATCTGAAGGCGCAAGATGCGATGAAAAACGCTGGAGAAGCGAAGGACGAGGGGAAAAAACTCAAGGACGCCGTCACAGGCAAGTAGCGTGTGAACAATGTTCCTTCACGGTTAGGCTGGCGCGCCATGGACGCGCCAGCCATTCCAGCCTGGCAGCCCCCATACTCTCCTGTGAAAGAGGTCTTCGCGTAATCCAAAAATGCTTCCACGATTTCCGTTCTTTGCATGGAGACAGGATGGTGCTTTCAAGATCCGCACTGGGGATTTCTCGACCTTCTTAAGACAAAACCCGGTCGCAGACACCAACTAATTGACGAGAGTAGTTTCCACAAGCAGCTATCTGAATCGCTACTGTATCATTACGGAAAGAGCAGATGGCTTGAGCCACTCTCCTCACGTAGAAAGTGAACGATGCCCGGGGTGACGAACACGGCATGCGCGCATGTCTTGCTCGTCATGACTACGCAATTTTTCACACCTGCACCTTGAGTGTTTAGCAAAGTGTGATGTTGACACATTTGCTTGAGCGGCATAAGGTTCGTCCACCTGACGGAACCCATGGCCAATATCAGCATCCACGGACGCGTCATCGATGAGCGGGGGTCTGGCATCGCCGGCTTGACCGTTCGCGCGCTCGACTTCGATCCATTTTTCAGCGAAGACGATGTGCTGGGAATCGGCAAGACAGAAGGCGACGGCACCTTTCTCATTTCCTACTCGCCGGATGCCTACCGCACCTGGAAAGTCGATCGGAATCCCGACCTCGTCGCCCAAATATTCGGCCCCATCCAGGTAGACCCGTCACGCTTCGGCACGCGCCTCCTGCACGAAACCCCGGAAGCCAAAGATGTCACCGACTCAAACCACGAGGTCGGCACCATCACCATCCATCGCAACAACATCGAGGGCTGGCTCGTCACCCATACAACGTTAAACCCCGCAGTCGGAGAGCCCGTTGCGCTTTTTCACCACAACCGCATCACGCACCTGATCGACGGAGCCAAGATGTTCCCCGCAGTGACCGATGCCGCTGAGAGCGCCACCGAATCCATCAACCTGATGACGCTGTTTTTCGACGTCGATAACGGCTTCCTCACCAAGTTCAAGAGTAGCTTCGACTCGTTGAATCCTCCCTCCACCGGTTGCAAACAGGGAGCAGAAACTTCGCTGGAAGAGGTGCTCAAGAACAAGGGTGGAAAACCGGTTAATGTGCTGGTGACGAACCTGCCGCTCTCCGCGGAAGACACCGTGACCGAGGTGGCGGAGTTTTTTGCCCAGACGGCGGGCGTGCACACCAATGCGTTCAACAAGGGCTTCGCCCTGCTGCATGCCAAGGCCATTGTGGTGGATGGGGACCACGCCATCCTCATGGGATCGCCGCTGAAACAGTACTACTTCAACGATACCAACCATGCCATCCGCGACGCGCGCCACAAGGGCTCGCTCATGCACGACGTCAACACTGATCTCAAGGGCCCGGCGGTGTCTCACATCGAAAAGACGTTTGCGAGCATCTGGAATGCCACCGGCAAACCGATGCTCATCCCTCCGCAGAAGACCTTTCCCGAACTGGCAGCCACGCCAGACGGCGACGTGGCCTCGGTGCAGGTCCTGCGCACGCTACCAGGAGGCTCGATCAAGCGTGTCAACCCGAGCGATGAAGACCTGCCTTACGGCGAAACCGGCATCCTCGAAGCCTATGAGCGCGCCATCGCCAATGCTCAGCGGTACATCTACATCGAGAACCAGTACTTCACCTCTCCCGAGATCGTCGATGCGCTCATCGCGAGGATGAAAGATACGACCAAACCCCGGTTGCAGATCATTCTGGTCCTGAACCTGCGCCCTGACCTGCCCGGCTATCCGGATCGTCAGATCGACAACGTCAACCAACTCCGCAGCGCCGCCAAAGCAGGTGGACATCATCTGGGTGCCTATACACTCTGGAGCCGGTCGGAGAAAGCAGGCAGCGGCGACGCGGGCAATCCTCGGCGCTACGACGTGATGCCGGTGTATGTCCACAGCAAGGTCGCCATCATCGATGACGTGTGGGCCACGTCCGGCAGCGCGAACCTCGACGGCACCTCGATGAACTACCACGAGATCGGCCTGATCATCACCGGCTCCATCCTCGACCGTGCGATCGAAAAGGCGAAGCTCACCAACGATCCGGGAAAATTTCTCTGGGAACTATTCTGGTATCTCTTTTTCTTCGTCTTCAAGCAGATCCTGTTCGACCTCAAGACGCTGCTCGTCCTGCTCTTCGTCGCCTACAAACTGATCTTCGACTTCAAGGAGACTCTGGAGACCATCCGCGAAACGTTGGGCGACGTAGCCGACATTCCCCAACTCATTGCCGACGTCTTCACACGCACCGCCCGACACGCCCTCCCCAGCCGTTCGCGTCAGCCGTCGCGCAGCGTGGAACTGAACCTGGTGATATACAGCGGGATTGCCGGCCTGCCGGAGAACGGCGTGGTCAAAGCCTTGCGCCACGAGCTGTGGCAGGAACACCTGGGGCTGGCCTCGCTGCCGGATCAGCTCAAAACCATGCCGGCCGATCCGGCATCCTTGACGTGGGTCGCCGAATGGGAACACGCCGCCACAGACCATGTGGATGCCATCAAGAATGACCTGGCGCCGCCGGCCGACCATGCGCCGCACCTGTTGCCTTGGAAGCCGGAGACCGACCCGAAGGACTATCTGGCCGCGCTCAAGATCCGCACGTCCACCCTGCGCAACAAGGCGCAGAAGTTCGATTTCAAAACCTGTAAGGTCGACGACAAGAAGGATCTGCTCCCGTGGCCGATCATCTAGTCCAGAACGCCACCGCCGGGATCGGGTGGCTGCTGTCGCACCTCGACATCGTCCAGGGCGATGTCGAGGAGGCGCGCGCGTTTCTGAAACTGCTGGGCTGGGACCTGCCGCCAGGCCTCGACGACATCGGCTTAGCCGCACTCAACCTCAGCGATTTCCTGACGAAGCTCAACGCAGTCATCGGCGCGTCCGACGCCGAATGGAACGACGACTTGGCCATGGCGGGCCGCATCGCCGACCTCGCCCTCGCGATCGAAGCACTCACGCGGCAGATTCACGACTTGGCGCAGACCCTGCCCACCAGACTGGCGTCTTTCGGCGACTACGTAGATCGCACGCAGATCCATAAGGAACTCCCGAGACGGCTGTTCGATTTTCTCGCCGCGAACTTCCTGGCGCAGGCCTCGCCGATCACCTACGCCGCCCTGCACCTGCTGAACATCATCGATTATCCCTACTACGCCGCCGACCCGACGATTTTTCAGGTCGAACACGTCCGCGCCACGATCAACTATCACCTCTTCAAGGTGGCGGTGACGAGCCCTGATCAGCTCTTTACCGAGGCCTACGGCTGGCACACGCCCGACTTCCAATCGATGACCTTCCTCACGAGGCTGAGCCAGCTGCTGCAAACGCTGGGGCTACGGAGTCGTATCCAACCCCTGAGTCCGCAAGCGCAGGAGGCCTGGCTGGGACGAGCCGAAACAAGTTCCAACCAACCGCCGCAACTCATCACCTTCCTGCACGAGGAACGCGGCTCCGCATTCGGGGTGCGGTTGGGCCTCTCGCTCTTCGGCGCCGCTCCCACGTCGGCTGGCGCGAGTGATGCCGGACTCGGCCTCGCCCCCATTATTCAAGGCCGCGCGGAGGGAACGGTCCCCTTTCCCCGCTTGGAAGACACCCGCATCGAATGGTCCGGCAACGTGGATGTGTTGAAGCGATTGGCCGTCATCCTCCGTCCTGAACAGGATCTCACCCTGCGCAAGGGAGCCGGGCTCGCCGATGCTCTCAACGGCCGCTTCGCGCTGGGCCTGCGGCATGGCCAACCGACCGGCGAACTCAAGCCGTTGGTCCGCCTACCCGGCGGCTCGGCCCTGCGTTATCAGCAGTTTTCCGTCGCAGGCGGCCTCGATGCCTCCTCGGCCACCCGCATGGAGACGTTTGTAGAGATTGCGCTGCTGGGGCTCCAATTCGACCTGTCGCTCGCAAATGCAGACAACTTCATTCAAGGCACGGTCGGGCGCGAGTCTGTCCAGGCCCCGTTCGATCTCACGTTACGGTGGAGCAGCAGAGAGGGACTGTCATTCTCCGGCAGCGGGGGGCTGCACGTGTCGCTGCCGTTGCAGCAGGCCGTCGGCCCCGTGAAGTTGGATGCGGCACACATCGGCATCGACGTGGGCGAAGCGGGCATCGACACGGAAACCAGTGTCAACGCCCGCTTGGTGCTCGGCCCAGTCACGGCGACCGTCGAACGGATCGGTGTTACCGTCGATCTGTCTTTCCAGGAAGGGAACCTCGGTCCATTCGATCTTTCCCTCGGTTTCAAACCTCCGACGGGCCTGGGCCTGGCGCTTGCGACGGCGGGGGTGACCGGG
>CXWL01112257.1_pt1 | contig 14078 bp, 13 predicted proteins | sample 590931 | NCBI WGS metagenome assembly CXWL01 (sample SAMEA3498368, study PRJEB10139) | groundwater metagenome | biome: water well; material: biofilm material | place: Germany | collected 2015-04-27 | reverse complement strand
GCGCGCGTGACCAAGTACGAGCACCGCATGCGCATCAAATGGTCGCTCGAGCAGGACAAGATGGCGGTGTTGACGATCCTGATGCTGCGCGGCCTGCAGACCGCCGGCGAGATCCGTACCCGCAGCGGCCGGTTGCACGAATTCAAGTCGGTGGCCGATGTCGAGGCGTGCCTGCAATTTTTGATCGACAAATACCCGCCGCTGGTGGCGCGCTTGGCGCTGGCGCCCGGCACCAAGGAGCCGCGTTACGGCCACTTGCTCAGCGGCGATGCGGCGCTGGCGCAGCAAGAGTCGGCCTTCGGTTCGGTTTCCGCGCCGGCGCAAGGGAGCAGGGTGGCGCAGCTCGAGCAGGAAGTGGCCGCGCTGCGCGGCGAAGTCGATGACCTCAAGGCCCAATTCGACAGCTTCAAAAAGCAGTTCGAATAAAAAAGTCCCCTTATCAAGGGCAAAGACAATCTCTTTATTTGTTAACCGAAAAGCCGTCGTCCTCGCGAAGGCGGGGATCCAATTTTACATGCATGAATTGGATCCGCGCTTTCGAGGCTGTCGCAAAAGGTCTAAATCGAAACAAGGGAGCACTGTAAGTGCTTGAATTGTAAGGGTGAAGCTAGCCCTCTCATTCGATTTTTCACCCTTTTGCGACAGCCTCTTTCGCGAGGACGACGGATTGCGGTGTTCTAGGCGTTACCTTACTTTGCGAGCGCTGGATATTGCAAGGTCATCACATCAGCCCTCGTCGCGCCAGCGGCGCAGCCGCATCGCCGCGAAGATCATCGCGCCGCCGACCACCACGCCGATCCACACGCCTGGCTGCAACAACGTCATCCACGATTGCGTGAACACGCCACCCGCATCCACCGTATGCTGGCCCTTGCTGACCAACGATTCCGGCGACACCTGGCCGAACGGCAGCCAGATCCCGGGAACCAGTCCTGCCAGGCCGCGCAACACAACGTTGTGGACGAACCAGTTGACATTGAATCCGCCGTTCATGTACTCGGCCGTGATGTAGTTCGCCCACTTGGCCAGCGCCACCACCAGTACCGGTACGCCCACCGCCCACAGGAATACTTTCGAACGTGCCCAGGCCGACACCAGCAGCAGCCAGCCCACCGTCGGGATCGCCCACAGCATGTAGACCGGCAGCAAGCCGATCAGCCGAATCGGCGCGAGGTAGAATTCCGGGTTGCTCAGCAGCAGACCGAACAGGTTCAGGCCGCTGAACGCTACCGCGGCCAGGCCGATAAACAGCATGAGCATCGAGGCGGCGGTGCCGACCGCGATGGTGATCACGGGCGCCACGCACAGCGCGGTCAGCACTTTCGACAGCACCGTCATCTGGTCGGACACCGGCAGCGATTTCCAGAACAGGATACTGCGGTCGCGGCGGTCGTCATACAGCGCGGCCAGGCAGTAGAAGAACACCACCACCGGCAGCACGCCGAACAGGGGCGCCGCCGCCGCCAGGTAAGTGTTCGCAACGACGTTCGCGATTTCCGCACGAGCCGACAGCGGCAAGGCGTTCAGCAACTGGACCTTGCTCATTTCATGGCCATTGACGACCGTGACGCCACCGATGCCGTGGGTGGCCAGCCCGTACGCCAGCGTGCCGCCCACGAACGTCAGCATCACCAGCGCTACAACTACAGGCGCCCAGAAAAATGAACCCTTGTTCTCCCAGAACTCACGGCGGAGCAGCCATTTCATCGTGTTCATGCGTAGCTTCCTTTCATGGTTGCGACGAACAGGTCGGCAACGCTGATGTTGCGGGTCTCGCCCAGGGCCGAGAGCTGGGTGCGCGGCACGCCGTCGAACAGCATCACCGACTTGCCGAACACGGTGCGGCGGTCGATCGGCTGCAGCGCGTTGGCGGCGTTGACCTTGTCGTGCGGGACCATCACCTCGGTGTAGCGCTCGCCGACTTCGTCCATCGATGCGGCCAACACGATCTTGCCTTCGCGGATGAACATCAGGTCGGTCAGGATGTGCTCGACTTCTTCCACCTGGTGGGTGGTGATGATGATCGTCTTGTTTTCATCGAAGTAGTCTTCCAGCAGGTTCTGGTAGAACTGCTTGCGGTAGAGGATGTCGAGGCCGAGCGTCGGTTCGTCGAGCACCAGCAGCTTGGCGTCGATCGCCATCACCAGCGCCAAGTGCAGCTGCACCACCATGCCCTTGGACATCGACTTGACCTTCATCGACGGCTTCAGCTTGGTGATCGCCAGGTAGCGCTCGGCCTTCTCGCGGTCGAACTTCGGATGCACACCGGCGACGAAATCGATCGCCTCGCTGACCCGCAGCCAGCGCGGCAGGATCGCCACGTCGGCGATGAAGCACACGTCCCGCATCAGCGCGTCGCGCTGGGTGCGCGGGTCGAGCCCGAGCACGGTCAGCTCGCCGTCGAACGGCACCAGGCCGAGCGCCGCCTTCAGGGTCGTGGTCTTGCCCGAGCCGTTCGGCCCGATCAGGCCGACGATGCGGCCGGCGGGAATCTCGAAGCTGATGTTGTCGACCGCGGCCTGCTTGCCGTAGCGTTTGGTCAGGCCCTTGGCGGAAATCACGGCATTCATGCCGCAGCTCCCGGGGTGGCGGCGCGCAGCAGCTGCTCGATATCGAGGCCGAGGCGGCGGATGCGCTCGACCATGGCCGGCCATTCTTCGCGCACGAAGCGCTCACGTTCGCTTGTCAACAGTTTTTCGCTGGCGCCTTCGGTTACGTACATGCCGATTCCCCTTCTTTTTTCTACGAGATTGTCGTCAACCAATTCCTGGTAAGCCTTGGAAACCGTGATCGGGTTGAGCTGGTATTCAGCGGCGACCTGGCGCACCGAGGGCAGGGCATCGCCGGCCTTGAGTACGCCGTCGAGCATCATGCCGACGACCCGGTCCTTGAGCTGCCGATAGATGGGCGTGTTGTCGTTCCAGCCGATTGTCATGTTCGACTCTCCTGGGCTAAGGGTGCGGCGCGGTGATGCATATTGCCTCCCTGTTGGTGGTGTGATGAAGTGGTGATGTAGTGAACTATATCACATGAAAATAATTAGTCAAGCAATGCGTAGCAGGCCAGCAACGCGCCTGTCCAGGCAGTGCATGCATCGACGGCGACAGTCGCCAGTGGCCCGGCTGCGCGGCATTGTCGTTTTAAATGCTCATAATGGCGGTGATACGGAAAGGCGTGTCTTGGCGTGAATTGCGATGCTACACTCGGTGAAAAGAGAAACAGCTGGGTCACGATAATCCAGCTCCAAGGGCGCGAGACAGAGATGGAAAATGACGACATGGCCGACGCCAGCGGCGTGACTTCGGTAGTGCAGACCATCTGCACCGATGTCGACGAACACGCAACCAAACTAAGCCGCTGGGACCAGAAGTACGAGCAGCTCACGCCCGGCGCGTTTTCCGGCAGCGTGCACGAAGCCTGGTTCGGCAACCTGCAATTGTTGCGTGAACGCACCAACCAGTCGGTACACCAGGGCGGGCGCGCCTGGACTGGCTCGAATACCTTCGGCGTGCCGCTGGCGATGGAGGGCGAAGCCTATTTCCGCAGCAGCAAGCTGCGCCCGACCGATGCCCTGGTGCTGGCCGGCGGGGACGAACTCGACCTGCGCACCCCGCGCACCTTCGACATCGTCGCCGTGACCGTGAACGGCACCGCCTTGGCCGAGTATGCGGAAAAGGTCGAACACTGCAGCATTCCGGCCGGCGGCCAGGTCGTCACCCAAGCCCTGGTTTCCGATCCGGGCCGCATTGCCGGCTTCGGCCAGTTCCTGCTCACCACCCTGGGCAGCATCATCGCCACGCCCGACCTGCTGCGCTACCCGCAACTCCAGAAGGCGTTGGAAGAGGCGATCCTGGGCAGCGCTCTAGCCCTAATCGGCAACGAGGACTACTTGCAACGTCCCGTGCCGGCCTCGGTCAGCCGCTACGAGGTGGTGCGGCGGGCCAAGGATTACGTGCGCAGCCACGTCGACGAGTCGCTCACGGTAGCCGACCTGTGCCGCGAACTGAAGGTCTCGCGGCGCACCTTGCAATACAGCTTCCAGGATGTGCTCGACCTGAACCCGGTGGCCTACATCCGCGCGGTGCGCCTGAATGGCGTACGGCGCGAACTGAAGGCGTCGGCGCCCCAAACGGCGAACGTGCAGGACATCGCGGCGCGCTGGGGCTTCTGGCACCTGAGCCATTTTTCCACCGACTACCGGCACATGTTCGGCGAGCTTCCTTCGGCTACTTTGCGCCTGAAAAACGGGCCATCCCAGGCCTGACGGACAGGCTGGCGCGCCTGCGCCGGCTGTCTCTGCTTGAAAATTTATTTTTCCGCCTTGCCGATCTTGGCTAACGGCGTAGCGATTACCTCCCCTACAGTGGATTGCAAGAACCCGGCGCGAGCGTGTGCAGCGCCGGCGTCCTTCTTTCCACTCGAGGCGCATTCAGGAGGTAGTACCGTGTACAAAAACATCCTCGTCCCATGCATGGCCGCGGCGCTGCTGCTGCCTGCCGCAGCGGGCGCCCAGGCAGTTGCAGAATTTGTCCCGGAGCAGATTGCGGTGGCCAGTCTGGCGCCCGCCGATCCCTACCGGCTGTATGTCTCCGACATCGCGATCCCCCACGTGGCCGACGGCAAATTGCGCATCATCGACGGCGCCAGCGCAAAAATCGTCGGCACCGTGGCGACCGGCATGTTCGGCATCTCGACCCTGTCGCCCGACCGCAAGGAACTGTACGTCGCCACCACCTACTACACCCGCCTGAACCGCGGCGAGCGGGTCGACCAGGTCGATGTCTACGACGCGGCCACGCTGGCGCTCAAGCACGAGATCGCGATTCCGCCCAAGCACGCGCAAATGCTCAATTACCGCGGCGGCATCCGCACCTCGAGCGATGGCCGCCTGCTGTTCCTGCAGAACGCCACGCCGGCCACCTCGGTCAGCGTGATCGATACGGTCAGCCGCAAATTCCTCGCCGAGATTGCTACGCCCGGCTGCTGGATCGTGCTGCCGGCGCAGTCGGTGCCGAACCGTTTTTCCACCTTGTGCGGCGACGGCAGCCTGCTGACCATCACCCTCGACGAGTCGGGCAAGGCGCTCACCCAGCTGCGCAGCAAGCCCCTGTTCGACCCCGCCACCGATCCGCTGTTCGTGCATGCCGAGAACATCGGCGACCGCTATTTCTTCGTCTCGTTCAAGGGCGTGATCCACGTCGCCAACCTGGGCGGGGCCGTAGCCGTGATCGAACCGTCCTGGCCGCTGATGGGCGCGGCCGACCTGCGCCAGGGCTGGCGTCCGGGCGGCTACCAGCCTTTCGGCCTGCATGAGCGAAGCGGCCGCCTGTATGTCGGCGTGCATCCGAAAGGCAAGGAAGGCAGCCACAAGAACCCGGCCGCCGAAATCTGGGTGATCGACATGGCCAGCAAGCAGCGCATCGCGCGCCTGCCAGGCAACGGCGCGGTCGCCCTGACCGCCAGCCGCGGCGCGGCGCCGAAACTGTTCGCCATCAACGGCAACGACATGTCGCTGGCGGTATTCGACCACGCCGACGGCCGGCCGGTGGTCAAGCGCCGCATGCGCCAGGTGGGCGAATCGGCCACCCTGGTGGAGGCCCAATGAGCGCCATCGATCCGGTGCTGGTCCAGGCCCTGGCCCTGGCGCTGAGCGCCGTCCTGCTGAGCGGCGCGCTGCACAAGCTGCGTGACCTGGCGCTGTTTCGCGCCATGCTGGAAAACTACCGGCTGCTGCCGCCCGCGCTCGAAGGCGGCGCCGCCGTGCTGCTGCCCGCGTGTGAGGCGCTGGCCGGCGCCGCCTTGCTGTTCGAATCGAGCCGCGCTTTCGGCGCCGCGCTGGGCGCGCTGCTGCTGCTGGTGGTGACGGCGGCGGTCGCCATCAACCTGCTGCGCGGACGCCGCAACATCGACTGCGGCTGTGGCGCCAGCGACAGCGGCCAGACCCTGAGCTGGTCGCTGGTGCTGCGCAACGCGATGCTGGGCGCCGCCTTGTGGGGCGCCAGCCTGGACGCCGCCACGCGCCAGCTCGGCTGGACCGATTTCCTGAGCATCGTCGGCGCCGCCGGCGCGCTGTTCGCCCTGTACATCGCAGCCAACCAGCTGCTGACCAACCACCCCCTGTTAATGAGCTTGAGGAGATAGACCATGGAAGCCCTGATTATTTCAAACATCATCCTGTGGGTCGTGCTGCTGGCCGTGCTGCTCGGTTTCATTGCGCTGGCGCGCCAGATCGGCGTGCTGTACGAACGGGTGGCGCCGATGGGCGCACTGATGCTCGACAGCGGTCCCAAGGTCGGTGAAACCGCCCCGCTATTCAGCCTGGAAAGCCTGACCGGCGGCCTGATCACGCTGGGCGGCGCGCACGCCAAGAGCACCTTGCTGTTCTTCGTGTCGCCGACCTGCCCCGTTTGCAAGAAGCTGCTGCCAATTATCAAGTCGATCGACGCCAATGAGCGCTCATGGCTGCGCATCGTGCTGGCCAGCGACGGCGAGCGCGCCGAGCACGCCGCCTTCTGTGCGCGCGCCGCGCTGCAGGCTTTCCCGTACGTGCTGTCGGCCGAACTCGGCATGGCCTTCCATATCGCCAAGCTGCCATACGCAGTCTTGCTCGATGAGCGCGGCAGCATCCGCGCCAAGGGACTGGTCAATTCGCGCGAACAGCTCGAAAGCCTGTTCACGGCCCATGAACTGGGCGTGCCGTCGGTACAAGCCTTTCTCGACCAGCCGGCCTGAGCCGCGGTCCGCACCAATACAGGAGAACATGATGGGACGATTCGACGATTTTTTTGAGAAGCGCGCGCGCCAGGTGGCGCAGCGCACTTCGCGCCGCAGCAGCCTGGCCGGGATCGCCAAGCTGCTGGTTGGCAGCGCCTTTGTGCTGCCGGTACTGCCGTTCGACCGGATCGCGCGCGCCGCCGGCGCAGCCGACAAGGCCGCCGCCAGCCACGCCCACAAGCATGACGACCAGGCCTGCGAATACTGGCGCTACTGCGCGCTGGATGGCTTCCTGTGCACCTGCTGCGGCGGCAGCGTATCGAAGTGCCCGCCGGGCACCGAAGTGTCCAAGGTGTCGTGGATCGGCACCTGCCACAACCCGCTCGACGGCAAGGATTACCTGATCAGCTATAACGATTGCTGCGGCGTGACCACCTGCGGCCGTTGCCAGTGCAATTTCAACGAGGGCGAGCGGCCGGCCTATCAGATGGGTGTGCACAACGACATCAACTGGTGCATGGCCAATACCAGCACCATGTACCACTGCACCGTGGCCGCCGCGGTCGGCATCGCCGAGGGCCGGTCATGAGATCCGGCCTGCTTGCCTGCGTTCTGCTGCTGGGCGCGCCCGTGGCGCTGGCGGCCGAGGGCGCCGCCGTCTTCACGGCGCACTGCGCGGCCTGCCACCAGGCCAATGCCGGCGGCACGCCGGGGCTGGCGCCGGCGCTGGCCGGCACCTTGGGTGCGCGCGCGGCCAAGCCGGCAGGGCGTGAGTACCTGATGCAGGTGCTGCTGTCCGGCTTGAATGGCCCGATCAGCTCGCAAGGCCAGCAGTTCAATGGCTTCATGCCTGCGTTCGCCCAGTTGTCGGACGCCGAATTGGCCGCCGTGCTCAACTACGTGCTGGGAGAATTCAACCGCGACACGCTGGCGCCCGGCTTCCAGCCCCTGTCCGAGGCCGAACTGGCTGCCGCAAGGCGCGACAAGCGCGCCACCGGCGTCGTGCGCAGCCTGCGCGCCAGGAGCGAGCCATGAAACGCTTCCTATTGCTGATGCTGGCGTTGCTGGCGGCCGGGCCGGGCAGGGCGGCCGGCCAGGGGCAGCAAAACTACATCCTGCGCTGCGCCGGCTGCCACCAGGTCGACGGTTCCGGCGCACCGCACAGCGGGGTGCCCGGCATCAAAGGGACGCTCGGCTACTTTCCGCGCCTGGAGGCCGGCCGTGCCTACCTGGTGCAGGTGCCGGGCACCGCCAACTCGGCGCTCGACGATGCCCAGGTGGCGGAATTGCTGAACTGGATGCTGAACCACTTCAGCGCCAAGGAATTGCCGCCCGATTTCCTTCCCTATACCAGCGCCGAAGTCACCCGCCTGCGCGCCGTCCGGCCCAGCAACGTGACCGCCGAGCGCGCGCGCCTGCTCAAGCTGTTGGTCGAGCAAGGCTACCCCCCGGAACCACATCAGTAAGACAACGCAGAGGAGACGATGATGAAACAGAAACAGAAGATCGCCATGGCGCTCGCATTCGCTTGCGCCAGCGGCAGCGTGCTGGCGGTCAGCGAGCAGGAGGCGGCGCGCCTGGGCAAGGACCTGACCAGGGTCGGCGCCGAGCAGGCCGGCAACAAGGATGGCTCGATCCCCGCATTTAGCGGCGGCGACCTGAAAGCGCCGGCCGGCTGGAAGCCCGGCCAGCCCAGGCCTGATCCGTACGCCAGCGAGAAACCGCTGTTCGCCATCGATGCCGCCAACGTCGACAAATACAAGGAGCGGTTGTCCGAGGGCCAGGTGGCGCTGATCAAGGGCCTCAAGGGCTACAAGATGAACGTCTATCCGAGCCACCGGTCGTGCGGCTATCCGGACGGGGTGTACGAGCGCACGCGCAGCAATGCGACCGGCGCCAGGATGGCGGCGGACGGCTCCGAGATCGCCGCCGCAGTCCCGGCCGGCGTGCCTTTCCCGATTCCCAAAAGTGGGGCGGAAGCGATGTGGAACCACAAGCTGCACTGGACCGGGGCGGGCCGCGTCGAACGTTATGCCACCATCTTCTCCCAACCCAACGGCGGCGCCCTGGTGCCGCTGGTGCAAGACCAGTGGACCACGACCCCGTTCGGCGACCTCAAGGCCAAAAACATCGACGACAGCCAAGGCATCGAATACAAGCTGCTCAATGAAGTGGTGTCGCCGGCCGCGCGGGTCGGCGAGCTGATCTTGCTGAACTATTTCCTGAACAAGGAGAACGACGCCTGGCTGTATTTTCCGGGCCAGCGCCGGGTGCGCCGCTCGCCCACCTTCTCGTACGACAACCCGGTCCCGGGCTACGAGAACTTGCTGATGGTCGACCAGTACCCGATGTTCTCGGGTCCGCTGGACCGCTATGACTTCAAGCTGGTGGGCAAGCAGGAAATGTACGTGCCCTACAACACCTTCAAGTTCAACGACACCAGCCGCAAGTTCAAGGACATCTTCGGTCCCGACTATCCGAACCGCGACCTGGTGCGCTACGAATTGCACCGGGTCTGGAAGATCGAGGCCACGGTCAAGCAGGGCAAGCGCCATCTGTTCCCGAAACGCACGTTCTACCTCGACGAAGACAGCTGGATGGCGCTTGGGCAGGACTTGTACGACGCCCAGAACAAGATCTGGCGCGTGATGGAGTCCTACCCGTACAGCGCATGGGAGTTGCCGGCCTGCGTCTTCCAGGGCTACATCAGCTATGACTTGAACGTGGGCCGCTACATGGCCGACAACCAGCCGCAGGAAGGCAAGGTCGATTGGCTGGCCGGACAGGAAGGCCGCATCGACGCCAAGAAATTCAATCCGGACGAACTGCGCCGTGCCGGCAGCCGCTGATCCCCAGGAGACTGACATGACACCATCGACACACCGTTTCACACGCCGCCCGCTGGCGGCGGCCGCCGCGCTGGCCTGCTGCAGCCTGCTGGCGCACGGCACGGCCCAGGCCGAGCGCTTCGTCACCGCCAGCGGGATCGAAGTCGATTTCGGCAGCACCATTTCGTATGGGCTGCAGATCCGCGCCCTGAATCCTTCGCGCAGCAATATCGGCAACGACAATGGCGGCGCGGTACCGACCAGCGGCGCGCTTGGAACGCTGATCAACGGCGATGGCGCCACCGCCAACCCCGATTTCAACTTCCTCAACGGCGACGACGGCAACCTCAATTCGAAGCGCGGCGACGTGGTGTCGGCCGCGCTCAAGGGGACCCATGAGCTGGGCCTGAAATGGGGCGACGGCTGGCGCGCCCTGACCCGCGCAACCTGGGTCTATGACAGCCAGGTCACCCATACCCGCGCGCTGCCGCTGTCGTCCGACGCCAGGGACCTGGCCGCCCACAATCTGACCCTGCTCGACCTGTGGCTGTCGAAAGACTTCAAGCTGGTCGGCGAGCAGCCGGCCACGCTCAAGTTCGGCAACCAGGTGGTGAGTTGGGGCGAGGACATCTTCATTCCGGGCGGCATCAATGCGATCAACGCGCTCGATTTGCGCAAGTACCATACGCCAGGCACTCAGCTGAAGGAAGTGTTCCGGCCGGCGCCCATGCTCTACCTGAATACCGGGCTGACCGATACCTTGAACCTGGAAGCGTATTACCAGTTCCGCTGGAACGGTTTTCAGTTCGATCCGGTCGGCACCTTCCTGTCGAACGCCGATGTGGTCGGCAAGGGCCAGCGCCCAGCCTATATCCCAAGTTCCGTGCTCGGCCTGCCGGCCGGCAGCGTGGGCGACCGTGGCGCGCTGATCGCCAACGGCACCAACGTGCTGCCTTTCGAGGCCGACAAGACCCCGCCCAACAGCGGCCAGTTCGGCTTCGCCTTGCGCGCCAAGCCGAAGGGCAGCGACGCCGAATTCGCGTTCTACTACGTGCGCTACCACGACAAGCTGCCGTTCACCAGCCTGTTCACCGACCCCGCCATGGCGGCCTACAACGTCGCCAATATCGGCTACGGCAACGAGTACGGGCGCGACAAGGACTTGTTCGGCGTCTCCTTCAACACCAAGGCCGGCCCGGTCGCGGTGGGCGGCGAACTGTCGTACCGGCCGCGCGATTCGGTCGCGATCGACGGTTCGGTGCCGCTCTCGGGCGCCTACAGTATCTTTGACAGCAGCACGCCGGGACCGCTCAAGACCATCAATTCCGTCAGCGGCAGGACCACGGTGCGCGGCTATGCGGATGAAAAGAAATGGCAGGCCCACCTGACCGGTTTCTACTTCATGGAAGTAAGTTCGCCGTTCGGCGTGCTGATGAAGGCGCTGGGCGCCTCGGAAGGCTATGTGATGGGCGAGGCGGCGATCACCCACTATCCGAAGCTCAATCCGCGCCAGGTTCCCTACCTGGTGTTCCCGAGCTATGCGGTGCCGACCAACACCTCCTACGGCTACGTGCTGGAAGTCGGGCTGACCTATCCGGACGCCTTCGGCAGCGGCATCAACGTGGCGCCGCAGCTGGACTTCTCGCACGACGTCAAGGGCATCACGCCCAATTCGCTGCCGTTCGTCGAAGGGCGGCGCGCGGTGTTCCTGGGCGTGAATTTCGACCGCAGCAGCGTCTGGCGCGGGCAAGTCGGCTTCAGCACCTTCTGGGGCGGCGGTTTCTCGAACCAGCTGCGTGACCGCGATTTTTTCAGCGCCAGCCTGGCGCGTTCGTTCTGATCCGAGGATATCCGCATGTTGGCAAAATTTGTAGGCAGGCTCGAGCATGTTTTTTTCAGGCACCGGGTCGCCACGCTGGGCTTGTTGGCGATCGTCACCGTGCTGATGGGGCTGGCGGCGGCGCGCCTGCAGATGTCGGCCGGCTTCGACAAGCAGTTGCCGGCCGGGCATGAGTACACCGATACTTTTTTCAAGTACCGCGACACCCTGTTCGGCGCCAACCGCCTGATCGTGGTGGTGCACAGCCGCAAGGGGGAGATCTGGAACCCGGACTTCCTGCGGCGCCTGAACGAAGTGACCCAGGCCGTGCTGTACATGCCCGGCGTGGACCGGCGTACTGTGTCGTCGCTGTGGACGCCCAACACGCGGGTGCTGCAAATTACCGAGGAAGGCTTCAAGGCGCGCGACGTGATCGGCGGCGACATCACGCCCGAGCGCCTGGATGCGGGCAAGATTGCCGAAATCCGCGACAACGTGGTGCTGGGCGGCTACATCGGCAGCCTGGTGGCGAACGACAACTCGGGCGCGATGGTGATCGCCGACCTGCTCGACTACGATCCGCAAACCCACGCCAAGACCGATTACATCGCGCTCGGCAAGCGCATCGAAAGCGAGATCCGCGCCAAGTTCGAAGACGCGACCACCGAAATCCAGGTGATCGGCTTCGCCAAGCAGATCAGCGACATCGCCGAGGGCGCCAAGACGGTCATCAAGTTCTTCCTGCTGGCCTTCGTGCTGACCGCGCTGGCGGTCTACTGGTACTGCCGTTCGGTGGTGTTTACCGCGGTGGCCCTGGTCTGTTCGCTGGTCTCGCTGGTGTGGCAGTTCGGCACCTTGTCGCTGCTCGGCTACGGACTCGATCCGCTGGCCATCCTGGTGCCCTTCCTGGTGTTTGCGATCGGCGTGTCGCACGGGGTGCAGCAGGTCAACTACATCTCGCGCGAGATTTGCGCCGGCAAGGACCATTTCGAAGCGGCGCGCGCCAGTTTCGTCGGCTTGCTGATTCCGGGCACGATGGCGCTGGTGACTGCCTTTGTCGGCTTCGCCACGCTGGTGCTGATTCCGATTCCGATGATACGCGAGCTGGCGATCACCGCCTCGATCGGGGTGACCTACAAGATCGTGACCAATATGGTGATGCTGCCGGTGCTGGCCTCGTTCTTCAACTTCGGGCCGCGCTATGTGCAGAAAGTCACGCGCCTGCGCATCCAGCGCGAACGTCTGGTGGGCGTGCTCGACCGCATCACCGAGCGCAAGTACGCGTTCGCCGGCACGGCGCTCTGCCTGCTGCTGTTCGGCCTGGCCTATTGGCAAAGCCAGGGCCGCCACATCGGCCACCTCATGCCGGGCGCGCCCGAATTGCGGGCCGAGGCGCGCTACAACCGCGACTCGCAGGCGATCGTCGACAAGTTCGGCTTCGGCCTCGACGTGTTCACCATCGTCAACGAGGTGGCGGCGGAGGGCTGCTACGACTTCGCCACCATGTCCTACCTGGACGACTTCGCCTGGTACATGGCCAACGTCCCCGGCGTGACCAGCGCGGTTGCGCTGCCCGGCCTGGTGAAGGTGGGCGCTGCCGGTTTCAACGAGGGCAATCCGAAATGGCTGGCGCTGCCGCGCGACCGCCAGTCGATGGCCAGCTTCATCGGCCTGGCGGGCGAGGGATCGGGCCTGTACGACCCGCGCTGCACGGTGTTGCCGATCAACGTATACCTGGCCGACCACAAGGCAAGCACCATCAAGGTGGTGGTCGAGGCGGCCAAGCGCTACCGCGCCGAGCATCCGGCCGAGGGCGTCAAGGTGCGCCTGGCGAGCGGCAATGCGGGGGTGCAGGCGGCCACCAACGAAGTGCTGGAAGCGAGCGAACTGCCGATGATGCTGTACGTCTACGGCACCATCGTGGCGCTGGTCTACCTGACCTACCGCGACTGGCGCGCGATCGTCGCCTGCTGCTTGCCGCTGACCCTGGCCACTTTCCTCGGCTACTGGTTCATGAAGGCGCTCGACATCGGGCTGACGGTAGCCACCTTGCCGGTGATGGTGCTGGCGGTCGGCATTGGGGTCGACTACGCCTTCTACATCTACAACCGCTTGCAGCTGCACCTGGCCGATGGCCTGGCGATCGAGACCGCGTTCAAGCGCGCGCTGATGGAAACCGGCAATGCGACGATCTTCACGGCCCTGACCCTGTCGGTGGGCGTGGCGACCTGGGCATTCTCGGACTTGAAATTCCAGGCGGACATGGGTTTGCTGCTGGCCTTCATGTTCATGATCAATATGGTGATGGCGATGACCTTGCTGCCGGCCTTGGCGGTGGTGATCGACACCCTGCTGCCGCGCCGCAAGCCGGTCCACCGGCCATTCATGGCCCACTGACAAGGATGATCCGAATGAAACGACACATCATTGCGCTGGCGCTGCTGGGCCTCGCGTTCGGTCCGGCCACGGCGGCCGCGCCGCAGCCGCCCGCCGCCGCGCGGATTGCACCGCTGGCGGTCAAGGGACTGGTGCTGCAGGCGGTGCGCGCGGGCCAGCGCCTGGTCGCGGTGGGCGAGCGCGGCCACGTGCTGCTGTCGGACGACCAGGGCGCGCGCTGGCGCCAGGCCCGGTGGGTGCCGACCACCACCACGCTGACCGCGCTGTATTTCATCGATCCCCTGCAAGGCTGGGCGGTGGGCCACGGCGGAGTGGTGCTC
>CXWL01007858.1_pt1 | contig 14078 bp, 17 predicted proteins | sample 590931 | NCBI WGS metagenome assembly CXWL01 (sample SAMEA3498368, study PRJEB10139) | groundwater metagenome | biome: water well; material: biofilm material | place: Germany | collected 2015-04-27 | reverse complement strand
TACCGCTCGTCGTAAGGTCGCCGCGGAACTCCAACTTCGCGGAGAACTCCTCGAAGCGGCCAACAAAGAGCTTGAAGCGTTCAGTTACTCAGTCTCGCACGACCTCCGTGCCCCGCTCCGCCACATCGATGGCTATGCCTCGCTCCTGAGCAAAGCTGTCGGCGACAGCCTGAATGACAAGGCCAAGCGCTATCTCCAAACGATTTCCGACTCTGCCAAACAGATGGGCCAGTTGATCGATGATCTCCTTGTCTTTTCTCGCATGGGTCGTCAAGAAATGCTCCACACCACGGTCAATCTCGATCAGCTGATTAAGACCATCCTTTACGATTTACGTCTTGACTTGCAAGGACGGGAAATATCCTGGACAATTGACACACTGCCGGAAGTACCGGGCGATCCCGCTATGCTCCGACAGGTATTTGTGAATCTGATTTCGAATGCGCTCAAGTTCACCAGCACGCGGCCCATCGCCAAGATCGCCATCGGACTTGAGAAACAAAGTGCCGGGGAAATCACCGTGTTTGTCCGAGATAATGGAGTAGGATTCGATATGCAATACCTCGGCAAACTCTTCGGCGTTTTCCAGCGGCTGCACCGCGCAGATGAATTTGAAGGGACCGGCATCGGCCTCGCCAATGTACGTCGAATCGTCCATCGCCACGGAGGGCGAGTGTGGGCTGAAGGCATCCCCGATCAAGGCGCAACGTTCTTTGTCACCCTCCCAACCAGGAGACCGCGAACATGACGGCTGCAAAACCAATCTTACTGGCCGAAGACAACCCCCGGGATGCGGAACTCGCGCTCGCGGCCATGGAAGAAGAGCATATCTCAGATAAGGTCGTCCTGTGTCACGACGGCGCCGAGGTGTTGGACTATCTCTATTGCCGCGGGCAATTCAAGTCACGCCTCAAAGGCAATCCCGCCGTTGTCTTTCTGGACCTCAAAATGCCCAAGGTCAACGGGCTCGAAGTGCTCCGCACCATTAAGTCCGACATCAGCCTGCGTCCGATTCCCGTCGTCATGTTGACCTCTTCGAGGGAGGAAAAAGACCTGGCAGAAAGCTATGCCCTCGGCGCAAATGCCTACGTCGTGAAGCCCGTCGAGTTTCACCAGTTTCTCACGGCCGTGAGAGAATTGGGCACGTTCTGGGGCGTGATCAATGAGCCACCCCCCGAAGGGTCGGCGTCCACTAACTAATATGACGCACCCCGAGGTTCTGTGACGACCCCGCTGAGACTCCTCCAGCTTGAGGACAACCCCGCCGACGCCGAGTTGATCCTGGCGACCCTCAACGAGGGCGGCATTCCGTGTGAGACCCGCCGGGTCGATCGGCGGGACGCCTTTGTCGACGTATTGAAAGCAGGAAAGATCGACCTGATCCTGGCGGATTATTCTCTTCCCGGATTCGATGGGATCACCGCCCTCGCGCTCGCGCAACAACTCAGGCCCGATATCCCGTTCATCTTCGTCTCCGGAACCCTCGGCGAGGAATTGGCCATCGACGCCATGCATCGAGGCGCCACCGATTACATTTTAAAGCAGCGCCTCGGACGGCTCGTGCCGTCGCTCCAACGTGCCATCAGGGAACTGCAGGAACGGCAGGAGCGCGCCCGCGTTGAAGAAGCCCTGCGACAAAGCGAGAAGCAGCTCCGGCAGGCCCAAAAGATGGAAGCCGTCGGCCGCCTGGCCGGAGGGCTCGCCCACGATTTCAACAATCTCCTCACCGTCATCATGGGCCATGCCCAGGTCCTGCTCAACGAGATGGCAACGGAACATCCCTTCCGGACCAAGGTCGAAGAAATGCAAAAGGCGGGTGATCGGGCCGCGACACTGATCCGTCAGCTCCTCACATTCAGCCGCAAGCAACCGTCGACGCCCAAAGTGCTGAGCGTGAATCCGCTGATCACCAATTTCGAAACGATGATGCGCCGGCTGATCGGCGAAGATCTGGAACTCACCCTCGCCCTGGCACCCCAGGATCTCCGCATCAACGCTGATCCAGCCCAGGTTGAACAAGTGCTCATGAACCTCGTCGTAAATGCGCGAGACGCGATGCCCAAAGGAGGAAGGCTGAGGATCGAGACCGCACAGGTCGAGCTCACAAGAACGCCCATGTATCATGTCCAGCTTCCCGCACTCGGCACATTCGTCAAACTCAGCGTCTCGGATACCGGAAGCGGGATGTCGACCGATACCCTCACCCATATCTTCGAACCGTTTTTCACCACCAAAGAGGAAGGGAAAGGTACCGGCCTGGGTCTGTCAACCGTGTTTGGGATTGTCACCCAGAGTGGCGGGGGCCTCGATGTGACCAGCCGGATTGGACAAGGCAGTCGCTTCGACGTCTATTTCCCCGCGGTCCGATCACATCCCGATCCGACCACGCCCGACCACGCCCCTCGTTCATCGAACCGTGGACATGAGACCATCCTCCTCGTCGAAGACGACGCCTCCGTGCGTGACCTCGTCCGGGACGAACTCAAGAAACTCGGCTATCGCGTATTGGAATCAAAAAACGGACTGGAAGCCTGCCTGGTCGCTACACAGCAGATAGGCAATTATCAGCTTTTGCTCACCGATGTGGTCATGCCCGGCATGAGCGGGACCGAACTGGCACAACATCTGCGCATCCTGAAGCCCGACCTCAGGATTCTCTTCATATCGGGGTATGCCGACGATGTCGGCATCGGTGCGACTGATCAGCTGAGTGACTACCTCCAGAAGCCGTTTACGCCGGAAGCCCTGAGCCAGCGGATTCGCCAGCTCCTCGATCTGGCGCCACTCCCACAGAACGGTTCGCCGCGGAAGGAAGCCTCCACCTCTCACGCATCGTAATCGCGCAGGACGCCGCATGACGGCGCCACCATGGATGGGCCTCATGGACCTTCTGACGACGCAGACGACGCACGGTTCTTGCCGGATGCCGCGTGTGTTCTTGATCGCACTCTTGCTCTGGTCAGCAGCGCCGGCACTTGCACAAGAACCCCGTTGGGAATCCCTTACCCCGGGTCTGGCCGCCTCGATCTGGCAGCCGAACGAACGATGTCCCGACATTGACCGATTCTTGGTCATCAAAGTCAATCCGGCCCTCTATCGTTTTTCGGTGCACTACTTTGCTCAGGAAGGTCTGCTGCATCCCCCGACTATTGAAGAATGGCAGAAACGAACCGGTCACGGGATCTTGTTCAACGCCGGGCTGTTCAGAGAGAACTTCGCATACCTCGGCCTGCTTTTTAAAGACGGGAAGTCGCTCGGCAGTCGACGCCACAGCATATGGCAGGGACTGTTCGTCGCAGAACCCCAACCTCCGCTCTCAGCACCCAAAGCAGGGATACTGGATCTGGCCGGCGATGTCTTTCATGAAGAGACACCCGCCTATCAGGAAGCAGCCCAGTCGCTGATGCTGCTTGATCGTAAGGGAACCATACGCGTGCGGCAAACCGCAAAGCGGGCCTACCAAACTGTGGTGGCCGAAGACAAAGACGGCCACATTCTGATTCTGAAGAGCCTCGGTCTTGTTACCTTACATGGGCTCGGCCAATGCCTACGAGATGCATTCCCGTCGATCACACTCGCCATGGCCATGGACGGGGGATCTTCTTCCGATCTCCTCGTCTCAGAGTCACTGTGGAAGAGTGGAGAAGCCTCAGACACTCAGGCGAATTGGAAAGACCTGTTCGCCGGCCGGTCAACGGCACATATTCCGCTGCCCACGATCATCGGCCTCAGTCCGCGAGAGAATGTGACAAGCGCAACCAAACCCTCGTCAAAACCCTAGCGACCAGGACGCGCGACCGGGTACCCCGCTTCCATCCACGCATTCATGCTTCCCGACACATTGTAGACATGACGATAGCCCAGATCGGCCAACGTCTCTGCGGCAATGTTGCTGCGATGGCCGGACTGGCAATACACGACAATGTGCTCGTCTAACTGAGCTCCGAGTTCCCGGTGTCTGGTTTTCATCTCTCGGAAATCAATGTTCAGATCCGTACCGGGAATCATGCCGGTCCGGTGCTCCTCTGGACTTCTCACATCAACCAGCACAAATCCCTTCTTGTCCGGGGTCGATGCTTTGGTCAATCCCTCCCGCAGTTGCTGGACGGTCAGCAGGTAGGAATGGTATGACCACACCTGGCTGGTGACCGTGAGACTGCTCAGCAGAAGCGCGCCCATGAGTCCCCATTTCCACCGTTGCATAAGACCTCCCACTGTTCGCAATACGTTTCTTGAGTCGAACATGATGCTGCCTGATCATAAAAAGAAGTTAAAAGAGGGGTCAAGAGTCCTGCTTCTGCTTCTACCCCTCTTACTGACCGGCTGCGGACAGGGCGCGACACTGCTACAAGAGTCCGACCGCGGCGGGGTCGTCGTGTATCCGTTCAAAGGCGAGCAGGGTGCCATGCTGGCCTCATTCAGAAAAGATGCGCTGGCCGTCATGAAAGAAAAATGCGGCGGGGCCTACTCGATCATCCGGGAGGGAGAAACCAAGGGGCGGGTCCGTGTAACCGGGCCGGTCGAGGGCGCGCAAGAAGTCGTCCAGGAACGCCGGTGGGGGATTGAGTTTCGTTGCAAGTAGGCGGACTTCAGTCTCTGCGCTGAACCCCGTGAGCCCTGGTCAGATCGTCTATCGTGAGAAGACTGACCACGGTGAGTCCTTCCGCTTCGACCTTCTTACGTCCGTCCTGTTCCTGCCGATCGACGATGACCAATGCATGAGTGACGGTCAATCCGGCACCTCGTGCCGCCGCGACAGCCTTTAAGAGTGACCCGCCGCTGGTCAGCACATCATCCACGATGAGCGCCCGCTCGCCAGGCTTGTAGGCCCCTTCGATCAGCTTCCCCAACCCGTGGTCCTTGGCCTGTTTGCGAACCACGAAGGACCGCCAATCGCGAGCCGGATGAGCCGCGAAGGCATAGTCGGAAATGGTCGTGGCAATGGAGATCGCCCCGATCTCCAACCCGCCCAGGCAATCCAGCTGAATGTCTCTGAGTGCGTCATAGGCCAGTTGCCCGACCAGACGGCGTGCGCCCGGGTGCGCCATGAGCGCACGACAATCGACATAGAAGGGACTCGTGAGCCCTGACGCCAGCTTGAACCCGCCCTGGGGATCCCACTTAAAGGAGTGCGTCTCGTGAAACGCTTTTGCTAATTGCTCCCGCACAGATCCCTCCATTGGCCGAGGTGAATGAACCGTGGAGGGCTATTCTACACGGTTGAACGACGGAAGGCAGCACCCGGCCTGACGAAACGGGACCGCATTACGATCAGTCCATATCACGCTCGAAACGACCAGGTAGCGCCTTCCCGCGTCGCTCATGAAAACCGCTTCACTTGCTCCGCCAAAGTATTCGCAACCAGCTGAAGATCGAACGGCCAGGCGTAACGCAGTTCGACTCCGGGATACTGTGGCCGCAAATGATCGAGAATTTCAGGAATCTCCACTTCCGAATGTGAGCCACCCGGCGTAAACATTGTGGTGGTGACGGTAATGTGGGTCGCGCCCTTCTTGACGAGTTCCTCCACTGACGCTTCCAACGTCGGCGCGCAAAACTCGTTGTAGGCCACAGCAAATAAGACATCCCCCAAATTGGCTCGTAACCGCGCCGCCACAGCCTCAAGTCCCGATTGATAGGGATCCGTCTCCGGCGTCCTCGGCATCTGACGAATCGTGGTATCCAGCTCGATTTCTTCCGCCGAGGGCGGCAGCTTCGCGGCACGCCGCTGACCCTCCAACCGTTTCAGCTTCGTGACCAATTCCTGCGGACAGCCCTTGGGAATGCCGCCGTGGCCAACGAGAATGACACCCTTCACCGAATTCGACATACGCGATTCCTTTCTGGTTCACCTCTGCCTACACATGATTGCGAAGCATGAGTTCCTTCGGATGCGGATTGAGATAGACCTGCTCGCGGATATAGCCCACGTCGAAGAGATGAACGTAGTGTTTGATCAGCGTGAGCGGCACGATTAATGGCGTCAGACCTTGATGGTAATCACTGATTACGCCCAGCAACTCTGCTTTTTGCGAGGCCCCCAATTGTGTCTTGAAGTAGCCCAGAATGTGCTGCAGCACATTGACATGCTTGCGGACTGTGGCCTTCACGGCCAACGCCTTCATGAACAACTCCCCATACTTGAGGGCCAGCTCCTTGGGTCGATAGTGCTCCGCTTGACCGACCAGCCGACCGAGGAATTGATAGTGCTGTGCACTATGGGCCAGCAGCAGATACTTGTGAATCGTGTGAAATCGCACCACCGCCTGCCTCGTAACTCCGTTCCGGAGCAGATCCTGATAGCGGCGATAGCAAAAGACCCGCTCGATAAAATTCTCTCTCAACGGTGCATCACAGAGCCGCCCTTCCTCCTCGACCGGAATCAGCGGAAAATGCTCAACGAAGGCCCGTGCAAATATCCCGACGCCGTTGTGGCTCGGCATCGCATGCTCAGTATAGACGCGGATACGCTCAATGCCGCAGCTCGGAGAGCCCCGCTTGAAGACAAAACTGGACAGATCCGACTTTCCCAACTCCACGAGGCGGCCCATGGTCATCTCCTTCAACGCCCGGGTATGGTCCTTCCCGCTCTTAATCGTCAGGAGCCGTGGATGCTGTGGATCGCCGACCAGCCGCATCGCTTCGCGAGGAGTGCCGAGTCCGGCTTCGACTTCCGGACAAACGGGGACCCATTCCACGTAGGGGCCAAACACATCGGTCAGAAAAGTGTCCCGCTTATGGCCCCCGTCGAACCGGACTTCGTCTCCGAGCAGGCAGCGACTGATCCCGAGACGAAGCGGCGCAGTCGTCATGTCATCCCCAGTTGCTTGCCGAGGTCCAAATACTCCCGGCGAGCCTCCGCGTGATCCACTAGCGGCACGGAGTAGTCCACACCGATCCGGCATCCGGCCCGATTCTGTTCATCGGACGTCATCAGATGCGGCTCATGAATCCATTTACCCACCACCTTCGCCAACTCCGGAACGTAGTCCCGAATGTAGGCTCCTTCCGGATCAAATTTCTTGCTTTGCAGTGCCGGGTTGAAAATGCGATACCCGCGCATCGCATCCGTGCCGGTCCCGGCGCACCATTGCCAATTGCCGTTGTTAGCGGCGACATCGGCATCCAGCAGGTGCTGCATGAAATACCGCTCGCCGCTTTGCCAGTCGATCCGCAGATCTTTGATCAGGAACGAGGCCACGATCATCCGCACCCGATTGTGCATCCATCCCGTCTGATTCAACTGCCGCATGCCCGCACCCACGATCGGAAACCCGGTTCTTCCCTAACACCAGGCCTGAAACAACCGGTCCCGTTCAAGCCCCGGTGTGCGGACAGGGGGAACCGCAGCGGCGCGGAACGGACCCTTCACCACCCGGGGAAAGGCTGAGAGCACCTGCTGAAAAAATTCCCTCCAGACCAGCTCATCGATCCAGATGAGCACGTCCGCCCTCGACACCCGCCCGCCTTTCGCGAGAGCAGCCAGGGCTTCATGAACAGCGGCGCGAACCGACAAGGTGCCGAAACGGAAATGTGGAGAGAGCCGCGAACTCCCGTCCACACCCGGCCGGTTTCTCCCATCACCATACGTGTGGACAGATTTCCCGAGAAACTCTTGCAGCCGCATCTGCGCCTGCCGCTCGCCCGGATTGATCCATGGGACGACCCGGTCGTACCCCAATTCCACTGGAGAAGGAAGAGCACGCGGGACGGATAGCGCTGGAACCGCGGTCGATGCCTTGAGCTTGGAGCTCGCCAGAGGCGACGGTTTCAAAGCCTGCCACTTGGCCCACCAGCGCGCACGATAGGCACTGTACCGTTGCAACGGGTCTCCCGTAGCGCCCCGGATCTCCTCCGCCTCAAAGACCACATGATCTTTGAGTGTCTGAGCACGGATGCCCTGCTCGGCAAGCGCGAGCTGCACCCGGCGGTCACGTTCGATCGCGGCAGGCTCATAGTCGCGATTCCAATAGACGACATCGGCCTTCGATTCCCGCGCGGCCTGCACGACTGCTTCCACAGGTTCACCCAGTCGCCACTGCAGCGCGAGTCCCCGGCCGGCCAGTGATGCCGACAATTCCTGAAGGCAGCCCAGCATGAAGTTCACGCAGGCGGAGCCGAACTCTCGGGACCGGAGCAGCGGTTCATCAAACACAAAAATCGGCAGCACCTCATCGCACTCCTGACAGGCCGCGGTCAGCGCCGGTTGATCGTGCAGTCGGAGATCCCGTCTGAACCAGACCATGCCACGCATCAAAGCAGTTCCTGCGAAGCCGGCTTCGGCTTGTTGCCGGACATCGGCTCATCGACAAAGACCGCCCGCCGCCAGATGAGGTAGAGGGCAAACAGGAGGGTCGTGGCGATGAACGCGGAACGCACGATATGGAACCCGAAGGCGAGTTGATTCATCGTCTCACTCACAATGCCGAACCCGGCATAGGCCAGACTCAAACCCCAGGCCCAGGAGCGCAGCCAGAGAAACCCGTACCCGATCAACAGATGTACGGCAGGGGAGTGGAGCTTGATCAGAAACGAGGCGGGCCCCGTCACACTTGTCCCGAACAGCTTGAGCCCATAGGCGGGAAACAACACCCTGATGATCAGATCCATCGTGCCGACGATCAGGAACAGCCCGCCCCATATTTTGATATCCACTCCAACCGGCTGTGCGCGCATCGTTCCCTCCTATCGCATCCAGGCGGCGGGCATTCCCTGCCACCAGGTCTTCGGGTTCGCGGCCCGCCACTGCGTTTGTTCCACCCATAGACGATCCGACTCGGCCTTATCCAGTCGATTAGCCATCGCCGCGCTGACATCGGACTGTTGCCGCACACTGGCCTGGATCATTTCCTTGGCCATGCGGGCCAGTCCTCCCGGAGGATCGACCAGGTCCTCGGTGGCGCGATAGGCCAGATTCAGATAGAGCTGCTCGACCGCCATCCATCGCTCTTCCTGCGACAGATGTTCCAAATAGGCATCGATCGCCTGATACACATAGGTCAGGTGGATGTAATGGGCGGCCGACGGTGCGTCATCGATGGCGCGCTGGCAGGTTTCAAGTGCACGACGATAATCGCCGGCTACCAAGAAGAGATTCGCTTTTGCCAGGGTGGGATGAGTCGTGATTGCACTCACCTTTCCTGATTCAGCTGACGCCACCCCGTGACCCAAGAAGACCAGCAGCGCAAACAGCGCAATGAACATTCTGCGACAGACCATGATCGACTCCTATTTCGATGGACCGCCGTGCGATCCGGCCGGGCCCTTCGGAAGCCTGTCACCGGCGACGCGGGTGATCGACAGTTCCCGCAGGCCTCCCTCACCCTTCACGCCCAGCTTGACCACAGTTCCGACTGTGCCACGAATCATCTTCACAACCTGCTCATAGCTTTTGCCCGCCGTGGCCGTTCCATCCACCGCCACAATCTCGTCTCCGTGCGCCAGACCCGCCTGATGGGCCGGGCCTTCCGGATGCACCATGCCGACATAGAGCACCGCCGGATCGCCGATCCGCTCAGCCCCGACCTGCAACGAGACGCCGATGACACCATTCGGCAGCGCGGCTTCATCGCCATGGGCGTATGGCACCTGACCTGAGAGCTGGTCGGCAGCTCCGGCAGCGCCCGCGAAAAGCAGTCCCAGCATCAAACCTATCGCCATCTGGAAGTGTCTGATCTTCATATATGCTCCTCTCTGTGTACGACCATCGACCATCGTTTTCTCCATGCTCATCTCCCTCACCGCTTTACCAGAATTGCCCTTACGGCCGACTCCAGCGTCGGGTATTGAAAATTGTATCCTCTGGAAATCGCCTTAGCGTGACTGACCCGTTGCCCCGTCGTCATCAGCGTACCCGGCTCACCCAGCGCCACGTTCAACGCCAAGCCCGGCACCGGCAACCAGGATGGGCGATGGAATACCTTACCAAGGGTCTCGCTGAATTCGTTCATCGTCACCGACTACGGCGCCACGGCATTGAGAGAACCGGACAGCGTGGAGGCCCTGAGCACCCACTGAATCAAGCCGATCTGGTCTCGCCGGTGAATCCAGGAGATCTATTGGGCTCCCGACAGAATCGGCCCCCCTCGGGAACAGCCGGAATGGCAACAACATCTTCGGCAACGCGCCGCCGTCCCGTTCCATCACCAGCCCGGTTCGCAGAAAGACCACCCGCGTGCCAAACCCGGCGGCCCTTCGGGCCGCCGCTTCCCACTCAAGGCAACGGTCGGCGAGAACCCTCTGACCGCGGACCATCGGCGATCGGCGCTCCGGCGAGGTTGATGATGGCATCAGCCCCGTCGAGCACCTGCTGCCATGATCCGGCTTCTTGCCCGTCCCACTCGACAACAGTCACAACCAGGCCGAACAACCGTTGGGTTCTGCCGGCCTTCTCGTCAGGAGCGTGCCCCTGTGGCCTTCCTGACAAAGTGACAGACACAAAGGCCAGCCGATAAATTCCGTTCCTCCGGTGACCACGATTCTCATGGAATTTCTACTCTCTGAAGGAGCCGAACAGACCAATTCTTTTGCGCATGCCCGCGCCTTCGCAAAGAATGGATTCTACTCTTGAAGAGTTCTAGTGAACAAAATGAAAAGGAAGGAGTGGTGCCGAAGGCGGGAGTTGAACCCGCATGACCTTGCGATCGCTGGTACCTGAAACCAGTGTNNTCACGCTACCGGCGTCAAGCAACTATGTGCGCAGCCTCAAAAGACCGCCGGGGATTCGATCCCCGGGATTGCCCAGCCTTCACGTGCGGCCAAATCGCGAAGGTCTCCGCTGAGTACAATGCGCTCCCGCACCAGTCCCGCGGCCGCCAGCAACATAGTGGAATCGATTTGCGGCGCGTCCTCGACGATGAGGACATCGAACCGCACGCGCGCAAACAGCGGATCACTGGCAATTCGCGCCGGCGTTGAGATCACCAGGCGACGATTCTGGATAAAGGCTTGTCGGTTGGTATTTTCTTCTGCCGCCAAGAGTTCGCGAATCTTCTTCGTCCCGCCCAATTTCGTGATGGCCTCTTTGAGGTCGTCAAATTCCGGGCGCAAATCTTTCGGGACGGCCGCTTCAGGAACCAATTCGTCGATACGTACCTTGGCGATCTCCAGCTCCTTGGTCAGTTCACCGATCTGCTGCTCGTAGAGCACCCGATATTGCTGAAGCGATTCGACGTTCTTTCCGACGGTCTGCATGCCGATCCGGCGCCAGAGGGGAAGATTTTCGTATTCCGTCAGAATCGCCGTGACATCCTTGATCTTCGCCTGAAACTCGCTCAACTGCGTCAACAGTCGCCACTCCAACAAACGGACTTCATCCAGGTCCTTCTGTTTCTGTCCCTTGTAGGCCAGCAGGGGAGTCAGTTCGCGAAACCGGTCATACTTTCGCCGAAGCGAGGCTTTATCTGCCCGAGACTTGGCGTAAAACTGATGCATCTGCGCCTCAAACCCGAGTTCATGGATGGAAATTCCGCTCGCTTGAGAGGCGATGCTCATCTCATAGCGACTGATCCACGTCTTGTAGGTCAATCCGCTGGCTTTCATGGCTTTCGCGATCGTCCCGACCATCTCATCAGACGAGCGATGATCCGGACCGATGAGTAAAATCCGTTTGTTCGCGCGAATCAGTTCAAGCACGAGCGTTGCAATCCTCTGACGACGCACGGCCTGATCTTCGAGCCATACCGTGGTCAAGATCGCCGAAGAACCGAGGGCGGCTTGGCTTGGATCACCTGACGACGCCAAAAGCGGCACCAGCCGCTCCGACGGGCCGAGATTGTATGCATCCGCCTGGCTGATCATGTCTCGCAACCGCGTCGCGATGGTCCCAAGGTGCCCGGCGCGGTCCGGAATGAGCGTCGCGGAAGGAACTGAGGCTCCAATGGCATCCACCGCTTGCACCAGCACCACATCACCCTGACAACTCAGCACCACCCCCTCAGTGGCTTCAATTTCGTCTCCGGGAACAATGGACACGGGAAGATCGATTGGCAGGAGACATCCGGCCGGGAGGGTGAATTCATACACGTGGAGGCCTCCCACTGTATGAACCAGGCGTCCCCTGGTCACCACTCTAGGAATATCCAGTCCGGCGTCGTTCGCTTGCAGGACCTCTCGATCCAGGCTTGCGGCACACATTTCCAAACAGGCTCTGGCTGTTAACTGCATCTCGCTCCTCTCACCCTCATCGACGGGTGAGCCATGATATAGGGGCCCGTCTCCACCTGTCCAGGTCGTGAACAGGACCAGGAAAAGGATTAGATAATTGACTTTTCAACCTGATCCCCCGTATTCTCACTTCCTTTCCAACAGAAGGAGTGAGGGCTATGAAAGTCATTTTACAAGAAACGATGGATGGGGTCGGCCATCTCGGCGATCTTCTCGATGTTCGGGACGGATTTGCCCGAAACTTCCTGTTGCCTCGCAAGAAAGCTGTGTTAGCCAACAGCCGCAGCATCAAGGCATTCGAGCACGTGAAGCGGGTCGCGGCGGAGAAGGCGAAAAAAGAAAAACTCGAAATTGAAGTGCATGCCAAGAACGTGTCTGCTGTCACCCTCACCATTGAGGCCCAGGTCGGGAAAGACGACAAGATGTTCGGATCTGTGACGTCCAAAGACTTAGCCGAGGCCTTGGCAGCACAAGGGTTTACTATTGACCGGCGCAAGATCCAGCTGGCCCAGCCTATTAAGGAACTGGGCACCGTCACGGTCCCGATCAAGATGCCACGAGAAGTAACCGCCACTGTGACTGTCCGCGTGGTTAAGAAGCAAGAACAGGAAGCTGCTGCTGAAGCATAACGGGGATACACCGTGGAGGGGTGATGCGCGACGCAATCGGGTCACTAGACGCTCTGAAATCAACTGATCTGGATGTCTACGCCGCGATTGAAGCGGAAGAGACCCGTCAACGTGACAAACTCCTGTTGATCGCGTCTGAGAACTTTGCCAGCCCCGCTGTCTTGGCTGCCCAAGGCAGTTTGATGACCAACAAGTATGCCGAGGGTTATCCCGGCAAACGCTACTACGGCGGATGCCAACACGTCGATACCGTCGAAGAGCTGGCAATTCAACGGGCCAAAGAACTCTTCGGTGCGGACCATGTCAACGTTCAGCCACACTCCGGTTCGTCGGCAAACATGGCAGCCTACCTGTCGGTACTCAAGCCGGGCGACACTATCCTGGGGATGGACCTCGCCCATGGCGGCCACCTGACTCACGGCAGTAAGGTGAGCTTCTCGGGAATGATCTTCAAGGCCTTCGCGTACGGAGTGGATCGCCAGACCGAGACGATTGACTACGATGCCGTACAAAAACTGGCGGACGAATGCCGTCCACGAATGCTCGTCGTCGGAGCCAGCGCATACGCCCGCGTGCTCGATTTCCCTAGATTCCAGCAGATTGCGAAATCCGTCGGCGCCTATCTCATGGTGGATATCGCTCACATCGCCGGACTGATCGCAGCCGGACTCCATCCCAGCCCGGTCCCCTTCGCCGACTTCGTCACAACGACCACCCACAAGACCCTCCGTGGCCCCCGTGCTGGCATCGTGATGTGCAAAGCCGAGCACGCCAAGGCCGTCGATAAGATTATCTTCCCCGGACTTCAGGGTGGACCCTTGATGCATGTGATCGCGGCCAAAGCCGTGGCCTTCAAAGAAGCCTTGTCGCCCTCCTTTAAGAAATATCAACAGCAGGTGATCGCGAATGCTCGTGCACTCGCACAGGGGCTCGTCGACCGCGGCTACAAGATTGTCTCCGGTGGAACCGACACCCATCTGTTCCTGGTGAACCTCACCAACAAAGGCATTACGGGGAAAGAGGCCGATGCCGCGCTCGACGCCGCAGGCATCATCGTCAATAAAAATGCCGTTCCCTATGACGAAAAGCCCCCGTCCGTGGCCAGTGGCATTCGGCTTGGCACGCCGATCGTCTCCACACGAGGCATGCGAGAGGCAGACATGAAAGAAATCGTGGCCCTCATCGACCGCGTCCTGCAGCACCGCCACGATGCCGCCGTCTTGGAAGAGGTCCGCGCCCAAGCGAAGGCGTTGTGCAACCGCTTCCCTATTTTCCACTCCTACT
>CXWL01020247.1_pt1 | contig 14079 bp, 7 predicted proteins | sample 590931 | NCBI WGS metagenome assembly CXWL01 (sample SAMEA3498368, study PRJEB10139) | groundwater metagenome | biome: water well; material: biofilm material | place: Germany | collected 2015-04-27 | reverse complement strand
TAGGGAGACCACTGGATGCCAGGAATGTCGGGATTCTGAATCTGATCCCATTCCTCTTGTGTGTGATTCCAATACAGTCGACCGATGACCGTGAGGAGCCCCTGGAAGAGGGCTCGGGCGGCGTCAGGCATGAGGAATTCTTGCCTGGTGGACACCAGGTGTAGGTCTGAGCGTGGCAGCATGGTTGCAGTCCTTCGTCATCGCGTGTGAGGTGAGAAGTCGGGGATGACACATAAGTGTGAGGAGCGAGACGTGTCCACCGATGGTGGTGGACCAGGCATTTGAGTGAGGGGGTGGTTCGGTGCGGAGGGAGAGGTCTTGATGAGGAGGTGCCAGGGTCAGCGAGGGTCAGCGGGTCGGCTGCGTGAGCCATGGCGGCGCGGGCGGGAGATTTCAGCGAACGGACACAGGAGGTTATGAATCGGGCATCGTGAGAATAATAAAGCGGTCGTCCCAGACGTGACTGAGCAGTGGACGGACCGTCGTCCACTCGAGTTGTCCCGGCTCGCATCCCAATGGCACGGTGTAGAGAGTGGGCAGATTCATGTGATTGATGTAGCGAAGTAATTCCTCAGCGGAGCGTGTAATCAGATCGGGATCTGAACGATCTGAGGGAACATGCGTGGTTGGGATGGTGAACAGTCGGTAATCCGGGAACGCATAGACATGATTGCCGGATCTGGCTAAAAGTTCACCAAGCTGTTGTTTGAGTGATGGAAACCGGATGGCGGCAATGGTGGCAAGGCCGGGATTCATGACGGCCGCGCCTGATGCGCTGATTGCGCCATTGGTGGCCAGGCCAATCCAATGGCCCTGGCTGTTCTGCTGCCAGATATCCCCGACTTCTTCGCGCATACATCCTCCAGAACTTTGCATCATGCCATGGTCTGTGTGACAGAACAATGCATGCGCAATTTGTGGGCAAGGAGTGTCCGCACGTGCGCGTTTCCTTTTGTGCTGATGTGATAAAGGGGCGAACCAGTAATCTCAGGTGATCGTCTTTGCGATACAGGTCCGATTTGCAGAATCCTTCGACGCGAAGGATCCGGACGCGGGTTCCATCGAGCATAACAGGGGTTCGGCAATAGTCGGCAAGGGCGGCCGTGGTAAACGGCGCCTCGTCCTGGAATACAGTGTTGCTCAATCGTGGTCAGGTGTATCCCGCAGTTAGATCCAGAGTGGGCCCGTTGCGGACGAGCCATCTTGTTTCCTCCTTTGTTGAAATGAAGTTGACTCTCTCACAGGAAGAGGAGAGCCAATGTACAGTTCACGGAGGAAACTTGAGGCAGGGGCTGTCGCCGGCGTGCCGGAGAGGACCACGCGGCGGAAGTGACAGTGAAACTGGCGCGAACGGTGCGCCTCGGAGGTGATAGCCGGTCGGCCACTGCCGGGCCTGGTTACGACAACAAACCCGTGGTCGCGGTGTAAGACCGAGGTGTCAATCAGTCATAAGATCACGTGGAGCGGTTCAGCGGCTGGATCAGCGTCCTTCGATTCGCAGGCCGCGTCCGTAGGGATTCGTGGGACTGCTGGGGCTGTAGGGATTCCCGGCGCCGAAGGGATTCTTGATCGAGTCCGGTGAGAACGGAGAGCCGTAGCGGCCGTAGGGGTTACTCGTCGAGTCAGGATCATACGGGTTCGTGCTGAGCTTACCCCTGTACTGACCCTGCTGATCGTAGAGCCTTGGGGCGTCAGTCGCATAGGGATTCGTGGCCGATTGATTGCTGAAGGGACTGCCGTAGGGACTGAAGGGATTGTTCAGGCCGTCCGGCTTGAAGGGGCTTCCGGCTCCGTAGGGATTGGATGTGGAATCAGGATTATACGGATTTGCGCTCAGCTCGCCGAGATCATCCGCGTGCACAGTGAGTGGGAGCAACAATAGAAGGGTGAGCAGGAGGACTTGCATGAGAGCACCTCCGACAAGCGGAACAACCAGTGGGCTTAGCCTACTCCCCGCCTGGAGAACAGCGCAGGCAACCTCCAGACGCTTCGAGAAAAGTAGAATGAACCAGTTATTTCCCCCGTTTGGAAGCAAATTCTTCGCACCACGTCACGTTCTTCGAGGCGCTTGACGAAGCCAGACCCCCGGTACCGTTCTCCTCAGTAAAGAGTGGCACGGTCTTAAGTGGAGGATTCGGTAAGATCCACATGGACGGGGTTTCTCCTGCCTTCACAGAAGTAGAGGGCCTGGTATTTCTCAATTTGCTTCAAGCGATCCGCGACACGTCTCTCCATGTCGGAAGGGGCCACGTTCCTCGCCAATGTTTTAGCATCATGCTCTGTGACGCGCAGAATAAGGTAATTTGCGATGGCAGAGAAAAGAGACGTGTCAAAGTCGCGGGCCTCTTGTGAGGCAAGGACTAGTGCGATCCCATATTTCCGGCATTCCTTGGCCATTGTCGGAATCAACTTTAGACGACTGGCCTTGTGGGCTTCGTCGAAGATTACTGCGTGAGTAATGCGATCCTGACGGCCGCGCCGGAACATATCCTGGTAGATACGATAGAACGCAAAAGAGGCGTAGGCCCTCTGAACAGCGGCATTTTGCGTTTTGTGAATCTGAAGAACAGCCAGCCGAGATTCATCGAGCAAGCTTTGCCCGGCTTGTGAATCGCTGAAAAACATATAGTCGTCCAACTCGGTTAAACGAGCTAGCAGCGTTTGGGTTCTATTGTCCGCTTTTCCTGAAGACTGGAGTTTTTTGAAGAAATCTCGGAACGGTGGCGGTTTCAGGGGTTCACTACCATGCCGTGGACCCCATCCATGCGTTTCGTAACTGGATTTAATGGCCCCTCTGATCGTTTCCAACTGCAAATCCCCAAGTTCAGGAAAAATAGATGCGAAGATGTCGCGAAGAAGACCGGCGCTCTCGATGTGACCAAACAGCCCTGACTCGGTCACCCGCATCGGATTAAAGCCAAGGCTCTGACAGTCCGACTTGCTGAAGTCAGGGAAGAACGCCGCAAGTTTGCTGTCAATATCATCGTGATACGAAAACACGATGGGTGTGATGCCGGCAGTTTGAAGTCGCTGACAAAGATTGACGAGGCACGTGGTCTTGCCCATTCCAGGCAATCCAACAATCATGAGATGCGGATTACCTTCGATTTTCACCGACCACTCCACGGGTGTATCTGTGCCATGAACGGTGCCGACTATAACACCCTCCCTGCCTGCTGGCGCTATCGTCAGCGCCTCTGTAGACTTTTGTCCTATGGTCGTTGCCGTTACGTCGCTTTCCGGTTCGCTTCGAGTTTCAATGGAAACGGAGGTAGGGCTGGGCGTGTGAGTCTTGTCTTGAGCAGTGGGCCTCTGTACCGGAGCGTCTGGCGTTTGAGCCTGGACCACGTCCAGCAGTGCGCCAGGGCCGAAGAGGAAGATGGCCGTGTCGTCAGACACGTCTGGAAAGAGGCGTTCTGGCTCTGGTTGAGTGAATTCTGGACAGAAAATGTATCCGCGATTTGGTTCCGAGATCTCCGGAGGTGTGTATTCTTCTGGCTTCTGCAATATTCGGTTAATTTCTTGTGACAGGCGCTTAAACGCCTCGGAAGTGAGATGATGGCGCCTGGCCTTTTCTGCATAAAATCGGAGGGCGCGAGCGAGCTTGCTGCGGCGAAGGGAGCGGACGACTATTGAGCAGTCTTTGGAAAAATACCAATCTAGCCAGAGCCCCCAGCTCGCTGATGTTTGTCGGCTGACAGTCTCAACGAGGTCTAGCGACCGAGCCAATGATAGGTGCCGCCGATACTTGACTTCCACAAAGCGGAGCGTGAGCCCTCCTCGTGTCGGAGCTGCGACATACAGAAGGTCTGCTCTAGTATCACCCTCTTCTTTACCTTCCTGCAGCTCTGGAGCGGGCAACAGATCCCGCACGTCGTCCAGGGGTACAAAAAATCCGTCATTCAATGAGAGCCAGCAGGGGTGCCCTGGTTGCGGGGCGCGGCACTGCGCACGCGACAACGCCAGCGCGACAAGTTCACCACTAGTCTTGGCATGAGCCTCGGTCGTGGCGCTTGCCAAGCGCATTGCGAGCCGGCCACTTAGCGCCTTGAGCTCACCGAGGAGAAACTCACAGTTTCTTAGCGAACTGCTTAACCCCATGAAGGAGAGGGCTTGGTCTAACAGTCCACGTACTTCATCCAGATGACTGGTGGACGTGATCATCTGGAGACAGCCCAAGTCGTCGCGCTCTGGCACTGCATCAATCACATAAGCATCGTAAACAGCTTGCGCTTCTCGTGGAGAATCAAAGTATTCGATGCCAGCGTTCCGGTCTACTGTCACAACCCAATCACTCAGCCGATGCAAGGTCTTGAGTGTTTCAACTTCCTCCCGGTTCAGGTCAGTGCGAAGGATAGGCCATCCTCCATTCTTACCGAGTGACCTAGCGACGGCACGCAGCGTGGCCGAGTGAACACGGCTTAGACGCTCCGTGAGTATCCTGGCAGTTGGGTGCTTCTCCCCTTCTTGTTCCGGGTTCACAAATGCCTTCCAAACTGGAGTTTCTGCCTCGAAAATGAATTCGCGCTCTAAGCTCGCTACCAGGCCGAACACATGAAGTGGGCTGCTTTGGAAGGGGCGCTCTTCGGCCACAACTCTAGAGACGAACATATCAAAGGTCAGCGAGATGTGAGCAGGCTCATGCTCCTGCGGCGATAGACAATCGCGACGCGACCAGCGTAGCCGTGGCATAGTGCGATTCCCGCCACACGGAAGAGGGTCAAGAATCCAAGCATCCTCTTTCTCAATCACGCCAGAGCCGCTCCGCCTCCGTTGCGAAAGTTGGGTCAGGAACCGACCTGCGACGGCTTGTTGCGCTGAAGATGGATAGATGTTCAGGCTGAAGGCTATCTTCCGCATTTCCTCTTCACCGTTTCCGGGGGCTGGTTGGCGAATAGCCTTGCCCAACGCCCGGACTACAGTTGCACCATCACCCGGTCGCAGTGCGTGCAGTTTCAGAAGTCGGATGTGTTCGTGGTATTTGAGATAATTATCCACTTCCTTACCAAGGACGGTCGCTGTCTGGTGACCGACGGAAGGGGCAATTTCAGGAATTCCCTCGCCTAGACACAGAGCTATCGTCGAGACGGCCGCTTTTGGCTCCCGATCAGTATCCAGGACCATGGCCACCGCCGTGACTCCTAGCGTGTCCGCGAAGACGAAGGTGCTTCCTGGTTCTAGTCCGGGCAGCATGGATGGGAAATGACTAGAATCAAGGGCTTTCAACTCCTCTCTCACCTTAGATGGCAGCAGTCCGCACTCGTATCGAGCGTGAATTGCGAGAGCATCGTAAGCGGCCTGCCATGCAACTCGGACCGGGTGCGAGGGTAGCACGATGAGACCGACGGTCTTGCCCGCTACATCTTGCACTTCGACTGTGTGGGCCAGGGCGAGTGCAGCGCTACCCTCTGCCAACGCACCCTCCCACGCAATCAAATACTCAACCGCCCGTGCTGAAGTGCCATCATCATGAATATAGATTCGTGACAAAATGCCAGGCCCTTGCATCGTGTCTTCACAGAACAGACGCGATGCAGTTTGTAGTCGGCTCCAGGTCGACTCCGGACAATCACCACGTTCGAGTGGATGGAATGTCAGCTCGCCAGATCGAGTTCCATCGGCACGCACTTGAAGCGACCAGCGACCGATGGCTTCAGGCCTAACCTGCCATTTCCCCTCGATTTCCGAGATTAAGGTTGGTCGGAAAATACGGAAGCTCCGGACTGCCTGATTCGGGCGCATGATAATGTAGCCCTTCGAATCAGTGCGAAAGTGAGCGTGTTCCGCTCGTTTATGACAGAGCTCAACAAGGTCGTCTTTGCTATCGAGCATAATCGCGCCTTCGACAGCGCAACGGACCGTTTCACCACTGCCGCGGTAGGTTTTTTCCACAGCCAAAGCGCCGAAAGCAATGATGAAGTCTTCTGATTCATCTTGGCGCACGTCCGGGGCATCGACCGCTCGAATGACTACCTTGGCTTGGAACTTGGCTGACTCATCCAATTCTTCAAAGTCCTCAAAACTAAAGAAGGTCTTCTGAGGTGCCCGCTCACTGTGCTCGATAGTTTTTGTCGCTAGCACATCAGAGGCTGCAACAATTTCCACTTCATAGTTAACTGAGCCCTTGGAAATCTCTGCTGGCTGTGTGTTCCAACGTATGGCGAGACCAGATGCTGGATCGTTTGAATCTAGAATCAAACATGGAAAATCTTCAGCATCCGACAGATGAAGTCCCGACCAAGCCGTAATCCCCCCGCTGCGTTTCCTCCAAGGCACTAATTCGATGCGTGAAAGTTTGTCAGTGGCGAATGAGGGTTTGATATTATTCAGCCAGATATCTGGCTGCGTCGCGACCTTGTCCAGCACATCAGAAAGCGATTGGCCTCCTTCTTCCCTCAATACTTTCTCTAAGGCTACTCGCTGAATTTCAGTGTCTCCCTGCAACATGAGGGCCGTGATTCGCGCTGATAGGGATTTTGAAGAGGCAGGTGGGAGCAGCAATTTCTCAACAAGCAACGCTGACTTACTGATGTCGCGAATGTCCGGTTCCTGGCCGAACATCGTAGGCCACAAGCCCAGCATGGCCATCGCCGCACCGATATTGTCAGGGTTCTCGGCGCATAGGGCATAAAACGTGAACTCTTGCCATGGGGAAACAGTATGCCGCTGACCGAGTTTCTTCGCTCTGCTTACTGTTTCCGTTACCACCTCGGCGATGCGTTTGGGCAAAGCTTTCCGGGCTTTAGCGATTGCTTTCTTAAATAGCTTTTGTTCGGATATCTCTTTTGCCGCGCTATAGATGCCATCCATTCCCGCCCCCGCGGCGCTAACATCCACGATCAGTAGTGTGGCCGATTCCTTGCTCTCACGGATTTCCACAGCTTTGTCTGCTGTGATGGTCTGTGACATCGTATCCCCTTCTCCCGCTACAGCAAAAACCTGCCACCCTGGGACCCGAAACTTTTGATGGGTGACGAGCGGACCAATAAGTTCAGCAGGTATGCAGCGAAGGAATGCGATGTTGCCAGGGTCTGGAAGTCCGGCGAGTTCCCGAAGAGCTTGTGCAAGGCAAGAGGCCTGGGTGCTGCTAATGTTCATAATCTGTCGGTGGTAAGATATCTTGGGCGCAGTCGCTTCATGGACTCGGCATCGTTCACACCGACAAGCAAGCCAAGGTCTCGTAATCTTCGCTCAAGAATCTGTCGGTTACGCCGCAGGTCTTCATCACCTATCGCCATGTTTGGAGGCGCCTCGTCCACCCAGAGGCCATACCGTTGCCGCAATATGTCTAAAAATACTATCAGGGGTAGCGGCCTCTGGGACTTGCCTCGCGCCGCCTTGCAAAGATGCCGGTGGGCTAACGTATCCAAGAGTGTATTGGGCAAAACCACGGACCGAACGTCACCGGTTGTTCGGCCTTTTGATACATTTCGCATCGAGACTCGTCGCTTTCTGCCCAGGCCATGAGGAAAATCCACCATAAGGCAGGAATCGAGGAACTTCATGTGGTGGGTGCGAAGAAGCTTTTCTCCCATGAGAGAGCAGCAGGCATCTGCCAGTCTATCGACAGGGTCTGGTGTGGTGGTTTCAGAACGTAACAGGCGAACCACTTCTTCAGAAAGAGTTTCCTCCTCTAAAGACAAAGCCAGAGCTTCGCACTTTTCGTGGAGGTCATTGAGAATCAATTCGGAGCGTTCGTGGTGTCCCATTCTCACTTGTCCAAGCAGATTGAGCCAGGTTGAATTATCCGGCCCTTTGGGCAAGAAAGCCTTCAGTCTAGGATCAAGGCGGCCCTTAGCATCCAGCAGGCGCATCGCCATCAAAGGCGATTGCACCTGGTCAACTATCCGTCCAACCTCCTCTAAGCTTTCTTCGGACAATCTCCGTAGCGAATGGTCAGCGCCATTTGATGCATCGACAAAAATCGCCCGCGGTGCCTGTTGATCCGTTGGAATGATAGTGCCGGTCTTCTGCCAATGAAGGGCCGAACTCAGGCAGCCCAAAAATACATTTAAGAGCCCGAGGCCTATAATACTCTCAAGCATCGGCACCAAGGTTTGTCTGGGGATCAAATCACCATACGCCTGCAAGAGAATGCTCAAGTCTTCTCTCAAATGCTCTGCCGCAACACGCGCAACAGACCAGCTGTTTGGTATCTGAGAAACTTCACCTGCGCCACGAAGCTTTACGGGAGCTTCTCCGCATGCCTGGGCTAAGCGGATGGCCAACAGTTGATCTATACCAAAGCTCTCGTCTTCATCGACTTTATCGCTGGTCATGGAAGAGGCGAACGACCCTTCGATACTTACTCCTTTCCCGAAAATCTGTAGCAGGTTGTTGTCTTCGAATCCAAGGCAGACTGAGAAGCGGGTTCGTGAAGATGACGGTCTTACGAACGGCTCATCCGATTGCTGTGCCAAGAGAGCCACTAACATTTCAGGAACAAAACGGAGATGAGCGACAGAATAGGGCAAGTCAATCCACGATGACATGTAATGGGCAGGGAAAGCGCGTGCCACTTCAGCGTCGTGACCATTCTCGTGTTTTTTGTTCTCAAGGAGATAGCAAAGCAACAAGTCCCCGAGGATTGAATTCTTCACTGAGGAGTCAAAATTTGAAAAATCAGATTGCCTCTTACTTAAAACGGCAGTCACATCTTTGATTGTCGGTTTTGCTAAACTCGAGCCGAAAGCCTTCTGAAACTGGCCTCTACCTCTTCGCTGCCCCCAACGGAACATATATAGAACAGCAGGAAGCACCGCGGCTACTGAGAAGTTTTGAGGTGTGACGTGCAAAAGGGAATCTATATTGGCAGTCCACAGCCTTTTTGCTATAGGAACTGAAAAAACAGACTCAATAACGCCTTTTGCATTCATGCTTCTTCCACTTCGATAGCGTTGCAAACTAGCAGTTGATGGCCTGAGCTCTTATCAATTTCTACCTTATAGAAGTTTCCCTCGTCCTGTGGATTCCAAGCAAACAGACTGGATTCGCCCTCCTGCGCCAAGCGTTGTGTGAAGATAGCAAGATTGGCAAACAAGTCATCTGATGTGGTGTCATTGAGTTGGAAACCCGACTCCAGTTCAAGCAACGTGTGGAAAAGCTCGTATGCCATAGAGAGCACCTCGTTGCGACCATCATGGTAGGAGTAGGTCAGCAACAACCGCCTATGGAGGTGTGGGAGATTTGAATTGGGGGCGATACCCTCTGATTCGAGGGTAAACCTCTCAAGAAGTTTCTCTACCCAGAAAATACTTTCGGTTGGGGTGCGCGGTGAGACTTTTAGCGGTACTCGCCCCGTCTCGATTCTTTTAAGCGCTAGGAGCGGAAGGTCCTCCAGGCGCGAAACGCCTCGGCAAAGTCGGCGACACAGATCCCTGTTCAAGGCGGCATCGCGCAATCCAGCTTCCTTGAACTGTCCCAAGTGGAGACCGTGCGCAAGGCCTAAGGCATCAGGGGACGTTCCCACCGCCTGAATCTCTTGTGGCTGCCACTCGAAGTAAGCCCTCCTTCGAGCTGAAGCAAAAGAGAGTTCTGGGTAGGCCGGCCCAGCGTGGCTCAGTTCTCTGCTGCTGTGCCCGGCGAGCCGGCGGTCAATCATCGGATGCGCATCTAACGCGGGGTCGAGGAAAGTAAATTCTTGGAGCACTTCGCCCTGGCGCAAATCTGAGGTAGGTTCAAATGCCAGATCCCAATAACCGGGAGGCTGGAGCTCAGGACGCTCATGCAGTTCGGTACAATAGTGAATACCAAACAATATGTAGCTCAGCGTGGCACGTAGCTCGCGGGCCGTGATATGAACCTCAGCACGCTGATGCACTGCTTGCAGAGACTCCGCTAGCCGTTCACGGATGCGTCGCCCGATAGTATTGGGTTGTTTATCCTGCAGCAGGCTAGCGTTTCTCCCAGCTTGACAGCGCGCTAGAGCGCTGCAGGTGCTACATGGCTTCCAAATCTCTACTGCCCGTTCGCCGCCCAGCAACTTATCTACCAACTTGTCTAGAAACTCTGTATTTACGGTGTTCGTTTCGGGGCTGATGCCGCCAACCAATGATCGCGAGTTTAGATCAATCAAGCGAATGTGAGAGTCGGGAAGCGTAATATCACTCTCTTGGTCAAGCAGGAAGTTCAGGTGTTTGACTAGGGGGGGGGCATCCTTTTGGTTTTGGTAGCGGTCAATCCATTCGAGTAGACGCCCGTCATTTACACCAAGTAAGTGGGCGATATCTTCATCCGGGCAGCCTTGCATAAAAGGGGCAAAGAACTCGTCAAGAAGTTCGTTAGCGTTCTTACCGCCGAAGGAAGCTGCGCCATCCAAATTGGCCTTGAGTCTGAGACCGTCGGAAGTTGTTGATTCCCATAGGCGCTGTGCCGAAGAACACTCCGGCACAGCAAAGCGCTTAGCGAGATGCTGCAGCAAAGCTGTTTTTCCATCGCCCGCGTTTCCGCACAAGATGACGAGCCGCACTCGGCGTGCGAGGATGTCATCGAAGAGTACCTTTTCCAGTGCCGTCTCTACGTAGGTGTCTACCGCAAATGCGCTGTCTAGACCGCGCGTTTCAATATTGCCGTAAGCAGAGCCCGGAAATACTTGCAAGATGTTTTTTAACCAAGGCACATGGTTTTCGGTGAGCGTCGCGGGTACTGTCAGGACAGGAGGCGCAGATGATTTCGTCGCCAATTGCGGGGCAAGTCTTGACTCTAACCACTCCAGAGCCACCATTGCTGAAGCAAACCGGTGATCGGGGATCGGCGTAGTGGCGCGCGACACGAACTCGGCAAAAAGTGGCATTTTGCCTTTCTCGTCGTCTTGCCATTGCGCGCCCTTGGTTTTGTCGAAGCTCGCCCCATGCACTGGGAACGGTTCCCGGTCGGTCACTGCTCTGAAGAGCGAAGCCGCTAGCGCGAACACGTCGTCCGAAAAGCTGAGTGGCTGATGCTGCTCCGCTTGCGGAGAACAGAACATCGCCGCGCCATGACCTGACGCCGCGTTGCCCGCCAGTGTAACCAGGTCGTAATCTGTTAATGATACTTCGCCTTGATGAACGATGATGTTCGACGAACTCACATCACCATGCACCAGGCCGACGCAGTGTAGCCGGCTCAGGGCCTCGCATAGGTCCTTGCCCCAGCGAAGAACGAGTGCCTCTGGCGACGCATCACCGCTTTCTTCGGCAATTAGCGGTAGCACGCCATATAGACTAGAGAGTGCATCACCTTCGACCCATTTAAGCAGGGCCACGAATGAATTGTTCTGCCAATCGCTCGCCGTTTCATAAATGACGGAGAGGTTGGGATAAGCTGTGTGAGATCTGACGCGCTGGTAGGCTTTGAGGGCAGCCTTGCCAGGGGCCTCTTCGTGTATTACCTTGGCGACGTAGGTGCCGAAATTCTCGCCCGTGGCGGGATCCACTTCCACGACTTTGAATGTCAACCCGACACCCCCATAACCCAAACGCGAAATAATTCGAAAGGATTTGTTGTTGAATGGAACAAGAAGGTCTTCTGACCAGTAACGAGGAAGAGGCAAGGGCTGCACAATCTCTGCTGCGGGTGATGCGGCAGGCACTGTGGCGCTCTTTTCACCTGCCAGCGGAACCAGCAAATCAGCGATTTGGCTAAGCGTAGGTCGGTCAACAGGGTTCTCAACCAACGCGCGCGCTAGGATTGTCCGACACTGTTCTGCTTCCTCCTCATTAATGCCCTCAAAGATCGTGAGCAATGATGAAGCAAGAGCATAAACATCACTGCGCTGGTCAGCGCTGCCCAACCCGCCCTCGTGAACTTCTGGAGCTGAGAACGATGCTGGATCGCCAATTGGTAACGGAACCTTTGACACTGTATCCTGCCCTGGAATTCGGGCAAGCGAGAAGCCCGTAAAAAGGACACGATTTCTGGCGGTAACGAGAATATTGGATGGGCAAAGACTGCGGTGGACGATGGGAGGAGTATCTTCTGATGAAGAGGCATGCAGTTGGGCCAGCGCTTCGACGGCCAAATGGGCAAATGCGATTCGACTAGTCGCTAGCCACGACTTATCAGCAGACCTTTCTCTAATTGTAGGGGCACAAGGGTCAACTACTGTGAAGAACTTCATTTCCCCAACGAAACCCTGTACGTCTTGCAATGAATCTCGGAAGCGAGGTACCCACGGGGATTTCTGTAGCCGCTGCATCGTTTCGAATTCACGAGCGGCGAGATTCTCTGTTCCGCTCCCCTCAAATGCTGAAAGATCGTAGAGATGCAGAATGATTCTGTCCTGTGTTCGCGCGTGCGCACCACGATAGACGCGATGGAACCGCTCGCTTGCGTGGCTTTCCAGTTCCAAATTGATGAAATCTCCAAGTCGGCGGAGACTACCAGTCACATTGACGCCGCTCCGCGGCTCCAAATACTGACAAAGCCCTTTTACCACTGCCGCAGGCAACTGGCCTGGCTGTGAGAGATCAAAAAGCTCAATGACCTCTTTCAACGTGAAGAATTTGACGCCACGATACTCGGGCCGTCCGGCCAAACCAAACGCTTTTGTTTCGGCGGTTAACAGTATGTAGCCATCCACTTTTGGTAGTGCCTCAAACCGCCGTCTAGCATTGGTTGCAACGCGGCGCACCTTTGCGGAGAGTTTTTCCGCTTCGCTGTCGACCAGGATCTGGTTTTTCTTCATCCAAGCGCGGTCCCAATGCTTTACTTCAATTACGAAAAGCCCTTGTGGACCGATGACGAGGAGGTCAATTTCATCCGATTGATGTCGCGAAGTAGAAGAATGCGGAAGGTTCGAGAGAATGATCCACTCGTCACTACCTGACTGCGCAGCGAGCTTCTGCTTAACGGCTTCAAAAGCCTGCCGCTCGCTTTCATTCGCAAACTCACCGCACGGAATGGTAATTACTTTCATCCTCAAAAATTCACTTTGTTTGCGCCGTCGTGACTTACACAACACAGGATTTTGGAGTCGCCGCTTTTGAAGCGACTGCTCTTGCTAGTGTGCCCCTGAGCTCTGGCGGTTTCTGAATAAGATTCACAGTCAGGCCTTGCGATCATAAAGTTATACAGCCATTCAGAGATTACAGACTTCCCTGCTTGTTCCATCCAAGACACCCCAGGCAGGCTAGGTTTCTATTCGACTATTGCCGCCGCAGGATACCCTTTTCCCCATGAGAAAGCACCCCAACTTGAGAGGGAGTGGCCCTGAAAATGGAACCATTGATCCCCGTTACTTGCGTACAAACCTACCGGGATTGACACGTAGAGAACGCTTGTTTTGCGCAATTTATCCACTTTGCGCGCTCGATTGCTAACCAGACCCCTGCTCGCCCTTCTTACGTAACATTAAGAATTTCTATCCGTGAACACCGCAGTTACATTCCTTCGGCTTGCTTCGTGGCCGTTGTCCCTATTGGTCCCTAACTGTCCTAAGCAGGCCTAAGCAGGGTACTTCCCACATTCATCTCACACCGGTATGGTCAGCGCGGTGCTGAGCCGCACCGGCAGAAAGGACTGGGCATGAAGAAGGATTTGCTTACGGTGGAGGAATTGGCAGCGGAACTTCGTATGAGCGTGAAGTCGATTCAACGGGGGTACCGTAAGGTGAGATATACCCGCGCAGTGGATGTGTCGCATAGCGCGGTTCGATCTCGGAAAAGTTCGACGGGCGATTGAAATCGAAAACGATGCCGAACTGTCAGTGCGCGAAGGGCGGATCGGAATTCGTTAACGCCACGTGATTGAATACGGCGTCACGAAAGAAGTGCGGTATCTGATGAAAGGACAAGTCTACTGGAGGGGTTTATCCGTTCGCCCTGATATTTAGACGAATGGCACGAACGAAGTTTGGTTTGGTGGGCCGTGTAGGGGTTGAACCTACGGCCCGCTGATGAAGAGTCAGAATCATCACGTCGTTGCGCCCGTTCATGGGGAGTCGATCCCATCGGACGTGGAGCGAGACGGTGAGGGCCATTCGTTCGAGATGCGCAGACCAGAAGTGGCATTTGGTCGGCTCCCAAAACGGTTGCGCACTGGGTCTCACGCAACAGGGGCAGATGATGGCCGGAATGTGGTGACGCTCGGCATAGAGGATCG
>CXWL01112163.1_pt1 | contig 14084 bp, 11 predicted proteins | sample 590931 | NCBI WGS metagenome assembly CXWL01 (sample SAMEA3498368, study PRJEB10139) | groundwater metagenome | biome: water well; material: biofilm material | place: Germany | collected 2015-04-27 | reverse complement strand
GTGGTGGTGGTGGCATCGGCCGTCATGCGGTGCAGGCTTGCGCCACACTTTGCAGCAGGCGTTCGGCGTGCGCGGCTTCGGCCAGCAGCACGGGCAACTCGGGCAGGCGGGTGTCCCATTCCACCAGCGTGGGCAGCGGGCCCAGGCGGCGCAAGGCGTGCTCAAAGACCTGCCACACTGGGGCGTGCACACGGCTGCCGTGGTCGTCAATCACGATGGCGCCGGTGTCGTGGTAGCCCGCGAGGTGGATCTCACCCACGCTGGCGGCGGTGATGGCGTCTATCCAGTCGCAGGCGCTGGACACGGCAGCGGCTTCGTCGCGCCGGCTGCCGTGTGCGCCCTGGGCGTTGAGCGCATTCACCACCAGGTTGTTCACGTCCAGCAGCAGGCCACAGCCGGTGCGGCGTGTCAGGCGGTTGAAGAACTCTGGCTCGGCCAGGCTGTCGTCGGCCCAGTGCAGGTAGGCCGACAGGTTTTCCACCAGCAGCGGGCGCTGCAGCCGGTCTTGCACCTGCTGCACATTGCCGGCCATGATGTCCAGCGCCGTGGGCGTAAAGGCAATCGGCAGCAGGTCACTGCCATGCACCACCGGGCCGGCGTGGCGGCGCGGGGCGCGGGCAAAGCTGGCGTGGTCACTGACACGCACCGGATCAATGCGCGCCACCAGCGCGGCCAATCGATCCAGATGCCACGGATCCAGGCCCGCAGCAGACCCCAGCGACAGGCTCACACCATGCAGGCTGACTGGCCAATGGGCCCGCGCCGCCTGCAGCACGGCCAGTGCGGCGCCACCGTCGCCAAAGAAGTTTTCGGAATGCACTTCCACAAAACCCAGCGGGGGCGGGCATTGCAGCAGCGCGTCGTAGTGCGGCTGGCGCAGGCCGATACCGGCCCAGGGTGGCGTGGGCGTTTGTGGCATGGGCCTGCGCTCTGTGCGCTGCGGTGGAGGCGGGGCGCCGGATTACTTCTTGGCCTGTTTCTTGGCTTCGGCTTCGCTCATGCCCTTCATGTCCTTGCAGGTGCCTTTGGCCACGTACTTCCATTCGTCGGCGCCGTTGTCCACCTTGGCCTGGCCCGCGCACGAGTGGCTGCCCGACAGATTGGCGCAGTCGTTTTGTCCGGCCTTGGCCACGCCAAAACACTTTTCCTTGCCACCGGGCTTGCCCATGTCCTGGGCGGCGGCCTGGCCCAGCAGGCCCAGGGCCAGGGCTGAAGCGAGGGCGGAAGAAACGATGAGACGCTGGTTCATGCAGAGAGCTCCTTGGGTGCGGATGGGTGGGTTGAAAGCGCCGGGCGGCAAGCGCCGCCGCCGACGTGAAAAGGGGTCGAAGGCAGGGCGCGATTCTTACAGCGTGCCGGCGTCAGGCGGAGCCGTAACCGCCACCGCCCGGTGTTTCCACCACAAACACATCACCGGGCTGCATCTCGGCCGAGCCAATGTGCGCCAGCGTTTCGCGGCGGCCATTGGCGCGCTCCACGCGGTTGATGCCCAGCGCGCCGGGCAGGCCACCGGCCATGCCAAAGGCCGGCACGATGCGGCCGTTGGACAGGATGGAGGCGGTCATGGGCTCCAGAAAGCGCACACGCCGCACAGCCCCATCTCCACCACGCCACTGCCCGGCCCCGCCGCTGCCCGCGCGGATGGCATAACTGTCCAGACGCACGGGGAAGCGGAACTCCAGCACCTCGGGGTCGGTGAGGCGTGAATTGGTCATGTGGGTCTGCACGACGCTGGTGCCGTTGAAGCCCCCGACGACGCGGCCCGCGTCGTCTTTGACTGCACCGGCGCCACTGCCACCGCTGATGGTTTCGTAGTACTGGTAGGTGTCGTTGCCGAAAGTGAAGTTGTTCATCGTGCACTGGCTCGCCGCCATCACACCCAGCGCACCGTAGAGCGCGTTGGTGACACAACTGCTGGTTTCCACGTTGCCAGCCACCACGGCTGCCGGCGGACGCGGGTTGAGCATGCAGCCTTCGGGCACGATCACGTGCAGCGGCTTCAGGCAGCCGGCGTTGAGCGGTATGTCGTCGTCCACCAGGGTGCGAAAAACGTAGAGCACTGCCGCCATCGTCACCGCCTTGGGGGCGTTGAAGTTGTTGGGCAGCTGCTCGCTGGTGCCGGTGAAGTCGATGGTGGCTTCACGCGTGGCTGCGTGCACCGTGAGCTTGACGCTGATCTGCGCGCCGTTGTCCAGCCGCAATGTAAAGGCACCAGGCTTGAGCGCGGTAATGACGCGGCGCACACTCTCCTCGGCGTTGTCTTGCACGTGCTGCATGTAGGCCGCCACCGTGGGCCGGCCAAACTGCGCCACCATGGCCTCAAGCTCTTGCACACCCTTTTTGTTGGCAGCAATCTGCGCCCGCAGGTCGGCAATGGTCTGGGGTGGGTTGCGCGCCGGGTAAGGCCCCGACTGCAACTGCGCCAGCAGCTCGGCCTCACGCAGCCTGCCACCTCGCACGAGCAGGAAATTGTCCAACAACACACCCTCTTCGGCAATGCTCTTGCTGAAGGGCGGCATGCTGCCGGGTGTGATGCCACCGATATCAGCATGGTGGCCGCGGCTGGCGACGTAAAACGCGGGCTCGGCATCACCCGCGCCCAGATACACCGGGGTGACGACCGTCACATCCGGCAGGTGCGTGCCACCGTGGTAGGGGTCATTGAGCACGTAAACGTCGCCCGCCAACATGGCCGGGTTGCGTGCCATCACGGATTTGATGCTTTCGCTCATGCTGCCCAGGTGCACCGGCATGTGTGGTGCATTGGCAATGAGTTCACCCGCTTCGTTGAAGAGCGCGCAAGAGAAGTCCAGCCGCTCCTTGATGTTGACCGAGTGCGCCGTGTTCTGCAGCCGCAACCCCATCTGCTCGGCGATGTTCATGAAGAGGTTGTTGAAGACCTCCAGCATCACCGGGTCAGCGTGGGTGCCTATGGCGTGCTGTGTGGCGCGCGGCAGCACACGCTGCAGCTCCATCGGGCCTGCCGCCATGAGCACGGCCTGCCAGCCGGGTTCGACCACCGTGGTGGCGTTTTTCTCGGCAATGACGGCCGGGCCGGCGATGGTGGCGCCCGCGCGCAAGGATTCACGCACATGCAGCGCCGCGGCGCGCCAAGTGCCACTGTGCATGCGCACGGTGGCATCGGGTGTGGGCGCATAGGGCGGCGGCTGCGGGCCCGTGGCCTGCACGTCAAAGCGTTCACCCGCGCCCACGGCTTCCACCGAGACGGCTTCAATCACCAGCGCGCGGCCCGGCATCAAAAAGGAAAAGCGCTGCTTGTAGCCGGCTTCAAAGTCACGCTGCACCTGGGCCTGCCCGCCGCAGGGCACGAGCAAGGCCGTGTCGGTGCCCTGATAGCGCACATGCAGCTTGCGGCGCAGCGTGATGGCCTCCTGCGGCACACCCTGGCTGGCCACTTCGTGCCGCGCCGCCTCACCCAGTGCGTCCAGGCGCAGCCCGGCCGCTGCCAGGCCGGCGTCGTCCAGCGGCAGCTCGATGGCCGCTTCACGCATGGTGATCTGGTCGGCCAGGCCCATGCCGTAGGCGCTGAGCACGCCGGCCATCGGGTGCACAAAGATGCGGCCCATGCCCAGGGCATCAGCCACTCCGCAGGCATGCTGCCCGCCCGCGCCGCCAAAACACTGCAAGGTGTACTGCGTGACGTCATAACCACGTGCCACGCTGATGCGCTTGATGGCATTGGCCATGTTCTGAATGGCGATTTGCAGGAAGCCTTCGGCCAGCAACTCGGCCGTGGTGGCGCGGCCCGTTTGTTGATGCACTTGCGCGGCCAGTGCGTTGAACTTGTCGGCCACGCCTTCGTGGTCCAGGGCCTGGTCAGCGCTGGGGCCAAAGACCTTGGGGAACCACGCCGGCTGTATCTTGCCCAGCAACACATTGGCGTCGGTGGTGGCGAGCGGGCCGCCGCGCCGGTAGCTGGCGGGGCCGGGGTTGGCGCCGGCACTTTGCGGGCCCACACGCAGCCGCGCGCCGTCAAACTGCAGCAGGCTGCCGCCCCCTGCGGCCACGGTGTGGATGCTCATCATGGGCGCACGCATGCGCACCCCGGCCACTTGCGTTTCAAAGGCGCGTTCAAATTCACCCGCGTAGTGGCTCACGTCGGTGCTGGTGCCACCCATGTCAAAACCTATGAGCTTGTGGTGGCCCGCCGCCACCGCCGTGCGCACCATGCCCACGATGCCGCCGGCCGGGCCGCTGAGGATGGCGTCCTTGCCCTGAAAGCGCTGCGCCTCGGTGAGGCCACCGCTGCTTTGCATGAAGAGCAAGCGTACGCCCGGCATCTGCGCGGCCACCTGATCCACATAACGCCGCAAAATGGGTGACAAGTAGGCGTCCACCACCGTGGTGTCGCCGCGTGACACCAGCTTCATCAACGGGCTCACCTCGTGGCTGGCACTGACCTGCGTAAAGCCCACTTCACGCGCCAGCGCGGCGGCGGCTTGCTCGTGCGCCGTGTAGCGGTAGCCGTGCATGAAGACGATGGCGCAGGCGCGGATGCCGGCGTCATGGGCCGCCCACAGGCGTTCGCGCAGGTGGGCCAGGTCCAGCGGCTGCAGCAGCTCTCCGTGCGCGCCCACACGCTCTTGCGCTTCAATCACCCGCTCGTACAGCAGCTCGGGCAGCACGATATGGCGGTCAAACAATCGCGGCCGCGCCTGGTAGGCAATGCGCAGCGCGTCACGAAACCCCTGCGTGGTGATGAGCAGCGTGCGGTCGCCCTTGCGCTCTAGCAGCGCGTTGGTGGCCACCGTGGTGCCCATCTTCACGCACTCGACCTGCGCAGGTGTGATGGGCGCACCCGCAGGCAGGCCCAGCAGACGGCGGATGCCATGCACCGCGGCGTCAGGGTATTGCTCGGGGTTCTCGCTGAGCAGCTTGAGCGTGTGCAATTCACCGCCTGGCGCGCGGCCCACCACGTCGGTGAAGGTGCCGCCGCGGTCGACCCAGAACTGCCAGCGCTGTTGAGTGTTCATGGGGGCATTCAAAGTGAGGTGGCCGCGCGCGCGGCCTGGTCGTACATGCCCGACATGGTGCGCAGCATGCGGGCCAGTTCACCGATGTCGGCATTGCGCTCGGTGTCCAGGCTCTTGACGAGGCAGTCTTCACGCACCTCGCGGTACTGCTGCACAAAGGTCTCGCCCTGCGTGGTGGGGCTGTAGAAGACTTCCTTGCCCTGCTTTTCAGCCAGCGCCAGGCCGGCGGCCACCAGCTTCTTGAGTGAGTAGGCCACCACGTGGGTGTCTTCGTAGTTCAGCACAAAGCAGATGTCGGCCAGCTTCTTGTTGCGCGCACGGTGGCACAGGTGGTGCACCAGCAGCACGTCGGTGATGGTCAGGTCGGGGCAACCCGCCGCCGCCATGCAGCGCACAGCCCAGCGCGAAAAGGCGTTCCAGGCCACGATGAGGCCGAATTCAAACTCTGACAACTCCACCGCCAGGGGCGACACCAGGTGCGACGACGACACGATGCCGCCGGCGCGTGTTGCGGCAGCCCGCGCGGGGGCGNNTGCGCGCTGCCGGCGCCCGGTTGGGGGTGACAGTTGTCTTTCGGGGGGTTTTGCTGGGCATCGGTGTTTTCACCAGAACGTCGAAGATTTGTTGACAATTTATCTCAATAATTTCTAGACTTCAATCCACCTGAGGCAAACCCCAAGGCTGCGGCAAACACCGATTCGCTCTCGCCCGGCTCGTCTCATGCTTCGCCACCTTCACCACCACGCGACCCATGGAGTGCCTATGAAACTCTTGCCCAAGCTCGTCACCGCCGCAGCCTTGCTGGCCGCCGCCACCGCACAGGCCCAGACCAAATGGGACCTGCCCGCCGCCTACCCGGCCGGCAACTTCCACAGCGTCACGCTCACCGAATTTGCGGCGGATGTGGACAAGGCCACGGGCGGCAAGCTCAAGATCACGGTGCACGCGGGTGCGTCGCTCTTCAAGGCCAACGAGATCAAGCGCGCCGTGCAAGGCGGCCAGGCCCAGATCGGTGAAGTGCTGCTGGCCAACCTGGCCAATGAATGGCCCATCTACGCCGCCGACGGCCTGCCCTTTCTGGCCGACAGCTACGACGAAGCCGTCAAGCTGTACAAGGCGCAGCGGCCGCTGATGGACAAGAAGCTCGCCGAACAAGGCCTGATGCTGCTGTACAGCGTGCCGTGGCCGCCGCAGGGCATCTACGCCAAGAAGCCGCTCAATTCAGCCGCTGACCTGAAGGGTGTCAAGTGGCGCGCCTACAGCCCGGCCACGGCACGCATTGCCGAGCTCGTGGGTGCGCAGCCCGTCACCGTGCAAGCGGCCGAGGTGTCTCAGGCCCTGGCCACCGGGGTGATGGAAAGCTACATGTCCAGCGGCTCCACCGGCGTGGACAGCAAGACCTACGAGCACCTGAAGTATTGGTACGACACCCAGGCCTGGCTGCCCAAGAACGCGGTGCTCGTGAACCGCGCTGCGTTTGACGCACTCGACGCACCCACACGCGCCGCGCTGCTCAAGGCTGGTGCCGACGCTGAAACGCGTGGCCTTGCCGCCAGCAAGCGCGTCAACGGGGAATCCCAAGACAAGCTGCGTGCCAACGGCATGCAGATCCTGCCGCCCAGCGCGCAACTCAAGGCCGACATGAAAAAGGTGGGTGACGTGATGCTCAAGGAATGGCTTGAAAAGGCGGGGCCTGAAGGCCGCCAATTGATAGACGCGTTCACGCGTTGACCGTCACGGCCTGCGCATCACGCCCTGAGCATCAAGCACACCATGCGCCGCACCCTGGACCGCCTTTACGCCGCTGCGGCCGGCTTGGCGGCGCTTACCGTGCTGGCCATTTTTGTATTGATGATCGCGGCTTCAGTCGGCCGGCTGCTGGACTGGCGTGTGGGCTGGGTCAACGACGTGGTGTCGTGGCTGTGTGCGGCGGCGGCCTTTCTGGCCATGGCGCATTCCTTCAAGTTTGGTGACTTCGTGCGCGTGACGCTGCTGCTGGAACGCATGCAGCCCGCCAGGCGCCGGGCCTTTGAGGCCGGCGGCCTGGTGGTGGCGGCGGTCTTCATCGGCTACCTGGCCTGGTGGGCCGCCCGCTACACCTGGGAAAGCTACAGCTTCAACGACATTGCCAACAACATGGTGGCCATCCCCATGTGGATCCCGCAGCTGAGTTTTGTGCTGGGCGCGGCGCTGTTTTTGGTGGCGGTGCTGGACGAACTGGCGCTGGTGCTGACCGGTGGCAAACCCACCTATGTGCGCCTGGTGGAAGAACGCCACGCCCGTGGCGATTTCTCTGAAGACCTCTGACGCATTGAGAGCCCGTTCATGAGCGTTGTCGCCATCGGCGCCCTGCTGCTGCTNNCCTGCTGCTGCTGATCCTTTTGCTGCTGCTCACCGGCGGTGTGTGGATCGCCATGGCGCTGGCCATCGTGGGCTGGGTGGGGCAGTTTTTCTTCACCACCACACCTGCGGGCAAGAACCTCTTCACGGCCTTCTGGGAAACCACGGCCAGTTGGGAACTGGCGGCGCTGCCGCTGTTCATCTGGATGGGCGAGATCCTGTTTCGCACCAAGTTGTCAGAGCAGATGTTCAGCGGCCTGGCACCCTGGCTCAACCGCGTGCCGGGCCGGCTGATGCACACCACCATCCTGGGCTGCGGCATCTTTGGCTCGGTGTCGGGTTCGTCGGCGGCCACCTGCGCCACCATCGCCAAGGTGGCCCTGCCCGAACTCAAACGGCGTGGTTACGACGAAGACTTGGCCATTGGTGCGCTGGCCACGGCCGGCGGGCTGGGCATCCTGATCCCGCCTTCCATCACCATGGTGGTGTATGCCGTGGCAGCGGATGCGTCGGTGATCCGGCTCTTCTTGGCCGGTTTTTTGCCGGCCGCAGTGCTGATGGCGCTGTTTTCCATCTACATCGGCTGGTGGAGCCTGCGCCACCCCGAGCGCGTGCCACCGCCCGACGCACCCACCACGCTGATGCAGAAACTGCGCCTGTCGGCCAGCCTGGTGCCGTGCGGGCTGCTGATCCTGTTCATCGTGTGGGTGCTGGTGGCGGGCTGGGCCACGGCCACCGAATGCGCGGCCTGGGGGGTGCTCGGGTCGCTGGTGATTGCCGCAGCCGGCAGGTCACTCACTTGGCAGAACTTCTGGGACGGGCTCATGGGCGCCACGCGCATGAGCTGCATGATCATGTTCATCCTGGCCGGCGCGGCCTTCCTGTCCAAGACCATGGCCTTCACCGGCGTGCCACGTGAGCTGGCCGAATGGGTGGCCAGCATGAACCTGAGCCCCTACACGCTGATCTTTGTGCTCGTGGTGGTGTACCTGGTGCTGGGCACGGCGCTCGACGGCATCAGCATGATCGTGCTCACCAGCGCCGTGGTGCTGCCCATGATCCAGAAGGCAGGTTTTGACCTGGTGTGGTTTGGCATCTTCATCGTGCTGCTGGTTGAAATTGCCGAGGTCACGCCGCCGGTGGGCTTCAACCTCTTTGTGCTGCAGAACATGACCGGCAAAGACAGCAACGTCATCGCCAAGGCCGCGCTGCCGTTTTTTGCCTGCCTGGTGCTGGCCATCGCCATCATCACGGTGTTTCCGGCCATCGTGACCTGGCTGCCCGATGTGCTGATGGGTGTGCAAAAGGGCTGAGAGACTCAGCGCCTGAAAGTCGGGTGGCCTGGAAACTGTGCTGCCGATCTGGCCCTGCTTCGCGCCCCTTTTCTGCACGCTGCACCCGCCTGGCCGGCCTAGCATGGTTGCAGCCTGGGGTGGTGCCCACCCCGGGCCCAAAACCCATGCTGATCGACCCCAAGGAAGCCAGCCCCGTCGCCCATGCCGCGCCGGCAGCGCCCGTGCGCCCGCAAAAGCTGCGCCTGGGCGACGTGCTGGTGCAGCAAAAACTGGTGACGCAGGAACAGCTGCAATCGGCGCTGGAACAGCAGCGTGGCACCGGCCGCCGCCTGGGCCGCCTGCTGATGGAAGCCGGCGTGGTGACCGAAGAGGCGGTGGTGCACGGCCTGGCGCGCCAACTGCGTGTGCCGGCGGTCAACCTCAAGAGTTTCCCGCTCAAGAACGACACCGTGCGGCTGCTGTCGGAGTCACCCGCGCGGCGCCACCGCGCCATCGTGCTGGAAGACAAGGGCGAACACCTGCTGGTGGGTTTTGCCGACCCACTGGACCTGGCCGCCTACGACGAACTCACCCGGCTGCTCAAGCGCCCGGTGCGCATGGCCGTGATCGCCGAAAGCCAACTCTCGGCGGCGCTGGACCGCCACTACCGCCGCACCGAAGAAATCTCTGGCCTGGCCCGGGCCCTGGAGCAAGACGTCGCCGACACGGTGGACTTTGGCGCCCTGGAAGCCAGCGTGGGCCAGGAAGGCGCGCCGGTGGTGCGCCTCTTGCAAAGCGTGTTTGAAGACGCGCTTCAGGTGGGTGCGTCCGACGTGCACCTGGAACCGCAGGAAAGCGGCCTCTTGATACGCAGCCGCATCGACGGCGTGCTGCAGACGCAGACCAGCGCCGACAAGCGCATTGCCGCCGCACTGGCCCAGCGCCTGAAGCTGATGGCGGGCCTGGACATTTCTGAAAAGCGTCTGCCCCAGGACGGCCGCTTCTCGCTGCGCCTGCGTGACAAGACGGTGGACGTGCGCATGTCCACGCTGCCCTCGCAATATGGCGAGTCGGTGGTGATGCGCCTGCTGGGCCAGGGTGAGATGGTGCGCCGCATCGACGAAATCGGCATGCCGCAGGCCATGTTGCGCCGCATGCGCGAGGTGCTGTCCCGCAGCGCCGGCATGGTGCTCGTCACCGGGCCCACGGGCTCGGGCAAGACCACCACGCTGTATGCCGCACTGGCCGAGATTGATGCCGAAACGCAGAAGATCATCACCGTCGAAGACCCCATCGAATACCGCCTGCCCGGGCTGACGCAGGTGCAGGTCAACGACAAGATAGAGCTGAGCTTTGCCCGTGTGCTGCGCGCCTGCCTGCGCCAGGACCCGGACGTGATCCTGGTGGGTGAAATCCGCGACGCCGAAACCGCTGACATCGCGCTGCGCGCCGCCATCACCGGCCACCTGGTGCTGTCGTCGCTGCACACACGCGACGCCATCGGCACGCCGTTTCGGCTGCTGGACATGGGCTCACCGGCCTTTATGGTGGCCAGTTCATTGCAGGCCGTGATTGCCCAGCGCCTGGTGCGCGTCAACTGCGACCAGTGCAAGGAGCCGCACACGATGACGGCGCAAGAGTCGGCCTGGATGATGGCCACCGGCGGTGACGCTGCGGCGGGCGAGAAAACACTGCGTGGCCGTGGCTGCTCGGCCTGCAACGGCACCGGCTACCAAGGCCGCATGGGCGTGTACGAGATGCTGGAGATGGACACCGCCATGGCCGCCGCCGCCACCCACGCCGACCCCAACGTCTTCACTCGGCTGGCGCGCGAGCAGATGCGTGGCCGCACCATGGCCCACCACGCGCTGGATCTGGTGCGCGCGGGCCGCACGTCGGTGGCCGAGGCCATGCGCCTGGCCACCGACTTTGACTGAGGCCCTGAACCATGGCCACCTACGCCTGGAAAGGCCGTGACCCACGCGGTGACCTGGTGCAAGGCGTGATTGACGCTCCCAGTGACGCCGCCGTGGCCGACCAGTTGCTGGCCATTGGCGTGTCGCCGGTGTCCATCGCACCCAAGGCCATCACCTTCACGCCCTCGCCCGCCAATGTGTGGGAGGCCCTGCGTGCCGCGCCCGTCACCGACGAAGACCTGCTGCTGCTGTCACGCCAGCTCTACACGCTGCAGAAGGCGGGCGTGCCGCTGCTGCGTTCGCTGGCCGGGCTGCAATCTTCCACCTCCAAGCGTTCTGTTGCCACTGTGCTGGCCGATCTTCGCGCCAGCCTGGACCAGGGCCGTGAACTGGCCACCGCCATGGCGCGCCACCCCAAGGTATTCAGCAGTTTTTACGTGGCCATGGTGCGCGTGGGCGAACTCACGGGCAGGCTCACCGAATCCTTCTTGCGCCTGGCCGAAAACATAGAGTTCGAGCTCGATGTGCGCGGCCGCATCAAGCAGGCCCTGCGCTACCCGACCACGGTGATGGTCGCCATCTTCATCGCCATGGTCGTCATCAACGTGTTCGTGATCCCGACGTTCGCCAATGTCTTTGCGCAGTTCAAGACCGAGCTGCCGCTGATGACCCGGGTGCTGCTCGGTGTGTCGTCCTTCACCGTCAAGTACTGGCCGCTGCTGCTGGCTGCGGGCCTGGGCGGCGCGTGGGCCCTGCGTGGCTGGCTGGCCACACCCAAGGGCCGCCACACCTGGGACAAGTGGCTGCTGCGCCTGCCGGTGGCCGGGCCAATTGTGCTCAAGGGCACGCTGGCACGTTTTGCACGCAGCTTTGCCATGGCCCAGCGCAGTGGTGTGCCGGTGAGCATGGCCATGAGCGTGTCGGCGCGCACGCTGGACAACGCCTTCATCCGCCAGCGCATCGAGCAGATGCGCGACGGCATAGAGCGCGGCGAAAGCCTGTCGCGCTGCGCGGCAGCGGCCGGTGTGTTCACACCCATCGTGCTGCAAATGGTGGCCGTGGGCGAAGAAACGGGTGAGCTCGACACGCTGCTGCTGGAGATTGCCACCATGTACGAACGCGAGACCGGCTACGAGATCAAGGGCCTGTCGGCCAGCCTGGAGCCGCTGCTGCTGACCATCATCGGCGGCCTGGTGCTGGTGCTGGCGCTGGGGGTGTTTCTGCCGCTGTGGAGCCTGGGTGGCGCGGCCACCGGGCGCGGTGGTTGAAACCAAGCGCGGCCGCCAAGAACTTCACACCCTGGCACACTGGGCCAAGACTCAAGTCCAGTGACACCACACCCGATAACCCAGGAACACAGCCACACGACCCGCTGCATCACCACCCGCCACTGCCGACCCACGAGGCCCCCATGAAAAACCGCCAGACCGGCTTCACGCTCATTGAACTGATCATGGTCATCGTGATCCTCGGTGTGCTCGCCGCCGTTGCCATCCCCAAGTTCACCAACCTCTCGTCAGACGCCANNTCGCCGCCGTGCAAAGCGTGGCCGGCGCGCTGGGTTCGGGCGCCGCCACCAACTACGCCGTGCGCAGCGCCAAGTCCACCAACGGCGCAGCCGTTACCTCCTGCGCCACGGCGGTCAACACACTGCAGGGTGGGGCACTGCCCACGGGCGCAGGCGGCACGTATTCCATTTCAGACGCCAGCAGTGCCACGGGGGCCACGGCCATTGCGGCCAACGCCACGTCAAGCTGTACGCTGACCTTCACGCCCACCTCGGGCTCGGCAGTGACGGCGACCTTTGTCGTCACGGGCATCGCCTGACATCTCTTGCAGCGCGGCGCGCCGCGCCTGAGATCACGCGTGCGAGGCAATCCAATGCACCCCACGCAACCTGCACCAACCCGCCACCAGGCGGGTTTCACCTTGGTGGAACTGGTGATGGTGCTGGTGGTGCTGGGCGCGCTGTCGGTCTTTGTGCTGCCGCGCGCGCTGGACCTCACCACCTGGCGCCTGACCGCCTTTGCACAGGAACTGCAGGCCCAGTCGATGGCGCTGCAGCGGCTGGCGCTGACGCAGCGCCGCCCGGTGGTGGCCACCATCACACCCAGTGGCGTGAGCTTTGACTACGCCGCAGGTGGCAACNNCTTGCATCACGCAGGCCGGCACCACCACGGTCACCTTCAATGCCGGCAACACAGGCAGCACCACCACCTCCACCGGCAGCGCGCTGGCGGTCACGGTCAGCAGCGGTGGCACCACGCTGAACTACCAGGTAGAGACGGAAACAGGCCTGTTTCGTGCCCTTCCTTAGGGCATTGCACCTGCCCCACGCTGCCTAGCATCGCCTCAGGATTCCCCCTGAGGCTGCGATGCCATTGCCCGCCAACATAACTGTCAACATGAATGCCAATCGGACGCGCTTCGGCTGCGGACCCGCACGCGGCGTCACACTGATCGAGCTGGTGCTGTTCATCGCCATCGCCGGCTCCGCACTCACCGGGGTGCTGAGCGTGTTCATTGAATCCACGTTGCACAGCGCCGACCCCATGCAGCGCCGGCAGTCGCTGGCCATTGCCGAGTCCTTGATGGACGAAGTGCAGTTGATGCCCTTCACGTTTTGCGACGGCGACGACACCCACGTCGAGACCGCCAGCAGCCCCACCGACTGCGCCAGTGGTGCCGAAGGCGCCGGCCCCGAGCCCGGTGAAAACCGCTTTGCCACACCGCAGTTTGACCACGTCAACGACTATCACGGCTACAGCATGGCCGGTATTTCTGACATCACCCACAGCGTGGTCACGGGCCTCGCGGGCTACAGCGCCAGCGTCAGCGTGGCCACATCGGCGCTGGGCAGCCTCAGCGCCGCCAGCGGCGAGGCGCTGCGCATCACCGTCACCGTGACCTCACCCAACGGCCAGACACTCAGTCTGGACGGCTACCGCAGCCGCCATGCGCCCAATGCCTCGCTCTGACCGCCACAGCCGCGGCTTCACGCTGATCGAGGCGGTGATGGTCATCGCCATCACCGGCGTGCTGGCCGCCGTGGTGTCGCAGTTCATCGTGCGGCCGGTGCAGGGTTACCTGGGCACGGTGGCACGCGCGGGCCTGGTCGACCAGGCCGACCTGGCGCTGCGCCGTGTCAGCCGCGACCTGCGTGCCGCGCTGCCCAACAGCGTGCGTGTCAATGCCAGTGGCACGCAGCTGGAGCTGATCCCCACCACCGGCGGCGCGCGCTACGCCACCGACGGCAGCGGCGCGCTGCAATTTGGCACCGTGGCCACCAGCTTCGGCCTCATCGGGCCCGCGCTGACGCTGGCCGCACAGCAAGAACTCGTGTTCTACAACCTGNNGGGCCCAGGCATCACGGGCTCTGACGCCTACGCGGCCAACGGCACGGCCGCTGCCGCAGCCGACAGCAACCGCCGCACGGCCACCAACGCGGCCGGTGCGGCCAGCACCATCACACTCAGTTCCAGCGCCGGCCTGCCCGTGGGCGCCTTTGCGCCGCCCTACCGCGTGCTGGCCGTGTCGCAGCCCGTGACCTACCGCTGCGA
>CXWL01108392.1_pt1 | contig 14085 bp, 15 predicted proteins | sample 590931 | NCBI WGS metagenome assembly CXWL01 (sample SAMEA3498368, study PRJEB10139) | groundwater metagenome | biome: water well; material: biofilm material | place: Germany | collected 2015-04-27 | reverse complement strand
AACACGATCCTGTACACGTTCTCGGTATCGTCCGGCAACGAACAGCAATTCACCGGGCAATCGGCGTTCAGCGCCGCCCAGCAAGCCGGTGCGAAAACGGCACTCGACTACATCAGCAAGCTGACCGGCATCAATTTCGTCGCCACGTCGGATGGCGCGGCGGCCCAGCTGCACCTGAGCAGTATGAATATCGCCGAGCCCAACACAACCGGGCTGTGCAGTTGGAGCAGTTCGCTGCAAAGCATGAGCGGCAGCGACACCGTGGTGGGCTACAGCGCCGAAGCGTATGTCTATCTCGACAACTACGAGTGGGCCGGCCGCAACGGCGACCTCAGCAAGGGCAGTTACGGCTACGAGACGCTGCTCCATGAGCTCGGCCACGTGCTGGGCCTGAAGCATCCGTTCGACGGCGACATCCATTTGTCGGGCGCCGCCGACACCACGGCCAACACGCTGATGTCCTATACGAGTGTGGGCGGCGCGCATGCAACGTTCAGCCAGTACGACGTCGCGGCCCTGAACTGGCTGTACGGCGGCGATGGCCTGGGCGGCGCGCTCGGTATCAATTCGACCACGGGGGCGCGTTACATTACCGGCACCAATGTCGGCGACACGCTCACCGGCACCGCCTTTAACGATACGCTCGAGGGCGATGGAGGCAACGACATGATCAACGGCGGCGGTGGCATCGACACGGCAATATTCCGCGGCGCGCGGGAAGCATATACGTTCACCCAGCTCAGCAGCGGCGCCTTGCTTGCCGCCAGCACCGACGGGTCGGATGGCGTCGACACCCTCACCTCGATCGAGATCCTCAAGTTCAGCAACGGCAGCTACCAGAGTTCGCAAATGGTCGACACCGTGGCGCCGCCCGCGCCGACCATGAACGTGACCAAGAACACCGCCGGTTACGTGGTTGGCAACACCGCGTTCGTGGTCGGGATCGCCGAAGCGGGCGCCAGCGTCAAGGTGTTTGGCCCCAGCGGCCAGGTCGGCAGCACCCAGGCCGATGCGAATGGCTTCTGGAGCCTGACGACGACTTCGTTTGCGGACGGTCTCAACTACCAGATTTTCGCCAGGGCGACCGACCAGGCCGGCAACACTTCGGTGGCGAGCCCGATCCAGAGTTTCAACGTCGGCGCCCACGCGCCGAGCGTGCCGACCGGCGGCGTCGACATCACGGCGGGCAGCAACCAGCCGGTGTTCAGCGGCACCGGCGAGGCCGGCACCACGATTCAGCTGATGAACGTCGAAACGCTGGTGGGTCAGGCCACCGTGGCGGCCAATGGAACCTGGCGCGTCGACGCCAGCCCGCTGTCGAACGGCAACTACAACGTCACCGTTATCTCGTCCGACCTGGCCGACAACGCCACCAGCGCCAAGGCCAGCCTGGCGTTCGCGGTGACGAGCACGAACAACCTGGTCGGCACTGTCGGCAACGACCGTATTTCCCCGACCGCCGGCAATAACGCGGTCGAAGGCGGGGCCGGCATCGATACCGCCGTGTACGCCGGCGCGCGCGCCAACTACACCGTGGCGAAAGACGTCAACGGCTTCACCATCACCGACAAGGTCGGCGCGAATGGGCTGGACTCGCTGATCAACGTCGAGCACATCCAGTTCGGCGACATGGCGATGGGGCTCGATGTCAACGGCGTCGGCGGCCAGGCGTTCCGGCTGTACCAGGCGGCGTTCGACCGCGTGCCCGATCTGCCGGGGCTTGGATTCTGGATCAAGTACATGGACCTGGGGCTGTCGGTGAACGGCGCGGCCGAGCAATTCATGGCCAGCCCCGAGTTCAAGACTATGTACCAGGGCACGGATGACACGGCCTATATCACCAAGCTGTACAGCAATGTGCTGCACCGCGCGCCGGAGCAGTCGGGGCTGGGTTTCTGGATAAACGCCTTGGAGGTCTTGCACACTTCGCGCGCCGAGGTATTGGGATTCTTCAGCGAAAGCCCGGAGAACCAGGCCCAGGTCATCGGCAGCATCCAGAACGGCTTCGAGTTCGTTCCACACGCGTGACGGCGCGGAGGCGCGGGCGTCAAATCAGCAGAGGATGCCGAACGCGTCGTGCCGGCCGCGCCGCAGGTGGGGCTGGAACAGCACGCGCAAGGCCACCGACGGGTCGACAGCATTGTTTTCCAGGTATTCCGCGGCGGTGGCCGTGCCCAGCATGGCCTGCAGGATGATGCCGACCTCGACCCGCTGAGCTGTCAGCAGGTCCGGTCGTCCCGCCAGTCTCAACGGCGAACCGGCGATGGCTTCGGCCGCCGCCTCGCTGGCGGCAAGCGCGGCAGTGCTTCCAGTGTCGCTAGAGAGGGCTGAATTAGTTTCCATGGACACATGTTGCACCGGAATTGCCCACGCGTCAGTGCGTTAGCACTCATACGCGCGCAAGGAATTGCCGGTGGCATAATGGCAGCTTTTGCGCCAGGGGCATGCCGTGAGTAACGAAGACCGTTTTGTCGATATCGAGATCAAGCTGGCCCACCAGGAAGACATGGTCGAGTCGCTCAACCAGGTGGTGTACCAGCAGAGCCGCCGCCTCGACCAGCTCGAAGCGATGGTGAGCCAGCTGGCCGAACACATCCGCAACAATGCCCAGTCCGGCCCCAATCCGGGCAGCGAGAAGCCACCCCACTACTAAGCGAGGCCGCTCCCGTGTCTCGATTCAAGCTATTCAACGCCTGCATTGCCGGGTCGGCCCTGGTGCTGGGCATCTGCGCGTCCGCCGCGCAGGCGCAAGCGGTCGCCTTCACGTTCGACGACGGCCCGAGCCTGGTGGACACGCCGCTGCTGTCGCCGCAGCAGCGCAACCAGGCTATCCTCGATGCGCTTGCCAGGCATCAGGTGCAGGCGGCATTGTTCGTCACGGCGGGCAACGGCGCGAACCGGCCGGAAGGATATGCGCTGGTATGAGGTTGCGGAATTGAAGGAGCAGGGCTTGTAACTTAACTTGAACGGGAGGCTGGACATGGGCATTGAAAAGCTTGATCACTATTCGGTCCGCACCGCGGAGCTGCAACGCGCGATAAGGTTTTATGAAGAAGCCCTCGGCTTTCATTCGGGGCCGCGGCCGCCGTTCCGGTTTCCCGGGGCGTGGATGTACACGCCGGCACCGCCGGGAGAAGCCGCAGGGCGCCCCGTCGTGCACCTGATTGGCATCGACGCAAAGGATGCGGGCGCCTTGTCCGAATATTTGGGGGACAAACTTCTCCCGGCAAAACCGGATACCGGCGCGCTGGATCATATTGCCTTTGCCGCCACAGGAATCAGCGAATTGCATGCGCGTTTGAAGCTTCATGGGATCACGTTCCATGAGCGCAAAGTGCCGAACATGGAACTGCACCAGGTATTCATCGAAGATCCCGATGGCGTCACGATCGAGCTGAATTATTCGCAGCCGGCCGACATTGCGGCCGGCAGCAGCAGCCTGGAACCACAATGAAAATACTTGACGACGCGATGATCATCGACTCATGGTCGAAGAATACCGCTCCATGGACGGTGGCGGTTCGCAGTGGTGAAATCGCGAGCCGGAGGCTGGTCACCAACCAGGCGATTATCGATGCAGTGCGCAGCCGTGCACCCCGCACCGGGATCGACATCGGCTGCGGCGAGGGCTGGCTGGTGCGCGCGCTCGACGGAATCGAGATGATCGGCGTCGATGTTGTCCCGGGCCTGATCGACAATGCGCGCAAGGCTGGCGGCGGGGATTTTCGCGTCCTTTCCTACGAGGAGATCGCAAGCGGACAGCTGCAGGTGGCAGTCGATGTCGCAGTCTGCAATTTTTCCCTGATCGGCAAGGAATCCGTCGAAGGCGTGTTTCGCGCCGCGCGTTCATTCCTGAATCCACAAGGCGCACTGATCGTGCAGACGCTGCATCCGCTGGTCGCATGTGGCGATGCGCCTTACCGGGATGGCTGGCGCGAGGGAAGCTGGTCAGGCTTCAGCAGCGACTTTACCGATCCGCCGCCGTGGTACTTCCGCACCCTCGAAAGCTGGATCAACTTGTTCAGCGAGAACGGCCTCCGATTGCTGGAGCTACGCGAGCCGGTGCATCCCGAAACGGGCAAGCCCGTATCGGTCATCCTGACAGGAGAGTCGCTTGGCTGAAATTCGTATGTGGATGGGACTTGCCCTGGTGCTGGCGCAATGCGCCCATTCCGCCGCCGCGGCCCAGACCGCGCCTGCCGACGCCGTGCGCGAGGTGTTGCTGTGGGTCGAAGCGAAGGACTGCCCCAACGCTGTGCGCGCGCTGAACGCCGGCCTCGCGAAAGGTTATCCGGAAGTCGCCTTGCTGGCCGGCGCGATGTACGAGCAGGGCACCTGCCTCAAGCCCGACTGGAACCGCGCCGTCGACTTCTACGTGAAAGCGCACGAAGGCGGGCAGCGCGCCGCGCCCTACCGGCTTGCTTCCGGCTACGCTGCCGCTGTCGGCGGTCCCGACATGGCGGCCGCCTTGTGGTGGGCGAATCAGCGCGGGCACCGGCTGATATCGGCATGCGGTGTGTCCGACGCGGCCAGCACGGATCCTGACCGCTTTGTCGCGGAGCTTCGGACGTGGAAGCAATCGCGGCTTGAAAGCTGCAACTATGCCGTCGGCGTCATATCCACGCTCGCCGGGGACATCCAGTTTCCGGACATCGCCAGGGTGTTCGCGCTAAAAGGCGCCGTCCGCGTCAGTCTGCTGCCTTCGATTCCGCGGGTGGACGTAAAGGCCACCGGCACCGAGGCGCTCGAGTTCAGCGGCGTTGTCGAAGAAAACGTATTGCGCGACCGAAGTGCCAGGTCGGCCACGGGGGTGTTCGAGGCCACCATGCGCAAGGTGGCGGAACGCGCGCTGAAGCGCTACCCGCAACCGGCAGGCATCGATCCCGGATGGAAGGTCGATGTGAATTTCGTTTTCGATTGAATAGGCGATGCCTGGCGAATGGCCAAAAAAAAGCCCGCCGAAGCGGGCCTCTCTGGCAAATCTCGGTTCTTAGAACTTGAACGAAACGCCGGTGCTGACATTGGTAGAATCGCTGCTCGGCTTCTCGAATTCCAGGCGTGCGGAAACGCTCCAGCGGGCGTCGCCGCCACGCTGAACCGGGAGAATTTGGCGGCGCTTTCTTAGCGGGCGGTACGCGAGCCGGTGCATCCTGAAACGGGCAAGCCCGNNAAAAAGCCCGCCGAAGCGGGCTTTCGAACTGCAAGTGCCGCATTGCAGAACCGATCAATCTTTGCCTTCGTAGAGAATTTGTCCGGAAAGCTTCAGGTTGCCCGCTCCAGTGGTCAAATCCTCGCCACCGGTCAATGTTCCGCCGCCACTCGCCTTCGCATACCGCCCGTTGCCGCCGGTGATTTGGAATGTGGCGCCACTGAACACATATTTCGCTCCATCTCCGGTAGGGACCATCTGGCCGCTGTAGTCCGCAAAGACTTGGTCGCCCGACGTCGTAACGATGATAAAGCGGCCCATGTTGAAATTGAACAGGGGGCCATTCGGGGTGATACAGTCGGTCGAGATAAAGGCAACCCGGCCTAACAACGCGCTATCGCCATGGCCTGCGATCGTTCCGCCGAATTTCGAAGGGCAGCGTAGCGATGGACCGGTCTGCTCTTGAAAAACACCCGTGATCTCGATGGGCTTGGTGGCAGAAGGGTGTGCCGCCGCGCTGATCGTCGCCAATAGCAGCACGGCACTGATTGCAAGGCGCAGGGTGGATTTGATCATTAAACTTCTCCGGTTGATTGATAAAAGTTCAATAATATCGCATTGTTAAGCATGCGCGTCTGGTCGCGCAACACGAAGTTCGGTTTCAGTGGGGCCTTCATCATGCGCAATCCGGATAAGCTCACCTCGGTCCCACAATTTATTTGAGCAGGCTCACAAAGCCGTATGCGCTCTGATGCGTGCTATGATCAAATGACTATCTCGATAGGCATGAGGAAATCATGCAGACTTTTCCTCTGGCGGAAGCCAAGGCCCAACTGAGCCGACTGATTGCAATGGTCGAGGCCGGTGAAGACGTTACCATTACCAAACGCGGTCAAGCTGTCGCGCGTCTTGTCCGCAGTTCGCCTGCTCGTCAACAGCTCCCCAGCCTGGCCGAACTTCGCGCGAGATTGCCAGAACAGACCCAGCCTGCGGGCGAATTCATCCGCGACCTTCGGGACAGCGACCGCTATTGACGCGTTACGTCGATACCAGCGTATTGATCGCCTACTTGACGCCCGAAACCGGTAGCGCCGCTGCGGAGGCATTCATGTTGAGTGTTGGCGAGCCGCTTGCCATCAGCAGCTGCTCCGAAGTCGAATTGCTGTCCGCGCTGGGCGTAAAAGTGCGTACGAGGCAGCTCAGTAAATCGGCGGCCAATGATGTTATCAACACGTACAGTCGCTTAGTTGCACCCCAGCTGCATCGTATTTCTGTTGAGGATGCCGATCATCGCCAGGCGGTGATCCTGTTAGATGGCTGGCGTACAGCGTTGAGGCCAGTGATGGATTGCACCTCGCTATCGCAACAGCACATGGGGCGACGGTATATACCTTCGATCGTGGCATGGCGAATGCGGGCGCTACCCTTGGAATTCCCGTCAGGTTGGTTGGGCAGCATCGTGGCGAATGACAGCTAGCGGCCAAGAGCGGACGGTCGAGTTAGGTCTTCGGTGACAGAGAGCCTATTTTTCGCCAGTCTGGTCTGGTACTGTGTCGTCCTAGACTGGCTACATAATGAGGAGCAAGGTAACAATGTTTTCGGTTTCGATAAAAGGCATATTTCGTGCCCCCTCCGGGAACGTTGTGCTACTCATGAATGAGCGTAATGAATGGGAGCTTCCCGGGGGCAGAATCGAGATTGGAGAAACTCCAGCACAGTGCCTAGAGCGTGAGGTAAAAGAGGAGCTGAGCTTAACGGTGTCAGCTGAAGAGCTAATTGACTCTTACCTGTTCGAAGTCGTTCCAAACAAGCATGTGTTTATCGTAACCTACGCCTGTTCTCTCGAGGGGCAGTTTAACCCGTCCATTAGCCACGAGCACAAATCTGTGGGCCTGTTCAAGCCAGACGCGCTCCCGTCAAATCTTCCAATAGGTTATCGGTCGTCGATAGCTGCATGGAACACTCGGCGACCGCCATCGATGCGCTGCTTCGATTGAGTTTTTCGTGGATCCCCTTATGTCACACGACGATTTACAGAGTATTGCCGAATACATCATGCCGTCATTTCCCGCATGCGTTTCGGATCTCGGATTTCTTTTTGGGACCCGCCATGGCGTACCAGAGTTTTGCAAGGTGGCGCATGGATTGTGGCAGAACGGCATGTTCAGCCGTCTGTTGGTATCTGGTGGACGGACAGGATCCTCGCCTCTAGCAGAGGCGGACATGATCGCTGAGCGACTGGTCGGGCTCGGGATACCTGAAACCGTTCTCATACTGGAGACTGCAGCAACGAACACAGGCGAGAACGTACAGTTCGGTCGGGCCAGGGTGGCTGAGGTGATGGACCCCGCTGCGATTCGAAGTGTCGTCGTAATTGGGAAAATATGCTCGACCCGACGCTATCTGATGACTTTGCAAAAACATTGGCCTGGTTTGAGCTTGTCAGTTTGTCCTGTCAACTATTTTAGTATTCCTGCCGAGCGCTGGCATGAGCATGAGGAATTTCGCGCCCGCGTACTCAGCGAATTCGACAAGATCCCGCGTTACCTGGCCGAAGGCTTCCTGGAAGAGATCAACGGGTGCCCGGCATACCCGCAATTGGCCAAACGTTAAAATCTGTAGCGCAGTGACTGCTTTGGGTCGTAAGCGGTCAGTGGCACACCCGGCAGGCGTACGGAAAGAACATGGAGATAATCGATGGGCAAAGGCAGGCTTGAAGCATTCAGCGATGGCGTCATCGCGATCATCATTACGATCATGGTGCTTGAACTGAAGGTGCCGCACGGTGCCGGCTTCGAGGTGCTGTTGCCGCTGATCCCCATCCTCGGCAGCTACATGCTCAGCTTCATCTACGTCGGCATCTACTGGAACAACCACCACCACATGCTGCACGTCGTCCGACAGGTGGGCGGCGGGGTTTTGTGGGCCAACCTGCACCTGCTGTTCTGGCTGTCGCTGATTCCGTTCGTCACCGCCTGGATGGGTGAAAACCATTTCCAGACCGTCCCGGTCGCCGCCTACGGCACGGTGCTCCTGATGTGCGCCATCGCTTACGCCTTGCTCGCGCGCAGCCTGATCGCCCACCATCGCGAGAATGCGGCGCTGGCCGTCGCCATCGGCAAGGACCGCAAGGGGATGATTTCGATCGTGCTGTACGTGACCGGCATTGTCTTGTCGCTGCTGCACCCATGGCTGGGTTTCGCTGTGTACATCGGCGTCGCGATCATGTGGCTGGTGCCGGACCGGCGCATCGAAAAGCGCCTGCCGTATTGACACGCCAGCACAGTGACGCTCCGCAATCATCCTGCTATGATCATGCGCTGATGTGCTGAGGCTTATCCAGCCGCAGCTTTTCCCCTTAGCGCCCGTGAAAGATGCCATGAACCGTCCACACTTGCTGATCGTTGCCGCCAGTCTCGCCCTCATCCAACCTGCCTTCGCCGCTCCCGCCGCCCCGAGCGCCGCGCTGGAAGCGTCGAACCCGTTCGCCAAACTGAGCACGCTGCCGTTCCATTACCCTGCATTCGACAAGATCAAGGACGAGCATTTCCTGCCGGCCTACGCCGCGGGCATGCGCGAACAGCTGCGCGAGATCGACGGCATTGCGAACAATCCGAAGCCGGCCACGTTCGACAACACCATCGTGGCGATGGAACGCTCGGGCCAGTTGCTGACCCGCGTGTCGACCACGTTCTCGAACCTGCAGGGCGCCAACACCAACGACAAGCTTGACGAGATCGACCGCGAAATGTCGCCCAAGCTGGCGGCGCACAATGACGCCATCTTCCTGAACCCGAAGCTGTACCAGCGCGTCAAGACGCTGTACGACAAGCGCGCCAAGCTGGGCCTGGACGCCGAGTCGAGCTACCTGCTCGAGCGCTACAACAAGGACTTCGTGCGCGCCGGCGCTCGCCTGTCGGCGGCCGACAAGGACAAGCTGAAGGCCTTCAACGGCGAAATCGCCACCTTGCAAACCACCTTTACCCAGAACGTGCTGAAGGAAATCAACGCCTCGGCGCTGGTGGTCGATACGCGCGCCGAGCTTGCGGGAATGACCGATGCGGCGATCGACGCGGCCGCGGCCGAAGCGAAGAAGCGCGGCATGGTCGGCAAGTTCGTCGTTGCGCTGGGCAATACCACCGGCCAGGCGCCGCTGGCCCTGCTGACCAACCGCGCGGTGCGCGAGCGCCTGATGGCGGGCTCGCTGGCGCGCGGCAGCCACGGCGGCGAGTTCGACAACAGCGGCGTCGTCACCCGGCTGGCAAAACTGCGCGCCGAACGCGCCACCCTGCTCGGCTACCCGAATTACGCGGCCTACTCTCTGGAAGACCAGACCGCCAAAGACACCACCTCCGTCAACAAGCTGCTGGCCGAACTGGCCAAGCCGGCCGTGTCCAACGCGCGCAAGGAAGCGGCCGAAATCCAGAAGGTGATCGACGCGGAAAAAGGTGGCTTCCAGATCTCCGCTGCGGACTGGGACTTCTACGCCGGCAAGGTGCGCGCGGCCAAGTTCAACTTCGACGAAAGCCAGCTCAAGCCTTACTTTGAACTGAACAACGTGCTGACCAATGGCGTGTTCTTCGCCGCCAACAAGCTGTACGGCTTGACGTTCAAGGAGCGTAAGGACCTGCCGGTGTACAACCCGGACGTGCGCGTGTTCGACGTGTTCGATGCGAATGGCAAGCAGCTCGCCATTTTCCTCGCCGACATGTACGCGCGCAGCAACAAGCAGGGCGGCGCATGGATGAACGAATACGTTTCGCAGTCGGCGCTGATGGGCACCCATTCGGTGGTCGCCAACCACCTGAACATTCCGAAGCCGCCTGCCGGCGAGCCGACCCTGCTCACCTACGATGAAGTGAAGACCGCGTTCCACGAATTCGGCCACGCGCTGCATGGCATGTTCTCGAACGTGAAGTACCCGCGGTTCTCGGGCACCAGCGTACCGCGCGACTTCGTCGAGTATCCATCTCAGGTCAATGAGATGTGGGCGGTCTGGCCGGAAGTGCTGGCCAACTACGCCAAGCACTACAAGACCGGCGCGCCGATGCCGAAGGAATTGCTGGACAAGGTGCTGGCCGCGAAGAAATTCAACCAGGGCTTCATGACCACCGAATACCTGGCCGCTTCGCTGCTGGACCAGCGCTGGCACCAGCTGACGCCGGCGCAAATGCCGACCGACGTGCTCGCGTTCGAAGCGAGTGCCTTGAAGGAAGCCGGCGCCGATTTCGCGCCGGTGCCGCCGCGCTATCGCACCACGTATTTCTCGCATAGCTTCTCGGGCGGTTATTCGGCCGGCTACTACGCCTACCTGTGGAGCGAGAAGCTGGACGCCGACACGGTCGAGTGGTTCAAGGAAAACGGCGGCCTGCAGCGCAAGAACGGCGATTACTTCCGCAAGATGCTACTGTCGCGCGGCGGCACCATGGACGCGATGGATATGTTCCACAACTTCCGCGGCCGCGATCCGAAGATCGAGCCGCTGCTCGAGCGCCGTGGCCTGACCGGCAACTAAGCACATCGTTTCAGCCCCGAAGGCGGGCGCGGGATTTCCCGTGCCCGCCAATCCTGCCAGTACCCCAAAACATCAAGCCAAGAAGAAAACCATGACACGACCACACGTGCTGCTGATCGCCTCGACCCTGGCCATCTCCTCGATCGCCTGCGCCGCCCCCAGTGCCGCGCTCGACGCCGCCAATCCCTTCGCCCGCCAAAGCAGCCTGCCGTTCCAGTACCCGGCTTTCGACAAGATCAAGAACGAAGATTTTGCCCCGGCCTACGCGGAAGGCATGCGGGCGCAGGCGGCCGAAATCGACGCCATCGCCAACAACCCGAAGCCGGCCACCTTCGAGAACACGATTGTCGCGATGGAACGCTCGGGCCAGCTGCTGGCCCGCGTGAGCAATGTGTTCGGCAACCTGTCCGGCGCCAATACCAACGAAACGATGCAGGCGCTCGACCGTGAGCTGGCGCCGAAACTGGCCGCGCACAGCGACGCCATCCGCCTCAACCCGAAGCTGTACCAGCGCATCAAGTCGCTGTACGACAAGCGCGCCAAGCTGGGCCTGGACGCCGAGTCGGCCCACCTGCTCGAACGCTACAACACTGATTTCGTGCGCGCCGGCGCCCGCTTGTCGCCTGCCGACAAGGACAAGCTGAAAGCCTACAACGCGGAACTGGCCAGCCTGCAGACCACCTTCAGCCAGAATGTGCTGAAGGAGGCCAACGCAGCGGCGCTGGTGGTCGACACCCGGGCCGAACTGGCCGGGATGTCGGACAAGGCGATCGACGCCGCCGCGGCCGAAGCCAAGAAGCGCGGCATCGAGGGCAAATTCGCGATCCCGGTCGTCAATACCAGCGGCCAGGCCTCGCTGTCGGTACTGACCAACCGTGTTACCCGCCAGCGCCTGCTGGAGGCATCGCTGGGCCGCGGCAGCCATGGCGGCGAGTTCGACAACCGCGCCATCATCGTCAAGCTGGCCACGCTGCGCGCCGAACGCGCGGCCCTGCTTGGCTACCCGAGCCACGCCGCGTACGTGCTGGAAGACCAGACCGCGCGCGACATCACCGCCGTCAACAAGCTGCTGGCTGAATTCGCCAAGCCGGCAGTGGCCAACGCGCGCAAGGAAGCGGCCGAGATCCAGGCCGTGATCGATACCGAAAAAGGCGGTTTCCAGGTCGGCGCCCAAGACTGGCCGTATTACAGCGACAAGGTGCGCGCGGCGCGCTTCAACTTCGACCAGGCCCAGCTGCGCCCTTATTTCGAACTCAACAATGTACTGACCAACGGCCTGTTTTTCGCTGCCGGCAAGCTGTACGGCCTGAGCTTCAAGGAGCGCCACGACCTGCCGGTCTACGATCCCGACGTGCGCGTGTTCGACGTGATCGACGCCAACGGCAAGCCGCTGGCGATCTTCATCGCCGACTTCTACGCGCGCGGCAACAAGCGCGGCGGCGCATGGATGAATGCCTACGTGCCGCAGTCGCGCCTGCTGGGAACCCACCCGGTGGTCGCCAACCACCTGAACATTCCCAAGCCGGGCGCGGGCGAGCCGACCTTGCTCACCTACGACGAATTGCGCACCTTGTTCCATGAGTTCGGGCACGCGCTGCACGGCATGTTCTCGGACGTGAAGTACCCGCGTTTCTCGGGCACCCGGGTGCCGCGCGACTTCGTCGAGTTCCCGTCGCAAGTCAATGAGATGTGGGCGGTCTGGCCTGAAGTGCTGAAGAACTACGCGAAGCACTACCAGACCGGCGCGCCGATGCCGCAGGAGCTGCTGGACAAGGTGCTCGCCTCGAAGAAATTCAATGAAGGCTACCGCACCACCGAATACCTGGCCGCCTCGATCCTCGACCAGCGCTGGCACCAGCTGGGTGCGGCGCAAGTGCCGACCGACGTGCTCGCGTTTGAAGCGGCGGCGCTCAAGGACGCCGGCGTCGATTTCGCGCCGGTGCCGACGCGTTACCGCAGCACCTACTTCTCGCACGTGTTTTCGGGCGGTTACTCGGCCGGGTACTACGGCTACCTGTGGGCGGAGAAGCTGGACGCCGATACGGTGGAGTGGTTCAAGGAAAACGGCGGCCTGCTGCGCAAGAACGGCGACCGCTTCCGCAAGATGCTGCTGTCGCGCGGCGGCACCGTGGACGCGATGCAGATGTTCCACGACTTCCGCGGGCGCGATGCGAAGATCGAGCCGCTGCTGGAGCGGCGGGGGTTGACGGCGAACTGAGCCGGTAGCAGTTCGCGGAAATGGGGTCCCCGCTTGCGCGAGGATGACGGATTTAAGGCCGCGGGCCCGTTATCCGTCATCCTCGCGCAAGCTGGACCCCATGTTATTTCCACTCCGCCCGGGCGTGTCGCGTCACCGCACCGTAACGGTGTATACTTTCTCGCAACAACCACTAGGAATTTCGGCCGCAATGAGTGTTCAGGAATTACACGGACTTACCTTAGAATCAATCCTGACCAAGCTGGTCGATCATTACGGCTGGGACCAGCTCGGCAAGCGCATCGAAATCAACTGTTTCGTCAGCGACCCGAGCATCAAGTCGAGCCTGAAATTCCTGCGCAAGACACCGTGGGCGCGCAAGAAGGTTGAGGAGTTGTACCTGGAGACGCAGTTCACCCACTAAAGCGAGAACCAACATGTTGAACGAGAACGCATCGAACCTGAAGCAGCATTTGAAGACCCTGCACGCCGATCTGGCCAGCACGGGCGAGGTGGACGCGGAATTGATGGACCTGTTGCGCCAGCTCGACGGCGACATCAAGACCCTGCTCGAGCGGCGCCTGCAAGAAGACGCCGGCCTGGCCGAGCCTGACACTATTACCTACGGCCTGGCCGAACGCTCGCAGGAAATCACCGCCAAGTTCGCGGCCAAGCATCCGCGCCTCGAACCAGCCCTGCGCGAGCTGGGCACCATGCTGGCCAACATGGGCATCTGACCCCGCAGTACTGCTTGTTTTTGTGGCACATTCGTCACAAGTTATTGAAACATAAGCAGTTTTCGATACCCTGGGGGCGCCGGAAACGGCCAGCAACAGGGCTGGCCGCACCGTTTTCCGGTACAATACCGCCCAATGAGCTCCCCAATAAACCTGTTTGCGACCGTCCCGAAGCGGTCTAGCCGCGCTGCTGCTGCGCCTTTCCTGCCGATGTCCCGCGCCGAGATGGACGCGCTCGGCTGGGATTCGTGCGATGTCATCCTCGTCACCGGCGACGCCTATATCGACCATCCGAGCTTCGGCATGGCGCTGGTCGGCCGCCTGCTCGAGGCGCAGGGTTTCCGCGTCGGCATCATCGCGCAGCCGGACTGGCTGTCGGCCGACGCCTTCCGCGCGCTGGGCAAGCCGAACCTGTATTTCGGCGTCACCGCCGGCAACATGGACTCGATGGTCAACCGCTACACGGCCGACCGCAAGATCCGCTCCG
>CXWL01101756.1_pt1 | contig 14087 bp, 12 predicted proteins | sample 590931 | NCBI WGS metagenome assembly CXWL01 (sample SAMEA3498368, study PRJEB10139) | groundwater metagenome | biome: water well; material: biofilm material | place: Germany | collected 2015-04-27 | reverse complement strand
CGATTTGCCCAAAGGGGCGACGGCGGTGGACTTCGCTTATGTCGTACACACCGATCTGGGACACCGCACGCGCGGCGCAAAGTTGAACGGCAGCATCGTGCCGCTCAACACCAAATTGCAGAACGGACAGCGTGTGGAGATACTCAGCACCAAACAGGGCGGCCCCAGCCGCGACTGGCTCAGCCCGAAATTGGGCTTTTTGCAAAGTGCGCGGGCACGCGCCAAAGTGCGCCATTGGTTTTCCGGGCAGAATGTGGATGACAGTGTCGCGCAGGGACGTGTCCTGCTCGACCGCGAACTGCACCGTATCGGCCCTTCGACCATGCTCAGGACAGGCGTGACAGACATCAATCAGGAAAAGCTGGCGCAGAAATTACGCTACAACAAACTGGACGATTTGCTCGCCGCACTGGGGCGCGGCGACATCACGCCGCGCCGGGTCAGCCTCGCCATCACGCAAGAGACACCGCCACCTGTTCAGCGCAGCACAACGACGCAATCGGTACATACACAAAGCGGTAGCGTATTAATCGAGGGCGTGGGCAATTTGATGATCCGTACCGCCAAGTGCTGTAACCCGGCCAAGCCGGATGCCATCATCGGCTACGTCACGCGCGACCGGGGCATTACAATTCACCGCCGCGATTGTCCGTTCATGCAGCGCGTGCCGGAGGAAAGGGAGGATCGGTTGCTGGAAGCGAGATGGGCATCTTGATGGCACGCCACTCACTCAGGCGATGAATCGCTTCACCGCCGCCTCATCGAACGGCCAGCTGAGTTCTTTCCCGTTATCTTCACGCAGCACTGCCGGAATACGCTTGCCGTATTTTTCCAGCAATGCATCGTCTTCCGCGATATCCACATGGTCAGCGCTGACACCTGCCGCATGAAGCATGGCCTCTGCTTGTTCGCACAGGTGACAGAACGTCGTTCCATATAACAGCAATTTCATCCTGAATTCTCCAGAACTCGTTTTTTTTTGGAAAGTGCAGGTCACTCCGATTAATAATCCGTGTAGCCCTTTTCTCCCGGCGTATAAAAGGTGCTGGAGTCGGGCGCGGTCAGCGCCGCCCCGCTTTGCAGCTTCTTCACTAAATCTGGATTGGCGATGAATGGACGACCGAATGCCACGAGGTCGCCATGCTGTGCGCCGAGGTCGGCATTCGCACGCGCCAGGTCATAGCCTCCTGACAAGATGTATTTGCCTTTGAAGCCGGCACGTATCTTTGCTTTCAATGCCGGGCTGACTTCCGGCGCGCCCATAGCACTGTGATCGACAATGTGGATATACACCAAGCCAACGCTGTTCAGCTCGGCGACCAGGTGTTCATACAGCGCATCCATCTCGGCATCGGTTGCCATGCCGTTGAACGCACCGTAAGGCGAAATGCGCATACCGACACGTTCTGCGCCGATGGCGGCGGCGGTAGCCTTGGCCACTTCCACGGCGAAGCGAATGCGGTTCTCGACACTGCCGCCCCATTTGTCAGTGCGTTGATTGGAGACGGTATTGAGGAATTGATCGATCAGGTAGCCGTTCGCCCCATGCAGTTCGACACCATCGAATCCGGCTTCGATGGCACGCTTCGATGCGTAGGCATATTCGGCAATAGCCTGCGTGATGTCTGCCTCGCTCATCGCGGCAGGCACTGGATAGGGTTGCATGCCACTGCTGTCTGTCCACATTTCACCCGGCGCAGCGATGGCAGAAGGAGCAATTATCCTGCTTCCGGCTTGCATGTTCGCCGGATGGCTGACACGTCCGGTGTGCATCAATTGCACGAATATTTTGCCGCCTGCAGTATGCACGCCATCGGTCACGCGGTGCCAGCCTTGCACTTGGGCATCCGAGAACACGCCGGGGATGCGCGCATAGCCAAGGCCGTTCGGTGAAGGCGATGTGCCTTCGGTGATGATGAGTCCGGCGTCGGCGCGCAGCGTGTAATATTTTACCATCAGCTCGTTTGGCACATTGCCGATGGCACGCGAGCGTGTCATCGGTGACATGACGATGCGGTTCTTCAATTGCAGCTTGCCGAGCGTGGCGGTGGTAAACAGGGTGGTGGTCATGTCGTGCTCCTTACATAAAGTGAATCGAAAAAAGTTGAGTCCTGTGCAAAAGCAAATGGGACGGATGCAGTGCAAGGCACCGCCGCAAGTGCTTAGGCGAGGCGCCCGTTTCTATAATCGTCCAGTGCCTGATGAATCTCTTGCTGCGTATTCATCACGAACGGCCCGTATTGCACGATGGGTTCGTTGAGCGGCTTGCCCGCGATCAGGATCAGGCGCGCATCTTCCGGCGCCGTCAGCGTTACACCGTCAGCTCTTGAAGTGTTGCTCAAAATGCCCATGCGACGTGATTCCACTAACGTGTCGCCGATTTTCACTGTGCCGCGATAGACGTAGATGAAAGCATTATGCGTGGCTGGCAATGCGGTCGAGTATGCACTGCCTGCAGGCAGGTGGACATCCAGATACAGTGGTTCGGTAATCGCGCGCGCGACCGCCCCCGCGACACCATTGCTGGCTCCCGCGATGACGCGCACCGTCACGCCATCGGCCGTCACGTATTCGGGAATCTCCCGGCTGGCGATGTCGCGATACCAGGGCTCGGTCATTTTGCTTTGCGCGGGCAAGTTGAGCCACAACTGAAAGCCTTCCATCACACCGTCTTTTTGCTCTGGAATCTCCGAGTGGATCACGCCGCGCCCGGCGGTCATCCATTGCACACCGCCATTACCCAGCAAACCCTCATGACCCGCGCTGTCGCGATGGCGCATGCGACCGGAGAGCATATAGGTTACCGTCTCGAAGCCGCGATGCGGATGATCTGGAAAGCCCGCAATGTAGTCGTCCAGGTTGTCACTGCCGAACGCGTCCAGCATCAGAAAAGGATCAAGGCGCCGTTGCAGTTTCCCGGTAAGTACACGCGTCAACTTTACGCCCGCACCGTCCGAAGTGGCGACGCCTTCGATGAGGCGATCTATCGTGCGTGATTGGCGTACTGTCGTTTGAATGATGGTGTTCATGTCAGCCTCCTAATGGAAGGAAAGTGACCGCATGGTAGGCGGCTCGAAAAGATAGATAAAGTCATCAAACCGAGATAGACTGTTCCACAAATGGAACAAGCGAAAATCTCTGCCGACGACTTGATCCTGTTCGCCACCATCGTCGAACAGGAAAGTCTGGTGCGCGCCGCCGAATATCTGGCCATGCCCAAAGCCACGGTCTCACGACGCTTGACCAACCTTGAGGCAGCTCTCGGTCAGCGGCTGTTGCTGCGTACCACGCGCCGTCTGTCACTCACCGAGTTCGGGCAGGAATTCCTCGACCACTGTCGGCGTGTCGCGGAGGAAGTCGCCACCGTTCAGGATTTCGTGCGCAGCCAGGAGATGCAACCGCGCGGTCGTCTGCGCGTCTCGATGCCGGGCGACTATGCCAGGCAACATTTCTCGCGCGCCATCGCCACCTTCATCGAGGCCTATCCCGATATACAACTCGATCTCGATCTGAGTTCGCGCCGTGTCGATTTGATCGGCGAACGCTTCGACCTCGCCATCCGCATGGGCGCTTTGGAAAACGACTCCACGCTGGTAGCGCGCAGGATTGATGAACAACGCTTTGGCCTGTACGCCAGTCCGATTTATCTCTCGCTACATCCGGCACCCAAACATCCGGATGAGTTTGAACATCATGCGGCAGTTCGTTTGCTCTCCGCGCGAGGCAGTGCCGTGCCGTGGAAACTGATGCGCGGCAAAGCTGTGTGGGAAGGCGTACCACCCGGAAGGCTCACTCTGAATTCGCCGGATATGATGCAGCAGCTGTTACTGGATGGTGCGGGTATAGGCGCCTTACCGGATCGCTTTGCGGCAGAAGACTTGCTCCGCAAACGCTTGGTGCGCATATTGCCGGAATGGTGTCTGCCGGCCGTGCCTGCCTGGGCAGTCATGCCCATGCGTCGTTACCTGCCCGCCAAAACGCGGACATTCCTCGATCACATTGAGCAATTTATGGAGAAGGGTTAAATTAGCTCTCGAAAGAGACTGTGATTACCACAACTTTATTCAGCCAGCATCAAGCCGAATGGCGGTCGGTTCCGCTAATATATCTGCCTATAAAATTGACCCGTCCACGCGGATCTGAGCAAGCAATCTACCAAGTCAATCGCTCAACTTGGTAGATCACACCCAAATACACAAGACGGGTCAACTGGGGATGCATCCCAACAATCAGTCATCGGATGCCGATGTGGCTATCGTATAGGTACCAACGCCACCTTTGCCTGTTCCAAAAGCAGTAATTCTGGTTCCTTTCGGAATGCCATTGCCTGAAAGCTTGGAGCCGATTTTCAGAAACTCGGAAGAAATAGTCGTTACGGTTAATGTGTTTCCGGAAATGGTGCCGGACAACACCTTCTTCTCTTCACTATCACTCTTTGCTTCATGGTCATGCTTTGCTTCATGGTCATGCTTTGCTTCATGGTCACCGTCTTTGGCATGGTGGCGACCTTTAGCCGGAGCCGGCAGAGTCGCCACTGGAGCGGCCTTTACGGGTGCTGCTACCGGTGCTACTACCGGGACTGCCACTGGAACAGCCACCGGTACGGCCTTTACGGGTGCTACTACGGGTGCTGGCACTGGAGCAATCGCTGGATCAACCACCGTAGCTGCCGCAGGATCAACCACTGGGACGGCCACCGGTGCGGCCTTTACGGGAGCAGCTAACGGGTCAAGCGCAGTGGCGGCATTTACGGGAGCAGACACTCCAGACAGGCTGGTCAGGAAAGTAACTGCAACAATATATTTAGGTAAGTTCATGAATAGCTCCTTTTCAAAATAAAATGCATGCTTGATTCCATGCGCTCGCACAATGTGGCAATGCGAAACATCGTGCAATCTCAAACAAGACGAACGGCATGCCAAAATCGACCAGCGGTCGGGCAACCGACCAACGGTCATCAATGGGCGGTTTGAGACATCCTAATTCCCGCCACTTCCATGGTCACCCCGCTCGACCACACCGGCTGAAAGCCTCCATCAATTGTTCCAATCACCCGGCATTCGTACCAGACCGGTCGAAATTTTGTCCTCAAGTTTGTCCCGAATTGTTTCTTCCGCTTGACTTGGAAGACCTGACTGCAGCAAGTGCAGATCCCGCTGTCGGATAGCGTAGCTCCACTTTCAACTCGCGTTTCATTCTCGCATTTGTCAATCGCCGCGATTCATTCATGAACGACCACATCACGGGAGACACAGCACGCTGCACATTGGCTCGCGACAGGCGCGGCGGGCGCGGCAGATCGAATGCATCGGCAATGACATCAAAGTAGTCGCCCATTTTCATTTCGTCGTCATCAACGGCGTGATATACGCGATTCGGCCTGGCACGGCGCAATGCCGCGACAACAATACGCGCCAGATCATCGGCATGGATGTGATTGCTGTAGCTGTCCTGCTCCGCCACGATGACCGGCGATCCGGCACGCAATCGTTCCAGCGGCAGGCGCTCTGCGCAGTAGATACCCGGCACGCGCAGTATGCTGGCATTCACTTGATGGTGTTTGGCCCAAGTTCGTATCTGTTTCTCCGCGCTCACACGCAGCTGTGTGCGCGAGTTTTGCGGATTCACTGAACGCGTTTCACTCACCACATCACCGCCACAATCGCCATACACGCCGCTGGTGCTGATATAGATGAGTTGCTTGGGAGGTGTTCCGCGCGACAAAGTAGCTAGCAGATGGCGAGTGCGGGTGTCATACAAGCTTCTTGTGGTCACCAAGTTCCCCCACCCACCCTCCTTCGACAAGCTCAGGGCAGGCCGAGCCTCCCCCGGAGGGAGATAACCAGCGACTTGCCCGCTTGCGGGCTTATAACCAACCACTTGGCAACCGTCTTCCGGTTGCTTAGTGTGATGGCTAGTTGTTCCATCAGGGGGCGAGGACAGAGTGCGTTGATCGGTAATCGGTGGCGCAAAGTGCAATACGACATTCGCCAACCCCGCGATCCTTGACAGGCTATTCCGGTCATCCAGATCGCCGAGGATGGGCTTCACGCCGAGTCCGCGCAGTCTGCTGCAATAGGCGGGATTGCGCACCAGGGCATAAAGGCGGTAATGCCCTCTCAACAAAGGAATGGTGCGCAAGGCGACATCGCCACAACCAACAATAAGCAGATTATTCATGCTGCGATTATGCGATAAAATCCCGCCCCTCATTCAAACGAAAACACCCCCATGAGCTTCAAGACCACCATCCGGCCAAGCCGGCACAGCTTCCCCATCGATGCCGACGAGACCATTCTGGAGGCCGCGCTGGAACACGGATATGTGCTGCCCTACAGTTGCCGCAACGGGGCGTGCGGTGTGTGCAAAGGCAGGGTGCTGGAAGGCAGTGTCGATTTCGGTAATCCACAGGCATACGCGCTGACCGCGGAAGAAAAAGCGGCGGGGATGGTGTTGTTCTGCTGTGCCAAGCCGTTGTCCGACCTGGTTATCGAGAGCCATGAGGTGAGTCGCGTGCAGGATATTCCGGTGAAGATGCTGCCGTGCCGCGTGGAAAAAATGGTGAAAGTGGCGGACGACGTGATGGTGCTGTTTCTCAAATTGCCAACCAACGAACGCCTGCAATTCCTCGCCGGGCAATACATCGACATTCTGCAAAAAGTCGGCACGCCGCGCAGCTTTTCCCTGGCCAACGCGCCGCACGATGACGCGTTACTTGAACTGCACATCCGCAACATCGCCGGAGGGACGTTCACTCACCATGTGTTCAACACGATGAAAGAACGTGATATCCTGCGACTCAAAGGGCCGCTTGGCACTTTCTTTCTGCGCGAGGATTCCGACAAACCCATCATCTTTGTGGCCAGCGGCACCGGCTTTGCACCGGTCAAGGCGATTATCGAACATGCGATTCACATCAGTTTCAAGCGCGAGATGCATTTCTACTGGGGAGTGCGCAAAGTATCGGATCTCTACATGCTGGACAAGATCAAGACCTGGGAAGCACACGGCATCAAGTTCACAGCCGTGGTTTCAGATGAAAAATGGAGCGGACGCACAGGCTTCGTGCATCAGGCCGTACTGGAGGATTTCAGGGATCTTTCAGGCTACGCGGTGTACGCCTGCGGCGCTCCGATAGTGGTGGAAGCGGCACACCGCGATTTCACCACACAACGAGACTTGCCGAATGAGGCGTTTTTTTCGGACGCGTTCACTTTCGTGCCGAATAACTGATCACGCTTCAGCCAGCCCGGTCGCCAGCTGATAATAATTAAAGGCTGCATCAGGTTTGTGCAGCTTCTCGGCTAATTGCCCCAGGGCGGTGTACGCCCCGCGGCTGGGTTGTATGCTGATGCTGGCGTCCAGATAGCTTTGCGCCTTGCCCCACAACTCCTGATGCAGGCAAAGCTTGCCCAGCGCCAGCATTAATCCCGCATCGTCATGATGCGCATGCAGCCAGCGCTCGGCCTGGTCGATCTGCGCAATGACACTGCCGGCAAGGCAATCGCCGTACAGCGTGATCAACTCGCTATCCCACTCGGCGTTCAAACTTTCAGTCAGCAGACTGCGCGCCATCGCGCATTCTCCCAGCCGCATGAAAGACCGCGCGGCTTCCGCAGTGGTCTGGCTGCGGCGCTTGAATTCAACCGGCATTTGCTTCCACACACTGCGCAGCATCTCGCCTTCATGTGCGCACGCCCGCAGCTTTTCCAGCCAAGCCTGCTGGCGCATCTGGGTAGCCAGGGTTGTGCTGATGGCGTTGCGCTTCTCCAATTGGTTCGCCACATCCAGCACCGCATCCCAATTGCGCGCCTGTTGCTGTGCCTTCAATTCCAGATTCAGCGCCCCGATGTGTTTGCGAATTCCGGAGTCGCTCAACTCTCTAAGCGAGCTGAGCGCCGACTGGGGCTGTTTCTGATCAAGCTGGAACTCGGCTTTCGCCATCAGGCGCATGGTCTCCTCGCCCACTGTCTTGCCTTGAGCGTCGGCGAGATAAGCATCGCGCTTGTCGAATTCGCGCAGTTCATTGGCGGCACGTGCGGCGATGATGGAATTGATTCCCGATAGTTCGCCCAGCTCCATCGCTCGCACCGCCGCCTTCTCGGCTGCCGCATAACGGCCCTCAAAAAACGCAGTGAGTGCTTCCAGCATGGCGGCGCGGCCTTTGTTCTGGGCGCGCTCGGCACGGTAAGTGCGCACGTATTGCGGCAATCGCACAGCAGAGGAGACCATGCGCACCAGCAGATAGCCCAACACGAACGCGGCGATCAGTCCGAGCACCAACAGGGTAAGTGACATCTCGACGCGGTACGGCGGGTACACCAGCAACACGTAACCGGCATTGTGCGCAGCCAACGTTACCGCGACCGCGGCGGTAAACAACAACAGCAACCAGATGAGAAATCTCACCGTGCGCTCCGCTCATGCGACGCGCGATAGTTACGCACCGCCTCCAGGCTCCCGCTGATGTCCGGCACCTCGATGGTGATGTTGGATGCAACGAGTTTTTGCAGGCTAGCCATCGTTTGAACAGTCTCACCCGACTTGATATCGAAATAACGCTTGAACCATGCCTGCGCGGTCTTCAACTCGCGCTGGAAGCTCACTTCGTCGCGCGACAGCAAAGCCAGGCGCGCGGAAAGTAAACGCAGTTTCAGATTCTCGCGCAGGAAAAAAGTCTGGGTGGGAGATAGCAATGGCATCTCTTCCTGCTGCGTGTTTTCGATGCGCACCAGGTGCCGCAATTCCTGCCATACCTCATGCCAGAAATTCTTCCACGCATTGCCGCTTTCCGGCTTTTGTTCCGCCACGTCCGCTTCCTGCCGGGGCCGCACTTCCTGCGCCAGCGGCAAAGTGGTGGCGGCAATGATGAGCTTGTCCAGTTGCTGATTGATGGCAGGCACATCGACACCCGGCAACGCGCGCAAACGCCCGATATCGTGATTGATGCGCTTGCGCAGCTCGCTTAATCCCGGCCTGTCCAGGCGCTGCAAACGGCCATCCGCATGCTGCATGGCGATCAGTGCTGCTTTCACGTTGGCGGAGAGTTGCAGTTGTTGTCCGGCAATGAGCAGCATCTGCTCCACATCGGCCAGCGCCGTTTGGTCGCGGCTGCCCGACATCTCCTGATACAAAGCTTCCAGTGCGGCACGCTGGTTCTGCGTTTCGGCGAATTTGTTTTCCAGCACGCTCAGCTTGCCGCCCAGTTCGCGCACCAGTTCCTGATTCTGCGCGACCAGCGTTTGATTGACCTTGTTGTTGCCTTCCACCTCGGCCAGCCGCCGCGCCACTTCTTGCTGAACCTGATTGAGCTGATAGTGTGCATCCAGCCATTGCCACGCGAAAATCACCACCAGCACCCCCAGCGTAAGTTGGGTCAGCGTCATGCGCGAGATCAGTTTACCCAAAGGATTGCTGTGCGGCGTGCGCGGTTCGGCAGGCAAGGCGGAAGTATCCGGCCCGGCTTTGGTTTGCTCGGCGGGTTGTTGGGATGGCGCAGGTTCGCTCATGGTCGGCTCACTTTTTTGCTTGCTTGGCCCATGCTATCAAACCGGAGAGCATCCCGTCATCTCCCGCAGCCGTCAGCAAGACGTTATTCCATCCCTGTTGACGCGCTGTTTCGGCAATGCGCGCGTGGGGCACGAATAGCGGTGTGACCGCCAGCCTCGCCTTGCCTGGCTGGTCGAGCATCTCCCGCAGATAGCCCAACGCCTCGCTGCTGGTCACGGTAATGGCATCAGGCTTGGCTGCCAGCAGCGCGCCGGTATCCAGATTCGGCTTGCTGCGCCGGTAGCAGGTGATGTATTCGACTTGCGCGCCGCGCGCCTTGAGCGTGTCACCCAGTAACTCACGCCCTCCGTCGCCGCGCAGGATCGCCACGCGCCAGCCGGAGACGTTTTGCAGTTCAGGCAAGGCCAGCAATGCTTCGCTGTCAAAACGCTCGGACGGTGCAATGACACGGGCAATGCCCAGATCGCGCAAAGCTTGCGCGCTGTTTTGTCCGACAGTGGCAACGCGCACTTTGTCAGGCACCTTGCCGAGTGCCGCCATGCCGTACTGCACTGCGTTCGGGCTGATAAAAACGAGGAGGTCGTATGAGGGCAGATGTTGTGCGAACTCACGCAGTGCTGCCTGATCGGCAGCAGGTGTGATATCCAGCAAAGGGAACAACAGGGCTTTACCGCCCAGTTGTGTAATGTGTTGTGTCAGACCAGCTGCTTGCTCACGCGGGCGCGTGACGACGATGTTGAGTCCGGCAAGCGGATGTTTAGTCATTCAGTGCGGCAAGGATTTCGCCCGCGCCCTGCTTCAACAAGGCCTGCGCGACGGCATCACCCAATGCCTCGGGTTGCGCATACTCACCGATCTGCTCGGCACGCAGCAGGCGGGTGCCGTTTGGTGTGGCCACAAAGCCGCGCATACGCAACTTGCCGTTCTGCACTTCGGCGAAGCCGCCCAGCGGCACCTGGCAACTACCCGCCAACGCGCGGCTCATGGCACGTTCGGCCAATACACAGGCGGCGGTGTCGGCATGATGCAGCGGTGCCAGCAAGGCTTTCAGGTCGGGTCGGTCGGCGCGCGTCTCGATACCCAGCGCGCCCTGCCCCACGGCGGGCAGGCTGTCTTCACTGGAGATCACGGCGCGGATGCGGTCGCCCAGCCCCAAACGCTTCAGCCCGGCGGCGGCAAGGATGATGGCGGCGTATTGCCCTTGATCCAGCTTGCGCAGACGGGTCTGCACATTGCCGCGCAGCGGTTGAATATCGAGATGCGGGAAGCGTGCGCGCAACTGGCTTTCACGGCGCAGGCTGGAGGTGCCCACCACACTGCCGGCGGGCAATACAGCGAGATTGTCGAACCGGTTGGAAACAAAGGCATCGCGCGGGTCTTCGCGTTCGCCGATGCAGGCCAGCGTAAAACCCTGCGGCAGATGCATCGGCACATCTTTCAGCGAATGCACGGCGATATCGGCGCTGCCGTTTTCCAGCGCGGTCTCCAGCTCTTTCACGAACAGGCCCTTGCCTCCGATCTTGGATAAAGTCACATCCAATATCTGGTCGCCCTGTGTGGTCATGCCCAATATGCTGACCGACGTTTGTGGGTATAATGCGCGCAGCCTGTCCCGGATGTGTTCTGCTTGCCACATGGCCAACGCGCTTTCGCGCGAGGCGATCACCAAACGGGACGGCGGAGTAAAAGTAACCTGACTCATCGATTTTCCTGGGATATTTTAATCAATCAAAAGTGCGGCGCATTCTAGCAGGTGCGCCTTACTTTTGCGCCGCCGACGTGTTGATGAAAATGAATCTGATTGCAGCCCCCGCCGATATTTCCAGCAAAGACGCGCCCCTGCGCGACGACATACGCCTGCTCGGCCGCATCCTGGGCGATACCCTGCGCGAGCAGGAAGGCGAGGAGACTTATGCGCTGGTCGAGAACGTGCGCCGTGCTGCGGTGCGCTTCCGCAAGACGCAGGACGACCGCGACCGCGCCCAACTGGAACAGGTGCTGGATGCGCTGAGTCCGGAAGAAACATTGCTGGTAGTGCGTGCCTTCAGCTATTTCTCGCAGTTGTCCAACATCGCCGAAGACCTGCACCACAACCGCCGCCGCCGCGCGCACCTGAAAGCCGGTTCGCCAGCGCAGGAGGGCAGCTTGCAACTGGTGCTGGATCACATACAGGAAAAGGGTCTTGATACATCCGCCTTGCAAGCCTTTTTCGACAAGGCATTGATCTCGCCGGTGCTGACCGCGCATCCGACCGAAGTGCAGCGCAAGAGCATCCTGAATTGCCAGCTCATCATCTCCAGTTTGCTGTCCGACCGCGACCGCATAGACATGACCCCTGAAGAACTGGCGTACAACGAGGAAACACTGCACCGCTTCGTGCTCATCCTGTGGAGCACGCGCATGTTGCGCACCAGCAAACTGTCGGTGCAGGACGAAGTGAAGAACGGCCTGTCGTTTTACGACTACACCTTCCTGCGCGAGATACCCAAGTTATACGCCGGCCTGGAAAAGCAGATCGAGGCGCGCTTTGGCAAGCGCATCAATTTGTCCCCATTCCTGCGCGTGGGCAGCTGGATCGGCGGCGACCGCGACGGCAATCCGTTTGTCACCCATGAAGTGATGCTGGACGCAGCGCAACGCCACTCCGCCGCCGCGCTGGATTACTACCTGTCGGAAACCGATTTGCTGAATTCACGCTTGAGTCTGTCGAGCCGTCTGGTGAACATCAGCCCGGAGCTGGCCGATTTTGCCGACCACTCGCCCGACAAAAATACAAACCGCGAGGATGAGCCTTACCGCCGCGCACTGATTGCCATCTATGCCAGGCTGATCGCCACCACCGAGCACCTCGGACATCGTGTGCATCACTTGCATCCGGTCAGCAAGGATGTGACTCACTATGCCAGCGCCGCAGAGTTCATCGCCGAACTGGATATAGTCATCCATTCGCTGGAGCATCATGGCGCACTGTATCTGTCGCGCGGTCGCATGGCCGACCTGCGCCGTGCGGCGGAAGTGTTCGGCTTCCACCTGGCACCGCTGGACATGCGCCAGCACAGTGCTGTCCACGAACTGACCGTCGGCGAATTGCTGGCGAGTACGGGCATAGCCAACTATATGCAATTGGACGAAGCCGCACGGCGCAAAGCCCTGCTTGCCGCCTTGCAGGCCAACACGCTGCCGGCGACCGCGCCGGAAGGCTTCTCCGCCACCGCACAAAGCGAGTTGCAGCTGATGCGCGCTGCCGCAGAGATTCACCGCCGTTTTGGACGTGCCGCACTGCCAAACTACATCATCTCCAAGACCGACGCGGTGAGCGACCTGCTGGAAGTGGCGCTGATGCTGCAACAGAGCGGCTTGCTGCAAGACAACAATCTGCACCTCAACATCATTCCGCTGTTCGAAACCATCGAAGACCTGCGCGGCTGCGGCGTCATCATGGACGAGCTGTTCTCCATCCCGTTTTACCGCGAGTTGCTGAAAAACCGCGACAACACACAGGAAGTGATGCTGGGCTATTCCGACAGCAACAAGGACGGCGGCTACCTCACCGCCAACTGGGAACTGTATAAGGCCGAAGTCGAACTGGTAAAAGTGTTCGAGAAGCACGGCATCGAACTGCGTCTGTTTCACGGGCGCGGCGGCACCGTCGGCCGCGGCGGCGGCCCCAGCTATCAGGCCATTTTGGCGCAACCGCCAGGCAGCGTGAACGCGCAGATCCGCATCACCGAACAGGGTGAAGTCATTTCCAGCAAATATTCCGACCCGGAAATCGGCCGACGCAATCTGGAGATCCTGGTGGCCGCCACCATGGAAGCGACACTGGTGCATCATCACGGCGACGATTCCACCATGCCGGAATTCCACCGCATCATGGAAGCCATAAGCCGCGATGCCTTCGCCGCCTACCGCAAGCTGGTGTACGAGACACCGGGCTTCACCGATTACTTCTTCGCCGCCACACCGATTCGCGAGATCGCCGAGCTCAATATCGGCAGCCGCCCCTCGGCGCGCAAAGCATCGGACCGCATCGAGGATCTGCGCGCCATCCCCTGGGTGTTCAGCTGGAGCTTGAGCCGCACCTTGTTGCCCGGCTGGTTCGGTTTTGGCAGCGCCATCCAACAGTTCATCAAACGCGAAGGCGAAGCCGGGGTGAAACAACTGCAAGCGATGAACCAGAATTGGGCGTTCTTCCGCGGCATGCTGTCCAATATGGATATGGTGCTGTCGAAGACCGACATGGGCATCGCCTCGCGCTACGCCGAGCTGGTGCCGGACGAAGCACTGCGTGCCAAAATATTCGGCGCCATCGAAACGGAATGGCAAACCACGGTGGACATGCTGTTCGCCATCACCGGTGCCGCGCACCTGCTGGAAGACAACCCTACACTGGCGCGCAGCCTCACCACCCGCACGCCTTATATCGACCCGCTCAACCACCTGCAAGTTGGACTGCTGCACCGTCACCGTGCGGGTGACAACGATGAGAAAGTGAAACGCGCCATCCACTTAACCATCAACGGTATCGCGGCCGGGTTAAGAAATAGCGGTTAATCAATAACAAAGCACGCTGTACG
>CXWL01120417.1_pt1 | contig 14088 bp, 11 predicted proteins | sample 590931 | NCBI WGS metagenome assembly CXWL01 (sample SAMEA3498368, study PRJEB10139) | groundwater metagenome | biome: water well; material: biofilm material | place: Germany | collected 2015-04-27 | reverse complement strand
CCCCAGCCCTCTCCCCGCGCGCGGGGAGAGGGTGCCGAAGGCGGGAGAGGGGTGCGCCCGTCCGGCACGAAAGCCAGTTGCAGCCGCGCGGAAAAATCGGCAATGAACTCCGGCGCAAGATTGGGGCGGCGTTTGCCGGGCGCACTGTCGTCAAACAGGTCAGTTTTGGCGCTGGAGTAGAGGTAGAGTGGAAATACAAAATTTCCTTCTTTTGCTGATGTGGAATGCAATACAGAAATTTTATTGGTGCAGTAGAAATGCCTGAACTCACCTGCCCCCTCCATACGCCTAACGGTAATCAGTGAAAGATTAGGCTGAAACATGTGCGACATTAGATCGAGTCGATGGTCACCACGCTCAATCATGCACTTCTCATAATAAACATGGCGAATATCAAATGGCCTAAACAAAATAGGACGTACATGAGCCTGCGTATCATTAGACATTTGTTTAACTGCTTCAGAAAAGCGCCAGTGGGGCGACTCTTTGATGTCGTATTTTTGAATAGCTGCGGAAGTATCCAACGTGCGAATATCTTTGAAACGTTTCACTAAAACATCACGTTCAAAATTCACTAAAAGATAATCCTTTCTAGTTGCAATTCCCCATCCGTTCACCAGCATGATGTCGGTAATTTTCCACCCCTGCTCATATTCGGCGCGCACAGTCTCATCCTGCGGCACCAACAGGTAAAACGGCGCTTGCGGCTTGAGTGTTTGCCAGCCGGTGGTGGATACGTCGTTTTCCGCCAGCCCGGCATATTTGCTTTCGCGCGTGCCGTAGAGGTCGGCGTGATATACCCGTGCATTCAAACCGTTTTCGTCACTCCCGCGCAGGCGGGAGTCCAGAGGTTTTATTGAAGACTGGATTCCCGCTTTCGCGGGAATGACGACAGCTTTGTGTTTTACGAAAATACCAATCGCCACACCCTGCTGGATGTCGAACACGTTTTCGTCCTTGCCACCGTCCGGCGCTTTTTCCTTTTTCTTGCTGTTGCCGTGCAGGTCGAGCAGGTAGATGTCGTCGAAGCTCTGCATCAGGCTCTGGCGCATGCCCCGGAAGGTGGGGTTATCCAGATAGCCGTGGTTGGTGACGAAGGCCAGTACGCCATAGCCGGTCTGTTCGATGCGCCATTGCGCGAAGCGGATGAACTTCACATAGTCGTCATTCAGCCACTTGGGNNTTTCCTTCTTCACCTGGTTGGCGCTGGTGGCTTCGTCCGCCAGCCACTGCGTGAACAGCGGCAGGCCAGTCATTTCATGCGCTTCTTCCAGCGTGTTGGTGAGAAATACGCGCAGGCGTTCGTCGCTGGAAAAATCGTAGCCGGTTTCACGCAACAGCAAACCAAGTTTCATGTGTGCCACGGCATAGGGCGCCATCAACAACTCGAAGCCATACACGCGCGGCAGCAGATTTTCCTGCACATAACCCGGCCACATGCCTTTATTGCCCGCAAAGGTCTGGTAGATTTGCCCGATGACGCTATACAGGAAGGTGCCAGTTCCGGTGGCGGGATCAAGGATTTGCACCTTGTGAGTTTCGATTGTTTCTATGCCCTTGCCACGCTGCTTGGGGCGGGTAAGTTTGACTTTGCTGGCATCGGCCAGCCCCGCACTCAATTTGAAATCTTTTTTCAGGATGGCATCCACGCTGCGCACGATGTATGACACTACCGGCTCCGGCGTGTAGTACACCCCTCTGGCCTCGCGCATTTTCTGGTCATACGCGCCCAGAAAGGTTTCGTAGAAATGCACTACCGGGTCTTCCTGCCTGGTCGCGCGCCCGAAATCTTGCAGGATGGCAGAAATGTCCGCACGGTTGAGCAATTCGGCAAGATTATCCACCGCCCACACGATGCGCTCATCCAGTTCCGGCCCGGCGATGTGGGCAAAGAGCTTGCGCAGGAACGGGTTGGTCTTGGGTAAATCGTAAGCGGCGTGGGTGCGGGTGAAGTGCGCTCCTGTGCTGTTGCAACGCGCGGCAAACAAGCCATAGCAAATAGTCTGTGCGTACATATCGCCAAACTGCTCCGCCGTGAGGTCGTGCAGCAGCACTTTGCGGAAGCCTTCCATCTGTTCGTGCAGCGCGCCGTGCTCGCCCTCTTCCGCAAAGGTTTTTCCGATGATGGTGCGGATCAACCGCGCCAGCGCCGCCATGCGTGTGGCAAGTTCCTTGGGACTGGAGATGACGGGAATATTCTCAGCGAAAAATGAATGCAACAGTTCGGCGAGTTGCTGCGCTCCTTCCGCTTCCGCGCGCAGCTTGCCATTGGCCTGCGGCCTGGCAAGGCGCGCGGTCAAACGCAATTCCCCGCTGACATACCAGCGGAATTCCAGATAGTCGGTCAGGATGAGATTGGCGAGGCCGTCGCGGTAGCGTTTGAGTTGTTCGCTTTTCTCAGTGTCGTCGAGCGATATGCCAATGTCCTTGGCCTCCACGAAACCCAGCGGAATATCTTTTCGGGTAATGATGTAATCCGGCGCGCCGCATTGGATGCGCTTGGGTTCGTTGGTGGCCGTGATGCCAGATTGGAAAGCTTCGAGCAGGTCTTTCAGTGCGGGGCGGTGAGTATGCTCAGTGGCGTTGCCAGCCTTGTAGGCTTGCTCTATCTGTGTCAGATAGTCTTTGAATATCGCGTTATCAGCCACCTTCCCCGCTCCTTTGTTTTTTGTTTGCGCGCAAGTGTATAGTATGCAGCGCCCCCCCGTAAAATCAGCCTGAGGCTTGCTCGTGCAACGACCGAAACTCACCCGTGAATTCGTTTCCTCATATCTCAAAGAAATAATCCCCGAATACGAGGATACCCCCCGCGAGTGATGCAGGGCGAACATAAGGAGGTAAATATATGTCGCTCTACAAACGCAAAGATTCTTCCGTCTGGTGGGTCAAGCTGCACCACAGCGGAAAAATCGTACAGAGAAGCACTGGGATTGCCGAAAAGGTAAAAGCCCAGGAATACCACGACAGGCTGAAAAGTTCGTTATGGGAACAGGAACGGCTCGGTGTAAGGCCGCGCTATTCTTGGGAAAAGGCGGCGGGTCGCTGGCTTGAGGAAACGGCAGACAAGGCCACGCACAAGCAGGACATAGCCTATTTGAAATGGCTACATCCAACCTTGGGCGATTTGATGCTGGACGAGATCACGCTTGACGTGATCGCAGGCATCAAGGAAACACGGCTACAAGAAGCCAGCAAGTCAACGGCTAACCGTTATTTGGCAACTATCCGCACTATCCTGCGCAAGGCTCGTGATGAGTGGGAATGGGTGGAGAGAGTGCCAAAGATAAGGCTGTTTAAAGAATCGGAAGGCCGCACTCGTTTCATTACACCGGAACAGGTGCAAGCCCTTTTGCGCGAGCTGCCAGCACACCAGCAGGATATGGTGCTGTTTGCCCTGCAAACAGGCTTGCGCCAAGCCAACGTGGTCAAGCTCGAATGGTCGCAAGTCAACCTTGAGCAAGGCCATATGTGGGTAAATGCGGCGCAGTCGAAGAACCGTAAGCCTATTTCGGTTCCGCTTAACCGTGAAGCATTGGCGGCGTTACGTCGGCAACTTGGCAAACATCCTGTGCGGGTTTTTACTTTCGCAGGCCAGCCGATAGTCAATGCCAATACTCGCGCATTTCGGAACGCCTTAAAGCGTGCTGGCATAGAGGATTTTCGCTGGCATGATTTACGGCATACATGGGCAAGCTGGCACAGAATGCAGGGGACCCCACGCATGAACTGCAACAGCTTGGCGGGTGGAAGACAGGCGCAATGGTGGAACGCTATGCCCACCTTGCTTCTGACCATCTGTCCAGATCGGCTGCTCGGCTGGATTCGGTGTTGGATGGCTACGATTTGGCTACGGTCGCCAAGAAATAAAAAAGCCCCGCATCGCTGCAAGGCTCTTGAATGTTGGTAGGTCGTGGCAGATTCGAACTGCCGACCAACGGATTAAAAGTCCGCTGCTCTACCGGCTGAGCTAACGACCCACACCCCGGATCAGGGAAGCGCGCATTATACGGATTGGCCAATTACTGTCAACGCGGCGGGTTGTTTCACAAGCTGCGATAGCGCGTCGGATCGGCTATTTCAGCGGCCTCGAAGCCATCCCGGCGCAACCGGCAGGAGCCGCACACACCGCATGCATACCCCTCGCCATCGGCCTGATAGCAGGATACGGTCAGGCTGTAATCCACGCCCAACTGCGCCCCGCATTTGATGATGTCCGCCTTGGAAAGGTGCAGCAATGGCGCGTGCAGCCTCATGCGTTTGCCCTCGACCGCCGCCTTGGTGGCGAGATTGGCCATGCGTTCAAAGGCTTCGATGTACTCGGGGCGACAATCGGGATAGCCGGAGTAATCCACCGCGTTCACCCCGATGAAAATGTCCTGCGCCTGCAATACTTCCGCCCATGCCAGTGCAAGCGACAACAGGATGGTGTTGCGCGCCGGCACATAGGTAGGGGGAATGCCTGTCGTAGCCTGCTCCGGCACGGCAATGCGCGCATCGGTCAGCGCGGAGCCGCCGAAAACTGTCAGATCAATGCTGGCGGCATGTTGCTCGGCCACTCCCAGCGCACCCGCCACGCGCCGTGCCGCAGCCAGTTCGGCATGGTGCCGCTGCCCGTAATCCACGCTCAGCGCGTAGCAGGCAAAATTCTGCTGCCGCGCCAGCGCCAGCACAGTAGCGGAATCCAGCCCGCCGGATAATAAAATTACAGCTTTTTTCATTTCCGGTGCTGACATGTTATTCCCGCAGTGCGGTGAAAATTCCTGGATCGCCCATAAATCAATTCGCCCCGCGCATGGAAAAATCCTTGAGGCGAAAGCCAAGCAGCCACAGCACGGCGAAGTACACCGCGACGCCCAGCAACACCAGCCATGAGAGGTGGATGATGCGCGCCCAGCCGTGGGTGGTGAGCCAGTGTTGTTCGCTGCCCATGCCAAACCACAGGGTTAGCCCGAGCGCCAGCAGCGCGACGCCCAGCTTGGCGAAAAATACGCCCCAGCCCGGTTCCGGCTTGTAGATGCCGCGTTTCTTCAGCAAATGGAACAGGATGGCGGAATTGAAGCAGGCGGCCAGCCCGATGGAAAGCGCCAGCCCGGCGTGCTGCAGCCAGCCGATGAACAGCGCATTCATCGCCTGCGTGGCGGCCAAGGTGACGATGGCGATTTTCACCGGCGTCTTGATGTCCTGCCGCGCATAAAAGCCCGGCGCGAGTATTTTCACCAGGATGATGCCGGTCAGCCCCACGCTGTAACCGACCAGCGCCTGGCGCGTCATCAGCACATCGTTCGAGGCAAACGCGCCGTGCTGGAAAAAAGTGGCGAGCAGCGGCACGGCTATCATGCCCAGCGCCAGCGCGGCTGGCAGGGTAAGCATGAAAGTGAGGCGGAGGCCCCAGTCCAGCAGGCGAGAGTATTCTTCCGGCCTGTTATCGGCGTAGTGTTTGGACAGCGAGGGAAGCAGGATGGTGCCGAGCGCCACACCCAGCATGCCGGAAGGGAATTCCATCAGCCGGTCGGCGTAATACAGCCACGACACGCTGCCCGCCACCAGAAAGGAAGCGAAAATGGTGTTGATGATGAGGCTGATTTGCGCGATGGATACGCCGAACACCGCCGGCCCCATTTTCTTGATGATGCGCCACACGCCCGCGTCTTTCAGGTTGAGGCGGATAGTCGGCAGCATGCCGATTTTTTTCAGGAACGGAACCTGGAACGCCAGTTGCACGAACCCCGCCACAAACACTGCCCATGCCAGCGCCATGACGGGCGGGTCGCAGTACGGGGCCAGCCATAGCGCGCCCCCGATAAAACAGAGATTGAGCAGGATGGGCGCAAACGCGGGCACCCAGAACTTGTTATAGGTGTTCAGGATGCCTGCCGACACCGCCACCAGCGAAATGAAAAAGATGTAGGGCGAAGTGACGCGCAGCATCTGCACGGTGAGCGCGAACTTGCCCGGCTCTTTCGCGAAGCCCGGCGCGCTGATATATACCAGAACCGGCGCGGCAATGATGCCGATGAGCGTCACCACAAACAGGATGATGGCCAGCAACGTGACTATATGATCAACCAGCAACTTGGTTTCTTCATGGCTGCGGCGGTTCTTGTATTCGCCGAAGATCGGCACGAAAGCTTGCGAGAATGCGCCTTCCGCAAACAGGCGGCGCAGCAGGTTGGGCAGCTTGAAGGCGACGAAGAAAGCGTCGGTCGCCATGCCCGCACCGAAGATGCGCGCGATCAGCACATCGCGGGCAAAAGCCAGAATACGCGAAACCAGGGTCAGGCTGCTGATGGTAGCGAGGGTTTTGAGTAAATTCATCTCGGGGGAAAACGGTTGGCCACAGGCTGCGGATTCACACGGGCAAAACGAGGGTGCGGGTGAAGTTCACCATGCCCCGATGGAGTTACCCATTGTTACGGTTTTTTTCGCGACGCTCCCGCTCAAAGACCGTAAGCGGCCCGGTGGTTTCTGCATCCCTGCTGCCGCGCCCGGAGCGCACCACCAGGCGATTTTCGGCGATGAACTGCTTGATCAGCCCGAAGGCGTGGGGGTTGGCCTTCTGCAGCAAGACCTGCACTACCACGGCATTCACCCCATTGGCCATTATGGGGCGGACATAGTCGGGGCATAGATTGCCGCCACCGCCCGCTCCGGACAACGTGTCGCACAGGCGCTCCGCCCAATCCGGCGGCTGGAAAATATCCCCTTCCACGGTTCTCCCTTGAATCACGAACTCGGCGACCTCGGACAGCATATCCCATCCCCCTGATATTGGTTTGTGCGGGCGCCATCATACCATCACTGGCTGGCATGGCGGAGAAGCGCCAGCCGCATGGTGGCGCGCCACCTCAAAGGCACCTCTAAAAATTCGCCACTCCCTGCCGCCCTCGCGAAGGCGGCGGGAAGGCGGGAATCCGGATTGTTGATTTAACCGGGCTCCCGCCTGCACGGGAGCGCCGAAAAATGAATTTTTAGAGATGCCCATAAATCAATTCGGCTCCCGGTCAAAATTCGATGCGCGCCAACACTTCAGGGTTCTGATCCAGCACTGAAGCACACCTGTACCAAAGTACAATAGACAGTATTTCATGGCTCTGGCAGAGTGGGTCATGCAGCCCGGAACCGTAATGGGAGCTGCCATGGCTGTTCTGCACATAAGGAATTTAAGAAATGAAGAAGAAAAACCTGCTTGTATTGCCGCTGCTCCTGTCGTTCGCGTTTGCTCCGGATGAGGCCGGGGCCGCATACATGGTTTGGTCGTCTACATGGTGCGGCTCAGGCTCGTGGACCAATGGAAGCTGCTGGCCGAATGGGGATGGAGCCTCCCCTGCCGATGGTGATAGTGTGTCTTTTTTTACCAGCGGAGCAGGATATACGGTTGACTATGGCTCGATGGACCAAAACGGGAGCGCGAACATAAGCCTGCAAGAAATTACTGTCGGACGGGTGAGCGACCCCGGCAGCGCCACCCTGCGCATCGCCGACCCGAGGGCATGGATAGAGGCGGGCATGATACGCATAGGCTTCGACCAAAGCTTTGTCGCGAACTACCCCGCCTATGGTTCGATAATCCAGGAAACCGGCGTGGTTTCCGTTCAGGCCGGGCTTTACCCCGACGCCTACGGCGTCGGCAGTTCCGGCAGTCTCGCCATCGGCCTGAATTCGGTCGGGACGAGTTCCTACACCCTCTCTGGCGGCAGCCTCTATACCGCGACCACGCGGGTCGGCACTTCCGGATCTGGCCTGTTCATCCACGACAGCGCGGCAGCCTCCAATGCCACCAGCGCCCTTCACCAGACCGGCACGCTGATGCTCGGCGATTATGGCGGTTCGCACGGCACCTATAACCTCGGCTTTGGAAGGCTGGTTTCCATCCAGCAGATCGTAGGTAACGTCGGCACAGGAGAGTTCACCCAATCCGCTCCGCTCAATTCATACAACGAGACCGGTGCTCTGTACGTCGGAAATTTCGGCTCAGGTGTCTACACCATGCAGGGCGGCTGGCTGTTCGCGGGGTCCGAGACCATAGGAAATTACGGTACCGGCACATTCACGCACTGGGGCGGCCTAAACGATGTGACGGGCGATCTCACGGTCGGCGACTATGGCAATGGCGCATACGCGATGAACGGCATGTTCGGGGGCAACCCGGAACTGAGGGCAATGAACGAGTTCATCGGCAGATCAGGCACCGGCTCATTTGAGCAGTTCGGCGGGACAAATATCGTGGCAGGAAACCTGAATGTAGGCCACGACAGAGCCGGTTTAGGCACTTATATTTTAGACGGCTGGGGCACGCTGAGCGTCGCCGGAGACGAGGCCATCGGCAGTTCAGGTACAGGCGCGTTCACCCAGATCGGCGGCATGCATACAGTGGGCGGGCAACTGAATGTCGGTCTTTATTCAACCGGCTCAGGCACCTTGACGCTCAACGACTGGGGGCAAATTTACGCCGCCGGCATACAGGTAGGAGCCTGGGGCACTGGCACATTCACCCAGAACCAGGGCGATGTCACGGCCTCGTCCCTTGTCATAGGCCGGGACACCGGTTCATCCGGCACTTACAACCTCAACATGGGGCGGCTCGAAGCCGCCCACATCACCGTCGGCATGGACGGCACCGGCGTATTCAACCAGACCGATGGCCAGAACAGGTATTTTGGCACTGGCTCCCTGAGCGTTGGTGCGGGTTCCGGCAATGGCACCTACAACCTGAGCGGCGGCTGGGTGGGGACGACCGACATCAACGTCGGCACCGGATCGGGTACCGGCACATTCAACCACACGGGGAGCAATGTCTCTGCCGATGCGACGCTCACAATAGGGGCCAACGGCACATACAACATGACCGACGACGGCAGTTCATGGCTCGGCCCGCGCCTGTACGCGAACACCATCGTCAACAACGGCACGGTAAATTTCAACGGCGGCGAAATTCAGACAGCCGGCGGCATATGTTCCTATTGTGGCGAAGGGCCTTTCCCCACGAATATCCTGAACAACGGCACCTTCAACATCGGCGGGGCGGGAGAGCGGGAGATATCCGGAGTCACCGTGAACAACGGCACCATGAAGATCACCGACACCACCGTCCGCTTTAACAGGGAGTTCACCAACAACGGCGCCTACCTCAGCGATCCCTCCACCAACCGCTTCACCAGCCTCACCGTCGGTGCCAGCGGCTATCTCGTTGGCGGCACGGGCGACAATTTCCTCATCAGCGACGACTTCTTCAACTACAGCACGCAGACCGGCCTGTGGAATACCGCCGATGCTTACCTCCGCTTTTACGGCTGGAACACCCATGAGTTCCATCTCGGCGGGTGGGACGAGGCTTCGAGCAGGAGATTTTCGTGGGACACTCTGGAATTGAGCGGCTCCGGCAACCTGTTCTTCAGCGGCGGCCCCGGCGCGGCCCTGTATGTTGACAACCTCATCCTCGGCAACGGGACTTCGCTGAACCTCAACGGGATCAACCTCTACTACACGAGCCTCACCGACCTCGGCGGCTCGTTCTACGGCGGCCAGCTCATCCACGTGGCGGGCAACACGGGAGGCGGGTCCATCCCGGCGGTACCCGAGCCCCCGATGGTTCTCCTCCTGGCAAGCGGCCTCGCCGGGCTTCTGGGGATGCGCGGGCTCAGGAGATACCGGTGGCGCTGATATGGATTCGCACTTCCCAACAAAGGCACAGTTGTTGCCACCGCTTTTGCTGAGCGCATATAGCCGTGATATCCGGCATCCGGCAATTTACTCTGAAGGATAATCTGCTGGCTGCTTATGCTGCAGAGTGATGTTCTGGTTCAACCGAGAGTTTCATGCCAACAGCTTTCAACACCGCAAGCAGCGTTTTTAATGTTGGATTCCCTTTGGCAGATAGTGCCCGATATAGCGATTCGCGGCTGATCCCGGCTTCAGCGGCCACCGCCCCAAGACCACCATACGCTTCCGCCACGGTGCGCAACGCAAGAAGACCGGCTGCGCGGTCATCCGGGTTGTCGACTGCCCTTACAAAAATTGCACTTCAAAGTAGAATGCGCCTTCCATGAAATCCGAAACGGGACCTAAAAGGCAGTTATTTCAGTTATTCGCCCATGTGGCGAAGGCGTTGGCGCACCCGAACCGGCTTGAATTGATAGAGGCAATTGCGCAAGGTGAGCGCAGCGTTGATGCGCTCGCAAAATCATGTGATCGGACCGTCTCCAATGTGTCGCATCACTTGCAAATTCTGCGTGATGCCGGGTTGCTGATTTCGCGGAAAGAAGGGCAGCAGGTGATCTACAGACTGGCGGATGAGCGGGTCATAGATGTTGTTGCGGGTATCCGCAGGGTGGCCGAGCTTCATCTGGCTGGAGTGGAGCGCATCATTCGGGACAACTTTGAAAACCGCGACAAGCTGACGCCGGTCAAGCGGGATGAGTTGCTGGAAAGGGTGAGAAGCGGCGAGGCGGTCGTGCTTGATGTCCGTCCGCCCGAAGAATTTGAAGCAGGCCATATCCCCGGTGCAATCAATATCACGCTAGACAAACTGCCGAAGCGGTTGAAACAATTGCCTCACGACCAGGAAATCGTGGCTTACTGCCGGGGGCCCTATTGCATGCTCGCTTATGAGGCCATAGAGATGCTTCGCGACAAAGGCTTCCAGGCGCGGCGGCTGGAAGATGGATTCCCCGAGTGGAAAGCGCAAAATTTGCCTGTGGCTACAGGCACACCTGATTAAGAGCCTATTTCAGCAGGCTCTAACCCCCCAGAATTAAACCTTGGATGCCGATCATTTGAAATACTCCTTGACTTATATTCTCAAGTTCTTAAGAATACGCGAACCAATGCTGGTCAACGGGGGAAATTATGAAATATCTGATGATTCTGAATGATGCTCCTTATGGCACGGAGCGCAGCTACAACGGATTACGGCTTGCCCGCACGTTGCTCAAGACGGGCGAAGCGGAGGTCAAGATGTTCCTTATCGGCGATGCGGCAACATGCGCCAAGCGCGGGCAGAAGGTGCCGCAGGGCTATTACAACATCGGCGACATGCTGGGCATGGTGGTGCGCAATGGCGGCGAAGTCGGCGTGTGCGGCAGTTGCCTGGATGCGCGCGGCATCGCTGCCGAGGACCTGATCGAAGGCGCGTCGCGCAGCACCATGGATCAGCTCACCGCGTGGACGCAGTGGGCCGATAAAGTTATCGTTTTCTGATGAAACTTGGTTGCCAAAAGACTGCAACCAAGTGGCTGGTTATAGGGGGATGAGATGAGCCACACAGTGCTGGTATTGGGCGCGGGGATCGGCGGCATCGTTGCCGCCGAGACGTTGCGCAAGTTGTTGCCCGCTTCCGACCGCGTGATTGCGGTGGATCGCGCCGGACAGCATTTTTTTCCGCCCTCGCTGTTATGGCTGATGGTGGGTGAACGGGCTCCGGAAGATTTTTCCAGGCCATTGGATCGTCTGCATCGCTACGGTATTGAATTTCTCCGGGGCGACGTCGCGCGGATTGATCCCGCACAGCGTGAAGTGGAAATCGCCGGGCAATCCCTGCGTGCCGATGCGCTGGTGATCGCGCTGGGTGCGGAGTATGCGCCGGAAACCATTCCCGGCCTCGCCGGAGCAGGGCTTTGCATTTACACGATGGAAGGTGCGACCGCGATCCGCGACGCACTGGCACGGTTTTCGGGCGGGCGTATTGTCATCCTGACAGCGACGCCACAATACAAATGTCCGGCTGCGCCCTACGAGACCGCGCTGCTGGTGGATGGCTACCTGCACAAGCGCGGCCTGCGCGAGAAAGCGACTATCGAGTTCTTCGCCGCCGAACCGCGACCGATGTTCGTCGCCGGCCCGGAAATGGGCGCCGCCGTGCGCGGGATGATCGAAGCGCGCGGCATCGCCTACCATCCCGAGCATCAGGTGAAGGAGGTTGACCCGGCCAATCGCCGCATTTCATTCGCCAACGGCGCGAGCACCGGATTCGACCTGCTGCTTTATGTCCCGCCGCATCGCACGCCAGCGGTGGTGCGCGAGGCAGGATTGACCAACGAAAGCGGCTGGGTTCCCGTTGACCGCCACACGCTGCAAACAAAATTCGAGAACGTTTTCGCGCTCGGCGATATCACCACCATTCCGCTCAAGATGGGCAGGCCGCTGCCGAAGGCCGGCGTGTTCGCGCACGGCCAGGCGGAGGTCGTGGCGCACAACATCGCCCATGCCTGGACCGGCAAGGGAGCGCCGCGCCAATTCACCGGCGAAGGTATGTGCTTCATCGAAACCGGCGGCGGTCGAGCCGGCATCGGCAAGGGTAATTTTTATACCGAGCCGATGCCGCAAGTGGAGATGCGCGGGCCAAGCCGCTTCTGGCATATGAGCAAAATACTCTATGAGAAGCACTGGCTGTACCGGCGTTTCTAGTGTCGCAAACCAGAAATAACGGGACAAATGAAACGGATGAATTTTTTTGCCCGGCAAGGCGCAGACCCGCAGCCGTATGGGGTATACGGCAAGGGGGTGCAACGATGCATGGCGGAAAAATACGCCATTTCATGTTTCGTTATTTCTGGTTTGCGACACTAGTAGACCGTTCCGTTAAAACCGTTACAAATAAACCGTTCGGCCTGAGATGTCGAAGGCCAGCATTGGCACGGAATTGGCGGTTCGACAAGCTCGCCGCGAACGGTAACCCGCTACTGGTTGATCGCGTGATCTCGAAGGATGGCAAGACCACGGCCATCTATGTGCCGCTGGAGCAAGGTGCCAATGGCGCCATAATCGCCGGCAATATCCGCGAGATCGTGGCCAAAGAGAAGGGGCCGGAGCATTACTATGTCGCCGGCGACCCGGTGGCGCGCGATACCTTCGGCGCCGAAATGTTCAAGCTGATGGGCATCTTCTCGCCGGTTGCAGGCATGNNATGGCGGCGATTATCATCAGCATGGGGTCGCTGATCGGCGCCGGCTACCCCAGCTCAAATACAGCGACGGCACAGTCGAAGAATTGGCCGTGCCATGGGCGGAACGCTACAGCCGAGTCACGATTCTGATGGAAGCCTTTGTGGTTAAGTTGCTGCATGCTTGGACAAACAGCTTCATCGTTTGCCCACGCGGTGCGCGACACGAGAAACCGCGTGGGCACAACAGTGTGCCCACCCTTGCTACCCTCGGTTCATGGGCGCAATTCGGGCAAAAAAATTGGCGGCTGCGGTCTCTCCCTGAGGGCGAGGGGGCGAACGTATCGCTATCCGCCGCGCCCGATTCCAGGCCGATGCAGAGTTGGTTAGTTTTGGCGGGGCCCGTCCGCCAGAAGAATCTGAGGCTGGTCATATCCATTTTCACGTCACCGTTGACTTTGATAAACAAATTGTTTATTGTGGCATCCATGATACGGAGCTTCGCCGACACCGAAACGAAACATCTGTTTGCCACGGGCAAATCGCGCCGCCTGCCGCCGGATATTTTGCGGCGCACCGTAATGCGATTGACGCAACTGGATGCCGCCACCTGTATCGAAGACTTGTGCCTGCCGCCATCCAACCGGCTGGAAGCGCTGGGCGGCAACCGCTCCGGACAATGGAGCATCCGCATCAACGACCAATGGCGCGTATGTTTCCGGTTTGCGGAAGGCGATGCGTCAAATGTCGAGATCGTGGACTACCATTAAGGAGTGATGCGCATGAAAACCAAACCTGTTGTCAACGGCCTGCCCCCTATCCACCCCGGCGAATTCCTGCGCGAAACACTGGAAGAGTTGAGCATGACGCAAGCCGCTTTTGCCGAGGCGATCGGCATTTCTCCCATGCGCGTCTCACACCTGCTCAAGGGCGACCGTCCCGTCACTGCCGAAATAGCCTTGCGCCTGGCGCGAGCCTTAGGGCAAACACCCCAATACTGGCTGAATTTGCAAACTGGCTATGACCTGAAAATCGCACAAGCTGAAATGAAAACCAGCCTGCGCGCTGTGCGCGAATTGGCCGCTGCCTGATTCGGCAAGCATGTGTTTTTGAACGTTCGGCCCTGTAAAAACACGCCACGCATCTCGATGTCGCGGGTTTTTAGAATTGTCCGGTTCTGTAGCACATGAATTGTCCGCTTTTTCTGCCTT
>CXWL01107554.1_pt1 | contig 14090 bp, 13 predicted proteins | sample 590931 | NCBI WGS metagenome assembly CXWL01 (sample SAMEA3498368, study PRJEB10139) | groundwater metagenome | biome: water well; material: biofilm material | place: Germany | collected 2015-04-27 | reverse complement strand
GAACCATCGAGCAAGCTAAAATTATTGACTAGGGAAGGTCTGATTAAGTCGAAAACTATGGTTCGATACATTTTCCGTTCGTCCCGAGTGCCGCGCTTGCACGGTGTATCGAGGGTGCGAACGGAAAATACTCACCACGAACGGACTTAATCAGACCTTCCCTAGCCAATTCTTAAGAAGGAGAAAAGTATGAGCATCAATTTCAAACGCGAGATCGCCGACACCTTTGACCACGCCATCGAACGCGCCACCAAGGCTCTGGGTGCGGAAGGCTTCGGCGTCCTGACGCGTATCGACATGCACAGCAAGATCAAGGACAAAACCGGCAAGGACATCATTCCCACGGTGATCCTCGGTGCGTGCAATCCCAATCTGGCCTACGAGGCTTACTCCGCCAACAGCGATGTAGCGAGCCTGCTGCCCTGCAATGCGGTGATTCGGGAGATCGCACCCGGCAAAGTGTCCGTCGAATTCGCCAAACCTAGCGGGATGATGAAGATACTGGGCGATGCCAAACTTACCGCCTTGGCTTCCGAGGCAGATACCAGGATTGAACGCGCGCTGGCAAATGTCTGACATCTGACCTCACGTATCACGTGCGCTATGCAGCAAATTCCAGAGATGCGCTGAACAATGCCGGCGCGCTGATCATCGTCACGGAGTGGGAAGCCTTCAAATGTCCGGATTTCAACATCATCAAGGCGCGGCTGAAACAGCCGGTCATTTTCGATAGCCGCCGCAACCTGTTCGGGCCGGACGACATCAAGGAATTGGGCAAGGATTAAGGTAGAGGCGGATTTACCTCGCAGATAACCAATGACTTGGTTGGCGTAGTTTGCCAACTTAGTCAGATGGCTAGTAGTTTAATCAGGTTCTTGTACCCTGTGGGTATCCGCCCATTTTTCGCCCAATTATGTGCGAATAAATTCGCACCTACCACCCCGCCAACTGTTTTTTCTAGAATCAGGGTGTCAGTATTTCACTTCGTCCTTCCACATCTCCGGGCGAAACCGCACTACGCGGTTTCGTCCTGATTCCTTGGCGTTGTACATGGCCACATCGGCATATTTGACGGTCTGCCAGAAGGTGTCGCTGTCCTGCGGGAATTCGGCGATGCCGATGGAAATGGTTTTTTGCAGCACGGTCCCGGGCAGTTGCACCTTCATGTCCTCGACGGCGGCGCGAATCTTCTCGGCAACCATGTCGGCAGCCTCCCCGCCGGTATCCTGCATGATGATGAGGAATTCCTCGCCGCCATAGCGGATCACCAAGTCGGCGGCGCGCACCGATGCCTGCATGGTCTTGGCCAGCGCCTTGAGCACCAGGTCGCCGGCGTCATGGCCGTAGGTGTCGTTCACCACCTTGAAGTAATCCAGGTCGAGCATCAGGATGGACATCTGGCTCTTGCGGCGCTGATTGGAGGACACCAGCGTCTCGGCAAATTCTTCCAGAAAGCGGCGGTTGTGCAGGCCGGTCATCGCGTCGGTCAGATTGGAAGCGCGCAGCGTATCCATCAGGCGTTTTGCCTCGATCACCGGCGCCGCCTCGCGCAAATAAACATTCAGGTAGGGCAATAATTCCTGCACCCGTTTCGCCTCCTCTTTCTCGATGACCAGTTGCAACACGCTGCCCACCGCGCCGGACTGGATGATCGGGATGCACACATGCATACGATCCTGCGCATCTTCAGGCGGCTGGAAAGCGTAGCAGATGCCGGGCGAGCCGATCGAGTTGATGGTATGGCCGGTGCGGCGGGCGCGACAGCTTTCGGCATGCACCAGAATCTGCGGGTCGCACCAGCGGCAAGGCGCGCCCGATTCTCCATCCACCATAAAAGCAGTCATGTGGTTGGTGTTCGGCACGACTTCATAGATTGAATAATTCCTGATGCCGAAAGGCTCCTTCAGTACGGCCGATATGCGCTGGTAAATTTCCGACTTGGTTTCATCCTCTTCGATGGCCTGCTTGAAATGTGCAGCATTGATGAGCCCTTCCACGCGACTGATGGTGGAATTGAGCAGGTTCTCGTGCTCGTGGACGGGGGTTTGTTGCAGCAGTTGCGCGACATCCTGACTGATGGTGGTCAATCCGTCATGGATGAATTTCAGCAGGCTGTTCAAATCCACCGCCACTTGCCCGATCTCGTCATTGGTGCGGCGTTCGATATTGGCATGAAAATCGCCCTGTATCGCGCGCTCCACGGTTTCCTGCACATCATGCGCGGTGGTGATCACCGGCTTGACCAGACGGCGGAAGAACCACAGCATCGCCAGCATGAACACCACGATCGCCAGCACCATGATCGCAGAAGTCTCGTAGGCGCTGCGCATCATCTCGCCCAGAGACATCGAAACCGTGATCGCGCCCAGCACCGCCCCTTCCGCCACATCGTGGCATTGCATGCAGTGCGGCGAACCTACGCGCGTGGCAATATAAGGAAGCGTGCCGCGAAAAACCAGACCGTCATTCTCATCGATCAACTGGTAGCGGGGGTTACCGTCCTGCAGCACTTTCGCGTCGATCTCGTCCTGCGCCTTTTCACGCAGCAAGCCCTGGCCGAATTGCTGTGTGACGCCGGGCGCACGCACGACATACACCCTCTTGATACCTTCCACCGCCGCAAGCCGGCTCAGAAAACCGTCTCTATCCTTGATGACCTGGTGAACCATCAATTCGGTCAGGCCGATCTCCACCACCCCGCCTACCGACTTGATGTGTTCGCGCTCGCTCGAGATGGTGAACTGGCGGAACGACAGGAAACTGACCACCACGATGACGACGATCATGGCCACGGTCATCACGATGGAAAAAGTTGTTACTTTGGTATTGAGTTTCATTTGTGCGACCCTGCGTAGGGGCGAATTCATTCGCCCGGTTTTCGCCCGTTTTGTGCGGATGAATCCGCACCTACAAAACCATATTCGTTACCCGTGTTTTGTGCCAGCCGGTAAATCCGGCTTTATGTAGGGGCGAATTCATCCGCCCGATTTTTTCAATGATGGGCGAATAAATTCGCCCCTACACAACCCACACCTACAACCATATTGAATCCCATAACGGATAGTCGCCGATATGCCCTACCAATCCGGCGCGCAGCGGGTTGGCGACGATATACCGCGCAACATCCCGTATATCTTCATCTTTGCGCAGCGCATGATCGTAAAATGATTTTTGCCATAACGCGCCTTGCCGGTTGAGATGGCCATTAACCCGGCGTGCGGAACATGCCTTGAAGCGTTTGATCGCCGCAGACAAATCCATTCTTTCCCCAAGCTGAAACAGCCAATGAACATGGTCTGGCATGACCACCCACGCCAATGAGGACACTGCTTCAGCATCGTGCAAGGCACGCATCTCCGCCACCACACAACGGGCACAGGAAAAGTCGGCAAAATACCGCTGCTCCCGTTCGGCCAATACCGTGGTGATGAAATAGGCACGTTGTTGCTCGCTGTAACGGCCTTTGCGCAAATCGTCATAGGACATATCCGGTCACCTTGCTTATTCTGTGCGAATAAATTCGCACCTACAATTGCACGATGTCTTAACGTAGGGGCGAATTCATTCGCCCGTTTTGCGCTATTTCGTGCGGATGAATCCGCACCTACATTTTTCGCCCGACCGATGAATCCGGCTATCTGTAGGGGCGAATTCATTCGCCCGCTTTGTGCGGTTAAATCCGCGCCTACTTGAAGCTGTAATCCTGTTCGCGGAATAACACCAAACATGCATCCACCACTTGTGTATCGTAATGAGTACCGCGCCTGCGGCAAATCTCCTCTATCGCCGAATCGATGCCGAGTCCGGGACGGTAGGGACGATGCGAGGACATCGCCTCGACCACATCGGCCACACTGAGAATGCGCGCCTCAATTATGATCTGCTCGCCCTTGAGTCCTTGCGGATAGCCGGAACCGTCAAGCCGCTCATGGTGCTGCAGCACCATCTGCGCAATCGGCCAAGGGAAGTCGATGCCTTTCAGGATGTCATATCCCGCCTGGGGATGGATCTTGATCAGGCTGTACTCGATGTCAGTGATCTTGCCCGGTTTGCTGAGTATCTCGGCCGGAATATTGATTTTCCCCAGGTCATGCACGATCCCGGCAAGATGGATGGCGTGTATCTGTTCATCGGGCAGCCCCATTTGTTTGGCAATTGCCACCGCCAGATCAGCTACTCTAACTTGATGCCCGGCGGTATAGGGGTCGCGCATTTCGACAATGGTGGCGATGGCCTTCACTGTATCTTCCAAACTGTCTTGCAGTTGCGCCAATTGCTCCTGGTTTTTCACCAGTACGAGATCGCGCTCATGGCGGATATGCAGGGTGCGCACCCCGAACGCCATATCCCCGGCCATTTCTTCCAGCAACTCAATTTCGGTATGTGTGAAGGCATTCACTTCTTCGGCATATACGGTCAGGGTGCCGAACACCTTGTTTTCCCCATTCAGTAGCGGCAGCGCGATGCTGGCCGCATAGCCGCGTTGCAGCGCCTCATCACGCCACGGCGAATAATGCGGATCGTTAGCGATGTCCTGGCACAACTGCGTCGTACCGCTGCGAACGGCGCGTCCGCTCGGCCCCATGCCGTGTTCTTCCTCCGCCCAGGTGGGCTGCATGGTATCCGGATAGCCTCCGCCATCACTGGCATACGCCATGATCTTGATGGACTTGTTCTTGTCGTACTGCACATAACCCACCCAGGCCAGCCGGTAACCACGCTGCGTGACAATGTCCTGACAAATGGACTGCAACAATTCCTCTTCGTTGGCGGAGCGCACCAAGGTTCGGTTAACCGCGCTCAGCGCACCCAACGCGCGGTTGGCGTGTTGAATGGCAGATTCCGCCCGTTTGCGCTCGGTAATGTCGCGCAGGAAGACGAATAAATATCCGTCCTCCTTGTTCGGCGCATGAACGAAACTCACCTCAATGTCCAGCAGTTGCCCATCCTTGCGCCGGTGGCGCGTTTCGAAGCGGGCATGACCCTTCGTCATGATTTCCTGGATATGCTGCGCCGTCTGCTCTTGGGTTTCCTTCGCTTCCACGTCCGCAATACGCATGTTCAGAAGCTCATCGGGCGTATACCCGGTCAATTGGCAATAAGCGTCATTCACATCCAGGATACGTCCCTTGGTATCAGTGATCCAGAAACCGTCCATCGAGGTCTGGACGATCTGGTGATGGCGTTCCTCACTATTTTTGAGTTGCGCCTCCGCCCGCTTGCGCTCGGTAATGTCGCGCACGATGCTCAGCACGTAAGGCTTATCGAGTTTGATGGATTTCGCGCTGACTTCCACGGGGAACGTCGAGCCATCCTTGCGCCGGTGCACCGCTTCGAATCGCGCTTGACCCGATTGCCTTAATTGCGCTTCGATCATTTTATTGGAGTCCGCGCTGAAGGACACATCAATGTCGGGAATGCTCATGGACAGGATTTCCTCCCGGCTGTAACCCAGGTCGCGGCAGCCCGTTTCGTTCATGTCCAAGAAACGCAACGTGGTAGGATCTACCACCTCGATGGAATCGATGGAGTTGTCGAGCAAGGCGCGGAACAGCTTCAGATTTGCCTCGGCTTGCTTGCGCTCGGTGATGTCGTGCACGATGGCGATAGCGTGCCATTGTTCGTTTAACTGAGTCGCAGAAATGGAAAGCTCGACCGGAAATTCCTGACCGTTTTTGCGTAGCGCAGTGACCTCGATCAGCTTGCCGATGTTTGGCCCCTCGCCGCTTGCCTGAAAATGCGGGAAGGCTCGCGCAAACGCAGCTTGCGCCGTTGGGGGTGTAATCAGCGGATGCAGTTCCTGCCCCATCGCTTCGGCGGCGGTATAACCAAAAATCTGCTCGGCGGCGATGTTCCAGAACGAGATGCGCTGATCTGCCCCCATCATGATAATGGCGTCCTGCGCCGATTCAGTGATCTTGCGGAATTTTCCCTCGCTCTCATGCAGCGCAGCCTCGGCACGGCGGCTCTCGGTGATGTCTTCGAGGGTATGCACCGAGTAAAGATAAGCGCCCTGTTCGTCCTTGATGGAAAAGGCGCGCGAGCGGTAGATCGCAGCGCCGGCCGCCACTTCTTCTTCTTCTTCTTCTTCTGCTTTTTCCATCGCGCTCAGGCAGCAAGATAGCGGCGCGCCGGTTTTCGGAAAAACTTCGTAATAGGGCTGGCCGATGATTTGTTTGAAATGAATCCCGGCGCACTGCTGGTAAGCCTTGTTGCAACGCAGGATGCGGAACTGTTTGTCATGCAGGAAGATCGGGTCTTCCACTGCATCCAGCGCAGCCATCCATTCCTGATGGGCAGATTCGATATTCTTGCGCGCACTGTCTAGGTCTTCGAGCATGTACAACAATGCGCTACGGTTGTCTTCCAGCTCTTTGGTCGCTGCCCGGTGTTCTGCATCATGGCGTTCACAACGTGCTTGCGCCTCGGCCAGCGCGCGCTGCGCGGCTTCAAGTTCCTGCCGTAGTTTTTCCGGGGTGTCGCTCATGGCCGGTTGCTGTCAGGCTGGTCAGGGGCAAGCTGGTTGCGCAGCACAGCGTTTTCTTCCGCGAGCTCCTTCATGCGCAACTCGCGCCCCACGGTGAGCTTCTGGAAGTGCAATAATTCGTCCAGTTGCCGTTTCATGTCCTGCATCAACCGCTCGCGCTCCGCTTCCTGCCGGATGTTTTGCAATGCATGCGAAATATCGTCGGCCACTTCGTCGAGGATGACGCGCTCCATCTTGTCAAGCGTCCCCCAGCTGCCGGCAAAGACCTCGAACACTCCCACTGTTTTTCCGTCCACCTTGAGCGGCATGGCCAACGCCTGCACCGTATTCAGCCGGATCAATTCATCCCGCCACGGCGCCGTGCAATCCACGCGCTCCCTGAGATCGCATGCGACAGAGACCCCGTCCTGGATAAGGTGCTGGCAGCTAAGGCAGTGGATCAGTGCGGACGGAGACAGCAGCCCGCTTATCCTGCCGGCAAGGGACGGGTCGGCGGCCCAGGCGGTCAGTTTGCAGTGGCCTTCTTCCAGCATGCCGATCCAGGCGAAGCGGAATTCGCCAATTTCGACGGCGCCCTTGCAGGCCGCCTGAAACAGTTCGTCGGTCCCCGTTTTTCTTTGCACGCGCTGATTGCAGTCGCTCAGGAAGCGCATCAGGCGATTGTGCTGCAACTGTTTCAGCAGCAAGCCCCGGTAACGGCGCTTGACCGCCTCGCCCACAAAACCGAAGCCGAGCATCATGCCCAAGATGATGAGACGCATCTCCAGCTCACCCTCACCGGACTGGGCCAGAAGATTTATCGAAAGAGTCCCTGTGTTCCAGTAGAAAGCGTGCAGCAGCGATTCTGCAAGCCAATAGATTGCCGCCGCAGCCAAACCGGCCCAGATCAGGTTGAGCTTCGGGAGTCTTGAGACATCAATTTCCGCCGGTGAATTTGTCATTATGCCGATGAATTGCATTCTCGATTGACCCGTTTTGGGCGCGGCTATGATAGTCCATTTCGTTGGCGCGCGGTGAGGAGAAGAATGATCCTGCAAAGACGCTGTTGAAGGGAAATATTCTTAAGGAACCTCTGATTAAGTCCGTTCGTGGTGAGTATTTTCCGTTCGCATCCCTCGATACACCGCGTTGGCGCGGCACTCGGGGCGAACGGGAAATGTATCGAACCACAGTTTTGGACTTAATCAGAGGTTCCTTAATGTTTCGACAGCTTTTCTTGCAGGTGCGAATTCATTCGCCCGTGCAACTCATGTGCGAATGAATTCGCACCTACAGGAAGCGACTTTCTACAATGCCTGTGCTGCAACCGCCAGTGTGCCGACCCGTCCTTCCACTTCGCGCATCACCACTTCGTGGCGCGGCAGCGCGCCAGTATTCAGCCCTTGCAGGTATTGCCGCAGCGACACCAGTTCATAACCCTGTGCCTGCCAGCCTTGCAGCAATTGCTCGAAGACCGGCAGCAATTTTCCGCCTTCCAGCTCGGCGTGCAGCGTAAATACATGACCAGTTGCGCTGGGGGCGGCAGTCAGTTGCAGAATATGCTGCGCGATGTTGTCCGGCGTGATGCCGTCGCGGTTCAGCAATTCGTCCAGCGTCGGCAGGGTGGTGGGCAGTTGCGGGCAGGCGACGATCTCGGCCTGCCATGTGGGAATGAAGGGATGCGTACCGCGCGTGTCCGAACTGTAATCAAACCCCATGCGCTGCGTCAGGCGCAGTGCATGGCGGTTCGTCTGCCACCCGGCGGCGGCATGGGCGTGCGGCGCCTCGCCGAAGATCTCCGTGTAGCGCTCCGCCGCGCGTTGCAGCTCGCGCTTCGTCCACTCTGCGCCTTTGCCCGCCACATGATCCTGCCAGCGGATGTGGTCGTAGCAATGGATGCCGGTCTCGAAACCCGCATCGCGCACGCCGCGCATGATGTCAACACATTTTCTGCCGATGTCCGGCCCCGGCAACAGCGTGCCGTACAACAGGGTCTTGATACCGTAATGCTCCAGCACCGAAGTGCGCGACACTTTGCCGATGAAGCCGGGGCGGAACACGCGTTTGATGGCGCGCCCGGTGTGGTCGGGGCCGAGCGAGAAGAAAAAAGTGGCTTGAGCGTTGTGGCGTTGCAGGGCTTCAACCAGACGCGGTACACCTTCGCGCGTGCCGCGATAGGTGTCCACATCGATTTTGAGGGCGAGTTGTTGGGTCATTGTTCGTTATTGGGTTGTGCGGCTTTATCAAACCGATGGCGCATGTAGGTGCGAATTCATTCGCACATAAAAATCGTGCGGATAAATCCGCACCTACATAATCACACCAAAAAATGAAAGGTGAAGTTTCAATCCACCAACCCGCGTGCCTCACTGATCTGACCGCGATAGGCGTCAAAAATATTGCGCAGCGTATCCGCCATGTTAATGGTCGGTTTCCAATCCAGCTCTTCGCAGGTGTTGGTGATCTTCGGTACGCGGTTCTGTACGTCCTGGTAGCCTTTGCCGTAATAAGCGGCGGAAGTTGTCTCGACGATCTTCACCTTGGCGGCGGAGTCGCGATACTCCGGATATTCCTTTGCCAGTTTGAGCATCATGTCGGCCAGATCACGGATAGCAAAATTGTTTTTCGGATTGCCGATGTTGTAGATCTTGCCCGTGGCGATACCACCCTTGTTATCGATGATCTTCATCAGCGCGGCTATGCCATCATCGATGTAGGTGAAGGCACGTTTTTGATGACCGCCGTCCACCAGGCTGATGTTCTCTCCGCGCAGGATATGGCCGAGGAACTGCGTCACCACGCGCGAGCTGCCTTCTTTCGGCGTATGGATGGAATCCAGTCCGGCACCGATCCAGTTGAACGGGCGGAACAGGGTGAAGTTCAAGCCTTCCATACCGTAGCCCCAGATCACGCGATCCATCAGCTGTTTGGAGCAGGAATAAATCCAGCGCGGTTTGTTGATCGGGCCGCAGACCAGTTCGGATTCTGCCGGGTCGAATTCCTCGTCATGGCACATGCCATACACTTCCGAAGTCGAGGGGAACACCAGATGCTTGCCGTATTTCACCGCCGCGCGCACGATGGGCAGGTTGNNCACGCGCAGCGGCTGCTTGACGTAAGTGGAAGGTGTGGCGATGGCCACCAGCGGCAGGATCACATCGCACTTCTTGACGTGATATTCGACCCATTCCCTGTTGATGGTGATGTCGCCCTCGAAGAAATGGAAGCGCGGCTTGCCAATCAGGTCGGATATGCGGTCTGTGCTCATGTCCATGCCGTACACCTCCCAATCGGTGTTGGCCAAGATGCGGTTGGACAAGTGGTGGCCGATGAAGCCGTTCACACCGAGAATCAATACTTTTTTCATTGCCATTTCCTTAAAAAATAAATTCCAGAAACTTTAACCACCGTTCGCCCCGAGCCTGTCGAAGGGTGAACATTCTGGAAGTTTGTATGCCGCTATGGTTCGACAAGCTCACCACGAACGGCATAGTAAATAATCTCAACGATTGAGCTCAAACTTTTCCGTGCCGTACATCGCCGCGAATTCCGCCGCACTCATCTCAATACCATCCAGTTCGAAGCGCACCACGCGCAACACGCCTTGTCCGCAAATCGCATAGGCCTTGCCATCCTTGACGTAGAACGCGGGCTTTTCATCAGAGACTGCGCAACCAGTGTCCAAGGTTTGCAAAATGCGCATCGGCCTGCCCATTAACTGCGTGGTCGCTCCTGGATACGGTGGCGCTACCGCGCGCACCAGGTTATGTATCTCCTGCGCCGACTGCGACCAGTCGATGATGCCGTCTTCTGCCTTGCGCCCGCCGAAATATGCGCCCTTGCTCAAATCCTGTGGAACCGCCTTTATGCGTCCCGCAAGCAACTCCGGCAGGCAGGCATTCAGCGCCATCTCTGCCGCGACCGTGACTTTCTGGAACACCTCATGCGCCGTATCGTTGGGCAGGATAGGCACACTCTGCTGCGCCACGATGTCACCGTTGTCCGGCTTCTCGGTCATGTAATGCAGCGTCGCGCCGGTTTCCGTTTCGCCGCGGATTATCGCCCAATTCACCGGCACTCGTCCGCGAAATTTCGGCAGCAAAGAACCGTGCATGTTCAACGCACCGCGCTTGGGAATGGCTAACAGCAGGGCTTTCAACATCTCGCGGTAGTAGAAAGAGAAAAAGAAATCCGGCTGCAGCGCGCGTATCTGCTCTACCACTTCCGGCACGTTCGGGTTCTCCGGCGTGATGGTCGTAATGCCATGCAACTCTGCCAGTTTCTGTACGCTGTCGAACCAGATGGTCTCTCTCGGATTGTCGCGGTGTGTCACCACCAATTTGACATCCACATCGTGCGCAAGCAGCACGGACAAACAACGGTAGCCTACGTTGTGATAAGCGAAAACGACCGCGCTACTCATTGTTCTTTTCCAACACCGCCTCGATCAGATAACGCGGGCGATGGCGCACTTGCTGATAGATACGCCCGATGTATTCACCCAGCAGACCGATGCCGAACAGCGCGATACCAATCAGGAAGAACATTAAAGCGAACAAGGTGAACAAGCCTTCCGCTTCGGGCCCGATCAGCAAACGGCGAAGCACGAGGAATACGAAGAACAAAGCAGAGAGCACCGAGATCAGCATGCCCAGCATGGAGAACATCTGCAACGGCACCAGCGAGAAACTGGTCATCAGATCGAAGTTGAGGCGGATCAGGCTATACATCGAATATTTTGATTCGCCAGCCATGCGCTCCTCATGTCCAACCACCACCTCGGCCGGATTGCGTGCGAAGCTGTAGGCCAGCGCAGGGATGAAGGTACTGACTTCCTTGCAGATGTTGATCGCGTCGATGATGTTGCGGTCGTAGGCGCGGAACATGCAGCCCTGGTCGGTCATCTTGATGCGCGTGATTTTTTCGCGCAGACCGTTCATGGCACGCGAGGCGACATGCCGCCACCAGCTGTCGCTGCGCTGACGGCGGATGGAGCCGACATAATCGTGTCCCTCGTCCATCTTCGCCAGCAACAGATGCGTGTCTTCCGGCGGATTCTGAAGGTCGGCATCCAGCGTCACGATGCGCTGGCCGCGGCATTGCTCAAACCCGGCCATGATCGCCATGTGCTGGCCGAAGTTGCCGTTGAACAGCACCACGCGCGTCACGTCGGGACGCTGCTGGAACTGTTCGCGCAGGATGGCGGCGGAACGGTCGCGGCTGCCGTCGTTGACGAATACGATCTCGTACGCGATGCCGAGCTTGTCCAGCGCGGGATACAGCCGATCGAACAAGGCTTGCAAGCCCTGCTCTTCGTTGTAGACGGGGATGACGACGGAAAGTTGTGGAGTGCTCATAGGGGCGACATTTTAGCGCAGCGAAGCGCGATAACGAAATTGAGAATTTTTCTCACCTAAGGAAACGCTGATTAAGTTCGTCATCGCGAGCCCCGCAGGGGCGTGGCGATCCAGAACAGTCCGGTTTTACCAACAATCTGGATTGCTTCCCGCCACACTTCGCTCGCGGCTGAAGGCTAAATACGCTCGCAATGACAAAGAAGGACTTGTTCAGTGTTTCCCTAACCGCCCGACAACAACCTGCGCGCCAATAAAGTCTGCATGTCGCGCCTGCCGTCAACGATCAAATAGATATACACACGCTTGCCCACCACGCGATAAATGACTCGGTAAGGCTTGAAAAATGTCTGGCGATATTCGCGGATGCCCAAAGCCAACAACTCTTTGGGATGCGCACCACGTTCAGGGAAGCTCGCCAAACTGGCGGCGACTTTCATTAACTGATCCAAGACATGATCCGCACTGGCAAGCGAGTCATATTCGGCGAGATAATCGTAAAGCTCTACGAGGTCTTTCTCCGCACCCGCCGTGAGCAAAACCTCGTAGATCATCCACGCACACCCTTGGCGCGCAAACGCTGCGCTACATCGGCGACCGGCTTTGCCCTACCCTCCTCGATCTCGTGATTACCCAGCGCCAAAACCTTCAGCAAAGCCAACGTCTCCTGCGTCGCCTCAAACGAAGCCACATCCTGAAGCACCGCTTTCGCCTCACCGTTCTGGGTAATCACCATCGGTTGGCGATCCTCGGCCAGCTGCAACAACACCTCGGCAGCATTCGCCTTAAGGTAACTAATGGGTTTTATTTGGGATGAATAGCGCATGGGAGCCTCCGTGAATTCAACAAGACTGAATATAGTTCTTTTTTGGTCTTGCGGCAACCACTGCTTGCAGGCTTTTCCGTTCACACGGTCAGGCAAGTACCTCGCGCACCGCCGCCGCCACGCGCTCCACATCCGCCTCGCTCATCCCGGGGAACAGCGGCAGGGTGACGATGCGACGCCCCACGCTTTCGGCAACGGGGAACATGCCTTCCCTGAAGCCGCGTTCGCGATACATCTTGAACAGGTGGATAGGCGGGTAATGCACGCCACAGCCGATGTTGCGGGCTTTCATCTTTTCCATGAACTCGGCACGCACCACACTTTGCGGCAGCACGATCTGGAACATGTGCCAGTTGGTGTTTTCGAAATTTGTGAGAGGCAGTTGCACCCCGGTCTGCTTCTCGAAGTCCGCGCCGAAGCTGGCGAAGTAATGTTTGGCCAGCGCATGACGCCGCGCGGTGATGGCTTCCAGTTGCGGCAGTTGATTCAAGCCGATCACAGCCGCCACATCGGTCATGTTGTACTTGCCGCCGAGCACGTCCACTTCCATGCCGTCGAAGCCGCTGCGCGTGACGCCTTGCAGGCGATATTTTTCCGCGAGGCGCGCTTCGTCTTCATTGTTCAGCACCAGACAGCCGCCTTCGGTGGTGGTGAGGTTCTTGTTGGCCTGAAAACTGAACGAGACGAAATCGCCGAACGCGCCGATGCGCTTGCCGTGCCATAAAGAGCCGATGGCCTGCGCCGCGTCTTCCACCACGCGCAGTTTGTGGCGCTTGGCGATGTCATACAACCTGTCCCTGTCCACCGGCAGCCCGGAAAGGTCGACCGGAATGATGGCGCGGGTCTTCGGCGTGATGGCAGCTTCGAGCTTATCCAGATCGATGTTGCGCGTAACCGGATCGATGTCCGCAAACACGGGTGTCGCGCCAACTTCGAGGATGACGTTGGAGGTCGCCACCCAGGAGATCGGCGTAGTAATGACTTCGTCGCCCGCACCGATGCCCGCGATGCGCAAGGCGATTTCCATGGTGCAGGTGCCGGAGTTGAAGGTGCGCACCGGACGCCCGCCGAAATAGGCAGAGAGTTGTTTCTCGAATTCCTGCACCTTGGGGCCGCTGGTGATCCAGCCGGAACGCAGCACATCACCCACGGCAGCGATGGCCGCTTCGTCGATGTGGGGTTTGGTAAAGGGTAAAAAGTCGCTCATAAGTTTCAGCCTTCAGTAACCAGTTAACTTTTGGCCCATCAGCTTCCCCCTTTAATAAAGGGGGATTGAGGGGGATTTTTGCATCTACGCGAAGAGTTCAAATCCCCCCTCGCCCCCCTTTTCAAAGGGGGGAATGACGGTCAAGCTCTCGAAATAATAATCACGCCTAAAATAATCACGCCCATGCCGGCCAGCTTGGTCGGGTTGAAGGCTTCGCCCAGCAGATACCAGGCAGCG